>Ga0209048_10005396_pt1 | contig 12073 bp, 7 predicted proteins | sample FrelakmetCRP12CR_FD_187146 | JGI IMG/M metagenome (GOLD analysis project Ga0209048, IMG submission 187146) | Freshwater lake sediment microbial communities from the University of Notre Dame, USA, for methane emissions studies - CRP12 CR (SPAdes)... | ecosystem: Environmental > Aquatic >... | reverse complement strand
CAAATGATCTCGCTTGCACGGACCATCAATGATTCAATGCCGAACTATGTCCTTAATAAGGTCAGAAATATTTTGCGAGGAGTGTCCAATCCGGTTATCACACTATTTGGTGTTTCCTACAAGAAGAACGTTGATGACTGGAGGGCGACACCTGCATTACGACTCATGCGCATTATTCAGAGTGAGGGCTGGATTGTGCGCTTGCATGACCCTTTTGTACGGAATTTCCCGTATACCCTCCAGAACCTGAATGAATCTGTTCTGGGAACTGATTGTATAATTATAATGACGGACCATGATATTTTTCAGGAAATTAACCCCTCTGAACTCAGAGTTCGATCAAAAAACATTGTCGATACACGAAATTCATTGAAAAAAGAGAAGTGGAAAAACGAAGGATTTGCTGTGTATACCTTAGGCGATGGTACGTCATTTCATTCCGGCTAAACAGACATGAAAAAGGTTCTGATCATCTCACAGCATTTTCCTCCTGAAAAGTCAGGAAATGCATCCCGCATTTTTGACCTCGCTTTTCATCTGGTAAAACAAGGTGTCGATGTTACGGTAGTTTCGCCACATCCTACCTTTCCGACAGGGGCATTTTCCCGAACCTGGAAAATACGTTCACGAACACTTATTAACGGAATTGAATCTGTCCGCTTATGGTCATGGCAACCGATATCCCGGGATCCTGGATTTCTCTCAAGGATATTGTACTATCTGATCTTCCCAATTCATTCTGTGTTCTGGATAATTTTTCATTTCCGTCAATTCGATGTAATCGTTACCTCTTCACCACCGGTATTTACTCACATTCCTGGCAGATTCGCAAAGGCAGTTTATCAAAAACCATGGATATTGGATATCCGGGATCTCTGGATTGATGGGGCTATAAGTCTTGGTTTTCTTAAGAAAGGAAGTATTTTTGAGAAAATCGCCAGAATATTTGAGACAGATTGTCTCAGTACCTCTGATATTGTCGGAGTGACCACTCATGAACTCGGTCGAAGACTATCAAATGACCTGGAAGTTCAGAAAAAAATTCACCATCTTCCAAACGGTGTTGATACAGATATTTTTCATCCCTATGCTGTTTTGAAAAAGGATCAAATTGTGTACGCCGGAAATATCGGGTACACCCAAGATCTTGATCTTGTTGTCAGAGCTATCCCGTTGATTAACATTCAACAGCATTTGGAATTGGTAATTGCCGGTGGTGGGGATACACAATCATATCTTGAACGTCTAGTCGAATCAGAAAATCTTCAATCCCTGATTCATTTCCCTGGGATACTCCCACGGGAAGAGATCCCCCGGCTTTTTTCTGAATCGCTCCTCGGAATCGCACCATTAAAAAAACTGCACTCTCTTGAATATGCAGCCCCCACAAAAGTATATGAATATATGGCTTGCAGTATCCCGTTTATCGGGTGCGGATCTGGTGAGATACGGGAAATTGCAAACAACTCCGGTGCAGGAATAATAGCAGAAAATTCTCCTGAGGAAATTGCTACGGCGATTCTTGAATTGGTAAATAATCCGAAAAAAATGGATGAGATGGGAGCCTCCGGAAAGAGATTTGTAGAACAACATTACACCCGAAAAGCAATAGCTGCAATGCTAAAAAAGGAAATAGAGAGAATTTCATGAAAATGAAGCCGGATCCGAAAATAATTGTTGCATCCCTTTTAAAAGAAGTCGAAAAATATACGCATACAGGCGAGAAGGGGTCCTATATACTGGATCCGGTTTTTGGTATAGTAAGAAATCGGGTAAATACTGAAGTTGCAAAAACATATTTCAGATCAAATTACCCGAATAAGGGAATTCAACTGATAAAATATGTTCTTTCTGATCAGGCTGAAGATGGATCCTGGAATGAAATTCATCCCCAATACCATCAAAAGTCTGCTCTTGTCACTTCATTTATAGGTTCTGGACTCGTAGTTGCTTACCCTTTTTACCCACAAGATACATGCCTTGAAAAAGCTAAAAATTTTGTCTTACAGAATGAGAGAAAACCCGGCAATTTTTTAAAATCTCTTGCATTTACTGCCGATCATCTCAATGTTGATGCATCCTGTGGTGCATTTCTTGCGGAGTATGGGAATTTGTTCTCAGATAAAAATGCGATTCATGCGGCAAAAAGAGCAGCTGAACATATTTGCAGGTTTCAGAAAAATGGATATTTTCCTTATACAATTGATAAAGGAAATTACCCATATACTTACAATGTTCCCTGCATTCATTATCAGGGAGTTACCCTCTACTACCTTCTAAAAATTCAGGAAATCATCGATGAACCATGGCTGAAAAAGAGTATTGAATCAGGGACAGCGTGGCTCGCATCAGTACAGCATGATGATGGAACTTTTGACTGGTCCAAAAGTGGTCTTATGTTCGCGTATTACCTGAGTGGTGCATATGCATTTGCCTACGCCGTCTTTACTTCCCAATCACGAGAGAATTCCCAATATTCGGATAATGCCCTGAGATGTCTGAAGGTTCTTGAAAGAAATATGCCATCTATCGCTTTACGGTGGGAGACCGCATCCTGGGCAAGCTTTTTCACACCGGGGTTGAAAACGGTGAAAACGGCTTTTTTAGGAGATTTTCCCTTAAAGCACAGGCTCTTTAGAACTGGATATGGGTATTATCGCCAGATTTCCCGGAGAAGAATCGGCACCAGTGTCGATGAAAAAACTTTTCTCGCCTTGTGCCGTGTACTACATATCTCATCATCAACAATAGAACCAACAAATAATTTTCCGGATATGTTCATGACTTCTGAGATCCTTGATTGCTTGTCATCCTCACGATGTGATGTTCTATGAAACAGATATTATTGGATCTGAATTCCGGAATTCTTTTTCTTGAAGATGTACCGGTGCCAAAACCTAACCGTGGAGTTGTTGTCCAGAATCACTATTCTGCCATTTCGGCTGGTACAGAATCTTGGCTCATCTCTCTTGCCCAGAAATCCAAACTGTCAATGGCACAGGAACGACCAGACCTAGTTAAAAAGGTAATAGACAAAGCGAAAACCGATGGCATCCTGTCTGCATACCATCAGGCAATGAGCAGACTTTCCAAACCGGAACCATTGGGATACAGCTGTGCCGGGGTCGTGACTGATACTGATATCACGGAATTTTCTGTTGGTGACCGGGTTGCCTGTGGCGGGGCGGGATATGCTTCCCATGCAGAATATGTTTCAGTCCCAAAAAATCTCTGCGTGAAAATCCCCGATAATGTATCATTCCGTGACGCATCATTTACCACAATTGGTGCAATCGCGATGCAGGGTATCAGAAATGCCGAAATAATGGTTGGAGAAAAGATTGCTGTTATCGGTCTGGGTCTCATCGGTCTTTTAACAATTCAGATTGCAAAGGCAGCCGGATGTAAGGTCTACGGGATCGATGTCGATCCCAAAAAGATCGAGCTTGCACGAGAACTTGGCGCAGATATCACATCCAATTATGAAAACCTCAATGAAAAATTTTTAGCATTTTCATCTTTTGGAGCCGATAAGGTAATTATCACTGCTGCCACTACCTCCAACGGTCCCGTTGAAACGGCGGGAGATCTTGTCCGAACGGGCGGAAAAGTCATTGCAGTCGGGGAAGTAGGAATGAATCTCCCCCGGGAAAAATATTATAATAAAGAGGCGGAATTTGTTGTCTCCCGGTCCTATGGCCCGGGAAGATATGACCGCAATTTTGAAGAGAGGGGGATAGACTATCCCATTTACGTCCGCTGGACAGAAAAGCGGAATATGGAAGCATTTCTTGATCTTCTTTCAGATAACAGGATCAACCTTGAAAAAATCGTCACCCATGTGTTTGATATCAAAAATGCGGTTGAGGCATATGATTTGATCAATGCAAGAAAAGAACCATTCCTGGGAGTGGTACTTGCCTATGATACAACACAAATCAACCAGATCTCTGGATCTGATCTGCATACTGTTCATTTGAAACAATTTTCCGGAACTGTACAAAAAACCTCGAAATTAGCACCATTAAAGACAATCGGATGTATCGGAGCGGGGGTTCATGCAACAAGTACACTGTTCCCCAATCTTGTCAAGCTGCCGGTAAGACTTAAAGGCATCGCAACTGCGACCGGCCTGAGTGCAACTGCAGCAGGAAAAAAATTCGGGTTCGAATATTGTACAACCGATTACCAAAAGATCCTCAACGACCCTGATATTGATGGTGTTATTATCGCTACCCGTAATGATCTCCATGCGAAAATAACCATTGAAGCGCTCGCGGCAGGCAAGGATGTGTTTGTTGAGAAACCTCTTGCAACAACCATGGACGACTTACTGGCGGTAAAGGATGCCTATGAAAAATACGGGGGAAGAATCATGGTTGGTTTTAACCGTCGCTACTCCCCGTATGCAAAGAGGATGAAGAAATTTTTCCTGAACAGGACGACACCCTTAATGATGCATTATCGCGTCAATTCCGGTACAATTCCGGCAGAGCACTGGGTCCATGATAATGAACAGGGAGGCGGAATGCTCATTTCCGAAGTCTGTCATTTTATTGATTTTCTTCAGTATGTAGTGTCATCACGACCGTTGTCAGTTTATGCTGAAGCGCCAAAATCCGAAGCATCGAACCTGAACCGGCTGGATAATCTCCAGATAACGATTTCATTTGAAGATGGTTCTCTTGGCACTATATCATATTGTACTTCCGGAAATTCCGGTTACTCGAAAGAATTAATCGAACTGTTTGGCAACGCATCTGCCGGAAGTATCCGAGATTTCCGTGAGATTAGTCTTGTAAATTCAAAAGAAAAATATCACAAAAAGAGTTACTTTACTCAGGAAAAAGGAATTTTCAATGAATTACAGGAGTTTGTAAATAATTCTCCGGTGGATGTACGGGAAATGATAACTACCCATGTGATTCTCCTTCATGCCAGAACTTCCCTTGAGACTGATAAAAAGGTATTCCTGGAAGCGATGTAAATACCGGTGAATCTATGTGCGGGATTTGTGGGATATATATTTTTGATACTGATTCAAAAACCATCAGGGAAACAGATTTACTAGCTATTCGCGATTCAATGACCCATAGAGGCCCGGATGATAAGGGGTCGGTCATTTTAAAAAATGGAAAACTCGGGTTTGGCCATAGAAGACTGAGTATCATTGATCTCTCTCCCAAGGGAAAACAGCCCATGATGAATGAAAATGGGACTGTCTGGATCGTGTTTAACGGAGAGATTTATAATTTTAAAGTTTTACGGGAAAAATTAGTTGCAAACGGACATATATTTACATCAAATTCTGATACTGAAGTGATAATTCACTTGTTTGAGGAGAAAGGGATAGACTGTATCGACGAATTGGAAGGGGAATTTGCGTTCGCGATTTTTGATGGAAACAGCAATAAATTGTGGCTGGTCAGAGACAGAATTGGAATAAAGCCATTATATTATTATTTTTCTGAACAAAGAATAGTTTTTGCCTCGGAAATTAAAGCAATTTTAACAGATATCTCAATACCAAGAGCAGTAAATGAGGAAGCATTCTATCACTACCTCTCATTTTTAACAACTCCTGCTCCTCAAACCCTTTTTCAGGGGATACAAAAAATACCCGGGGGTTGTTACTTGGAAATAGCATCTGACGGTACACACAATCTCCGACGCTATTGGGATGTCCTTGATCATGTCAAACCAAAAACCGGGGTATCTGAAGAAATCATAAGTGCAGCATTAAACTCCGAACTTCGAAAAACAATCTCGGATTATAAATTGAGTGACGTACCGGTTGGCGTTTTTTTATCTGGCGGATTGGATTCAAGTATTAATGCAATTCTTTTTGCAGAAAATGAAAAAAGTACCATTAAAACATTCACCATTGGGTATCAGGGAGATAACAAGAGTTACGAGAATGAATTTGAATATGCCAACATTGTTGCAGATTTAATACAATCTGAACATCATGAAAAGGCAATATCGGAAGAAGAATTAATGAATTTTCTTCCAAAAATGATTTATTATCAGGATGAGCCCATTGCTGATCCTGTGTGTGTACCTATTTATTTTGTATCGAAACTTGCCCGGGAATCCGGTGTTGTTGTATGCCAGGTTGGTGAGGGAAGTGATGAGTTATTCTGGGGATATCCAACATGGAAATTAGCGATTTTTTTAGAGGGATTAAATAACATTACTCCAGGTTTTATTAAAAAGTGGGGCCTGAAACTGTTAAAATTATTAGGAAAAACCCATGGTTTACCCTACGAGGGATTGAGGAGAGGGCTGCATGGAGGCCCGCTCTTTTGGGGTGGTGCGGAAGCTTTCACTGAACAGGAAAAAAAATATCTTTTATCAGAACGGCTTCGGCAAAAATATAGTAATTATTCATCTTTTCAAATTATTGAACCAATCTGGAATAATTTCCAGACTAAATCCTGGGAAAAAACTTCCCTGAACTGGATGACCTATCTTGATATTAATCTCAGGTTGCCGGAATTATTGTTGATGCGTGTTGACAAAATGAGTATGTCCGTGTCATTGGAAGCGCGAGTGCCATTTCTCAGTCGGAATATTGTAGAATTAGCAATGTCAATTCCTACCTCAATAAAAATGAAAAATCACGATTTAAAATACATACTTAAACGTGCATTCAGCATGGAAATTCCCCGAAAAATATTAAAGAGAAAAAAACAGGGTTTTGGCGTACCACTTTATGACTGGTTCCTACAAAATTTAGGAGATTTTGCCCAGAAAAAAATCCTCGATTTTACCGATAGGACTGATTATTTTGATAAAAAAGAGATTCAATTGCTATTGAATGAACGAAATGCAAATAAGATTTGGTATATTTTGAATTTTGTATTATGGTATGAGTGTTGGATTGAAAAGCAATAAATAAAAATTCATTAATTATTGATAATTAAAGAGAGAATAAAAATGAAAATTCTGCAAGTAACAAATTTTTTTAAACCACTCTGGGAAGCAGGAGGAGTTGTCCGCGTATCCTATGAATTGTGTCGAGGCCTTTCATCTCATAATCATCAAGTTACCGTATTTACTACTAATAAATATATAAATAGGGTAAAATATAAAGCGAATGTCCCCGTTATTGAAGAGAATATAAAAATATATTATTTTGAGAATTTTCTTCAGTTTATTCCCATAAAAACGCTTCCTTTACCTCTTCTAAGTATATTCACAATAAGAAAAGAAGTAAAAAAATTTGATATTATTCATATTCATGAACATCGGACTATGCTTGCAATTATTGTTAGTTATTATGCAAAAAAATATAATATTCCATATGTTATTCATGGGCATGGATCCGTTTCAAAAGGAGTTTTCCGAAATCGGTTAAAAAAAATCTTTGATATTCTTTTTGGATATAGAATTATTAAAAAAGCTGCCCGATTAATTGCTGTTTCGAAAGAGGAAGCAAACCATTTCTTTCAAATTACTGGTAAAAAAGAAGGTATCAAAGTTCTATACAATGGATTTCATATCGACAATTTCAAGGAATTACCCGAAAAAGGTATTTTTAAGAAAAAATATGGAATTAAAAATAAAATGGTATTATACTTAGGTAGAATAAACATGACAAAAGGTTTGTTGTTTGCGATAAAAGCATTTTTAGAAGTTGCAAATGATCTAGAGGATGTCACTTTTATTATAGCTGGTCAAGATGATGGTTATAAATCTGAACTTGAAAATTTTGTTAATAGCATAGGTGCTGATGATAAGGTACAATTTATTGGATATGTTGATGAAATCGACAAAATTCAAGCGTATGTTGATTCAGATTTGTTCGTTCATACTGTTATTTATATGGGAGGTGTTGGATTAGCACCATTAGAGGCAATTCTTTGCGGGAGTTTGGTTGTGGTTACACCTGAATGTGGGGAGATAATCATTCAATACAAATGTGGTTATGTTGTTCAATATGGTGACATCAAAGGATTAAAAGAAATAATGAGAGATGTATTAATAAATCCAAAGGATTACGAAATGATTAAACGTGGAATTGAATGTATTCATGAAAATTTTACTTGGGATATATATTTAGATAAACTGGAGGCGTTATATCATGGTATTGTAAAAAAATAAAAAAATAAAAATATTCGTTTATTTTGTGATTTTAATGAAAATAAAAATTAAGTGGAATCAGAAAGGCGATATATTCAAGTGAATCTACCATGGGAAACTGTACGAAAACCTTATAAGACGTCTATAAAAAAATCTCTCTTAATTGAAAAATGAATCAGTCTAGAATTACTAAACAACGTGAGTGAGGTGAAAAAAGTGAAAAAAATACGAATTGGAGTTTTCACTCCACCGATTGAAAAAGCAGGTCTCATACCATTTTCAAATTTAATTGACGTACTCTCATCGGTTTCTGATGATATTTCAATTATCTCAGGAAATGTGGAAATACCCCTTAGGGAAAAAAATAACGTTAGCCATTATAAATTTTATTCCCATACACCAGGAAAATCTCACTTTTCTCGCATCTTAACATTTATCTTTTTGCAGATGAAAATCTCATTCTATATTATAAAATTTTATAAATATGCTGATTTCTGGCTTTTTTTCCTTGGCGGTGAGGTCTATATCATTCCATTAATGATGACACGGTTTCTAAAAAGGCCAGTATATTGTGTTCTCACTTCATCAGCTTCTCAATTGTTATTTTTTGATAGATTTCATTTTTTCATGAGATATTCTGCAAAAATCAGTTATTTTTTTGCGGATAAAATAATTATAAATGCTCCACGCCTCATATCCGAATGGCACCTTGAATCTTTCCGCCCAAAAATCATTATCGCTCCTTGTTACTTCAAACAAACCGATTTTTTTTCCATCACCACTTCCTTTTCTCATCGCCCTTTCCTCATTGGCTACATCGGGCGGCTGAGTGAGGAGAAAGGCGTCCAGCACTTTGTCCAGGCTCTCCCTGACATCCTCAGAGACCGGAATGACTTCCGTGCGTTTATCGGGGGTGATGGGCCGTTGAAAGGGAGTGTTGTGGCAGCACTGCAGGAGGAGACCCTCACAACTCAAGTCGACCTTTCCGGCTGGATCTCCCACGACGACCTCCCTCACTACCTGAACCAGCTTCGACTCCTCGTCATACCTTCCTATACCGAGGCTTGTCCTATTATCATGCTCGAGGCAATGGCGTGCGGGACACCGGTGCTCGCTACGCCGGTCGGGATGATACCGGATATTTTAAGGGATGGGGAGACCGGGTTTATTATGAGGGATAACTCACCGGATTGTATACGAGAGAATGTCACCAGGGCTCTGAGTTCTCCAAATCTGGAGAAGATTGCTGACAACGGGCGAGAGTTTGTGGAAAAGAATTTCACATTCAAAAAAACTGTGGGAAAATGGGAAAAGTTGATTAATGACCTTTAAAGTTTTTCTTGAGTTTCGAAATCGACTTTATAATGAAGTGTTTCCATAATACCCTACATTCGATTCCTGTTTCCAAAGATCTGTTTAAAGCGGAGAATAAGTTTAATCGGATGGGAGAACGTGATCCTTTTGGAAGCAATATTAAAAATTATGCATAAAAGATAGCGATGGAATAGTATAAAAAAATCAAACACATTGTGAGAACGAGAATAATATGATTAAATTTGATGAAAATATTTGGTTTCTTAATTTTATCCTATGCTTTATAGTTATTTTCAATCTTGCACTGTCATACAGGATACCACTTGTTCTTCCCTTATCCGGATTAATTGTGCTGGGTATACTACCAGGATATCTCATTTGCCTTCTCTTTGAAATCCAAGTGACTGACATTTATGAGAATTTTTTATATTCAATAGGGTTAAGCATCGCATTCGATCTTCTTTTTGGTCTTTTAATCAATACGCTACTACCTTTATTCGGGAATAATAATCCGTTATCCTCTCAGAACCTGCAAATTGGATTTTCATTTATTGTATTAGTCTTAACATCGTTAATTGTATATACCCAAAAAACGCCCAAAATTTCTTTTCAATTACCAAAAATTCTTAATATCGAAAAAATTTTACTTACTTTCGCATTCGCAATAGTAGTGTGTATTCAAATAGGTATATATTTGGTAAATGCTGATAGTAATAATCACTTTTTAATTTTTTCAATTGTATTAATTCCAATACTACTTTGTTTTTTAATTATTTGTTCTGGTAATTCAATCAAACGCATATATCCGTTAATTATTTTTTTAATAAGTTTTACTTTGTTAATGCTCTTAACTCTTAGATCCAATTATATAATTGGAATTGATACACATCAGGAATATTATTTTTTCTATACAACATTCATCCACTCTGTCTGGGTCCCGGATCCTTCTTTTTTACTGAGCGCTTCAATAAGTATTTCGATATTGCCGACCATATTCGAGATGTTTTTAGACATGGATCCACAACTCCTTTTCAAAGTATTGTACCCCTTATTATTTTCGATAACCCCCTTAATCATCTATGTAATTGTTAAAAAGTACGTCAATGAATTGTTAGCATTATTTGCTTCGTGCTACTTCATGTTTCAATCCATTTTTATTCTGACAACGTATAACAGTCGAACTTCAATAGGAATTTTTTTCGTTGCATTTGCAGTTTTGGTACTATGCGATAAAGAATTGCTCAACTGGAAAAAATATATGCTTTTCATGTTGTTTATTGCCGGAACAATTTTTTCTCATTATACTACAGCATTGATTTTTTTTGGTATTATTTCCCTAGCGTATTTAATAGATTTACTACTCTGTAGATATGAGAATCGAAAGGATCATCGTTTTATCAATTTACCGATAATTTTTTATTTTTCTGGTTTGATGTTTTTTTGGTATCAACAAATTATTAACAAAGTTTTCACAATAGGAATATCTTCTGCGATTTTTCGAATTACCATTTTTTTTGATTTATTTAAACAGGATGTTAGTAAATATGTCGATACACCCTTAGGATATTCGTGGCCCCTTTGGTATTTTACAAATTTCACACAGATACTAATATATGTTTTAATGGCTATTGGAATTCTGTTTGTATTGTTTGGTTGGTTACGGAAAGAAATTCAAAGAAATTCATTTCCTAAATTTATCGTTAATATTAACAGAGATTTATTTTTGATGGGAATTGTCTCACTTGGCATATTATTTTGTATTGCTTTCGCACCATTCCTTTTTTATTCCTATGACACTGACAGAACTAAGGAATTAATTAATATCATTCTTCCTGTTTTCCTCATAATAGGGGCATTCAATTTTTTCAACCTCGTGTCATGGCAAGAAAATGATCATTGTTCAACTATGAAATTTCATAAAAAAATTCTATCCCTGAAAAATTATTTCAAATCCAACAAAAATCAGATTATTTCTGGAATTCTTTTGTTCTTGCTTATACCCAATCTCTTATTATATACTGGAATTACCTATCAGGTTGATGGGATTCCTTATTCAATATTATTAAATTCTCCAAAAAATTCAAAATATACCGATTTTGGGTATGCATATATTTTTGATCAAGATGCAAAAGCGTTGTCATGGTTTAAAATTAATTCTTATAAGGATTCACAAATAGTCTCTGACGGATATGGAAATAATAAAATTACAAGTTTGATAAACCTGGCATTATATCAAAAATCTTTAGTGGAATTATCTGAACAAAGCACGTTGGAAGGATATATTTTTTTAACAGTCACAAATGAATATTATGATATATTTAGAGAAACGGATAGAAAAGAGACAAAAATATCTCAATTCAGATATATTCTCAATCAGAAAAATAAAATATTTGCAAACGGAGCTGTTGTTTATAAATAATATTTCAGATCATTTTTAGACCTTATTTTTTTGGATATAGTACGATTGTAACTACCAGCTCGTATACGAAATTACGAGGGAAAAAGGGTAAAAATATCATGGCCAAAATGCGAAGCTAAAAAAGGTTACCTTCGTTCCAATGGGAAGACGAAATGTGGTAGTGTATACGAAGTGCTGTAAAAAGTGAAGATGCCCTGTATCCAACAGTGAATTGGAAACAAAGAGGAACAGGGCAATGAATCTAAGAGACATCGT
>Ga0209048_10005395_pt1 | contig 12074 bp, 12 predicted proteins | sample FrelakmetCRP12CR_FD_187146 | JGI IMG/M metagenome (GOLD analysis project Ga0209048, IMG submission 187146) | Freshwater lake sediment microbial communities from the University of Notre Dame, USA, for methane emissions studies - CRP12 CR (SPAdes)... | ecosystem: Environmental > Aquatic >... | reverse complement strand
CGGCCACGACCTACGAGGAGGAGCAGGCGACCCAGTTACTGTTCAAGTCGTTGCGTGATCCCGAGAGGCAGGACGAACCGATAGCCACGAACATCACGGAGTTTAGGAAGGCGCTGACGAAGGAGGAGAAGACGCAACTTGTCAGCGAGTATATGATGTTCGAAAAAGACTGTAGTCCAAATCCTGAGAATATGTCAGAGGAGGAATTTGACAGGGTTCTCATTGACATAAAAAAAAATCCGTCATCGATAGGCAGTCTCAACTACAGTGCGAATATGCTCAAGAGATTTATTATTTCTATGGCATCCCAGCCTGTGAAATTACCCATGGACAGTTGATCGCATTCTTATGTTTGAAGCAGGCAATTGTTGAGAGACAAACTAATGCGATGAGGGGTAAGTTTACCGGCGATAAAAGTAGTCATGAGTATAAGGAAGGTCAATACTACGAGGTAAAGAGGAAAAATGCCTGAACGCGATGTCTCATTAACCCTCAAGTTTGTCAACCAGATGTCTGGGCCTCTGGGTGCTGCATCGAGAGCAATCCACAACTTTGCATCGCAGACCAGTGGCTCCTTCAAGTCCGCAAAAAACTCCGCGAACAGCTTCCTAAAGACGATATCTAGCCCACAGGCATTGATGGGTGGCCTGCTCGGTGCCGGTGCGGGCATGATGATAATGAACGCTGCCAAGAAGGTCATCGAGTTGGACTCCGCTATGACTGATTTAAGGATAAATGGTCGCCTGACTGCCGCTGAGACGATGCGCCTGAAGGATGAGATCCTAGACACCGGCATCAGGTCAGGTGCCACCACCGAGAGCCTGTTGGAGTTATCTAAAGCTGCCTTACATGGTAGTAACAATGTCAAATTTGTCCGAGAAGAATTAGGCTTCATGACGTCAATGATGCAGGCGACCGGGGCTTCAGGCGGGGAGTTAGGGGAGTCTCTTGGCGAGATCTATAAGAAATCAGGACTGACAGGAAAGGCTTTTGAGGAACTGATAGCCAAGATGTATTCAGTTGGTAAGAAGACTGGTAGGGAGTCAACATTTAAGGACATACTGCCAAATGTACCACGGTTATTGACGACAATAAAGGCGATAAACCCAAAGGCCACATTATCACAGATTGGCGACTACCTGGCAGCATCAATGTTCATACCGAATCCGGCCGCCCTTGATAAGGCTATGCGTTTCATGACCCGGTCGACTAAGGCACAGGCCATCATCCGTAAGATGGGCATAGACACATCACAGGGTGTCCCAAAGATAGCGGATGTGATGGGAAAGATAATGGGGTCTACAAGTAATGTGAATGAGCGTCTATTGCTGATGGGTCAGATCTTCGGCCGTGGTGCGATGGACATGAAGGTATTGGCTGACCACTGGGACCAGTACTCAAATGCGGTCACGTCCTCAAATGTCAATGATTACCTGACGGACGCGAGTGTCAAGTCACATGACATGGCCTCAGCGATGCATAGGTTGGAGGCCATTTCGACCAAGTTGGCCGACTCCGCACTGGCACCCGCACTGGACGAGATCTCAAAGTCACTCGCGAACATAAAACCTGAGGACATGAAACTACTAGTACAAACATTCACGGAAATGGGAAAGGAGCTCGGTGTCGTTGTCGGCTGGTCCATCAAGCTCATCGAACTATTTGGGAAGATCGCCATGGGTTATGAGATTGTCGGTGAGAAGATACACCACGGCCTGATGAAGAAGGGTATTGGTGAGAAAATGGCCGAGCAGGAGGGTGCGAGGTTGTCGATGGTCGCTGCGGGTGGACAACCAGTCTGGGACGTAACGCACAACGTGTACATCGATGGCTCCAAGATACCACATGACAAGGCTGAGACAAATGCCAGGAAGACTGGCAGACAGGGTAAGGTGGGAAAATAATGGAAACATTCAAGGCACAGTTTATATCGGCAGGCGGGAACGCCTACTTCTTAAACCTGCTGGACATCTCTGACACCGTCAACACGTCGATTGTCAGGCACGAATTCATGAACATTGACGGTGCGGTGTTACAGAACCTGGGGAATAGGGCCCGTGAGACGAAGTTCAGGACGTACTGGTTCGGGTTCGAACCAAATAACGGTGACGTGATGAGTCCAAATTACCAGAATCACTTCTACTTCCTGGAGGAGATCTTGGACTCACAGCATGCGACCCACACCCTGATACACCCAAAGTACGGTGCGATCGAGGGCATGGTCGAGACACCCACGATAGTCCACGATGACACCCAGGAGTACGTCACGATTGACCTGACATTCATACAATCAGGGATACAGAATGAGAGTTTCCTGACCGTCGACAACCTGTCGGTCATCGACTCCATGGAGGTCGCACAGGTCAACGCCGCACTTGCAAAGTCGGCGTCGAGCATTAATGGTTCAGGTTTTGGTGCGGTGTTGGGAAAGGTAGTCGACCCATTACAGAAACTCGCACTGCAGTTCAACAATGTCTCACAGGCGACCAGGCAGTTCCTAAATGACTGTGATAGGAACATCAACATATTTGAGACGGCATTAGATAATGTGACGGCACCACTGACCACGATAGACGCTGCTATAAACTACGCGTCTGACGTGCCGTCCCGCATAATTGGCTCGATCAACGGTGCCTGTAGCAGGGTCACAGCCTCACTGGCAAACTTGTCCAACCTGCCGGGCCAGTTCACGAATAACATGATACTGAACATGACGGGCATCTACAACATGGTGACGGGCTCCAACGCGGACTTCTTCCGGACGCAGTTCATGTCTGTGTCCGCGGGCGCACTCCTGAACCAGTCAGGCACACTACTGAAGGCGGACGAGGAGCGCAGGACGGCCCAGATCGCAAAGGAACAGAAGCAGTCATTTGATGTTGCTGGTAACCTCATAAATCCAATAACATTCCAGCCCATCATGTCGATACAGGATCTCGACAACATGATGTTCAATGTCAGGACGTACGCACAGTCGGCCCTCCTGCTAGACCGTGAGAGTAAGAATTTGAAGGAAATGGCCGCGGCCCTGATAAGTTACGTCGATGACCTGAAATTGAGGCGGCTGTCGATCAAGAACGTGCAGGTGAATAACATACCACTGCACCTGCTGATGTTGCAATTTGGTTTTCCATACAACATGGCCGAACGGGTGCTTGCACTGAACCCGCAGGTACACAATCCCACATTCTGTGAGGGGACATTGAAGGTCTATGCAACAACAGGATAAAGTACAGTTCTTTGTCGGCGAGTCCGAGTACACAGATAGACTCAAGAGTTACTCGCTTAAATGGGATATGTTCGAGGGTGCGGGTAGTTTCAACTGCGACGTCGACCCATACATTGAGGAGCACCTCTATAACTCTGAGGCACGACAGTTCATCTGGGCAATAAACGGCTACGCCATGATGACCGGGTACATCGATAAGGTGCAGCGTTCATACAATAAATCGTCCGGCTCAAACACGTGCTCCATATTTGGTCGTGACATGATGCAGGTGCTACTTGACAACCACGTGCTGTACCCGAAATCGTACGCGGACCAGCCGTTAAAGACCATGATAGACGACATACTGGCAACATCGAGTTCAATAAACTCGATAACAAATTTTGTGACGGGCTCCAATGACGCACACGTGGTAAAGTTGACGAGGCCGCTGGCGATACCGACAATCGGCATTGAGTTCACGCCACAGGCACTAAACATCATCAAGAGGGTGCCTGATTTTAAAAAAATGAAATCAAACCACGGCCAAAGTATATTTGAGTTTGTCAGTTCGATAGCTAATCAGGTCGGCATCTTCATGTACAACGTGCCCGGTACAAATACGATCATGCTGTACGCGGTCAACCCGCCCATAGAGGGTAATAAACCCATACAGTATGACATGAATTGTCAGGTCTCAACGGACGCGGCATACCCGATAAATAATGTTGTCGGCGGTGCTAATAACAATGTCAAGGCCTGCACATTCACCGAGGACGTGACAAACTTTTTCAAGTACATCAAGGTGATCGGCCAGTGCAATGATGAGGAGTTGTATGGCATAATTAAGACGAAGATGAAGCTGCGCATCGATAAGATCGAGGGCATAGATAATGACGGCAGTCTATCGGTGATAGGGCCGCAGGACTTACAAAAGGGCTACACCGGTGTCACTAAATTCCTATCCAAGAAGGTCAATGAGGTTGACCTAAATGCGTGGCAGAAGACGAGGGACCTAATCATAAACAACCTACTGCTGCAACAGAATAGGAAATTGTTCTCGATAAGGTACATGATGATGAACCACTCACCGTCAGGGTCGTTGCCGTACTTCTTTAACCACCTGGCGACGGTGAATGATGACGTCTTGGGCCGTGACATTTTTAAGAATAGACAATTTCTGGTCTACGCCCTGGAGTTCAAGGGCAGTAAGGACCAGGGGCAGTCCACAGACCTGGACCTGTCGGCACCCACGTTAACAAACTTAGGCCAGTGGTTGAGGGGATGACATGGAGACAGAGATCATAATTGCAAACACCAATGCGGCACCGACCTACAATTTAAAAGTCCGGGGTCATTACGTCACCGCCGATGGCCGTGCCGATGAGACCCTGACGCCCAAGTTGTACCAGCACTACGGTTTCCAGTCCAACCCGCCCATTGGTACGGAGTTGGCGACCGTACAGGAGGAAAACCATAATGCTAGTGTGGCCGAGAACGACGGCCAGGACATTGCGAAGAATCCTGGCGACGTTGTCCTTTACACTAGTGCTGACAATTCTATTAAGTTGATACCAAATGAAACTATATCATTAACAATGTTGGCCTCTGGCAAGATACAGGTGACATCATCGGGTGGGCAAATAGTTTTGGATGCGGGCGGTTCGTCCCTGTACCTAATGACGGAGTCATTTAAGACGGCATTGGTCACCTGGATAAATACGGTCGTGACGGCCCTGTCGGCCCTCGGCCACCCGGCACCCTGGGTACCGCCGGTTGACGGCGGGCTAACTAAGAAAGTGAAGGCGGAGTGATGGATTTTCAGATAGACAATACCGGGCTCACATTCAACAAGAATGTAGACATCAGGACGGACGTCTACACGTCCCTGAACGTCGCCCAGGGCACATTCTTCCAGAACCCAGGTTTTGGCTCTAAACTGACACAGGTCAAGAAGGTCACGGCCAACAACCTACTACTCGCACAGCAGTACGTGCAGAATGCATTACAGTGGTTGTTACAGACGGGAAGGGCGACCCAGATCTCCTCCATCGTGGAGAAGGATGATAATGATTTCAATAGGTTGAATATAAAAGTCACGATTGTGCAGGCAAACGGCGTCCTGTTATATTACCAGCAGTTCTTTGACGTTAAATCAGGAAAGATCACCTGGGCGTCCGTTGGCGGACCCAGTTCAACTTGGACATCACCTTAAGGAGCATCTATGTCAAACCCATACTCTGTAGATTTTGACACCCTATTGAGTCAGATACTGACGGATTATAAAAATCTTGACCCGGCACCTGATGTGACGCAGGGGTCAACAACCTTCATCAAGGGTGCCGTACTGACGTCGTGCCTGTGGGGACTGTACCGTTACCAGGACTACTTACTGAAACAGATCTTCCCGGATAGTGCCGACACCGAGAACTTAAACCACTGGGGCTCGGTCTTTGGTATCGTCAGGACCGTCGATGACACTGACGCAACTTACTCCACCAAGATTTTAAACGCACTGCAGCAGGTCTCAGCCGGTGGAAATGCACAGGACTACTTCAACTGGGCCCTACAGTCCGTGAACTCAGGAAATGCCATCAACGCAAATGTCCCGGAGAGTTTTAACCCATCCGCGGTCAATGTAGCCCAAAATCTAATTGTCATAACCCAGGATTGGGTTGACGGTGATGTCGTGAAATTTACGACCACAGGCGGCCTGCCCGCACCATTGGTGGTTGGTACTAACTATACCGTCCAACGCGTAGACGCGACAAAAGTTAGCATTGTCGGCCAGACACTGACGACCCAGGGCACCGGCGTCCACACGATGACATCGCAGTCGACGAAAACTTTTTACATTGCGGATGCCGTCATTGTTTCCGCAAATTTCAAGTACCACAACGGCATCACACCGTTAATCTCATCACCTGTCGGCCCAGGGTATGTCGACGTGATACTGATGCCAAGTGATGAGGGCATCCTGGACCCGGCGTCACCTGACTACATCTACCACACGGCCACGACACAGTTAACAAATGCGGCATTTGCCTACATAGATCCTTTAAGACCCGTGACCGCAATTAACACGATCGTTTCCTGTGAGGTGCTCGATAAGGAGGCGATACTGATCAATGCCGGACCCGTGACGGTCGATATCGCGACGATGACGGCTGACGTGGAAGCCTACATAAACTCACTGGCACCGGGTGACACCCTGTACACGAGCCAGTTGGTAGCTATATGCCTGCGTGATGGTGCGGTACACGCTGAGGTGATCACACCGGTCGTCGATGTCGTCCCGGCATATAACACGGCCGTCAGGTACTCATCTGTAACCATTGTGGCTGAGGCATAAAATGGCAGCGATACACCACACAGTCGGTACAGGGGCGGAGTACTCCAATTGGAATGCCGTCTGGGCATTTTTAGACTCCCTAGGTGACCTACTGGACGACTATGACTTTGAGCAGGTCGCGGAGGTGGACCAGAATTATGACAGTGGGACCGGACAGCCGATGTACTTATACGGTGTCACACTAAACGGTCACACCGTCAGGTGTTACGTGTCGGACGCAAACTCGCATAGGGGTGATCCCACACGGGGACTCGTGACACAGATATATGCGGGTGGTACTGAGATCATCGCGGGTGACTACAATGTTTTCGCATTGAACCACTCAACGACACCGGGCACACTTGAATTAATAAATTTGAAGATATACAATGACATAGATGCTGAGGGTGGTCAGGGTTGTGTCATACTGCCGGACAACAATATCGTCAGGGTTAGGAACATGCTGTCAAGGGGCCACCACGACGCGGACTGTGGGATGTGGGTTGAGAATGACATCGGTAGCACGGTGTACGTGCAGAACTGTAAGATCTGGGGCTGGATGGTCGGCCTCGTATCGAGTCCCATAACGACACCGGACAAGTACGACGCCCATTTTGAGAACATCGACTCGTGGCAGAATGAGAGGAACATCATGATAGGCGGATTTGCACCATGATAAAATTTAAAAATTGCACGGCGAGCGACTTCTCCGAATTCTGTGAGTTCGGATTCTGCATGGACTGGATGGTGGGCTGGTCGGTGGACGCGTCGGTCGTGTCCATAGACAACTGTGCCGACAGTGACAACTCAATAACGAAGGACTACAATGGAAATAATATAATCCTGGGTGAGAATAACCTACATTATATAACGGGTATAAAGTCGTTTAAGTCTTTGGACGATGGTACAAGCGACTTTTTAAGGTTGGCACCGGTTAGCCCGCTCATCAATGCAGGCACATCCAACATATCGATTTATAATACGGCGGATATCGAGGGTAACCCAAGACCGTCAGCCGTAGGCACTGTCTCCATAGGTGCCGTCGAGGCGGTGGAGTCACAGGTCAGGTTGCACTACTTTGCGTTGAAGAAGTTGTTCCCATTAAAATTTCTCGGTGGCAGGGTCGACGAGGACCTGACCATTGAGGGTAAGTATCTGGACCAGGCGTACTACCAGGGTATGCAGATTAAGAATGAATTCTTTCCTGACACGGCCGGTCGGTTACTTACAAGGTGGCAGCAGGTGTTGGGCACATTCGACCTGTCGAGCCGTATGTACTACCTGGCGCACAAGCAGGGGCTGTTAAGTAAGGCGTACATGGTTGCCGTCGCACATGACCAGGGATACACGGCGACAATCATCGATAGCATAACTAGCGCGTTCATAGTTGGTGACCTGACGTACCCAGGCGTCTCACACCTACCACACGCCGTGTACGAGCAGGATGAGATGTTCTCGTGGCAGATGACCTGCACGGCGGACGTGCCGTCAGCAAATCCGGACAAGTTGAGGGCCGCCATCTACGCGGTGATGCCGGCATACACATATGTGACCTTCGTATTTTAAAGGAGAATCTATGGCAACGAAAACAGTATTTGCAAACGGCTCGATCCTGACGCCGGCGTTCCTAAATGCCGAGTTTGGTACGACAGGTGCCACCGGTCACGCGCATGACGGTGTCAATGCTGATGGTCACGCACCATTGGTCGACATTGAGAACCACACGACCGGGTCCCTGACGTACGACCGGATAGTCTGGACGTCAGGCGTGCAGGCGATAACCTTTAACACCGACGTCTACCTCGCGGCACACACCATAAATTTTTACTACCAAGTCATGCAGGTGGGCGCGTCGCAGGCCGTCGTGTTCCTGAGCTGGCCGGCATTCTACTACCAGTCAGGTGGTGCGAACGCGATCAACTTCTGGTCCGGGAGTGGCCAGCACCTACCGGCCGCGATCAGACCCACGGGCGGGTCGGTGCAGTTACCCCTGACGGTGTACAATTATTTCACGACGAACTCACCGCCGGACACGGCGCCGGGTGAGATGATGATCAATAACGACGGTAGTTTCGCATTCGCGGTGTATGACATCTGGAGCCCGTTGCAGAATAAACAACTGTACGCAAATTACGGCGGCTGGGACGCGACACACAACAAGGGTCTGGCGAAGCAGACCGTGAGTTACCCGTTATTCATATGATGATAAGACACGTCATTGAGAATCACGAGTATAAGTACGGGACGTTACCGGTCGTGGAGATCGCGGCCGACTCGATGTGTTATGGGAACTTCTCATTACTGACAAATGATTTTACGGTCGACTCATTACACGCGAAAGTTTATGAGGTCCACCCGCCGACCACGGTGGAGAGTAGGTACATAAAATTTGGTCCGGATTTATTCACGCCCTCTTTATTATTTTTGATGGGCGACATTAAGGATGAAAAAAATTACATTGTCGACTGGCACCTAGACCCAAGGGTGATACTGGCTGTTGAGGGTGACCTATACGTGATAGAATTCGCACTGGCACTGTCATTGGACGATGACTGGCAACCGTCAGACATCATAACAAAGGTAATCATAAAAATCAGGGATCAGGTGGAGACGCTATGAGCATAATTAACCCAATCCATTATACCATTTTCGACCGGGTGATACCGGATGCAGAGTTACCACTTGTGCAGATCGGCAGCGACTCGATGGCCTATGGCTCAATCAGGCTTGACCTACCCATACCGACCATCAACACGTGCACCGCAGAGGTCTATAGGTTGGTCGTGCCGACAATCATCGAGGAGCGGTACTCGAGGCTGGAGCCTGAGTTATTGGTGACAACACCGGGGATCCTCGACTTTAGTTTCTCACTGGACGAGGACACACAGAACTGGATCGTCTACTGGAAATTCGACCCGACCGTGATCCCGTTCATAGCGCACCTACAGGACTTCTCGATTGAGTTCTTCATTAACGCGGCGCCGACAGCCATGATAGCACAGTTCGCACCGAAAATAATCGTACAAATTAGAAACCAAGTAGATTTTACTGGTATAATCGGGTATTCCGGCATCTCAGGTTTGGACTCAATCCACATGGGTTACAGCGGTTACAGCGGTTATTCAGGCATAGACGGCCAGGTTCAATATAGTGGTATATCCGGCTACAGTGGGTACAGCGGTGACTCGGGCATTAGTGGTTACTCCGGTTATAGCAGCTCAGGTTACAGTGGCTACTCCGGCCGTTCTGGGTATAGCGGACAGTCAGGCTATTCAGGGGCGTCCGGACTTAGCGGCACACCGGGTCAGAGCGGTTTCTCTGGTGAGACCGGTGACCAGGGACCACGGGGTTTCTCTGGATATAGCGGTGAGTCTGGCTATAGCGGCAGTGGTGTAAGTGGCTATAGCGGCTCAGGCAAGTCAGGTTACAGCGGCCACTCCGGTTACTCAGGCATCGGTGACTCGGGTTACTCCGGTTACTCGGGCACTAAGGGTGACTCTGGCATATCGGGGTATAGTGGTATTGGACTCAGTGGTAAATCTGGGTATAGCGGCACGTCCGGTTACTCAGGCTACAGTGGCTCAGGTACGAGCGGCTACTCAGGCAGCGGTAAGTCAGGTTACTCCGGAAAGTCTGGATACTCTGGCCAGGGTGGCTCAGGTTACTCAGGACTAATAGGCCAGTCAGGATATAGTGGTAGTGGCATCAGTGGTTACTCAGGTGAGGGCACGAGCGGCTATTCCGGCATGAGCGGTGCCTCTGGTTATAGTGGCAGGTCTGGGTATAGTAGTGAGTCTGGGTACTCCGGCATTAGCGGCTACTCGGGGACGAGTGGCATGTCAGGTGCTGGTCCACAGGGTCGCTCAGGCATATCCGGTTACTCCGGGTACTCCGGTATTGGAGATTCAGGCTGCTCAGGTTATTCGGGCTCAGATGCAATGACCAGCGGTTACTCTGGTTACTCCGGTTACTCAGGCGACTCTGGGTCAGGCTACTCCGGTTACTCGGGCACCGGTGACTCAGGTTACTCCGGGTACTCAGGGGAGAACCTGTCACAGGTCTACAACACAATATCAAGGTACGCGGTCGACACGACGGTCGGCACATCGGTCTGGGTCACGAGCTCATCCGCACAGGTGTCCAACCTGTCGTGGTCACGGATCACTACGACCATGACTGTGACGAGCCCAGCACATGGTAGGACGGCCGGTGAGAGGGTATTACTTAGAAATACAAATGTCAACTACATAAATGCATTGATAGTCTCAAATGACGCCGACACTTTCGTGATTGACTGCGCGGACTCCGGTGACACGGGGGGTTCCGGCTGCTCCTACACACTCGGGTTCACATTTGCCTATGACGCTGGGATCGGCGCCATTACGTCCGGCACGTTGACGGCACCCGCGAACGCAAATGTCGTACTAATGTCGACGAGGATCCACCTTGACGCGAATACTAGGTCGTCAACGACGCTTGACATAATAGTACCGAATTCGGCACTGAACGGTGCCGGTGACAACACCGGGAACGATGACCTCTACTGGCCCACGTACATGGTCAGGCAGGACTCGGACAACATGGCCGGTGTGGGCATCATAATGGCAAAGAACGTATTGGGAAATTACAGCCGTTTTAGACTAGGGGCACTGGTAGCGCCGACTGTCGGCATAATGATCGCACTAACGTGGTGAGGCACGAATGGCCAGGGTAATCATCGGCACACTGTTTGTCGACTCATACACGGCGACAGGAAACCCAGGGGAGTACACATTTGTAGATGCAGTCTACGATAACCAAACCTCCGGGGGAGATGGCGCCTATGACATCACCACGGGTTTTGTCCTCTTAATACCAGCCTATAGCGTCACACTCTCAGACATAGTGCCGGAGACCCTGTGGCGGTACATTCTGACCTCCGTCTCAGTCTCTGATGCGACACACATCTCAGGTACCGTCCTATGGGATGACTTTGGGTCGCCTACGGATGAACCCGCAGGCACATCCTACAGCATAATTAGCGAACCGACATACCACTACGCCCTAAACTCGACCGTGAGCCGACAGGTCTACAGTTACCTGGGTGCGGGTGCTGACATCGGTGCCCTGGTGAACCAATTCAGGCACATAATAGACGAGATGAACCAGGTGTTGGAGGACTCAGCGACACCGTACCCGTCGTACATACCGGTGAAGTGTTATTGGAGTGACACGGATGAGGCATTCTTTCTTGGGGCATCGGGCACGAACCACTGGGTGCAGATATCGACATCGACGATACAGGGGGCGAGCGGGTACTCGGGGACACCGGGATCGGTGGAGTACAGTGGCTTCTCAGGGTATAGCGGTATGGGCGTGAGCGGTTACTCCGGTGATTCAGGTTACAGTGGGTATAGTAATTCAGGTTACAGTGGTTATAGCGGCAGTGGAATTTCAGGTTATAGTGGTAGCGGAGTTTCAGGTTATAGCGGAAGTGGTACTAGCGGTTATTCAGGTTACAGTGGTTACTCCGGTATATCCGGATATTCGGCGTACAGC
>Ga0209048_10005393_pt1 | contig 12077 bp, 13 predicted proteins | sample FrelakmetCRP12CR_FD_187146 | JGI IMG/M metagenome (GOLD analysis project Ga0209048, IMG submission 187146) | Freshwater lake sediment microbial communities from the University of Notre Dame, USA, for methane emissions studies - CRP12 CR (SPAdes)... | ecosystem: Environmental > Aquatic >... | reverse complement strand
GGGGCCGCCCTTGGTACCGGTGGAGCGGCACCTGGAGCTTGCCCGCCGGCTGAAGGCCCTGGGGTACCGGCAGCTGGTCTCGATCGTCGCCACCCACTGGCTGGCGGGAAAGGGACGCGCCGGGAACGAGGCTGCGGAGGTGGAGCACTACGAGGTGGTGTACCTGCTCCGGACGGTGGGCCCGGGCTCACGCCTTGCCACCTGGGCCGTGCGGCAGGTCCCGGGCCAGCCGGTGCCCTCGCTGAGTGAAGTCTACGCGGGGGCCGACTGGCAGGAGCGCGAGCAGTTCGACTTGGTGGGCGTGGTGTTTTCCGGCCACCCGGACCTTCGCCGGCTGATGATGGCCGAGAACTACATGGGCCACCCACTGCGCCGCGACTTCGCCGCAGACACCGCGGCCCCTCCCTGGAGATGACCGGGATGCGCACCGTCCAGGTCACCCGGCGCGTCGACCCGCACCTGAATATCGACCGGTACGACCCGGAAGCGGAGCTGATGCTGCTCCACTTCGGACCGCAGCACCCGTCGACGCACGGGGTTTTCCGGATGGACCTCACGCTGGACGGCGAGCTTGTGGTGAAGGCCGTGCCGCACGTGGGCTTCCTCCACCGCGCCGTGGAGAAGCTGTGCGAGAGCCTCGCCTACGTCCAAATCACGCCCATCGTCGACAAGAACGACTACGTGGCGCCGATGACCAATGAGCAGGCTCTCAACATGGCCTTCGAGAAGCTGCTCAACCTGGAAGTGCCGCGACGGGCCCGCTGGATGCGAAGCCTCTTCGCGGAGTTGCAGCGCATTGCCTCCCACCTGCTCTGGCTGGGGACCTTCGCGCTCGACCTCGGTGGTGCCCTCGGCGGCGGCTCCACCGTCTTCATCTATTGCTTTCGCGAACGGGAACTCGTCCTCGACCTCTTCGAGGAGGTGACGGGCGCACGCTTTCACTACAACACCCACACCATCGGCGGAAACCGGCACGACCTTCCCGCCGGCTGGAGCGCGAAAGTCCACGCGGCGCTCAACGTCATCGACAGCCGCCTGGGCGAATACGAAAGGATGACGCTGCACAACAAGATTTTTGTCGTCCGCACCCAGGGCGTGGGTGTCCTCGACGCCGAGCTGGCCCTGGAACTGGGCATTACCGGACCCATCCTCCGGGCCTGTGGCGTGGACCATGACTTGCGCCGCGATGCGCCCTTCCATGCCTACGACGAGGTCCCGGTGAAGCCCGTCATCGCTACCGGAGGGGACTGCTTGGCACGGGCGCAGGTGCGCCTTGGGGAGATTCGGGAAAGCATTCGTCTCGTCCGGGCCATGGTGGACAACGTTCCCTCGGGAGCCATCAACAGCGGAAAGCCCATCAAGGTCCCGGTGCAGACCAAAATCCCGCCGGGCCAGGCGTATGTGGCCATCGAGACGCCCCGGGGAGAGCTCGGCACTTACGTCATCTCGGATGGGTCTCAGTTCCCGTACCGGCTGAAGATTCGCCCGCCCAGCCTGCACGCGCTCTCGGCGCTGCCCTACATCCTTCCGGGCGCCACGGTGAGCGACGCGGTGGCCATCCTCGGCTCGCTCGACCCCATCATGGGCGAGGTCGACCGGTGAGTGGCTTCGTCCACGGGCTCGGCTACGGGGCAGTCATCGTCACCGTGCTGATGACAGTGACCGCGTTCTCGCTTTGGTTCGAGCGGAAGATGGCGGCGCGGATGCAGTCCCGGCTGGGGCCGACCATGGTCGGCCCGGCGGGCATCCTCCAGCCCATCGCCGACGTATTGAAGCTGCTTCAGAAGGAAGACATCGTCCCGTTGAAGGCGGATGCCGTCCTCTTCAACCTGGCGCCCCCGGTGGCCGTCGTCTGTGCCATCGGCGTCGCGGCAGCCGTGCCGTTCTCGCCCAAGGTAGTCGCGGCGGACCTGGACGTCGGCGTGCTGTACGTCCTCGCCATCGGCGCGGTGACGGTCCTTCCTGTCTTCAGCGCCGGGTGGGCCAGCAACAACAAGCTGGCTCTGCTCGGAGGAATGCGCGCCGTGGCGCAGTCCGTCTCATACGAAGTGCCGCTGGTGCTGGCGGCGCTAGTGCCGGTGATTCTGTCGGGGTCCATGCGCATCGGCGCCATCGTCCAGTTCCAGAGCGACCACCACTGGTTCGTCCTGTGGCCTTTCTTCCTGGGCATCCCGGCCTTCGTCATCTTCGTGCTGGCCATGCTCGCCGAAGCCAACCGCATCCCCTTCGACATCCCCGAGGCGGAGAGCGAGCTGGTGGCGGGCGTGACCACCGAGTACACGGGCATGAAATTCGCCCTCTTCTACATGGCCGAGTACGTGCACACGCTGGTGGCCTCGGCCTTGGCGGCAGCGCTCTTCCTGGGCGGCTGGGATGGTGGCCCGTTCCCGCCGGGGCTGCACTGGATGGTGCTTAAGACGTTTCTCCTCTTCGCGGGGCTGTACTGGATTCGCTGGACGCTGCTGCGCTTCCGGTCCGACCAGCTGATGCGGTTGTGCTGGTGGTACCTCGTGCCATCCAGCATCGCGCTGGTGGCAGCGGCCGGCGTGTGGGTCGTCTTCGTAGGCTGACCAGGGAGCGCCATGGGTTACTTCACCGACGGGCTTCAGGCGATGAGGGTGACCCTCACCAACCTGCTGCGCCCCGTGACCACGGTCGAGTTCCCGAAGGTCATTCGCGAGCGTGCGGAGCGGTACCGCTCCAGCTTTGCACTCCTGCACGATGAACAGGGTGATGAGTTGTGCATCGGGTGCCTGCAGTGCGAGCGCATCTGCCCCTCGCAGGTCATCGCCATCAAATTCGCCGGCAAGCGTGAATCTCCCATCACCGGGAAGAAGCGCGGCTACGCCGACGACTTCATCCTGGACATGTCGGCCTGCATCTTCTGTGAGTTGTGCGTCCAGGTCTGCCCGACCGACGCCATCGTCATGACGCGGGCGCCTGAAGTCCCCTCCTACACCCGCGAGGACCTCGTCCTCACCATGGCCAAGCTGTACGCCAATGAGAAGTCCAAGCCACGCGCCTGGGGCGACGCGACGCGGTTGATGGCGATGCAGGAGCCGCCGAAGGCGCCGAAGCCGCCCCCGGCGGCACCGACGGCAAGTGCCCCCAGCGGCGAAGGCACGCCGAGCGCGGGGGAGGGGACGCCCGGATGACCTTCCGGCTGGGCTTCGGGCTTGTCGCGCTGGTCATGGTGGTGGCCGCGTACATGGTGGTTCGCAGCCGGAACCTGGTGCGCGCCGTCCTCTGGCTTGCCCTGACCCTCCTCGGGACGGCAGCTCTGTACGCCCTGCTGGACGCGCCGTTCCTCGCGGGCGTTCAGGTGCTGACGTACGTCGGAGGCGTCGTCACACTGATGATTTTCGGGGTCATGGTCACCGGGCGCCACGAGGGTGCGGTGGCGGAAATCGACAGCGCGGACCGCATCCGCGGCCTCCTCGTCGCGCTCGGCTTCTTCGGGCTGGTGAGCGGAGCCATCCTCAAGACGGACTTCTCGGCAGTCATCGCACCCCGGCCTCCCAGCACCGCGGAGCTGGCACGAAGCCTGCTGGACGACTACCTGCTGGCCTTCGAGGTGACCTCTCTTCTGCTTCTGGCGGCCGTCGTCGGCGCGGTCGTGCTGGCGCGCCGGCGGGACCCGGGGCCGGTGGGGGAGGGCTCCCCACGATGAGACTCACGGACGTCCTGCTGCTCGCCACGCTGGTGTTCAGCATTGGCCTGTACGGCGTCCTCACGCGTCGGCATGCCGTGGCGCTGCTGCTCTCCATTGAGTTGATGGCCAACGCGGCGAATGTCGTCTTCGTCGCCTTCGCCACGCTGCGGGGTGGACCGGGCGAAGCGCTGGTCCTGTTTGCGCTGGTCGTCACCGTCTCGGAAGTTGCGGTGGGCCTGGCCCTGGTGATGCTGCTGTACCGCAGGCATGGCGACACCGTCCTCGACCTCGCCCGGGAGACCAAGCATTGAATGCCTCCGTGCTACTGGGCGGGATGGCCCTCGGCGCGCCTGCGCTGGCTGCACTGCTGCTGGTGCTTGTCCCCTGGGTGCGTCATCGGGGAGTGCCGGCAGCGGCCGTCACCATCGCCGGCAGCCTGGTGGCCACCGCTGCGGCGGCGAAGCTGGTCCTTGACCGGGGCCTTGGTGCACCGGACGTCCGCGTGACGACCCCATGGCTCCGCGCGCAGGGCCAGACGCTGGCCGAGGTCGGCCTACAGCTGGATGGCATCTCGGTCGTGATGCTGCTGGTGGTCACCGTCGTCGCGCTGTGCGTCCAGGTGTTCTCGCTCGAGTACATGCGAGAGGAGACGCCTCGGTCGTACGGACGCTACTTCGCCTACCACGCGCTTTTCCTCTTCAGCATGAACCTGCTGGTGCTGGCTCCCAACCTGCTTCAGCTCTTCGCGGGGTGGGAACTGGTCGGCGTGACGAGCTACCTGCTGATTGGCTTCTACTTCGCCAAACCCAGCGCCGCCCGGGCGGCCGTCAAAGCGTTCTGGATGACGAAGCTGGCCGACATGGGCTTTCTCTTCGGGCTGCTGCTGCTCTTCGCCTCGACGGGGAGCTTCGAGTGGACGGTCGCCGCCTCTCCGACGGTTGCCACGGCTGTGACGGCCCTCCTCTTCGTGGCGGTGGTGGGAAAGTCAGCGCAGTTCCCGCTGCACGTCTGGCTTCCCGATGCCATGGAGGGCCCGACGCCGGTCTCCGCGCTTCTGCATGCGGCGACGATGGTTGCCGCCGGCGTGTACATGCTGGTGCGGGCGGACCCGCTCTTCGTCCGCGCCCCGGCTACCCGCGAGCTGATGCTCTGGGTGGGCACCGCGACGGCCGCCTTCGCCGCCCTGCTCGCGCTGGTGCAGACCGACATCAAGAAGGTGCTCGCCTATTCCACCTGTTCCCAGCTCGGCCTGATGGTGGCAGCCATTGGCGCCGGCTCGGCCTTCGCCGGCTTCTTTCATCTCGGGACGCACGCCTTCTTCAAGGCGCTGCTGTTTCTGGCTGCGGGCAGCGTCATCCATGCCGTGCACAGCAATGAGCTGGGGGCCATGGGCGGGCTGGGACGGCGAATGCCCCTGACGTCCGCCGTCTTCCTCGTGGGCGCCCTGTCCCTGGCCGGAGTCCCGGGCTTCGCTGGCTTCGCGTCGAAGGACCTGGTCCTCAGTTCCGTGGAGGGAAAGGCGGGCTGGGTGCCATGGGTTCTCCTCATGGCGTCGGCCTTCCTGACCGCGCTGTACATGGGGCGGGTCCTCATCAAGGCCTTCCTCGGCCCGCCCTCGCCGGCCGCGGCGCACGCGCACGAGCCTGGACTCTCGATGACCGGTCCGCTGGTGCTCCTGGCGGTACCAGCCGTCTTCGCAGGCTTCTTGGGCACCTGGCTGGCCCACTCGGTGGGGGCCGACTACCACCTGCACCTGGGACTGACGCCGGTGGTGGCCTCGGCCGCCGCCCTGCTGGGCCTCGCCGCGGCCGGCCTCGTCTTCGGCGCAGGCCGGAGCGCCCCCTGGGCAGCCGTGCTGGAATCTCTTGACCGACGCGGGCTGGTGGACCGGGCTTGGGAAGCGCTGTACCGCCAGGTGCTGCTCCGGGTGAGTGGCTGGGCGCGGTGGGTGGACCGCTACCTGGTGGATGGCGTCATCAACGCGCTGGGGTGGAGCACTCTCGAGGCGGGCAGCGCGGTGCGGCCGCTGCAGACCGGCCGCACCCGTGACTATGTCTTCGCCGTCATGGTGGGTGCCCTGGTGCTCGCCTGGCTGGGTGGCTGGCGGTGAGCACGCACCTGCTCTCGCTCGTGGTCGCAGCGCCAGCGTTGGCCGCGACGCTGCTGCTCTTTCTGCCACGGGGTGCTCGCCTGGCGACGCGGTGGATTTCCCTGGCGGGTGCCCTCGTCTCGCTGGCCGGTGCCCTCACGGTGGCCTTTTCCTGGGACCGGACCCGCGGCGGGTTCCAGCTGGTCGAGGACTATCCGCTGGTCCCAGCGCTCGGGATTCACTTCAAGCTGGCGGCCGACGGTTGGAGCGTCCCGCTCCTCCTCCTCACCGGCCTCATCATCGTCACCGGCGTCCTGGCGAGTTGGAAGGTCGAGCGACGGGACAAGGAATTCTTCATCCTGCTCCTGGTGCTGGTGTCCGGCGTCTTCGGCGTCTTCGTCTCGCAGGACCTCTTCGTCTTCTTCCTCCTGTATGAAATTGCCGTGCTGCCGATGTACCTCCTCATCGGTATCTGGGGCAGCAGCCACGAGATTGCGCCGGCCGGGCCGTTTCGCTTCGTCTGGAAGCGCTTCGCGGTCGGCTCGCGGGAATACGCGGCGATGAAGTTGACCCTGATGCTCCTGGTCGGCTCGGCCGCCATCCTGGTGGCGATGTTCATCCTGTGGAGTCGGTCCGGGGCACGCACCTTCGACCTGCAGGTTCTCCAGGGTGTGGCCTTCTCCCGGTCGACCCAGATGCTGGTGTTCCCGCTGGTCTGGCTCGGCTTCGGGACCCTGGCCGGTGTCTTCCCCTTCCACACGTGGTCCCCGGATGGCCACGCATCAGCGCCGACCGCCGTGTCCATGCTTCATGCTGGAGTGCTGATGAAGCTGGGCGCCTTCGGCGTCATGCGCGTGGGCATGGTGCTGGCCCCGGACGCGGCCGTGGCGTGGGCGCCCGTCGTTGGGGCCGTGGCAGTCGTCAACGTCCTCTACGGCGCCCTGTGCGCCGCCAGCCAGACGGACCTGAAGTACGTCATTGCCTACTCGTCCGTCAGCCACATGGGCGTGGTCATGCTTGGCGCGGCCACCCTCAATGCGGCCGGGTGGAACGGGGCCGTGTACCAGATGTTTGCGCACGGCATCATGACCGGCCTCTTCTTCGCGCTGGTGGGCCTCGTCTATGAAAGGGCGCACACCCGCACCATCGCGCGCATGGGTGGGTTTGCGCACGCCATGCCAGCGGTGGCCGCCTTCTTCACCCTGGCGAGCCTGTCGTCGCTGGGGCTTCCCGGCACGGCCGGCTTCGTCGCCGAGTTTCTCGTCTTCCTCGGCGCGGCCACCACCCGCTTCCCTTGGTGGACGGTGCCCGGAGTCCTGGGGGCCTTCGTCACGGCGGTGTACGTGCTGCGTGCGGCGAAGACCATTTTCTGGGGACCGTCGCCAGTCGGAGAATTCACCCACCTGGAGGATGCCCGGGGGACGGAGTGGGGAGCGCCCGTGGTGCTGGGCGCAGCCCTTGTCCTCTTCGGGCTGTGGCCCCGGTTGCTGCTCGACTTCATCGACGTCACCAGCGTGGCCTTTCTCCACCGGCTGCCCCTCCTCGCGGAGGCGCTGCGGTGAGCGCGCACTGGCTCCAACTCCTCACCTTGGACCTGGCGGTGGCCGCCATCGCCGCGCTGGTGCTGCTGGGCGACGCCTTGCTTCCAGGCCATGGCCGCCTCTGGGGGTGGCTGACGGCCGCGCTTCTGCTGGCGGTGCTGGCCGCGTCCTTCGTTCTCGACATGGCCGGCTCCACGCCGCACGGGGCCTACGTGGCGGACGCCTGGGTACTCTTTTTCCAGCGCGTCTTCCTGTGCGCTGCGTTGCTGGCGGTGCTGGGCGCAATGGACTGGCTCGAGGAGCAGGCCACGGGGCGCCAGGCGGAGTACTACGCACTCCTCCTCTTCAGCGTGGTCGGGATGATGGTGTTGCCGGGTGCGCGGGACTGGACGCTCCTCGTCGTCTCCTTCGAGTTGATGGGCGTGCCTCTGTACGTGCTGTCGGCCTGGGCCAAGAATGACGGGCCCGCCGACCGACCGAAGCTGGGCGCGGAGGCCGGGCTGAAGCTTTTCGTCACCGGCACGGCGAGTTCGGCGCTGACCTTCTTCGGCCTGGCCCTCATCGTTGGTTTCACCGGGACCAGCCTCATCTCAGCCGTCCCGCCCGGTGCCCTGCCGCCCCTCGCCGGTGTCGGCCTGTTGCTGGTGGTGGCCGGCTTCGGCTTCAAGGTGGGCGCCGTTCCCTTTCACATGTGGGTGCCGGACACGTACCAGGGTGCCCCCACGCCCTTCGTCGCGTTTCTCTCCGTCGCGCCCAAGGCCGGAGGCCTCGCCGCGCTGAGTGTCGTGCTGCTGTCAGGCTGGACGCGGCAGTCCGCCCTCTGGGAGCCGGCCCTCATCCTGCTGTCGGTCGGCAGCATGCTGGTGGGCAACTTCTTCGCGCTTCCGCAGACGGACGTGCGGCGCCTTCTCGGCTTTTCCGGCATCGCGCAGATTGGCTACGTGCTGGTGGCACTGTGCACGCACACGGAATTTGGTGTGGCGATGGCCCTGTTCTTCATCGCCACGTACGTCTTCACCAACCTGGGCGCCTTCCTGGTGGTGCACGCCGCCGCCGAGCGGTCCGGCGGCCACACGCTGGTTCGCCTCGCGGGACTCTCTCGCCGCTCCCCCTTCCTCGGCGCCGCGCTCCTGGTGTTTCTGCTTTCCCTGGCCGGCATCCCCTTCGTCGCCGGCTTCTGGGCGAAACTCTTCGTCTTCCTCGCCGGGTACCGGGCCGGCCTGGTGTGGCCCGTCGTCCTGGGCGTCGCCCTCGCCGTGGTGGGCCTCTTCTATTACCTCAGCGTGGCCCGCTCGACCTTCATGGCGGAGGGGGAGTCGTCCGCACCGCTGCACGCCGGGCTGCCGCTCCGTACGGCCATCGCACTCTGCCTGGCCGCGGTGGTGGGCCTCGGGCTGTGGCCGGCCCCACTGCTGCAGGGCGCCACCCGGGCGGCGCGGGCCTTCGTCTCCGTCCCGGGCGCGTCCGCTACCCGGTGAAGTAGTCGATGACGATGGTGTCGTCCCGGAGGATGTCTGGGCTGAGGCACTCCTGCTCCTCGGCCTCCATGTCGGCTGCGACAGCCACGACAAACGCCCGGATGCGCGCCAGGTACCCCTCCAGGTCACTCGCCGGTTCGAGCGAGGTGAGCGCCGCGATGGTGGAGCGCTGCTCCCGGTGTTCATCGTCCATCTTCTCCACGCGCACAGCGCCCCAGGCGTCGATGTTCGCCAGCACCGGGCGGAGCAGGCTGTCCTCGTGGGCGATGTGCTTGAGGAAGGCGTCGTAAAACTTCTTCATGCGGTGCTGAAGCCGCTCGGCGGCCTCTGTGCGCTGGGCGACGACATCCTGCAGCAGCGTCGCGATGTCCTCCAGCTCATCCCGCAGCACGTCATGCTCGTCGAGGATGAGCTTGCGGACTTGACTGGCATTCAGCTCCATCGCGCGAACCTCCCTGGCGAAAATGGACGTGCGGCGCCGTTGCGGGTTGGCCTCCCGTGGGGACGCGTGCCGCGCTTGGCCGGCCGCTCAGCGGTGGGGGGGATGCGCGGCATGGGCGTGGGCGGTTGTGGCTGCAGGGCGCTCACCCGGGTGCGTGGAGGCCCGTCGCGCTGCGAGCCAGTCCAGCCAGGCTCCCATCCCCTCGCCCGTCCGGGCGGACAGGGGAAGCATCTTCGGCGACGGCATCACGCGGGAGAGCGAATCCTCAATGGCTTCCAGCCGGACGTCCGGCAGGTGGGGCAGCAAGTCCACCTTCGTCACCACCACCAGGTCGGCCTTGCGGAACATGACCGGGTACTTGAGGGGCTTGTCCTCCCCTTCGGTGACGCTGAGGGCCACCACGTTGGCCGCCTGCCCAAGGTCATAGACGGCCGGGCAGACAAGATTGCCGACGTTCTCGATGACCAGCAGGTCGAGTTCCTTCCATGGGAAGTCATGCAGGGCACGGTGGACCAGTTCCGCGTCCAGGTGGCAGGCGGAACCGGTGGTGATTTCGAGCGCCGGGATGCCCGCGGCCCGGAGCCGCGCCGCGTCGCGGTCGGTGGCGAGGTCTCCGCTGAGGGCGCCCAGGCGGAGCCGGCCCTTGGCCAGGCGCGCCGTCGCCTCGAGCAGGGCCGTCTTGCCGGAACCTGGCGAGCCCATGAGATTCAAGGCCAGCACGCCCAATTCCTCGAAATGCCCCCGAGTGTGGCGAGCGGTCTGGTCGTTCACGGCGAGAATGTGCTGCTGGACCTCCACCGGCACCAGCGCTTCATCCCCGCATCCGCATGACTCGCACATTCGTCGTTTCCTCTCCTAGGGGCCTTGGGTGCTCACCGAGACCAGGTAGGCAACCAGGTCCCAGCTTTCTGCCTCCGAGAGCGAGCTCCAGGAGGGCATCGGACTGCCGGCGACGCCCTCGCGGATGGCGTGGTAGGCCCGCGCGGCCCCGGCCGGGCTGTTCCACTGCGGGTTTGTGAAGTCCGCCGGCCTTCGGTCGAGGCCCATGCTGCGGACGCCGCGACCATCCGCGTGCTCTCCGTGGCACAGGACGCAGTTGTGTACGAAGAGGTCCTTGCCGCGGGTGCGTGCCTCGGCGGTCCGGATGCGGTCCCAGGGCACGGACTCGGTGGAACGAGCGTTCTCACCGCACCTCGACAGGCAGGCCGAACAGGCGATGGAAGTTGTCACCCAGAGGGCCAGATTCGCTTGATGTCTCATCGGACTGCCTCGGTGCGAACGGGTACCCGAGGGCGGCGCACTCGGCCACCACCCGGTCGACGAGTGCCGGCAGGGCCGCTTCCACCACCGGCGTTCGCTCCACTGCCAATTCCATGGACTGCGGGACCAGGCCGAGCAGGAGGAGACGAGCTGGCAGGCTCCCCTGCCAGCGGGCTGCGCCGAGGAGGTCACTCACGCCGACTTGGTGCACCGACAGCCGATGTTCCGCGGCATGCGCGACGTCCTCGCCCTCCAGCCGGACGAAGGAGCCAGGCGGGCCGTCCGAGCGGATGGCGTCGATGATGAGGACGGTGTCGGCGCTCTCCAGCGTGGGAAGCAACGCCAGCCCGAGGGTCCCGCCGTCCAGGACGCGGACGCCTGGCGGGGGGTGGTACCGGCGGAGCAGCCAGGCGACGGCGGCCACGCCGATGCCGTCGTCCTGGCAGAGGAGGTTGCCCAGGCCCAGGACCAGCAGCGGGTCACGGCCGGGCATGCGTGGCCGCTGGCTTGCGAGGCCCGAGCGAGTCCCGACCCGCTTCGAGCTGCTCGTCGAGGAGAAACTTGTTGCCGGAGAAGATGGACTCCATCTCGCCGTTCCGCTCCTGCTTTGCCGTCAAGAGGGCGCTGTAGATGTGGTGGACGACGAAGCCGAGGATGAGCCACATGACGATGTGGTGAACCAGCCGTACCGTCTGTAGCCCACCCAACATCGGCGCCAGCCCGTTGAAGACATGCATGGGCGAGCGGACGTCGGCCATGGAGCCGTACATGGCGAATCCGGTCGCCAGCATCACCAGGTACATGAAGAAGACGGCGGTGTAGGCCAGGCCCGCAACGGAATTGTGGCCGATGGCGCCGGGGGGCTCGACCGAGACGAACATGTAGAAGCGCAGCGTCCGGACGAAGTTGCTCCAGCGCGCCTTCGTTGTCGGGATGAATTGGCGCCAGGAGGCCTGCTTCGGGCCGAGGAACATCCACGCCACGCGGGCCAGCAAGGAAAGCGTGAAGACGATGGCTGCGTAGAAGTGGACCGTCTTCACCCAGCCCATGAGGAAGCCCGGCGAGGCCGACACCGCCGAAGTCTGGAAGGGCCGGCCGATGTAGATGCCGGTGACGCTGAGCACCAAGATGGCCCCGGCGACCAGCCAGTGTGTGGACCGCACCATGGCGTCCCACACGTACACCCGGATGCGCGGTTCCTCCGCCCTGTGGAGGACCCAGGCCTTGGCCGTGCGGGGGAAGTTCACGGCCGCCTCACGTGCGCCAGCTCGCGCTTCTTGGTGTCCACGACGTGGACGCCGCAGGCCATGCACGGGTCGAAGGAGTGCACCGTCCGCAGAATCTCCAGGGGCTGGTCGGCTTTGGCCACCGGCGTGCCGAGGAGCGAGGCTTCGTACGGCCCCCGTTTCCCAGCCGCATCCCGCGGCCCGGCGTTCCAGGTGCTGGGGACGATGCACTGGTAGTTGACGATGACGCCGTCCTTGATGTGGACCCAGTGGCCCAACGCCCCCCGGGGCGCCTCGTGGTAGCCGGCCCCGACGCAGTCCTTCGGCCAACTCTTGGGGTCCCACTTGGCGTTGTCCTGGATGCGGTAGTCGCCGGCCCCCATGTTGGC
>Ga0209048_10005392_pt1 | contig 12079 bp, 10 predicted proteins | sample FrelakmetCRP12CR_FD_187146 | JGI IMG/M metagenome (GOLD analysis project Ga0209048, IMG submission 187146) | Freshwater lake sediment microbial communities from the University of Notre Dame, USA, for methane emissions studies - CRP12 CR (SPAdes)... | ecosystem: Environmental > Aquatic >... | reverse complement strand
CGCAGCGTCGCTGTGCTTCTGTACTCCGTCCAGAATCATCTGCTTCGCCTTCGCCGCGTCGCCCCAGCCGATGATCTTGGTCCACTTGTTGGGCTCAAGATCCTTGTAGTGTTGGAAAAAGTGCTCGATCTGGTGAAGCGTGATGTCCGGCAGATCGCTATAGTTGAGGCACCGGTCGTAACGCTGGGTGAGGTGGGATGACGGTACGGCGACGATCTTCTCGTCCATGCCCATGTTGTCCTCCATGAGCAGCACGCCCACGGGGCGCACGCTGATGACGGCGCCAGGGGCAATGGCGCGCGTGTTGCAGATCAGCACGTCGCACGGATCTCCGTCGCCAGAAAGCGTGTGCGGGATGAAGCCATAGTTGCCCGGATAGCGCATCGAAGTATATAGAAAACGATCGACCACCAGAGTGCCGGCCGCCTTGTCCATCTCGTACTTGATGGGTTCGCCGCCGATGGGCACCTCGACGATGACGTTGACGTCATGCGGCGGCTTTCTACCTACGGCGATTTTATCGATGCGCATTGTTGTAGGCTCCATGAAACCGCAAATGTTGACACCTTCGCAGGTGGCGGGCGGTGCGCCCAAGGCGCTTACCCGCACACAGGTTACAGATCATTTCGGCCGGAATAATCCGTTACCCATTATAGGGGCGCGCGATGCGCAGCGCGAATTTACTCGCCTGCGACTCATTGACTCCGCAATCGAAATCATGATGCTCGCGGAAAAGGCTACCGCCTGGCCGGCCTATGTTATGCATTTCTGGATTGGACTTAATCGCGAGTTCCTGTTGGCGACTGCTGCGGTCAGCGATGCGACTCTGGGCTCTGGGCACCCATTCTTTGCAACGCTGCGCGATGGCCCGCGCCACAAGGAGCTCCTGCGCAAGATAGCCCTGCCGGAGTAGCGGTGTCGCGCGGCTTCATATGCGCGAAGAGATCGCCTCTTCCCATGCTGAATCCGAGGCTGACTCGGCGGCAAAATAAGTCATCTACGACATTGCCAGTTGGCGCGCTTGCATGTCAGTGTATTGAGGGCCGCGAGCCGGCGCGGACTTTACCCCTTTGGTTGGGTAAAATAATCGAAACATGAAGTACATGCCTTGGACCTAAAGAATCAACAACGGTAAATCCGTATCCATGCATTGGTCGGAGCTTGATATGAAAATTCTCGTTCGAGCGGCCCTGCTGACGCTGAGCGTTGTTTCGGTTGCGGCGGCAGATGAGGTGATCAGCAACGTGCAGGCGTCCAAGCTCAGCGCCGCCTATAACTGCGAGACATGTCACTCAATGTACCAGTCATCCCTGCCGGGACCTTCATGGCGCGATATCGCCAAGAGGTACGCGAGCGATCCGAACGCTGTCGGCGATCTCGAGGCCAGCGTTCTCAACGGCAGCAGCGGGGTATGGGGAGATAGTGCAATGCCGGCGAACGATGTACCGAATGACGACCTCGATGCGCTGCTCGTGTGGATTTTGCAGTTGATATGATCAGGGCGCCGCGACGGCCGCCGCGCTCCCGCGTATTGAGGACCAACGGAGGGCCACAGAATGGGTAAGACAGTGAGCTATCAGCGCCCGGACGGCGGGAGCGTGAATGGCTACCTCGCCGATGGCGCGCGCGGCGCACGTGCCCCGGGCATCGTCGTGATCCAGGAGTGGTGGGGGCTCAACGATCAGATTCGGGGCGTCGCCGACAAACTCGCGGCAGCCGGATATCGGGCCCTGGTACCGGACCTTTATCGCGGCAAGCTCGCGCTCGAGGCGAACGAGGCCGAACATCTGATGAAAGGACTCGATTTTGCGGCGGCCGCCGGCCAGGACGTGCGCGGCGCCGTGCAGTACCTGAAGGCCTCGGGCAGCACGAAGGTGGGCGTCAACGGGTTTTGCATGGGCGGCGCGCTCACATTGCTGGCGGCGGTCCATGTGCCGGAGGCGGATGCCGCGGTCGTATGGTACGGCTTCCCGCCGCTAGAGTATGTCGACGCGACCCGGATTCGCGCGCCGCTGATGGGCCATTGGGCGACCGAGGATGGGGTATTTCCGATCGCCAAGGTCGACGAGCTGGAGAAGAAGCTGCGCGATGCGAAGGTCGCCTTCGAATTCCACCGCTACCACGCAAAGCACGCCTTTGCGAACGAAACGGCGGACTCGAAGAATCTGCCGTACCTGAAGCACGATGCGGCCGCCGCGGACCTCGCGTGGGACCGTACGATGAAGTTCCTGGCGAAGCACCTGGCCTAAGGGCGGCCAGCGCGATGGAGCGCCATGGCGCCGTTCATGGAGCGGGCGCCGCTTTCAGCGCCGGGAGGTAAATCGCCGCCACCGGCTCTGCGATCCCCAACGTGCTCGAATGGGCGTCGTCCAGATTGGTGAGCACGATGACCGTCAGCCGGTCCTTGAGATAGCGCGAAATGCTGATCCAGAATCCCTGATTGCTGCCGGTGTGCAAAACGACCGGATGACCGTTCATCGTGGCCAATTCCCAGCCGAATCCATAGGGATACGTGGCCCCGGAACTCAGGCGTACCGGCGCCCACATTTGCTCGAGCGCCGACCGAGGCAGGAGTTTTTCCGTATAGAGGGCAGCATCCCATTTCGCCAGATCGATGACGTTCGTGTACAAACCGCCGTCGGCCGTCGTGTTCAAGGAAGGCGCAATCCATTCCTGATTTTTCAGCTGGCCGCCGACGATGCGGTAGCCGGCGACCCGATTCGGGACGATGTCCTCTTCGCTGATGATGCGGGTCGAGGTCATGCCCAGCGGCCGAAATATCCGGCGCTGCAAGAAATCGCCGTAAAACTCGCCGGTCACGCGGTGAATCAAGAATCCCAGTATTTCGTAGCCGATGTTCGAGTAGTTCCATTTGTCGCCCGGCGCGAAGTCCAATTTGAGCGCGAGGTAGGTCTTGAGGAGTTCATCCTCGGTGTAATCACGGCGGAAATCGATAATGCCCTTGGTATAGGACGCCTCGTCGGTCTCACCGAACATGTCGGGAATGCCCGATGTGTGGGTGAGCAGTTGGCGAACGGTGACATCGCGGGAGGGCGAGTCGTTGGCTTCGGGAAAGTATTTGGATAGGGGATCATCGAGACCGATCTTTCCTTCAATGACCAGCATCATGATGGCGGTTGCGGTGAACTGCTTCGCCACCGACCCGGACTGAAACAAGGATGCGCTTGAGACGGGAACCCGCAGTTCCACGTTCGCGTAGCCGTATCCGGTTGCTTTGATCAGATGCCCGTCGCGGACGACGCCCAAGACGACACCGGGTATCTGGTGAGTGCGCATAGTGCTGCGCACGATCCCGTCGGCCCGGGCACCCGGTGAATCGGACAGGGCAGCCTGGCTCGCGAGCAGCGCGAGTGCGGCGATCGCAATACGCTCCATCAACGCCAGACGCAGTAGGTTTTGCGGAGCGTCTCGTGAATGGTCCAGATTCCGCGCGTCAGCGGCGGGAAGTACGCCGCATCCCCCGCTCGGAATTCGAAAATCTGTCCGTCCGCGGTTACGAACGTGGCGCGTCCGGCAATGAAGTGGCTGAATTCCGCATCGACCACGGCGCGCGCAAAGGTGCCCGGGGTCGCTTCCCAGGTGCCCGTCCTCACGGCCCCATCTCGCGAGGCGAAAGCTTCCTTGCTGGCGAGTCGCGGCGAAGGATTGCCGCCCACCGGCGGAGGTGCGGCACCCACCTCGAATTGTGCTGCCGGCAATTGCGCCGGCGCCAGGATGTGAACGATTCCCATACGGTTACCCTTGTTGTTTGAAGCCGCCTGTCGCGTCGCGATCGGCGAGTTTACCAGCTCCGCGGCAGCCGGCCCTGCGGGAGCAGTCGGCGCAGCAGCAGCCGGCCCGTGGCAGCAGCAGCCGGCCGCGAAGCGGCGATTTGCCCAACCCGGCCGGTTCAGTTCGCCGTATTCTTGAAGTCGTGCAAATCATACGGCAGTCCGAGTTCAGGTCGACGCCCTGGAAAAACGGCGGCGGCATCACTCGCGAAGCGATCCGCGTACCCGAGAGCGGCGACCCCTTTCGCTGGCGCGTCAGCGTCGCGCACATCGATCAGTCAGGGCCCTTTTCGGATTTCGCGGCCTACAACCGCATCATGGTCTTACTGCGAGGCGGCGGAGTCGCGTTGAAGTTTTCGAATGGCGAAGAGCGCCTATTGCGCGACGTCGGCGATGTGGCGCAGTTCGATGGGGCCCTGGCGACCCAGTGCGAGTTGCTCGGCGGAGCCTGTGTGGATTTGAATTTGATGGTGGCCAAGTCGCTGCCCGGCGTGCACGCGCAAGTTCAGCGCCTGCACCAGCCGCTCGCATTGCCGGCGGCGCAAGGCCGGGCGACGGTGATCTTCCCCATCGACGCCGCGCTCGTGGTGCACGCCGGCGCCGAAGCGGCAGCGCTCGAGCCGTGGGATCTGGCGGTGATTTCGCATTCGACCGGGCAGGGGGGCACGCTCGTACCGCGCGATGCCTCCACGGCCGGCTTGGTGTTCTTGGCGTCATTGCCGGAGACTTGAGGCGCACGCCCCTAGCTGCGAGCTAATACTTGTGCGTGGAGAGCAATAGGCTGGTCTCCGTGGTGGAGATCCCGTCGATCAGGCGGATGCGTCCCAAGACGCGATCGACGGCTTCGAGACTATCGGTGCGCAGTTCGGCAACGATATCCCACCGACCGTTGGTGGTGTGCAAGGCGCACACCGCCGGATCGCCTCGCAACGCCTTCAGTACCTCGTCCGTTCGATTACCTTCGACCGCGACGGTCATCAAGGCGCGGATCCGCTGATCCTCGGCCTCGCGCTTGAGTCGAACGGTGTAGCCGACGATCACGCCGTCGGCTTCGAGACGGGCCAAGCGGTTTTGCACCGTGCCGCGCGCCACGCCCAGCGCCTTGGCCATCGCGGCCACGGACATTCGCGCGTCGTCGCGCAATAGAGAGAGCAGTTGCCGATCGGTGTTATCCATTTCGTCACTCCTGCAGCGGCGTGGAACAATTATTGCAAAACGCCAAAAGAGTGGAACAATATGATCAATTATACATACATTTTGATCATCTTTCTGGCTATTAACTAGCGCCGCCCGGCAGGAAACTAGGCGAATGGCGGATTTGGAACCCAACACTCAAACAGCGAGAACATCATGGTGAATTACATCGGCACTGGGCGGATACGGGAGTTGGTCTCCAAGGTGGGCGCCGCCCGATTCATGGAAACGTTGGCCGGTGAAATCGACGCGGACTATCGGCGCTGGAGCGAATTCGACAAGTCGGCGCGCCATGCCAGCCACTCCGCGGTGGGTGTGATCGAACTCATGCCGACCAGCGACGGACGGCTCTATTCGTTCAAGTACGTCAATGGTCATCCGAAGAATACGGCCGAGGGGCTCCTGACCGTGACCGCGTTCGGCGTGCTCGCCGACGTGGCAACCGGCTACCCGCTGCTGCTCTCGGAGATGACCTTCGTCACGGCGCTGCGCACGGCGGCGATTTCCGCCCTTGCGGCGCGCCATCTGGCGCGCGCGAACAGCCGATCCATGGCGCTCATCGGCAATGGCGCGCAGAGCGAGTTTCAGGCCGTCGCGTTTCACCGCATGCTGGGAGTTCGCGAATTGCGGCTGTACGACACCGATCCCGGCGCCACCGCCAAGCTCAAGCTGAATCTCGAGGCCTTGTCGATCCCCGGTCTGGATATCCGGGTCTGTGCCGGTACGGCCGAGGCGGTGCGCGGCGCCGACATCGTCACCACGGTGACCGCCGACAAGCGCAACGCGCTCATTTTGACGCCGGACATGATCGAACCGGGAATGCACTTGAACGCCGTGGGGGGCGATTGCCCCGGGAAGACCGAATTGCACGTGGACATCCTGCGCCGTAAGGACGCTCGCATCGTGGTCGAGTTCGAACCGCAAGCGCGCATCGAAGGCGAGATTCAGCAGCTCGACGCATCGGAAAGGGTGACCGAACTCGCCGATGTGCTGTGCCAAAAGCAGCCCGGGCGGCTCGATGAGCGCGAGGTCACGATCTTCGATTCGGTCGGTTTCGCGCTGAACGACTTCTCCTCGCTGCGTTATTTGCACCGTGTGAACCGCGAGTTCGGCGATATGGATGTCATCGATCTCATACCGGCGCTCGGCGATCCGAAGGATTTATTCGGCGGATTGGTGCGCGGCGAGTCCGGCGCGAAGCAGGCGGCACGCAGCGGCGAGCCGCGCGCCGATGCGCCGCGTGCCAATCGGCGGCGCACCGCGCAGCCGCGCCACAGCCAAGCGCTCGCCGGCAAAGAGACCCTGGCGTGAGCACGCCCGCTCCCCGCACCGCGAGCCTCATCGGCGCGCCCACGGATGTGGGGGCCAGCCATCGCGGCGCGTCCATGGGTCCCGAAGCGCTGCGTGTCGCCGGACTGCACGGCGCGCTGACGGGTTGCGGATTGCAGGTCATCGATTGCGGCAACGTGAGCGGGCCGCCGAATCTGGGCCTGCCGCCGCAGGACGGGTATCGAAATCTCGCCGAGGTGGCGGCCTGGAATCGGGAAGTGCACGGCGCCGTGTATCGGGAGCTCGGCTTGGGCCGGCTGCCGATCCTGTTGGGCGGCGATCATAGCCTGAGCATCGGCTCGGTGTCGGCCGTCGCCCGCCACTGCCGCGAGGCCGGGCGGCCGCTGCGGGTCATTTGGCTGGATGCGCACGCCGATTTCAACACGCGCGAATTGAGCCCGAGCGGCTCTTTGCACGGCATGCCGGTCTCGGTGTTGTGCGGATTCGGTCCGAGCGAGCTGGTGCGGATCGGCGGCGTCGCGCCCGCCATCAGACCGCAGTGGGTGCGCCAGGTCGGGATTCGCAGCGTCGATCCGGGCGAGCGCCGATTCGTGCATGAGCAGCAGCTGATGGTCCTCGACATGCGCTATATCGACGAGATGGGCGTGAGAAAGGCGATGGAACTCGCGCTCGCGGACATGCACCCGGAAGCGCACTTGCACGTCAGTTTCGATGTGGACTTTCTCGACCCGGAGATTGCGCCCGGCGTCGGCACCACGGTTGCCGGCGGAATGTCCTATCGCGAGGCGCAGCTGTGCATGGAGATGATCGCCGACACGGGACGCATGGACTCGCTCGATATCACGGAGCTCAATCCTGCTCTCGACGTGCGCAACAAGACCGCCGCGCTCGCAGTGGATCTCGTCGAATCGCTGTTCGGCAAGAGCACGCTCATGCGCCGGCCGGCGGGCGAAAATCCCGCCGCACGGGCGCACGATGCATTCGGTGCCGCGCGCACGCGATTGGGAATCCTATAAATAGATTCGTGCCGGGGCGGCCGCTGGTGTTCGCGGCCGACCTTGTCGATACTATCGCTAACACGAAGGGCTCGATTTCCAAAGGAAGCTCGCTATGGCCGCCAGCTTGAATGATTCTTCAATCGGGGCCGCACCTGACCTGCTGCGCAGCGCCGCCCGGGAGCACGGATTGTGGCCCGAAGATCAGGCGGTCGAGCGCTTGCTGCATGCGCTCGAATTGACCGGGGGCGCGCGCCACCGGGCAGTGGCCGTCGGCAGGGCGCTGGTCGAGGGTGCGCGAGCGCGCCGCGACGAGCGGCCCTTCTTGGATGCCTTCCTGCAAGAGTTCGGTTTGTCGAATCAGGAGGGCATCGCCCTCATGTGCATCGCCGAAGCGCTGCTGCGGATTCCCGACGATGCGACCGCGGACCGCCTGATCGCCGAGCAGCTTGCCACCGGGGACTGGTCGGCGCATGCCGGCAGGTCCGAATCGCTGTTCGTCAACGCGTCGACCTGGGGCCTGATGCTGACCGGCGGCATGCTGGAACTCGATCCCGATATCAAGAACGACGCCGCGACGTGGCTCCGCAAGCTGGGGCGCAAGGCGGGTGAGCCGCTGGTGAGGCTCGCCGTGCGCCGCGCGATGCGCATCATCGGCGGCGAATTCGTCGTCGGGCGCAGCATCGAGGAGGCGCTGGCGCGCAGCGCGCGCGAACCGGAGGTAGCTTTATGCTCGTTCGACATGCTGGGCGAGGGCGCGCGTACGCTTTCCGATGCCGAGCGTTACCTACGATCGTACGAACACGCGATCGATGTCATCGGCGCAGCGGGCCCCGGGCGCAGCGCGCACCAGCGCTCGAGCATTTCCATCAAGCTGTCGGCTTTGGAGCCGCGCTATTCACTGCTGCAGCGCGAGCGCGTCATGCAGCGTTTGGTGCCCCGGGCACGCGATTTGGCGCGGCGGGCGGCGAAGTACGGCATACAGCTCACCATCGATGCGGAAGAGGCGGACCGCTTGGATCTTTCGCTGGATGTGATCGAGGCGCTCGCCGGCGATTCGGCCACCCGCGAATGGCCGGGATTGGGCCTCGCGGTGCAGGCGTATTCCAAACCGGCGCTGGATGTCATCGAATGGGTGGCCGCGATCGCACGCGCGAACGGCCGGCGCGTGGCGGTGCGGCTGGTCAAGGGCGCTTATTGGGACAGTGAAATCAAGCGCGGTCAGGAGCGCGGACTGGAGGGTTATCCGGTCTACACGCGCAAGGTCACCACCGACGTGTCTTACCTGGCCTGCGCCGGACGGCTGTTCAAACATGCCGATGTGATCCTGCCCCAGTTCGCGACTCACAATGCGCACAGCATCGCCTCGATCTTGGAATTGGCTCCGGCAGGTTCGGACTACGAGTTCCAGCGGCTACACGGAATGGGACGGCTGCTGTACGCGGAAGCGGCGCGGCAGGTGGCCGGGTTCCCCCAGGTCCGCGTGTACGCCCCCGTCGGAGAACACAAGGATCTGCTCGCCTACCTGGTGCGGCGGCTCCTCGAGAACGGCGCCAATACCTCGTTCGTGAACCGCTTCATGGATGAACAGGTGCCGGTGGCGGAGATCGTCCGCGATCCGATTTCCGAACTCGAGCGGCTGGATGCATACCCCCATCCGCGGCTGTCGAATCCAGCGGCCCTCTACGCCGACCGGCGCAATTCCGGAGGTATCGACATCGGCAATCCGCAGGTCCTCGAGTCGCTGCGTTTAGGGATTGCGAGCCGCCGTTCGTCCGCGCATACCGCGGGACCCATTATCAACGGGACCTTGGAGCCGGGCCGCGGGCATCCGGTCACCAATCCGGCGGATCGCCGCGATCAAGTCGGCAGTTCGCGCGACGCGACGCCGGCCGAGATTGCCTCCGCGTTCGATGCCGCGAGCGGCGCGCAACGGTCCTGGAACGATCGGCGCGGCGCGGCGCGCGCGGAATACCTCGATCGGGCTGCCGATCTTCTCGAGCAAACCCGCGTGGATTTCTACGACTTGTTGGTGCGCGAGGCCGGCAAGACGCTGCCGGATGCGATTGCCGAGGTCCGTGAGGCCGTGGATTTCTGCCGCTACTATGCACACCGTGCGCGCGTCGATTTTGCGAACGGCACGCGGCTCGAGGGCCCCACCGGCGAGCTGAATGAATTGTCGCTGCATGGACGCGGCGTGTTCGCCTGCATCAGTCCGTGGAATTTTCCGTTGGCGATATTTGCCGGACAAGTGACCGCGGCGCTGGCCGCCGGCAACGGCGTCGTGGCCAAGTCGGCCGAGCCGACCCCGTTGATTGCCGCGCGTTTCGTGCGGCTCCTGCACGAGGCGGGGGTCCTACCTGAGGCCGTGCAGCTGATTCCCGCGCCGGGACGAGTATTCGGTGAAGTGGCCTTGTCGCATGGCGCGCTCGCCGGAGTCGCGATGACCGGATCGACGGAGACTGCTCTTACCATCAATCGCCTGTTGGCGGCGCGCGGCGGCGCCATCGTTCCGCTGATCGCCGAGACCGGCGGCTTGAACGCCATGCTGGTCGATTCGACCGCTCTGCCGGAGCAGGTGGTCGACGATGTAGTGAACTCTGCTTTCATGAGTGCGGGCCAACGCTGCTCGGCGCTGCGGCTGTTGTTTCTGCAGGAGGAGGTCGCCGATACGATTCTGGAAATGATCGTGGGCGCCATGGACGAACTCGTGATCGGCGATCCGGCCCATTTCGCGACTGACGTGGGCCCGGTGATCACGGCTGCGGCCCGGGACGGCTTGAACCGGCACGTCGAGCTCATGCGCCGCGAAGCCCGCATCGTCAAGGCGTGCCGCCTCGACGAGTCGCATGCGCACGGCAGCTTCGTCGCGCCGCACCTCATCGAACTCAACGACGCGGCGCAGCTCAAGCGCGAGGAATTCGGACCCATCCTGCACGTGGTGCGCTATCGTTCAAGCGACATCGAGAGGGTGCTCGCCTCCATTCGCGAAACCCACTACGGCTTGACGCTCGGCGTACAAACGCGCCTGGAATCCTTTTGGCGCCAGGTATTCGAGGGCACATCGATCGGCAACACCTATGTCAACCGCAACATGATCGGCGCGGTGGTCGGTGTGCAGCCGTTCGGGGGCAACGGATTGTCGGGCACGGGCCCCAAGGCCGGCGGGCCGCATTACCTCACGCGCTTCGCCAACGAGCGAACCCTGACGGTGAATACCACGGCCACCGGCGGCAACGCGGCCTTGTTGAATCTGGGCGTGTAGGTGCGCCGGCAGGCACACGCGTAGATGGCTGCCGAGGGAAGCGGGCGCGCCGCAGCGTCACGAGTCGGCGGAAGCTTGCGCATCGGCGGCGGCGACATCAACGGCTTCTTGGGTCTCCTCGTCGACAACCTATCGGTGCTCGCGTTGCTCTCGGCGGTGCTGATCGGCGGCTTCGGGGTCCCCGCAGAGATCGTCTTTGGACGAATGTTTCCCGGAACCGCGCTCGGCGTTTTGATCGGCGATCTCGCCTACACTTGGTTGGCCCTACGCTTGGCGCGCCGCAGCGGGCGCAGGGATGTCACGGCGATGCCGTTCGGCCTCGACACCCCCTCGACCATCGGCATGGCGCTATTGGTGCTGGGTCCGGCGTTTGCGAAATATCGCGCGGCGGGACTCTCGCCGATGGCCGCGGGGCTCGAGACCTGGTATCTCGGCATGGCGGCGACGGCGATCATGGGGGCGATGAAACTCGCGCTGGCGTTCGCCGGCAGGCGCGTGCAGCGTCTGATACCGCAGGCGGGACTTTTGGGATCGCTCGCGGGGATCGCCTTGATGCTCATCGGGTTCCTGCCGTTCGTCGAGATATTGCGGACTCCGATCGTCGGCATGTTGACCCTCGGCCTCGTCCTCTATGCGCTCATCGCGAAGGGTCGGGTTCCCGGCCGCATGCCGGGCGTGCTGTTCGCCGTCATCGCAGGCACGCTTGCTTATTACGTTCTGGGCGGCCTCGGATTGGCCGGCATGGCGATCAAGGCGCCCATGCTTCCGACGCTGCGTCTGGCGCTGCCGCATCCGGACATCGGCATTTTGCACGGCTTCGCGGCCGCGGTGGACTACTTGCCGCTGCTGCTGCCGTTCGCGCTGCTCACCGTGGTGGGCGGCGTCAACAATGCCGAAAGCGCCCGAGTCGCCGGCGATGATTACGATGTGCGCAGCATCTTGCTCGGCGAAGCGGCGGCGACGCTCGCCGCGGGATTATTGGGAGGGGTCGCGCAAACCACCCCCTACATCGGTCATCGCGCGTACAAACAGATGGGCGCCCGAGCCGGCTATACGCTGATCACCGGCTTGTTCATCGGGCTCGGCGGGATGCTGGGGTTTCTGTCGAATCTGATCGAGTTGATACCGATCGCGGCGCTGGCGCCGGTGTTGGTATTCGTGGCGCTCGACATCACCACACAGGCATTCCATGCGGTGCCGGCCCGCCACGCGCCGGCGGTTGCGATCAGCTTCTTTCCCTCGATCGCCCGGCTCGTATGGATCGAGGTGAGCAAACCCGAGTTCCTGCCGGCGGCACGGCTCGCGCAATTGCTCACGGCGTCCGGAGAGGGATTGCCCGCCCTCGCGGTGATCCTCGCGCTCGGCAACGGATTCATCGTCACCGCGACGCTGTGGGGGGCCTTCATGGTCGAATTGACGGAGCGCAGGCTGCGCGCGGCCGCCTGGTATCTCATCGCTGCCGGCGGATTGTGCTACTTCGGGATCATCCACTCGGTGCGCACCGACGGCAGCGCCTACGCGTTGTGGCAGCTCGAAGGCACCGC
>Ga0209048_10005391_pt1 | contig 12079 bp, 8 predicted proteins | sample FrelakmetCRP12CR_FD_187146 | JGI IMG/M metagenome (GOLD analysis project Ga0209048, IMG submission 187146) | Freshwater lake sediment microbial communities from the University of Notre Dame, USA, for methane emissions studies - CRP12 CR (SPAdes)... | ecosystem: Environmental > Aquatic >... | reverse complement strand
CGGCGCCGTTCTTGAGGATGGAGGGCGAGTACTGGTTGGGCGGCTCGATGATGGCGTCCGGGTACCACCCCGCGGTCTGCATGGCCTTGAACAGCCCGACCAGCCCGTTGTCGTCCCCGAGCTGCATCAGCATCTGCACACCCGCCGATTTCATCTGCTGCACGTAGGACCCCGGGTTGTCCAGGCCCGTGATCGGATAGGCGGCGTCGTAGACGGGGATGAGCCCGACCTTCTGGGCGGCTTGCTTGAAGCGGTTCTTGGTCGTGGCGATGCTCGCCAGGTTTCCGTAGAGGAAGCCGACCTTGGCCTCCCCCGGGAAGGCCCGCTTGAAACCGAGGAAGGGGGAGGCGTCGACCTCGGAGATCGGGGTCGGTGCGCCTTCCACCTGCTGGCCCGCCGACGCGGCCTTGTCGGAGTTGTCGTAGGCGGGCAGCTGGGGGAGGTCGCACTGGAGCCGGGTCGCCACCCCGGAGTCGTCGAAGGCCTCGCCATTGCCCACGAGGGCGAAGTCCTCGCTGCAGGCGTCGAGCATGCGGGCGGCCACGTTGAACAGGGCGGCGTCGTGGAGGTGGAGCACGAGCTTGCGACCGGCCACGCCGCCCGCCGCGTTGCACCAGGCCACGAAGGCCTTGGCCGTGTCGAAGAGCTCGGCGTCGAGACCCGGCGAGGCGGCAGCCCCGGGGTCGGCCATGGTCCCCACGTCGATGGACGTGTCGGCCACGCCCTTGTCGGTGCTCCCCCTGGCCGCGCCGGGCCCACAGACGCGCTGGAGCGTGCCGAAGTCACCGGGCGCAACCGCCTTCATCGCGGTCGTGGTCGAACCGGCGCGGGACGGTCCCCGCGTCGACACCGTGCCGCGGCTGCAGCCGGCCGCCACGGCCACGGCAACAGCGAGCGCGGCCCAGCGGTGAGGGTGCGCCGGTGCTCCCGCTCGGGCCGGCCGTCGGCGCCCAACGTCCGGGAGATGGGAGGCGCGCCGTGCCGGCCGGCTCCAGGCCGGAGGGGCGGGGGCGGTGGTCACGAGTCGAAGGGGTCGGTGACGTCCCGGGCCTCGCCGAGCCCGGCGTCGTCGAGCAGCTCGGCGAGCGCGATCCCGACTCCGTCCGCGAAGACCCACGGGTCCTTCACGAGGTCGGCGTCGACCGTCACGCCGACGTCGAGGCGGTCCTCGTAGCTCATCACGGTGATGTTCAGCCCGATGTTGACCATGAGGACGCTGGCCGAGTAGATGCCCGTGACCCTCGCCCCGCAGGAGTAGAGCTCGAAGGGCGGGCCGGGCACGTTGGCGATGACGGCGTTCTGGGTGACGGGCATCAGGCGGCTCAGATTCGACGCCCAGAGCGCCCGGGACGCGAGGCTGAGGACCACCGGCGGTGCGACCTCGCCGACGGACTGGATGGGCTGTGACCGGATCGCGCTGGTCATCGCCTTGGCCGTCTGGGTGTTCCGGTGGATCGCCTGCAGCCGGTCGACCGGCCCGTCGACGTCCGTGGCGAGCGCCGCGACCATGTTCGCCACGCGGTTGGTCTGCTCCGTGTCCCCCACCTCACGGGTCGAGACCGGGACGGCTGCGACGAGCGAGCGTCCGGGTGGCCGGCCCGCGATCTCGAGGTAGCGCCGCATGCTGCCGGCACAGAGCGCCAGCACGACGTCGTTGACCTTGACGTCGAACGTCCGTGCGACCCGGCGGGCGTCCGAGAGGGCGACCGACGTGAAGGCCAGGGACCGGTTGGGCCCGACGGCCCCGTTGAACGGCGTGGAGGGCGCGCCGAGGAACGGAACGGGATCGGCCCGCATCTGCGATGCGGCCGCCATCCCCCGGCGTGCGCTGGCCACGGCGTAGCGAAGCGCCCGCTCGGGTGTGCGCAGCGCCGGGACGACGGCCTGCACCAGCAGCCCGACGTCGCTCGGTCGCGCGCCGGCCGACGGCAGCGGGGTCCCGTCGTGGGCCCCCGCGGGGCCCGGCGACCGACCGGACCTCGTCGGGCGGGTCGGGCCGGACGAGCCTCCGGGTCGATCGGGTCCGTCCCGCGGTTCGGGCTCGAGATCGAACAGCTGGTCAGCCAGACCGGCGCCCGCCATGCCGTCCATCAGGCAGTGGTGGTACTTCGCGATCAGGGCAGCCTTGCCTCCGACGACCCCGTCGACGTACCACAGCTCCCAGAGCGGACGGCGCCGGTCGACCTGCCGGCTCATGATCCGACCGGCGAGCTCGGCCACCTCGCGGCGGCCTCCCGGGGCCGCGACGGTGGTGCGCCGGACGTGGCGGTCGAGGTCGAACCCGTCGTCGTCCACCCACACCGGGCGGTCGAGTCCGAGCGGCACCTCCTTCAGCCGCCAGCGGTACTTCGGGACGCGGTCGAGCCGGCCGGCGACCGTGCGACGAACGGCGTCGAAGCCGAACCGGGGCGCGTGGCTCGGGTCGAGGATGACCACGCCACCCACGTGCTGGTGCCACGACGGGGTCTCCACCGCGAGCAGGAGCGCGTCGGTGCCCGACAGCCGTCTCACGTCGACCACCCCGACGCGAACGTGCCGGTCGGCGCCCGAGCCGCAGCGACCGGCGCGACGTCCAGGGCGAGCCGGGCGCCGTCGCCGGTCCCGATCGGCTGCTCCGCACGGCTCCTCTGCGCCATCCCTTGACCCCTCCCGGTGTCGGGCCGCGGCTCCGCCACGATGATGACACGGGACAGCCTGGGCCGGGGCTGCGGCCACGGCGGCTGGCGCCGACTCCCCCGGAGTCCTCGGACACCGCTCGGGATAGTGTCTGCGGTCTCGGTCCCGCCGCCCGGTGGGGGCGTCCAGTCCAAGGCGTCGGGCACCGGAGCGGCCCGGCAGCCCGGCGGTCACGGTGGTCGGGACGTCCGGCCGCTGCGGCAGCGGCGTTCCCCGGCCCACTGGTCGGGGACCGGTACCCGGCACGGCGAGGAGGATGGCACGTGGACCCCATCAAGATCGGGTGGCTGGGTGCAGCCCTGGACGGCCCGGGAGGCGGCTACGACAGGATCCACCGGCTGGCGTTCGACGAGGCGATCGAGTCGGGGCTGCTCAACCGCCCGGTCGAGTTCGTCATCCACCCCGAGAACGGCCTGCCCCACGGCTCGGCGAAGAACGCCATCGACGGGTTCCGCTCCCTCGTCGACGAGGGCTGCATCGGCGTCGCCGGCGCCTACAGCTCGGACAACGCCATGGTGCTGGCCCGCCACGCGAACGAGCTGGAGGTCCCCCTCGTCAGCTGGTGCGGCACCGAGCGCTTCCACGGCGAGTACTGCTTCCGGCTCGGCAACGGCGACTGCGGCGGTGACGCCGCGCTGGTCGTGGGATGGCTGAAGCGCAACGGCCACGAGCGCGTCGCCGTGCTGAGCGAGGTTGCGCCCAACGGCGAGGAGTACTTCCGCTACTTCCGCCAGGAGTGTCGCCGCCGGTCGGTGTCCATCGCCGCCGTCGAGACCGTCACCCAGACCCCGGACGACCTCGCCGCCAACCTCGACAACCTGCGGAAGGCGGGCGCGGACGCCCTCGTGTTCATGGGCTACGGCGTCATTGCCGCCAACGGCAGGCTCCGGGCCGCTCTTGACCAGCTCGCCTGGGACCCGCCCCGGATCATGGGCACGTCGTTCATGTTCTACCTCATGGGCTTCGAGAAGTTCGAGGGCTGGGTGGGCATCGACCAGCTGTGCCCTCAGAACCGGCTGGCCGAGCGGTTCCACCAGCGGTTCGTCGACCGCTACGGCGCTGATCCCCCGCTGTGGCCCAACGCGATCCCCGTGCTCGCCTACGACACCGCCCGCGTGCTCGTCGAGGGCCTCGTCCGGGCCCCGGTCCTGACCGGCTGGGGGCTCAAGGCGGGCCTCGAGCAGATCCGCTTCATGCCGAGCGCGACCGGCGGTCCCCAGACGCACATCGCCGGCGGGCCGTTCGACCACCAGATGTTCAAGGGGGACTGGCTCCTGTACGGCCGGGTCCGTGCTGGCACGCTCGAGTTCGAGGGGCTGTTCGAGCCCTGGGAGTGACCGCGGGCGCAGGTCAGGCGTCGGCCACACGCTCGCCGATGATGCCCAGGTCGCGGAGCCGGGTCAGTGCGTCGCCGAGGCCGATGTCGGAGAGGATCTCGTCGTTGTGCTGGCCGAGTGTCGGTGACGGCCGGCTGATCCAGCGACCGACGTGCAACAGCCGGAGGGGCAGGCCGGGTACCGCGTGCGTGCCGGTCACCGGGTGCTCCTCGTCCTCGAACAGCCCGCGGTGGCGCAGCTGCGGGTTCCGGACGACCTCGCGCGCGGGGATGACCACGGCGGCCGGCACGCCGGCCGCCACCAGCCGCTCGGTGAGCTCATCGACGTCGTTGTGCGCGGCCCAGCCGGCGAGCTCGGCGTCGACGCGGTCGTGGGCGGCCCGCCGCCCCTCGGCGGTTCCGAGCGCCGGGTCCCCGGCCCAGGCGGGCTCCCCGAGGACCCGGACGAGGGCGTCCCAGTGGTCGTCGGCGGCCACAGCCAGGGCCAGCCAGCGGTCCTCGCCCCGGCACCGGTACACGCCCTGAGGGGCGGCAAGGGGTCCGCGGTTGCCCTGCCGCCCGAGGAGGGGCCCGCCGGCGGTTCGCTCGACGACCTGCTCGGCGGCGACGTTGAGGGCGGCCTCGACCATCACGGATTCGACCAGGCGACCCTCGCCGTCGCCATCCCGGAGGAAGAGGGCGAGGAGGGTGGCGACGACGGCGTGCATCCCGGCGATGGGGTCGCAGGCGCCGCGTACCAGGACCGGCGGGCCGTCGGCGAAGCCCGTCACCCAGGACATGCCGGACACGCACTCCATCGTCTGGGCGAAGCCGGTCCGGTCCCGCCAGGGACCGTCGAGCCCGAAGGCCGGCATCCGGACCATGACGAGGGCCGGGTTGACGGCATGGACGCGCTCCCAGCCGAGGCCGAAGTGGTCCATGACCCGAGGGGTGTAGTTCTCGACGAGGACGTCAGCGGTGCCCAGGAGCCGCTCGAACGCGTCGACGCCCTCGGGCCGCGTGAGGTCCAGGGTGGCGCCCCGCTTGCCGGTGTTGGCGCCGTGGAAGACCGGGCCCCACTCCCACCAGCGTTCGTGCGTCGGCGGCTTGGTCGCCGCGTAGCGCATCAGGTCGGGCCGGGTCACCGACTCGATCTTGATGACGTCGGCACCCAGGCAGGCGAGGGTCTGCAGGGCGACCGGTCCGGCCCACCACGCCGTGCAGTCGAGGACGCGCACCCCCCGGAGGGGGAGCTGCCACGCCAGGCCGGCACCGGCCGGCCGCGTGGGCCAGTCGACCGCACCGGTGTCCTCACCCGGGGAGGGGACCGGCCCCGGTCGGGCCGGTTCCGTCCCGGAGATCCGGTACGGGACGCGGGGTTGGAGGAAGCGGCCACCGGCGGACCGCTGGAAGACCCCACGCTCCACGAAGTGGTCGAGGTCGGTCACCGAGTCGCCGTCGAGCACCGGACCGCTCGGGATGCGGAGGCGGGCGGCCTCCTCGAGCAGCTCGGCCGTGGTCTTCTCGGTCGTGTGCCCGTGCACCGCCCGGAGGAACTCGTCACGGCGGGCGAAGCGTGCCGGTGACCGGGCCAGCCCGCGGTCCTCCAGGAGATCGGGGCGCCCGATCATGACCAGGAAGTCCTCGAACTGCTGCGCGCTGTTGGTGGTGAACACGGCGTAGCCGTCGGCGGTCGGCTCGATCGAGGGGACCTCGACGCTGCGACCCGTCCCTGCCAGGTCCGGCCACCCGGCGAACGAGGCGAAGACCGACGGATAGGTGGTCATGGTGACCGCCATGCAGTCCAGCGCGGCGACGTCGACGTGCTCGCCCTCCCCGGTCCGGCGGGCCTCCCGGAGCGCGGCGAGGGCGCCGACCGCCGCGTAGGTGCCGGCCACCCACTCGCCGACCCGTCCGCCGGCGGCGAGCGGCGCCCGCTCGGGGAGCCCGCGCTGGCCGGTCGACCCGCTGGCTGCCTGGAGGGTGAACTCGGTCGCTGGCCGGTCCGCCCACGGCCCGTCCATCCCGAAGGGCGTCACCGTGACGACGACGAGGGCGGGGTTCCCGGCGTGCAGGGCGGCCACGTCGACGGCCTCCTCGGTCACGAGGAGGTCGGCGCCGAAGGCGAGCGATCCCTCGTCGGACACCGAGCGCTTCGACCCGTTGAGGTACTCGAAGAGCGCGCCGGTTCCCCAGCGCCGGAGGGGGTCGCCGGCCCCGGGCTCGACCTTGACGACGTCGGCGCCCGCGTCGGCGAGCACCTTGGTGCAGTAAGGGCCGGCGATGCCGGTGGTCCGGTCGAGCACGCGGACACCGGTGAGCGGGCGCCCGAGGCCGCGGCTCACGACGACGGTGTGGGCCCCGTCGACGCCCACTCGCGGAGGCGGAACTTCATGACCTTCCCCGACGGGTTGAGCGGGAGGCTGTCGACGACCTCGACCCGTCGCGGCACCTTGAAGTTGGCCATCCGGCTGCTGGCCCACCCGATCACGGCGGCCGGGTCGACCGCATGGCCCGGCCGGGGCACGGCGAAGGCGACACCGATCTCGCCGAGGCGGTCGTCGGGGACGCCGACGACGGCCACGTGGGCGATGTCGGGGTGGCCGAGCAGGGCGTTCTCGATCTCGGCGGGGTAGGCGTTGAAGCCGCCGACGATGAACATGTCCTTCTTCCGGTCGGTGATCCGGAGGTTGCCCCCGGCGTCGACGAGGCCGATGTCGCCGGTCCTCAGCCACCCGTCGTCGAGGGCGGCGGCCGTGGCCACCGGGTCGTTGAAGTACCCCTTCATCACGTTGAACCCGTGGACGAGGAGCTCGCCCGCTTGGCCCGGTGTGACGTCGTGTCCCTCGTCGTCCACCACGCGCACCTCGACGCCAGGCAACGGCCGGCCCACCGTCTCCGCGATGACGTCGGGGGGGTCGTCGTGGCGGCACATGCTCACCGTCCCCGTCGTCTCGGTGAGGCCGTAGCCCGTGACGACGTTCTCGAACCGCAGCTCCTCGCGCATGCGCCGGATGATCGAGACCGGGACGACCGCGGCCCCGGTCACGGAGAGCCGCAGCGACGAGAGGTCGAAGGAGGCCAGGTCGGGGTGGCTGAGGATCGACTGGAACACGGTCGGGGGGCCGGGGAGCATCGTGATCCGCTCAGCGGCGACCTTGGCCATCACCGTCGGCACGTCGAAGACCGGGTGCGGGTGGATGGTCGCCCCCGTGAGGACCGAGGCCAGCACACCGGACTTCAGTCCCGCCGTGTGGAAGAACGGATACACGATCAGGTAGCGGTCTCCCCGGCGGAGGCCCACCAGCTCGGACCAGACGGCGTAGGTCCGGACACTGGCGCCGTGGGTGAGCATCGCCCCTTTCGGCGCGCCGGTCGTTCCCGAGGTGAAGATGATGTCGGAGGTGTCCTCCGGCCGGATGGCCCGCCGGCGTGTGGCCGCCACGTCCCAGGCCTCGGCGCTCCCGGGCCCGATTCCCTCGAGAACGGACGCCCATGACGACGCTCTCGCCGGCACGGGACCCGACAGGACGACACGCCGCAGGTTCGCCAGCCCGGAGACGCCGTCGAGCATCCCGAGGAAGTCGCGGTCGAGGAAGTCGGTGACCGTGAGCAGGAGCGTCGCTCCGGACGTGCGGAGGACGTGGGCGGCCTCCTCCCCCTGGTACCGCGTGTTGAGCGGGACGAGCACACCGCCGGCGAGGTAGACGCCGAAGGACGCGACCACCCACCGCGCGCTGTTGGGGGCCCAGATCGCGACCCGGTCGCCGGGCCCGACCCCGGCGCGGACCAGCGCCGCCGCCGCCGCCTCCGCCCGCTCGGCCAGCTCCGCGAACGTGATCCGCTCGTGACCGTCGACGACCGCCTCGTCCGCCCCGAAGCGCCGGGCGGCGTCCCGGAGGGCGGACGGGATCGTCGTCATGCCGGGGCCGGGCCGCTCACGATCGGGCCCCGCTCCCCACGCACATCGGTCGCCTCATGTCATATGTGATATCCAATCGATCATTCCGCATGGTGGCCCGGCGCACAAGATCCGGGGACGGGCCTATCGTCTGGCCGGGCCTGCTCACCAGGCGGGCGCGGAGGACCGGGACCGACCGACCCGATGCCCGGAACGGGGGCCCGGAACGGGGGCCGGGAACGGGGGCCGGGAACGGGGGAGGAGCGATGGCCGAGGCCGGGACGATCACCGAGGAGGGCGTCGCCCGCCTCCGCGCCCGGATCGGTGTCCCCGTCCCTCACCCCGTGCCGCCCCACTACCTCCGGCCTGACACCGATGCGTTCCGCCACGTGGCGGTCGCCTACGGGGACGACAACCCGCTCTGGTGCGATCCTGCCTACGCGGCGTCGAGCCGTTGGGGCGGACCCCTCGCGCCCCCGCCCCTGGTCGGCGGGGACACGCTCGTCGGCGAGGACGAGGTCGCCGAGGTCCCGCCCGACGTGGCCGAGCTCATTCGGGGTGACCCGCTGCGGGGGGTGCACGCGTTCTACTCGGCCAGCGCCCGCGAGTGGTGGGCGCCGCTCCGCCCCGCCCGTCGGGTGTTCCGGCGCAACGCCCTGGTCGGGGTGCTGGACAAGCCGAGCGGTTTCGCCGAGCGGGCGATCCACGAGTGGACCGGACAGGTCTTCCGCGACGACGACGGCGTGCTCCTGTCGGCCCAGTGCCGGCTGATGATCCGGACCGAGCGCGGCAAGGCGCGGGACCGCGGGAAGCACGATGCCGTCGAGGTCGAGGCCTACACCGACGACCAGATCGCCGAGATCGAGCGCCAGTACGCCTCGGAGCGCCCGCGGGGGGCTGATCCGCGGTGGTGGGAGGACGTCGAGGAGGGTGACGAGGTCGGACCGCTGGTGAAGGGCCCGCTCACCGTCACCGACATGATCTGCTGGCACGTCGGGATGGGCATGGGCCTGTACGGCGTGCAGCCCATGCGTCTGGCCTGGCGGAACCGCCAGCGGATCCCGCGCTTCTTCCACCGGGACGACCTCAACATCCCCGACGTCATGCAGCGGGTGCACTGGGACCCCGAGTTCGCCCGGCGGTCGGGGACCCCGACCACCTTCGACTACGGGCGCATGCGCGAGACCTGGCTGATCCACCTCTGCACGGACTGGATGGGCGACGACGGTTGGCTCTGGAGGTTGGACTGTGAGTTCCGTCGGTTCAACTACGTCGGCGACACGCAGTGGCTCCGGGGGACGGTGACCCGTCGCTACGTCGCCGACGGCGGCCGGCCGGCGGTCGACCTCGACCTGCGGGCCGAGAACCAGCGGGGTGAGCTCACCACCCCGGGCCACGCCACGATCCTCCTCCCGAGCAGGGCGCACGGCCCGGTGCGGCCTCCCGACCCCCCGGGGGGCGCGACCGACCTGCAGGGCGCGCTCGACGCCATCGCCTCGGGGTTCGACGGCCGGTGATCACGGCTCCCTACCGTGGCTGTGACGGCCTGCAGGTCGCGCTCGGCGGGGACGGCGTGCTGCGCCTGGTCCTCGACCGGCCGCAGAAGCGCAACGCCCTCGACGACGCCATGGTCGCCGGGCTCGTGGAGGCGATCGACGCGGCCGGCCGCGACGAGGACGTCCGCGCCGTCCTGCTCGCCGGGGCCGGCGACCACTTCTGCGGCGGCTTCGACGTCGTCGCCCGCAACGCGGACCGGGGTGGGCGGCGGCCGAGGGTCGGTAGCATCCAGCGCCGGCTGCCTTCCCAGGCCCACCGCCTGATCCCCCTCGTGGCCACGGTCCAGACTCCGGTCGTCTGCGCCGTGCGAGGCTGGGCGGCCGGCATCGGGCTGCATCTCGCGATCGCCGCCGACGTCACGGTCGCGGCGTCCGACGCCACGTTCTGGGAGCCGTTCGCTGAACGGGGCTTCACCCCCGACAGCGGCGGGACCTGGCTGCTCCCGCGCCGGGTCGGCGACGTGCGGGCCAGGGAGATGCTGCTCCTCGGACGTCGCCTCGACGGGGAGGAGGCCGCGACGTGGGGGCTGATCCATGCTTCGGTGCCCGCCGCCGACCTCGACGCCGAGATCGACGCGGTGCTGGCGCGGCTGGCCGGCGGGCCGACCGTCGCCCTCGGGCTGACCAAGTGGCTCCTGCACGCGGGGGCGTCGTCCGGGCTCGAGGCCCACCTGCGGGAGGAAGCATTCGCGATGGAGCTCTCCTCCCGCAGTGAGGACTTCCGCGAGGGCCTCGCGGCGTTCGTCGAGAAGCGGCATCCGCGCTTCACCGGGAGGTGAGCGCCACGGTGCCCGGTGCCACGACTGACGCCGGAGGGCGGCTCCCGGTCGGGCCGGGGACGAGCGACGCCGAGGTGGTGGCGGCCGTGCGCCGGTGGATCGAGGCGAACGTCCCCGACGCCTGGCGCCGGGCGGCCGGGCAGGGCGGCGCGGCTGCCATCCGGCGGGTGAGATCCCGTGCGGACTACGAGGGGTGGTATCCGGCGTTCGGCCGCTCGGGCCTCGTCGCCCCCACCTGGCCGGTGGCGTACGGGGGTCTCGAGCTGGTCCCTGCGACCGCCCGCCTGATCGAGGCCGAGCTCCAGCCCTACAACCTCGGGCGGCTCAACCCGCTCGGGCTGAACCTCGCTGCCCCTGCCCTCTTCGCGCACGGCACCGAGGAGCAGCGGCGGCGGTTCCTCCCGCCCATCGTGTGCAACGAGGAGGTGTGGTGCCAGCTGTTCAGCGAGCCGGGTGCCGGGTCCGATCTCGCCTCGCTGGCCACCCGCGCCGAACGCGACGGGTCCGAGTGGGTCGTGACCGGCCAGAAGGTCTGGACGACCTGGGCCCACCTCGCCGATTGGGCCGTCCTGCTGGCCCGCACCGACCCGGGCGAGACGAAGCGCAGGGGCATCACGTACTTCCTGATCGACCTGCACCAGCCGGGCGTCGAGATCAGGCCGCTGCGCCATCTCGGCGGCGAGGCGGACTTCAACGAGGTGTTCCTCGACGCGGCCAGGGTCCCGGACGCCCAGCGGGTCGGCGGGGTGGGTGACGGCTGGAGGGTGGCGGGCGCCACCCTGTCCGGCGAGCGCCAGATGGTGTCGGGGTCGGGCTCGGGCGGGGTCGACCGGATCGGGGGATCGGGGGTCGGTCGCCTTCTCGACCTTGCCGCCGCGACCGGGCGGGCCGTCGAGCCCGTCGTCCGCCAGGACCTCATGCGGGTCCACACGGAGGAGCGCATCCGGGCGTGGACCAACCAGCGGGTCCGGGCCATCGTACGGGCCGGTCGTGCGCCAGGGCCCGAGAGCTCGATCGGCAAAGTGCACCAGGGTGGGCTCAACCAGCGCATCCAGGTGCTCGCGACCGACCTTCTCGGCCCGGGCGCGACCGCCTTCCCCACCGCTGGGGGTGGCTACGCCGACTCCCTCCCCTACGAGGTGAAGGGCATGCTGCGGAGCCGGGCCAACACGATCGAAGGCGGAACGACCGAGATCAACAAGAACATCGTCGGGGAGCGGGTGCTCGGCCTGCCGCGTGAGCCCGACCCCTGGCAGCGCACGCCGTGGCGTGACGTCCCGCGCAGCTGATGGTGTACGAGGCCCTTGTCGTCGAGCGGAACGGGCCCGTCGGGTGGCTGGTCTTCAACCGGCCGGCCGCCGCGAACGCGATGGACGCGACCATGCTGGGCGAGCTCGCGCTCGCCTGGCAGGAGCTCGACGCCGACCCGGCCGTGCGGGTCATCGTCAACACCGGGGCCGGCAGGGCCTTCCAGACCGGCCTCGACGTCGTGCAGCTGGCCCGTGACCCGCAGGCCTTGCGCGAGCAGTCCCGACGGACCAGGCGCGCCGAGCTGTTGCTCACCGCCTGGCACAACCGGGTGTGGAAGCCGGTCATCGCCGCCGTCAACGGCGTGTGCGCCGGTGGCGGGCTGCACTTCGTCGCCGACGCCGACATCGTCATCGCGGCGAGCGACGCCGAGTTCCTCGACCCGCACGTGTCGATCGGCCAGGTCAGCGCCTACGAGGCGATCGGCCTGCTGCGCAAGATGCCGGTCGAGGCGGTGATGCGGATGGCGCTGGTGGGCCGCCACGAGCGGATCTCCGCGCCGCGCGCGCTCGAGCTGGGGATGATCAGCCAGGTGGTGGACCCC
>Ga0209048_10005390_pt1 | contig 12081 bp, 11 predicted proteins | sample FrelakmetCRP12CR_FD_187146 | JGI IMG/M metagenome (GOLD analysis project Ga0209048, IMG submission 187146) | Freshwater lake sediment microbial communities from the University of Notre Dame, USA, for methane emissions studies - CRP12 CR (SPAdes)... | ecosystem: Environmental > Aquatic >... | reverse complement strand
CGTTGCGGATGGTCGCGGGAGACAGCTCGAGTCCGGAGTGCCGCGACAGCGCGCGCGAGCCGACCGGCTGCCCATCGCCGATGTAGCGCTCGATCAGTGTCTTCAGTAGGTACTGCGCCCGCGCTTCCAGCATGCCGGCGATTTTACAGCGCTATGTCTCCCTGGGGGCGGCGCCTGCGTCATTTGCACCTTCGGACTAGCGTGCCAACCCTGTGGGCTGTGGTTTAATCGTGCCCATGTCCGAAGCCGTCGCCGCGCCCGTGTTTCCCCGCGTTGCCGTAGTCGGGCGCTATGCGAGCCCGGACCTGGCGCCGCCGTTGTCCCGCCTCGCGAGCTACCTGACCGCCAAAGGCCATTCCGTCGTGCTGGAAGGCGAAACCGCGCGCTACGCGCCGTTGCTGGGCTATCCGACCGCGGCGCCTGAAGACCTCGGACGGGCGGTCGACTTGGCGATCGTGCTGGGCGGCGACGGCACCATGCTCTCGATCGCGCGTGAGCTGGCACCCTTCGGTGTGCCGCTGATCGGCATCAACCAGGGGCGCCTGGGATTCCTGACCGACATACCACTGACCGGAATGGAGGCGACGCTCGACGCCATGCTGACTGGGCGTTACCAGGAGGAGCGCCGAACGCTGCTGGCCGCCGTCGTCGTGCGTTCCGACGGCGGCCGCGACGAGGCGTTCGCGCTCAATGAAGTGGTTGTCAACCGCGGGTCGCTGGGCAGCATGATCGAATGCGCGGTCGAGATCGACGGCCGTTACGTGTACTCGATGCGCGCCGACGGCATCATCGTCGCCACCCCCACCGGGTCGACCGCCTATGCGCTTTCCGCGGGCGGACCGATCCTCGATCCGCAGCTCGCGTCGTTCCTGCTGGTGCCCGTGGCGCCGCACGCGCTGACCCATCGTCCGATCGCGATTTCCGACGCGGCACACATCTCCATCACGGTGCTGCGCGCACGCGACGCCGGCTTTCACTGCGACGGACAGGGACACTTCACGCTGGCCGAAGGCGACCGCGTCGAGCTGTCCCGCGCCCCACACGCCGCACGCTTCCTGCATCCCGAAGGCCACGACTATTTCGCGATGCTGCGCAAGAAACTGCATTGGAGCGAAACGCCCGAACGCCTGGGCGGGAGCAGGCCCGACGGTTCGCCGGCCGACGCGCCGTGAAAGCCGACTCCGACACGCGCTGATGCTTCGGCTGCTATCGATCCGCAATTTCGTCGTCGTCGACACGCTCGACATCGAGTTCGGGCACGGCCTGACCGTGCTTACCGGCGAGACGGGCGCGGGAAAGTCGATCCTCCTGGACGCGCTGTCGCTGCTGCTGGGCGACCGCTTCGAACCGCGCCAGTTGCGCCCGGGTGCTGCCCGCGCCGAGCTCGCCGCATCGTTCGACGCGACCGATGCTCCGGGCGTGGGCGCGTGGCTCGCGGAACTGGACCTCGCTGGCGAAGGCGACGACGTGCTCCTGCGCCGAACCCTCGATGCCGAGGGGCGAAGCCGGGCCTGGATCAATGGCCGACCGGCCACGCTGGCCCACTTGAAGGACCTGGGCGAAAAGCTCGTCGGCCTGCACGGCCAGCACGCGCACCAGTCGCTCGCGCAGCCGCTGGCCCAGCGCAATCTCGTCGACGCCTTCGGCGGCTTCACGACGCTCGCGCGGGAAGTCGCGGACGGCTTCCGCGCCTGGCGCACCGCGTTGGAGCAGTGCGCTGCGGCCGCCCATGCGGCACAAGCCACGTCCGCCGAACGCGAATTTCTCGACACGCGACGCCGCGAACTCGCGGCGCTCAACGTCACGGAATCCGAATGGGCCGAGCTGACCGCGGCGCAGTCGCGGCTGGCCAATGCGGCCGACCTGATCGACGCAGCGACGCAGGGTGGCGAAACGCTGTCGGAAGGCGATGGCGCGCTCACGCTGCGTCTCGCGCAGTTGACGCAACGGCTCAAGTCCGCTGCGGTGAACGATCCAGCGCTGGCGGAGGTCGTGGCTTTGCTCGAACCGGCCGCGGTCGAACTCGAGGAAGCGGCCCGCGCGCTGCGCGACTACCTGCGCCGTCTCGACCTCGACCCGCAGGAACTGCAACGCGTCGAGAGCAGGCTGTCCGCGATCCACGACCTCGCGCGCCGCCACCGGGTCCGACCGGAGGGCCTGCCCGCGCTGCGGGCGGAGACGGAGGCGCGGTTGGCGGCGCTCGCCGAGTCCGCCGATGCCGACGCGCTGGCCCGGCGCGCCGCGCTGGCCGGCGACAATTTCCGCGCGCTCGCGGAGCAGCTGTCGAACAAGCGCCGTTTTGCCGCAGCGGAACTCGCGCATCGCGTTTCGGAGGCGATGCAGCAGTTGAGCATGACCGGTGGGCGCCTCGATATCGCGCTGGATCCGCTGCCGTCGCCGGCCACCTATGGACTGGACGACGTGGAATTCCGCGTCGCCACGCACCCCAAGCAACCGTTGGCTCCGCTGGCCCGCGTTGCCTCCGGCGGCGAACTTTCGCGCATCGCGCTCGCCATTCAGGTGGCCGCAAGCGAAGTCGGCGAGATTCCGACGCTGATTTTCGACGAAGTGGACAGCGGCATCGGTGGCGCCGTCGCGGCCACGGTCGGCCGGCTGCTGCAGTCGCTCGGCTCGAAACGGCAGGTGTTGTGCGTCACCCATCTGCCGCAGGTGGCCGCCTGCGCCGACGCGCATTTTCGGGTCAGCAAGCAAGGCCGCGGCGATGGCGTGCGGAGCGAGATCGAACAGCTCGCAAAGCCCCAGCGCGTGGAGGAACTGGCCAGGATGCTTGGGGGGGCGGCGGTCACCGCCAAGACGCGGGCGAATGCCCGGGAATTGCTGGATTCCGGGATCAGAAATCAGGCCTCAGGTAACACGTCGAACTGAGTTCTTCTGATCCCTGTTCCCTGGTTTCTGATCCTTGTTTCCCGCGAGCTTGGGCGCGAACGTGCCCTTGACCGGCTTGGCCTTGGGCTTGGCCAAGGCGGCTTTCGCGCTGGACAGCGGCAGCGATTCACCGGTCTCGAGCCAATGCTTGACGCGCTGTGCGTCGCCCAAGCGCGTGTATTTGCCCAGGGAATCGAGCAGCACGATCACCATCGGTCGGCTGGCGATCGTCGCCAGCATGACCACGCAGCGTCCCGCTTCGCGGATGTAGCCGGTCTTCTGCAGCTGGATGTCCCACGCGACGTTCTTGACCAGCGCATTGGAATTGTTGAATCCGAGCACCTGACCGGAGGGCTGCACTTCGACGAAATGCGCGGGGGTCGTCGTGTAGTCGCGGATCAGCGGATACTGCGCGGCCGCGCCGACCATCAGCGCCAGATCATTGGCCGTCGAAACATTGTTCGGGGACAGCCCCGTCGGATCCTCGAAGCGGGTGCGCGTCATGCCCAGCGCGGCGGCTTTCGCATTCATCGCCGCGACGAAGGCAACGTTGCCGCCGGGATAGTGCCGCGCAAGGGACGAAGCCGCGCGATTCTCCGACGACATGAGCGCCAGACGCAGCATTTCGCCGCGCGAGAGGGTCGTCCCCATGCGCAGGCGCGACCGGCTGCCCTTGATGTAGTCGAAGTCGTCCATGTCCACGGCCACTGCGTCGTCGAGCGATGGGTTCCCGTCGAGGACGACCATGGCCGTCATGAGCTTGGTCAGCGACGCGATGGGCGTCACTTCATCTGCCGCTTTGGCGTACATCCGGCGGCCGTCCTGCGCGTCGACGACGAGCACGTTGGCCGAAGCCAGCCTGAGCTTGCCCGGATCCGGGTAAGGTGCGGCAGCCGAAGGTGCCGCCGTCAGCGGTCCAAAGATACAAGCAAAAACAATAACTAACGATCGAATCATCAGGTCGAGCCTCAAAATCGAACTGCTTTATCGCACGGCGGGGCACCGCGCGTCAATCCCTCAGGAGGATCAGGGACTTAAGCGATTGCGTAACTGTGGCGGAAGCCGCAGCAAGCCCCGTGCCCGGGAAGGGACGCCCGGCACCGGCAGGTCGCCAGCACCGCCGCGGCGACCCTATAACGCTTGCAGCGCGCTTTCCGTCGACGCCATCGGCGATCCCTCGGGCGCGCGCCGCTCCTCGTCCTGCTGCAGGCGCCACATTCGCGCGTAGACCCCGTTGGCGCCGAGCAAGTTCGCATGGGATCCCCGCTCCACGATGCGCCCGTGCTCCAGAACCAGGATTTCGTCGGCGTCGACGACCGTGGACAGCCGGTGCGCGATGGTCAGCGTCGTGTGGTTCTGCGCGATCGCGGACAGCTCGGCCTGGATCGCCTTCTCCGACCTGGAATCGAGCGCGCTGGTCGCCTCGTCGAAGATCAGCACGTGCGGTGCCTTCAGGATGGCACGGGCGATGGCCACGCGCTGCTTTTCGCCGCCCGACAGCTTCAGCCCGCGCTCGCCCACGGGCGTGGCATAGCCTTCGGGCAAACCGGCAACGAAGTCGTGGATCTGCGCGGTCCTAGCCGCGGCGAAGATTTCATCGCGGTTCGCGCCGGGCTTGCCGTACGCAATGTTGTACTCGATCGAGTCGTTGAACAGCACCGTGTCCTGCGGCACGATGCCGATCGCCGCACGCAGGCTGGCCTGCTGCACGTCACGCAGATCCTGGCCGTCGATGCTGATGCGTCCGCCATCGATGTCGTAGAAGCGGTAGAGCAGCCGCGCAAGCGTGGACTTTCCACCACCCGACGGACCCACGACCGCCACCGTCCGGCCTGCCGGAATCGTGAACGACACGTCGAACAGGATCTGGCGGTTGGCCTCGTAGCCGAAGTTCACGTTCTCGAACCGCACCTCGGCGCCACGGATCGCCAGCGGCTGTGCGCCGGGCCGGTCGCGAACCTCGGCATTCTCCTCGATCAGCGCGAACAGCCGCTCCATGTCGGCCAACGCCTGCTTGATCTCGCGGTAGATGACGCCCAGGAAATTGAGCGGAATGTAGAGCTGGATCATGAACGCATTCACGAGCACGAGGTCGCCGATGGTCATCGTCCCGTTGACCACACCGACGGTCGCGCGCCACATGATGAGCGTCACGGCGATTGCGATGATCGCGCTCTGTCCGATGTTCAGCATCGACAGCGACGTCTGGCTTTTCACGGCGGCCGTTTCCCAGCGCTGCAGGCTCTCGTCGTAACGGCGCGCCTCCCATTCCTCGTTGCCGAAGTACTTCACCGTCTCGTAGTTGAGCAGGCTGTCGATAGCCCGCGTATTGGCCCGAGAATCGAGTTCGTTCATCGTGCGGCGGAAATGCGTCCGCCATTCGGTGATCAGCACGGTGAACGCGATGTAGCAGACCAGCGCGCCGGCCGTGATCGCCATGAACGTCCAGTCGTAGCGCGCGATCAGGATCGCCGACACCAGCGCGATCTCCACGAGCGTGGGCAGGATCGAGAACAGCGTGAACTGGATCAGCGTGGAAATGCCGCGCTGGCCGCGCTCCACGTCCCGGGTGAGCCCCCCCGTCTGCCGCTGCAGGTGGAAGCGCAGCGACAGCGCATGGAGGTGCCGGAAGACCTGCAGCGCGATCCTGCGCGTCGCGCGTTGCGTCACCTTCGCAAACAGGAACTCCCGCAGTTCGGTGAACAGCGTCGTGGACAGCCGCAGCAGGCCGTACGCGACCAGCAGGGCAAGCGGAACGGTCAGCGGCGCCATCTGCGCATCGAGACTGTCGACGATCCGCTTGAGCAGGACCGGGACGCCGACGTTGGCGACCTTGGCGAGCACGAGGCACGCAATCGCGGCCAGCACGCGGGCCTTGTATTCCCAAAGGTACGGAAGCAGCGTGCGGATCGTGCGCCAGTCCCCGCGCTCGGTGCGCGGGACGTTCTTGTCGACGGGAGCAGGAAGGGCGTTGGATGACGAATGGCGCATTGCGGGAAAGGCGATCAGGAGGCAGCAGGACCGTGGCAGCGGGCGACGTTCGAAGCCGATTCGACGACAGCCTGCCATGTTAACAGGCCGCGTTGGTCGGCGACCTCTACCTGCCGCGGCGCTCCCTGCGCGGAAACCACTCGTTGCCGCCATAGCCCATGACGCCCATCCCGATCCGCACGATGCCGTAGGCGATCCACGTAAGCGCCTTCTCGGCGGTCGAGCGTCCCGCCCAGCGTTCCGGCGCCATGCGCGTGGCGCCGTCGCCGATCATCTGCAGCAATTCGCGCCTGAGCTGCGCGGTGAAGTGCGGATCGCGCACGAACACGTTGGCCTCGCGCGCCATGAGAAGCGAATAGGGGTCGATGTTGGACGAACCGACCGTGGCCCAATGGCCGTCGACGACGGCCACCTTCGCGTGCAGGAACGACCGGTGATATTCCTCGATGCCGACCCCGGCATCGAGCAGCTGACCGTACAACGCGCGTGCCGCGTAGTGCAGCAACCGGTACTCCACGCGCTCCTGCAGCAGCAGGGTCACCTTGACGCCGCGCTCCGACGCGGCGGCCAGCGCCCGGCGAAACTGGGTTCCCGGGAAGAAATAGGCGGTCGCGATCACGATTTCCTTCCGGGCTGTCAGGATGGCGGCCAGATAGGCGGACTCGATGTCGCGCCGGTGGCCCAGGTTGTCGCGAATGGCGAGTTTCGCGGTTTGCGCTCCCCCACGCTGCGTCGGCACCGGGATGGGAAACAACGGCACGTCGCTGCGGTCGAACTGGGTGAGTTCGACCAGCACCCACAGTCGCTGCATGGTCGTCACGATCGCCTCGAGCATCGGACCTTCCACGCGCACCGCGAAGTCCACGCGTGGCGGCTTGTGCCGCGGCGTATTCATGTCGTCGATCAGGTTGATCCCGCCGACGAAGGCAACGCGCCCGTCTACATGGCAGATTTTCCGGTGCAGGCGCCGCAACCGGTGAAGGCGGAATTGCCAGGGCGCCACTTCGGGCCGGTATCTCATCAGTCGTACGCCACCCGCCGCGAGCATCTGCGCCAGCGACTCGGTCAGGTACTGCCGCGCGCCCCAGCCGTCGACCAGCACGCGCACGGCGACGCCACGCTGCGCCGCGCGCACCATTGCGGAGGCAACCCTCCGCCCGGAGGCATCGTCGGCGAAGATGTAGGTCTCGAGCCAGACTTCCTGCTGCGCGGCGTCGATGGCGTCGGTGAGTGCCGGAAAGAACTCGGCGCCATTGCGCAGCAACTCGATCGTGTTGCCAGGCGCGAAATGCTCCACCGTCGGTTACCCGCGCGCGTCTTTAGCGGCGCTGCCGCGGCAACGTGAACGTGGCGGCCAACGCCGCGTGATCGGACAGCCGCCCCGAGGGAAAGGCGTAGTGAACGCGGGCGTCGTGGACGTCGAGCTTGCGGGCGTAGATGCGGTCGAGTCGGAACATCGGCAGGACGGACGGGAACGTCCGCGCCGGGCGGCCCTTCACCTCCTCGAACACCTCGTAGACGCCCAGTTCATCGGTGAGAATGCGGTCGCCTTTGCGGCGCCAGTCGTTGAAATCGCCGGCAATGATCAGCGGCGCGCCCTTCGGGACGGTGGCGCGGATGCGTTCGGCGAGCGAGCGGATTTGCCACTGCCGGCCGCGCTCGAACAGCCCCAGATGAACGTTGATGCAATGCAGGTTCGGCGCCCCTTGCGCCAGCTTGATCTCGCAATGGAGCAGCCCGCGGTTCTCGAACACGTGCGCGGAGATGTCCTCGTTCTCCTGCGTGATGATCGGAAAGCGCGACAGGATGGCATTGCCGTGATGCCCTTGCCGATAGACCGCGTTGCGCCCGTAGGCGACCTCCTTCCACTCCGTGTCGGCAATGAATTCGTGCTGCGGCTTGCCGGGCCAGTCGAGGTAGCGACCCGCGTTGCGGTGGTGGGCGCCCTGGACCTCCTGCAGGAACAGGATGTCGGCGGACAGGCCATGGAGCTTCTCCTTGAGCTCATGGATGACCATGCGCCGCGTCAGGTGCGAGAAACCCTTGTGTATGTTGAAGGTCGCGACGGTGAATTGCATCGGCGCGGGAGGCTGGGAGGGAGTGATCACTGGCGCAATGTTAGCGGGAAATGGCGTCCTGTTGGCGCAGCAACCATGGCCGGGCCTGTCCCGGCCAGCGCCGGGGCTTTCCAATTGCCGGGGAACTCATTTCCGCGCACACCGGTCCTTGGTCAGGCCCCGCACCAGCGCAGGGCAGCGACGGATCCCGTGGAACTAACAATAAAGACTTGCCCGGCGCATGGGAAAGCGAGTAAGTTTGCCGCGGTCCTGGCGACCAACGCTTCAGACAGGCCGTGACCCTGACCCTGTCGCACCCAACCCGTACCCACAGGAGCTACGCACCATGAACAAGCAAGCCACGATCCAGGCCGCTGTCGCCGGCCTCTTCGCCATCGGATTCGCCGCGTCGGTCGCGGCGCAGCCGGTCATGCAAAAGGAAGGCACCGAAAAATGCTACGGCGTCGCCAAGGCCGGGCAGAACGACTGCGGCACCGCCAAACATGCCTGCGCAGCACAGGGCGTCAAGGTGGACAACGACGCCAACGAGTGGAAGTACGTCGCCAAGGGCACGTGCGAGAAGATGGGCGGCAAGACCATGGCGCCGAAGTAATCGCTTTCCTGCGTCAGGTCCGCGCGGCCGGGTTGCGGAAATCGCGGCCGGCCGCGCGTGGCCTTTTTGCATGAATCGGTCTCTGCCCCATTCAGCCGGTATCGGCCTGCGCGCGCCCCACGTCGGACACGTGCTGGCACAGCACCCGGCCGTGCCATGGTTCGAAGTCCACAGCGAAAACTACTTTGCCGATGGCGGGCCCGCACTTGCCGCGCTCGACCGGGTCCGCGCTGACTACCCCCTTTCGTTGCACGGCGTGGGCCTCTCGCTGGGGTCGACCGACCCGCTTGACCTGGGGCACTTGGCGCGGCTCAGGCGCCTGGCCGACCGGGTGCTGCCGGCACGCGTCTCGGAACACCTGTGCTGGAGCAGCGTGAACGGCCGGCACTTCAACGACCTGCTGCCGCTGCCCTACACGCAAGAGGCGCTCGATCATGTCTGCGCGCGCGTGGCCCAGGTGCAGGATTTCCTGGGACGCGAGATCCTTGTGGAAAACGTGTCCAGCTACCTGACGTTTCCCGAAGCGACGATTCCCGAGCACGAATTCGTCGTCGCCGTCGCGACCCGGACCGGCTGCGGTCTGCTGGTCGACGTGAACAACATCTACGTCAACGCGCGCAACCACGGCATCGACGCCGACGCCTGGCTGGCTGCGATACCGCCCGCCATGGTCGCGGAGATCCATCTCGCCGGCTTCGACGCGAGCGGCCCGTGTCTCATCGATACGCACGGCGCACCGGTCGCGCCGGACGTCTGGGCGCTGTACGGGCGGGCGCTACGGCGCTTCGGCCGCGTGCCGACATTGATCGAATGGGATACCGACATCCCGGAATTTGCCGTTTTGCAGCGAGAAGCCGCGACCGCGCAATCGTATCTGGAGGCCGGCCTTGCCGTCGCTGCGTGAGCGGCAGACGAACTTCGCGGCAGCGCTGCTGGACGTCGACGGCAACGCGGATGGGCGCATCGCCATCTACCGCAACACGGTGTACGCCAACTATCGCAATGCGCTGGGCGCAACCTACCGCGTCGTGCGGCAGCTGGTCGGTGTGCCCTTTTTCCATGCGGCCGTGGATGCTTACGTGCAGGCCAATCCTTCGGCGGGCGGCGATCTCAATGTCTATGGCGGCAGTTTCGGCGACTACCTCGCGACCTATCCCCACGCCGCGAACCTGCCCTATCTGCCTGACGTCGCGCGGCTCGAATGGGCGATCGACGAGGCGGGTCGTGCGGCGGACCTCCATGGCACGCCGGAGGCGCTGCTGGCGGCACTGGGCACGATCCCGGCCGAGCGGATCACGGCACAGCGATTCACGCTCGATCCGACCTGCCGCTTCGTGGCGTCGGCGTATCCGGTGTTGCGTATCTGGCAGGTCCACCAACCGGGGTTCGAAGGCGACATCGCCGTCCAATTCGGCGCGGCAACGGATCGCCTGCTGGTGCGGCGCGAGGCGGGCGCCGTGGTCATCGAACGACTGGCGCCCGGGGACTTGGCGTTGCTGCGGGCGCTGGCCGGCGGCGACGATCTCGCTGCAGCGCTGGACGCAGCGATGACGGCCGACCCGACCTTCGATCTCGGCACGGCGCTTCGCACGAGCATCGCCAACCGCACGCTCGCCGAACTGCGCCAGTGAAAGCATTCGCGCTGCACGGCGACTAACGGGTTTAGCCGCCCTATCCCAAGGAACAGCATCCATGACGCCCGCCGCGTTGTCCATTCCCCAGCGCGTCGTGCGCATGTGCGGCAACGCAGCCGCGATGATCGACCGGCTGCAACCGCTCTTCGCGCTCGCAATGCGGATCTACGTCGCGCGCGTGTTCTTCCTGTCCGGCCTCACCAAGCTCCATGACTGGAACATCACGCTGGCGCTGTTCCGGAACGAATACCACGTGCCCCTGCTGCCGCCCGCCGTCGCAGCGCTTCTCGGCACGTCGGCGGAGCTGGGACTGCCGATGCTGCTGGTCACCGGCTTCGGCACCCGCTTTGCCGCCGCGGCGCTGTTCGTGTTCAACATCGTCGCGGCGACGTCCTATCCGGACCTCTCGCCCGCCGGGCTCAAGGACCACGTGCTCTGGGGCGCCCTGCTTCTCGTCCTGTTCTTCTACGGACCCGGCGAGCTGTCCGCCGATCATCTGCTCGGGCGGCGTTTCGGCAGCGCAGACTGAGCGCGATGATCGACGGCCGCCCGCTGATCTGGCGCGGTGCTTCATAGCCGCGTATCGCCTTGATTTTGTGGCGCCGCATGATCCTGGCCACGCGATGCTTGCCGCAGGATTCGCCGGCTTCACGCAGATCGCCAAAGACCCGCGGCGCGCCGTAGACGCCGCCACTGATTGCGTAGGAGTCACGGATGAGCCCAAGGAGCCGCTGATCCTCGATCGCGCGATCGGACAGCGGCTTGTGCAACCACGCGTAGAACCCGGCCCGCGCCACCTGCAGCACGCGGCACATGGTGGCGATCCGGAATTCATGCCGGTGATCATTGATAAAGCGGTACTTTACTCGGGCTCCCTTGCAAAGTACCGCGCGGCTTTTTTTAGAATATCGCGCTCTTCTTCAGTACGATGCAACTGGGCACGCAGCTTCAATATCTCGCTTTTGGCTTCGATCAGTTCCGACGCTTGCTTTTCCGTCTTGTCCGGCGTGACAGCCTTCACCCACTGGTACAGGCTGTGGCTGGAGACGCCAAGCCGGGCCGAAACATCCGCAACAGAATAGCCACGATCTACGATCTGGCGAACAGCTTCTTCCTTAAACTCGGGCGTATATCGCTGGGTACTCATGGGCTTCCTCCTATGCTCAAATCATAGGTCCGGGCTGCTCACGAAACCAGGGGAAGTCCAATCATAGGTCCGGGCTGCTCACGAAACCAGGGGAAGTCCAATACTCTGATTGAGGTGTCCATCAAACGTGGGTACCTTCAGTACTGGCAATACGAGCCCGCCGCCACCTTCCGATGACTGCCGTCACTTCGCCTTGCATTTCGCCGTGGCTTCGCGCGGTCAATACGCGGTCCATCCTCCGTCCGTGGCGTACCGCGCGCCGGTCAGGTTGGCGGCCTCGGGCGACAGCAGGAACAGCATCACGGCAACCTGCTCCCAGACGGTGGCCGGACGATGCTTCGGGTCGACGTAGGCAAGTATCGATTGGGTCTTGATGCGCCCCATGTTGTCGCCCCGCCCTTCGCGATTGATGGCGGCCACCAGTTGCCCGGCGCGCGCGATCATCGGGGTGTCGGTGGCCGCCATGTTCACCGAATTCACGCGAACCCCGTACGGCGCGTAGTCGATCGCCGCATTCGCCGTGAGCCCGTTCACGGCATGCTTGCTGGCGACGTAGGCCGGGTTGCCGGCGAGGCCGGTCAGACCGGCAATTGATGCGACGTTGACGATCGCACCGCCGCGTCCTTGGGACACCATCTGCCGCAGCTCCGCGCGCATCGACTTGAATACGCCAGCGGTGTTGGTCGCGAACACGTTGTCCCAGTACTCGTCCGTCGCCCTGTCGATGGGCGCGAACACAAGGGCCTTCTGCTT
>Ga0209048_10005389_pt1 | contig 12082 bp, 14 predicted proteins | sample FrelakmetCRP12CR_FD_187146 | JGI IMG/M metagenome (GOLD analysis project Ga0209048, IMG submission 187146) | Freshwater lake sediment microbial communities from the University of Notre Dame, USA, for methane emissions studies - CRP12 CR (SPAdes)... | ecosystem: Environmental > Aquatic >... | reverse complement strand
GGCGCCCGCCTGTCGTTGAAGCCCTTAGGTAAAGGGGGATCGCCATGAGGTCCATTCGTCGCTGTGCATCACTGGCAGGCATCCTCGTTCTGGGTGCGCTGCTCGCCTCAGGTGCGCGCGCCCAGGCGCAGACCGATCCGCTCCCATCGTGGAACGACGGTCCGGCCAAGCAGGCCATCCTGTCCTTTGTGAAGGAAACGACCGATCAGGCGAGCCCCAGGTTCGTGCCGCCTGCCGAGCGCATCGCCACCTTCGACCAGGACGGCACCCAGTGCACCAGATGCGGGCTCAAGAAGACCATTACAGAGCTTGATGTGGGCCAAGTCTTGCTACTGCTGAAGAGCCTTCAACCGTTCCCGACGGAAACCGTGGTTGAGGAATGCCAGACCATGATGACAAGCGGCACTCCTATCGTGGGGCCGACCGATCAGGTCATAGCCTTCGTGAAGAGGTGCCTCGTCCACAACGCTACGCAAAGAAGCCGGTCAATCAAGGACATCGAGATCTCGACGTGCGGCGGAAGGGTTCGCGGAATCTTCATCGACGTGTCGTTGAGTGACGCGAGAAAGTCCACGCAGGCCGTCTGTCATGCGCTGCTCTACAAGACTTCTGAGCGAGAAATTGCGTTCGGCACTCGCAGCCCTCTAAACGAATTCCTTCCGCCCGGGGAGCTTCCCGCCGGTTTACGGTTCTTCTCCCGGGCACGATAGGGAACAGGCGACTCGTCACGGCCTGCGTTGCTCCGGCGGGGCTCGTCAACGCGGAGAGCCGCAGGATCCTTCTACGGCATCGGCACGGACGCGGAGGAAGGACTGCTGTTGCATGCCAACTCATTTGGGATGGAGAAGATTAATGGAACGAGCTGCGGTGCCTCCCGTCGTGAACGTGTTCCAGCGTCAACGTTACATCGTTCTGGAAGGAGTCATATCGCCACAGGACCTGGGGCAAAGACTTACGGCTGGTCTGGGGGCAGGCTACGAGATTGTGCCAGTGGGCGCTCAGCTCATGGTACGCCAGTCGTCATTCAAGGGCTGCCGCTTGAAGCTAGTGATCAAGGCGGACAGGACGCTGTGTTCTGCGCCGCTTCCCTATATTCCCTCCGGCAGGCTTCGCTGGGGCGTCAGAATCATTGAGGTCATCGTCCAGCTGCTGTGTCTGCTCCCCGTGATTGAGTTGAATAACGCAATGATCGCTTTGATATATGGGGGCATCGCATTGATTGTGGTGCCGAACTTCGCGGCGCGGCTGCATGCCGCAGCAACCGCGAAACTACGCTCCGCCGTGTCGATGGCCATGAGTCGTGGCGTGGCCGATGGCACGCTCAAGCTTGCCATCAAGCCTACCTGATAGGCTGTCTGTCCCGAAAACCAGATCGCGATATCCAACAGGCCTTGGAACGAGAGACCGAGGTGAGGCGTCGACCGTAGCCGGAGGGCCGGCGCCCGCCGCGAGCGGTTGACGGCGCATCTTCCCAAGGCGCGGCCGCCCCGGACCCGAGGTTGAGCAAGTTTCTCCCGCCGCTGCGGCTCTCAGGCCGCACGCCGCTCGTAGGCCGCCCAGAGCCGGTTCAGCGCAGTGGGCGAGAAGTCAGGCTGCACCAGGTTCGGCGCGATCGGCAGGTCGTGCTTCGAGTCGGTGGTCTTCACGAAACGACTCTTCCGACGCGCCCGGATGCCCTCCTGACGCATCAGCTTGGCCACCCGGTGGCGACCGACAGGGGTGCCCTCGGCGACCATTTCTGCGTGGACCCGCGGGCTCCCGTAGGTGCCCCGGCTCTCCTCGTGGACCTGCTTGATGCGTGTGGCCAGCCGGCGGTTCTGCCGCGACCGCTCGCTCTCTAGCCGCTTGCACCAGGAGTAGAAGCCGCCCCGGGAGACAGCCAGATGGCGGCACATGAACGCGACCGGGAAGAAGGCCTTCTCCACGAGCATGAACGCGAACCTCACATGCTCTCCTTCGCGAAGAAGGCCGCTGCTCTCTTTAAGAGTTCGCGCTCCATCCGCAGCTCCCGGTTCTCCTTGCGCAGCTGAGCCAGCTCCTCCTTCTCCGCTGTCGTCAGCGCGCCAGCTGGCCCCTTGCCCGAGTCGATCTTCGCCTGCTTCACCCACTGTCGAACGGCCGACTCCGTCAGGTCGAGGTCGCGAGCCACCCGCGCGACCGGCTTCCCCTCCTGCAGGACCAGCTTGACCGTGTCTGCCTTGAACTCATCGGTAAAGTGCCGCCTGTGTCTCTTCTCCATCGGGACATCCTCCCACGCATCGGAGGTGTCCACCGAACCGGGGCAGGCTCAGGCATGCTCACGACCGCCGAGAAGGAGGAGCTCGCGACGCTGCGCAAGGAAGTCCGCCAGCTGAGGTTGGAGCGCGACATCTTACTTTCTTCCGTGCCTTCCACGGGCTTTGTCGGGGCCGCATAGATTTTGCTGAGCGCACCAGGCGGCAGACCAGTAAGAGTAGTTGGGAGCGGTAGGCAGCGTTCGCCCGTCCCTCCATCGAAGCTCCCCGACACCACTCCGTCTGCTCTGCCTTGCGGTGCCGCGACGTGTACATCGTCGGCAGTCCGAGCCACTTCGACACTCAAAGTAACAATGGGGTCCCCTAGATGAATGGATACAAGCACTGCCGAACGGTCGCCATCCTTGCTTGCCTCGCTGTGTTGACTTTGACCGCCATCGCCTGCGGCGGCGGAAGCAGCGCGGGCGGTACGACCCAACCCACGGGTGGGACCGTCAGCGGGACCGTGGTGAAGGGGCCCGCGAGCGGCGCGGCAGTTGCTGCCTTTGAGATCACGAACGGCACGATGGGCGCTCAGATTGGAGGCGGGACCACCGACTCGAACGGCAACTTCACGATCTCCATCGGCGACTACGCGGGGCCGCTTATGTTGCAGGCAAGCGGCGGGACCTACACCGACGAGGCGACTGGGACCACGATGACCATGCAGACCGGGGACGTGATGGCGTGCGCCATTCCCTCGGTGGCAGCGGGGGCGACGACCACAGGCATCCAGATCACGCCCGTCACCTCGATGGCGCACTCCCGAGTGCACCACATGACCGGGGGCATCACGGTGGCCAACATCACAGCCGCCAACACCGCAATCGGCGCCTACTTCTCGGTGAGCGACATCCTCCACACCGTCCCGATCAACCCGATGGTCGCCGGTTCTGGCGCGGGAGCCAGCCAGGACGTGAAGAACTACGGCATGGCCATCGCGGCGATGTCCCAGTACGCGCTGTCCATCGGGATGCCCCACTCCTCTGGCATCGTCACTGCGATGATGGACGACGCGTCGGACGGCGTCATGGACGGCAAGATGGGCACCACCCCCGTCACCATGGGCGGCGGCATGATGGGCGGGACCATGATGCAGGCCACTGCCGGGACCACAGGGCTCGCGACGGCGATGACCGCGTTCTTAGGGTCCGCGAAGAACGTCTCGGGCGTGACCATGACGGACATGCAGGCGCTCGTGGACAAGCTCAATGCTGCCAGCGGCCAGGTCCCCGGCGGTGGTGGCGGAACGACGACCGGGATGATGTCCGGTACGGCGGTGAAGGGGCCCGTCGGAGGCGCCACCGTGACCGCCTACGCCATCGCGAACGGCATGATGGGGGCCCAGCTCGGCAGCGCGCCCACGGATGCCTCGGGCAACTTCAGCGTTCCCTTGGGAAGCTACGGGGGGCCGGTGATGCTCCAGATGACTGGCGGAACCTACGCGGACGAGGGCACCGGCTCGACGATGGTAATGCTGCCGGCGGATCTCATGGCGGTGTGCGTACCGGCCGTAACGGCGGGCACGACGACGGGGGGCATCCAGATGACCCCCCTCACCACGATGGCCTACTCCCGGGCGAAGAGCATGACTGGGGGGATGACGTCCGCCAACGTCGACACGGCGAACGCCGCGGTGAGCTCGTACTTCATGGTCAACGACATCGTCCACACGATGCCGATGGACCCGCTCGTTGCGGCCTCCGGTTCCGCGGCCACGCAGGACATGAAGAATTACGGGATGAGCATCGCTGCCATGTCCGAGTACGCGAAGACCATCGGGATGACGACCTCGTCGTCGGGCATCGTCACGGCCATGATGCAGGACGCGTCGGACGGCGTGATGGACGGAAAGATGGGCTCGATCTCCATATCGATGGCGGGAATGGGCGGCATGATGCAGTCGGCCGCCGGTACGTCCGGCCTCGCCACGGCCATGTCGACCTTCATCGGGTCTTCGATGAACCTCTCCGGCGTGCAGGTGGCGGACATGCAGGCGCTCATGAATCAGCTCTCGAGCTCCAACGGGCAGCTCCTGGGGGCGGGCAGCGGCACGAGCCCACACGGGACAGTGACCGGCAGGGCCTTCATGGGCGGAATGACCGGCGGTACCGTCGCGGCCTACGCCGTGACCAACGGGACCATGGGGGCGATGCTCGGCAGTAGCCCCCTCGATTCCTCCGGCAACTTCACCATGTCGATCGGCGCCTACGCGGGCCCGGTGATGCTGCAAGTCAGCGGCGGGACGTACGCGGACGAGGCCACGGGTTCCACCATGACCATGCTCTCTGGTGACCTCCTGACAAGCTGCGTACCGCTGGTAGCCGCTGGGACGACGACCAGCGGCGTCCAGATGACACCGCTCACCTCCATGGCGCAGATGCGGGCGGAGTACATGACGGGCGGGATGACCACGGCGAACATCACCGCAGCCAACACGGCCGTGGGCAACTACTTCACGGTGGCCGACATCCTCACGATTTCCCCGATGGACCCAGCGGTGGCCGGGTCGGGCTCAGGCGCTGACCAGAATGCAAAGGACTACGGCATGACCATCGCAGCCATGTCCGAGTACGCGAAGAGCATCGGGATGACGACGTCGTCAGGAATCGTGACGGCGATGATGCGGGACGCGTCCGACGGCACCATGAACGGCAAGATGGGCTCCACGGCCATCTCCATGGGCAGCATGGGCGGCATGATGGGCGGCGGGATGATGCAGGCGAACGCTGGAACCACCGGCCTCGCTGGAGCAATGACGACGTACGTGGGCTCTTCCGCCAACAAGTCCGGTGTCCAGATGTCCGAGATGCAGACGCTCATCTCAAAGCTCAGCTCCTCGACGGGAACGATCCAATAGCCCCTTCCGCCGGTCCCACGAGGGGACCAGAAACGACTTCGATGACTCGCTACGCTTTCCTTGCTCTGGCTCTCGCTCTCGCAGCCTGTGGAGGTTCCACGTCGGGGCTCAACTCGGCGGAGATCCAGGCCTTCAACACCGCCGCGCAGGGCATATCTGCCGCAGCAGCGACCTACGGGACCCAGGCCGCTGCCATGACAAACGCGGGGACCTGCTCCAACGCACAAGCCACCTACGCCAATCAGGTCCAGCCGATGCTCGCCCAGACGAAGACAATGGGGACGGCCATGGACAAGCAGATGGGCTCGATGGGGCACATGGCGGACGGGGACATGGAGTGCGCCGCGAACGCGATGGAGGCCGAACTGGCCCGCCATGGAGGAGTGGCGTGCGCATCCGCCACGGACATGACACCCAACAAGACTGAGGCAGCGCAGCACGTCGCCACAATGGAACTTTGGGCGAATCACCAGATGGTGCGCTCGAACGCGATGAGTTCGATGATGGAGATGGGAATGATGGGGGGCATGAACGGTGGCAGCGGTTCGACCGGCCATTGCGTCCATAACGCCGACGGCAGCTACACGTTCCAGCCGTAGTCACGGCCTCCGCGGGAGCTCCGTGAGCTGGCCGTCGCGCAGCTGCGCCGCTTCCCGGAGAGCGTCCAGACGAGCAGTCTCGCGCTCGGGCCAGGCGAGCTCGAGTTCGGCCATGAGCCGGGGAGCGATCTCTTGGGCGAGAGTTGGGGTCTAGGAACTCCCCGTTGCCCTCCTCGGAGAGTTGGTGGCGCCATTCGGTGTCATGGCGCGGGGGGACTTGGGAGATTGCGGCCATGGGCTCACCCGATCATCGCGAGGCGCTAGCACTACTGCGTCAGCGGTTTTGAAAACCTGGATCATTCCGATCGCTTACGAAAATCAGCGATCGACAAGTTGCTTGGGCGATCTCGGCGTGATCTGAAGAGTCTCCATGATCTTCATGGACGCCGCTGGAGTTCGCCGTATCGAGAGCTACTTCGCCCGGATCGGCGAGGTTCTTGGCAATGCCAAGCGCCGCGCTTCGTTCGCGGTTTACGCGATGGGCCTGCTCGGCAGCGCGGAGCGAAAGAGTGTCGAGCCCATGGCCGCACTCGTGTGTCGCAACCCGAAGAAGATGGACGCTGCCCACCAGCGACTGCTCCACTTCGTCGGTTGCGCGCCGTGGAACGACCGAGCAGTGCGTAGTGTGGCGGCGAAGTACGCAATCGAGGCGATGATCGAGCGCGAGCCCGTTGAAGCCTGGATCCTCGACGACACCGGCTTTCTCAAGCAGGGCAGCCACTCCGTAGGTGTGCAGCGCCAGTACACGGGGTCGGCAGGAAAGATCACCAACTGCCAGATCGGCGTCAGCCTCAGCGTCGCCACGCGCACGGAGCACGTGCCCGTCGATTTCGAACTCTACCTGCCCGAGAGCTGGACCGAGGATCCGGCACGGCGAAAAGAGGCACGCATCCCTGACTCGATTCAGTTCCAGACCAAGCCGCAACTCGGGATCGCCATGGTCCGGCGCGCGATGGCCGATGGTCTGCCGCGCGGCGTCGTCCTCGCCGACACGGCCTACGGCTCTTCGAGCGAGTTCAGGCAAGAGCTGAGCGGCCTGGGTCTCGAGTACGCCGTCGGTGTTGACCCCCAGACGACCGTTCGAGTCGCCGATGCGCAGTCCCGTTTCCGGGGGGACCCGGTCAGCGTTCGCGACCTCGCGCTGCGGATAGAAGCCCGGAATGGCTTCCGACGCTGCACCTGGCGCAAAGGGACCAAGCAGGACCTCACCGCGCGCTTTGCGCTCCGGCGAGTCACGCCCGCAGGCGTCAATGCCGAGCCCTATGCCCAGTGGCTTCTCATCGAGTGGCGCGACGGCGAGAAGGAGCCTGCCAACTATTTCCTCTCGACCCTGCCCGAGCACATCGACAAGCGTGAGCTCATCCGGATCGTCATGCAGCGATGGCGCACCGAGCGTGTTTACGAGGACTTGAAGGGCGAGCTTGGTATCGACCACTTCGAGGGAAGGCGCTTCCCAGGCTGGCACCACCACGTCTCGGTTGCCCTCTGCTGCTACGCGTTCGTCGTTGCCGAACGTGTGCGGCGTTTTTCCCCCTCGGCCAGAGGGCCGCTGGAAGACGACCCGGACCCGCTCGCGGCCCGAACGGCACTTCTCCGACAGCTTCATCACCGTTCGGCTCTTCGTCGCGCGAAGCATCGCTTCATGGCTACCTCGGTGCCCCGCCTGTCATCGACCAAGGAACTTGTGACGCAGTGCTAATCAGTGAGCACTTGGCCGTCAGGTCTTCTTTCCAACTGCCCGCGTCCCGGCCCCTGCGGGGACGGTGACTGTGACTGCGACCGGCGCAACGGATGTATTCCTAACCTAACGACGGCGACGCTCCAGCAGCCGTACCAAGCAATAGGCAGTTCGGGGGCGCTCGCCGGGCTGACTGCTCTCACCACGGCAGGATCGGTATCGGGTTTCGACTTAAGCTAAAGAGGAGGCGGGCCGTTTCTGGCCCAGCATCCCCAACTGCGCTTACGCCGCTGTCGCCACCTTCGATCGGGTCGGCCGACACACGTGGGCGAACGGGCAGCCCCGGCATGCCCATGACCGCACCGGCACGAAGACGCCGGCATCCACGCCGCGCATCACCCCGATCGCAACGCGGAGGAACTCCTCCTGGTCTTCTGTGGAGCGCTCGAGTTCGATGACCTGGAGCGACGGCGTCTTGGTCTTGGTGACCACCTGGTACTGCACGCCCACTTTCCCCAAACCCATCTGCTTCGCTGCGAGCTGGTAGCCGGTCGGCTGGATGTCCCACCGGATCTGGTCCTCACCGTACTTCCTGGCAGAGGTCTTGCTCTCGACAATCGTGCGGCGACGACCGTCGTTCACCACCAGGTCGAACGCACCGACCAGGTTTTCGTCCTGCACCTCGCCGGTGTCCGGGTCGTGGATGGCGACTGCAAACGGCTTCTCCACTGACTCAACCTCCACCCCAGCGACAACCTTGCTCGCCTGCTCGTGGAAGAGCGCCAGCATCGCGACACCCTTGTCGACGAGCTGGTTCTTGTCGTCGGGCTCGTCCTCGTCGGTTTGGAGCGGCGGATCTCCCTCGAGCTCGCGCTCCCACGCATCGCGGAACGCGTAGGTGACGAGTCCCAGGGGTGGCGGGGTGCCGTCCTCCTTCACGGCCACGTAGAACTGCGCCAGGGCGGCGTGGAACGCCGACCCGAACGCAAAGGCGGTGGGCTTGAATGCTGGCGTGGCTCCCCTCACGTAGCGCAGCTCGTACAACCGGCTGCACTTCAGGTAGGTGCGGATCTGGGAGACGGAAATGTGCAGGCCGTCTCCAGCTGCGTCGTTGGCACCCATCGCTACCCCTCCTGTCCGGGCTCCCGGAACTCGGGGGCCACGTACGGGCGGTCGGCGTTGCCGTTCGTCCCCATCGCGCCGATGAGGTCGGAGGCCTGCTGCTTGCTCAGGAACTCGACCTGCACGCCGTGCTGCGCCTTCACCTGGTTGCGGAACTCCACCTGGTCGAGCCCCAGCTTCCGGGAGATCGCCCACAGCGCGGAGAGCTGCTTCGAGGTCAGCCGGTTGCGTGGCGCGGCCGCAGGCCGGGCGGGTGGCTGCTGCGATGCGGCCTGCGCAGGCACCGGGACAGGTCGCTGCGGCGCAGGCGTAGGATGCGTCGCATTATCGGGTCGATGCTCTTCCTGTCCGGACGGCACGTTGTCGTCGTCGAGGCTCCCTTCATAGGCCTGCCTGCCCACGCCGAAGAATGCCGCAGCCTTCTTGAACGCGTTCGTGTAGGCGCCCTTCCTTGCATCCGCCTCGGAGCTCGCGACGTGACCGCCGTCGGCGAGGGACTCAGCGAAGATGGCGAAGTCGCCGTTCAACCACTCGCCCAGCTCCAGGATGATGTCGCAGATGGCCTCGAAGGCCGGGCGTCCGTTGGTCCGGAGGATCTCCTTCACGATCACGGTCCGGTGAGCGCGCCACCCGCCGACGCCGAGCACCTCGTTCAGCCGGTTGGCGATGAACTGATACCCAATGCCGCTTGTGTCGTAACCGCGCCCGGTGACGCGGCCCTCCGTGCGCTGAATGCAATGCTCGGGGAACGGTGCTGCGAGCGCCGCGTAGATCTTCCTCTTCTCCTCGTTCGTCATGGTGATGCTCCTCGGGCGCGGTCGCGCCCATGAACGACGCAGGCCCCGCGCTCACCAGGAGCGGGGGCCCTGTCGAGTGTGACTACGGGTGGTGAAGGAACTACAGAATGTTGCCGAACTCGGGAGTCCGCGTGCGCTCTCCAAGAAACCGACGTAGGCTCACGTTATGGCCGACCTCCGGATTTGCATCGACGTTCCCGATCTTGACCGCGGCATCGCGTTCTACACGCAGGCACTTGGCCTCCACCTCGCTAGACGGAACGGACTGCACTGGGCGGAACTTCTCGGCGCGCCTTGCCCGATAGACCTCCTGCCGGTAGAGGCGGGGACCAGAGCTTCAGCTGCGCCTGATGCGCAGCCGGGAGAGGGGCCGCTCCGCGACTACGCCCGGCATTGGACGCCGGTCCATCTCGACCTTGTCGTGACGGGGCTGGAGGCGGCGGTGGCGCGTGCCGAAGCGGCGGGGGCACGTCTCGAGAGACCTCTTGTTTCCCGGAAGTGGGGGCGCATGGCGAACCTGGCCGATCCCTTTGGCCATGGCTTCTGCCTGCTCGAGTTTCAGGGGCGCGGCTACGACGAACTCCTCGGGGAATAGACAAGCCCAGATCGAACGCCGACGCTGGGTGACGGTGATATCTGGCTCTGGCGACGCGCCCCTCGACTACCGCCTCTTCCTCGTGGACTTGCCCAGGATGACCTCGGCTACCGCGGTGAGCACGGCGACGAGGACCTTCTCGACCCACTTCCTCTGGATGAGCGGCACGAAGCCCCTCCGTTCCGGCGGGCCCGCCGAAGGTGGAGGCGGAGGGGTGGCGGTAGGCGATCTCGCGCCGGCGGAGCAGAATTGGGAGACGAAGGAATACCCTTTGTATGTGTGAGTCGGGATTCGGGAGCGCGTCTCTCCTCGCCGCCCTATACGATTCTCTGGGCGATGTGTTCGCAGGAGGTCCTTATGTTGTGGCGCCCCAAGGTGAAATGGCTTGCTGTCCCGAGTGTCCTGTCACTAGTGGCTCTGGCACCGGGCGATGTCCTCGCGCAGGTAGCGCGAGTGGAAGTGATCCCGTTCCAGACGACGACCTTGACAGACCAGGAGTTCCTGGCCGGTCAGAGGGAAGGGAAGCCTGCAACCATCGCCGGAGAACTGCGGATGCCGACGCCGGGAACCGGCCGCCTGCCTGCTGTCGTACTCATCCACGGTTCTGGCGGCATCGGAGGGAACGTTGAGGATTGGGTCCCGCTGCTGAACGGGATGGGAGTGGCGACCTTCGTCCTGGATGGCTTCACGGGACGTGGAATCGTGAACGTACAAAACGACCAGTCCCAACTCGGCCGGCTGGTCGGAGTCGTTGATGCCTATCGAGCCCTTGAATTGCTCGCTAGGCACCCCAGAATCGATCCTCGGCGAATCGCGGTAATGGGCTTCTCCAGGGGAGGACAAGCGGCTCTCTATGCCAGCTTGAAGCGTTTCCAGCGCATGCACGGTCCGGTGGACGCAACATTCGCCGCCTACATCCCGTTCTACGCCGACTGCATGACGACGTACCTCGATGACGGCGAGGTTGCCAGCAAGCCCATCCGGATGTTCCACGGTAGCGCAGACGACTACGATCCTGTGGCGCCGTGCCGCGCGTACGCTGAGCGCTTGCGCAAGGGGGGCAAGGACGTGGTCCTGACCGAGTATCCGGACGCTCAGCACGTGTTCGATGGGGCGATGCTCAAGGCACCCGTGAAACTGGAGAAGGCCCAAACAACCCGCCACTGCCAGCTTCGAGAAGTCGAGGGTGGCCGCATCATCAACATCCAGAACGGTCAAACGTTCACCTATCAGGACCCGTGTGTCGAGCGAGGGACGACCGTGGCCTACAACGCTCAGGCACTTGCGCAGGCGCAGAAGGCGGTCCAGGAGATCATGGCCTCGCTTGCCAGCGTGAAGTAGGGGTGAGATCCCCGCTGCGTCGCGGCGTTCTTGTTCAGCAGGTTCTTGGCCTGGTTGTGAGCCAGGGGGCCGGCAGCCTCCAGGTCATCAACGTCGACCTGGAAGCCACCGAACGGCCTGTGCGGCGCTGCTACGCTGCCGCCAACCGAATGCCGGTCTCCTGTGCGATGGCACCCAGCGCCGCCTGCTTCATCCCCGCTGCCCTGCCCTTCGGCGCTCGCGAGAATTGACCCGGCTGTGCTCTCGAGAAATGACCCGGGGCAGGTAGAGGTGTTGGGTTGGAGCAAGGCCGGGGGCGAGGGGACGATGGCCGGCCATGACGGCCAAGAAGCGTCCGTGTCGGGAATGCGGGCGATGGTTCCATCCGGACGCGAGGGTGAGCGACCGGCAGCGGACCTGTTCGCGGGATGAGTGCCAGGCGGCGCGGCGAGTAGCGACGCAAGGGTCGTGGCGAGCGAGGCACCCGGACTACGACCGGGCGCGACGGATCCAAGAGAGGGCCGCGCGGGAGGAAGCCGGCGAGGTGGTGACGCCGTCGCGGGCGCCGCGGCCGCTGAACCTACTGCCCTGGGACCTGGCGCAAGACCAGTTCAAGGTCCAAGGTATGGAATTCCTTCTGGGAATGGGCAGACTCCTCCGGAAGCACACGCAAGACCAGATAGCGAGTCAAGTAGCTGGTGTTACAGGGGGATCTCCACGACTCCCCCCGTCTGGGGCGCAAGACCAGATCAGGGATCGGCCATCGTGACCGCGCTGAAGGAGGGCGTGGGAGCGCGACGGAACTGGAGCTTCACCAGCTTGACCTGAGGTACGAGTG
>Ga0209048_10005388_pt1 | contig 12084 bp, 9 predicted proteins | sample FrelakmetCRP12CR_FD_187146 | JGI IMG/M metagenome (GOLD analysis project Ga0209048, IMG submission 187146) | Freshwater lake sediment microbial communities from the University of Notre Dame, USA, for methane emissions studies - CRP12 CR (SPAdes)... | ecosystem: Environmental > Aquatic >... | reverse complement strand
TAGAATAAAAATAATTTCTTTACCTAAAGCTGTTGAATTAAAATTAATTGAAATTGCACCTCCTAATTTGGATGAATTAACATTAAATAACGCTACTATGAAATATTAATATAATAAAATATAGCCAACTTGAGTAAATCAGAAAACTCAATTAATATATCTATAATTAAATACTTGCTTTGAGCGTCGAACGGGAAGACTTTCGACGGTTTTCTATCGGGCCGCATGCGCTTGAGTACGCCTATAGGCGCGGATGTAATCGATGGTGTAAATGCCGGGAAACCGGGTGGAACTGTCCGGGGCGCCATGCCACCCTCCGATGGCAAGGTTTGCAAGCAGATACATGGGCTTATGCATATCCGCCGGCGTGGCTGTGCGTTCGATCTCCACGCCGTCAAGATACCAACGGATGTAATCTTTTTGCCATTCGACAGTATAGCGATGGAAATCGGATGATAAGTCTGGGACAGGCGCCTCGCCGCCTGACGCGGTATGCTCGCCTTCTGCCTTACTATGGGCCGAGACGTAAAGCTTGGTCGTTTCATCGCCCAAGACTTCAAGCGCGTCGATTTCGGGAGGCCAAGTGCTGTCTGTGGGCAGGAGCCAAAAGCCGGGCCAGAAGCCACGTCCTTTCGGAACGCGGGCCCTTATTTCGAACACCCCATAGAGTTGCGAGAAGCTATACTTTGATGTGATGAGTCCAGACGTGTATCGGCGGCCCCATATAAAGGGTTTAGCGCGCTCGGGCGCAGGCTCAGCCCAAATCTCCAGGGCGCCGTCCTTGATATGAAACGGATTGAGGCCAAGCGTCTCTGACGCGGTTCCCTTGAACGCGGAGTCTGAATAGACTTGAAGCTCGCCTGGAAGCGATCGGCTTCCTTCGCCATCCGGCCCTTGCCATCCGTAGTGGGTGCGCCACGTGCCATGGCGATCCTTCTGTGGCGATAGACCTTCCGAGTACCAGCTGAAACTGTTGAAATCCTCCGCAAAAGTCTCCGTGAGATCGCTGCGATCCAGTTCAAGCTGGAAGTTATCTTCGCGAAGGGATTCCAACTGTGTGTCCAGAAGCTTGATCGAAGGACCGCCTGGCAACGCCAGAATGATGTCACGATCTTGCTGGTGCATAAGCGCCTTCACTGCTTCAGTCGTCATAAGCCCAAAGCCATCAATACGAAGCTTGTTGCCACCCGCGACTTCGAAGCCCTCGATTACGCCGCCGGGATCGCCCCGTTTTACGGTAAATATGCGCGTCGGATGTGACTCCCGCTTTATCCCATCGGATAAAAAAACATTGCGGACATCTTCACCTGAAATGCTTTTTATTATTCCACCTTCGCGGTCAACGTTTGCCGTAGCGTTATGATAAAGAACGGCATCGCCAACACAAAAGGCGAATCCCACCGTCAAAACTGGCGCCCACCAACCTATTCTCATTGTGCAGCCCTTCCCAAAAGCTGGCTTACTCTTTGAACAGGCGAATGTTGCCTAACACGAAAACGTGCAAGCCAAGCCGAGGCAGGCTCCCTCATCAAAACCAACAAACGTGGCCGTCGCAAAAAACGAACAGCCGCTCCTGAGAAATTGCGCAATTTCAGCGCGTCAATGACAGCGTTAAAGGCTAGGACAGTTTCAATCGACTTGATACGAGCCATGCAAGCTGATCGCACCTCCCCGCCGCTGTGTTCAAGCTTAGCATAAAGGAACCGGTCGACTTCAAGTATGGCTCGTGCCGCATGGCTGGATAGACGATGAGAAATGGAAGCGCCGTGCTTACGGTAGAAGTACAGCTGCTGCGGATAAACTCGATATTTTAAGCCAGCAATCAACAAACGGAGCACAAACTCATAGTCCTCACCGATACTCAAGGTCTCGTTATACCGGATGCCGTTCGCTTGCAGCACGTCTGCTCGAATAATTGGTTTGAGATATCCGAGGCCGTCTCCCTTCGAGTAAAAGATGTTGGACCGTATGAAGTCAGCTAGGCCGACCCAAAATGGTTCGTGTACATGGATACCAGATAACAGTCCGTGAGATGACTTAGCCCCATCCTGATAGAAGACGACAAGATCATCTGCTGCGATGGAAGCTTCGTCCCGCGTTGCATTTGCGACAAGAGTCTTCAGGCGAGCTGGATGCATTATATCATCGCTATCCATGATAGCGATCCAGGACCCTGTTGCTATTTCCAGGGCACGGTTCCGGGCGCAAGCCGGGCCGGCATTGCGGGCTGTCTGAAGGAGCTTGATGCGGGGATCGGCGGATGCGTAGCCAGATATGATCTGCACACTATTGTCCGTGGAGGCGTCATCGCAGATGATAAGTTCAAGATCCGCCAGTGTTTGATTCTGATCGGATTCTATTGCGCTCGGGAGAAAGCGGCCGCCATTGAAGTTGGCCATGATCACTGTAATGCATGGCCTTGGGTGACCTGTTGCGTAAGTCGTCTTCTCTTCGCCCTCAAGGGTATTGCAACCGGTCATGCTCATGAGGTGATCCCGTCTCTCTGCAAAGCGATCGGTGCCGAATCGCCGGGCACCGTGCTGCCCCCAAACCTTTGTTGCCTTAGGATTTGCTTAACTGCCTCCCTCAAGAAGCCTAGCGACCAACCCACATGCATAACCATCGCAACAGGTCCGGACATCGCTACGCAAGGGCTACGTTCACGAAGCCCCAAGAGAACGCCGTAACTTGCGCAAATAGCCGCCCAGGAAATCGCAGGAACAGCAAGAATGAGATTGAATGGCGCCAACAGTCCGAGCATCAAAGCCGGAGCTACCGCTAAAGGCAAAGATTGCCGGAGCTTGGGTCGCATCCGATGCTTGAAAACAGTGCGGGCACGGCCCCGGCCATATTTCAGATATTGAGCGAACAGCGCCCCGAATGAAGGCCTCGGGAAATAACCGATCGGCTCTCCTCCTCCTGCGAGCCAAATTTTGAAGCCCGCAGCGCGAAAGCGAGTGTCTAGTTCAGCATCTTCGTTGTGCGAGAACGTTTCATCATATCCACCGATTGATCGGTACGCGCTCAGCCGCATGAGGGCGTGATGCCCATGATCAACATACCGGCCATCCACGCTGCGCCGGTGCGCGGACCCTCCATTGCCGAGAACTGAATTCTGTGCAGCCGCTGCAGCTCGCTGGAAGCATGTCTTGCCCTCGGCAACCATACTGACGACGACGCAGTCAGCCCCAGTTCGGGCCTGCTCATCGAGGAGACTTTCACAATAACGGGCTGGGTAGCGGGAGTGCGCGTCAACTCGAATAAGAAACTCGCTGCCGCTCCCCAGTTCCTGGACGGCGTAATTGAGCGCCGCGCTTTGTATCCTCTTTTTATTGTCCAGGAAGGAAACTCGGTCATCTTCCGCCGCCAGCGACTGTGCGAACTCCCGGGTTCCGTCGGTACTCCCGCCATCTGCGATTACGATCCTCAGCGGGATACGGCTCGCCTCCTCAAGAAGCTGGCGGGAAATGGCCTCTATATTCGAAGCCTCATTAAGACACGGAATGATTGCAAGCACCGCAGGCTTCGTTGAATCAGCCTTGGCACCCGATATTTCAGAATCTCCGGTCGCTAGGTCGACATCATCAAGCAGCATTTGAGCCTCTCCGGTCGGGAACTGGTTTTATAAAGACCGTTTTGCGGACAGTTTGGGATGTGGCGGGAAGTGTTCTTCTCGTGGGGAGTGACTCGACCAAGGCGCGACACCCATCGGCATCATCCACCAGATCATTGGCGGGTATCCTCAGAACTGACGCTGCCAGCTTCTGGTATTGATCGACGTCGAGAGACCGAAAAAACCTGAGCAGCGCTTCATAGGGAGGATCTGGCAAAAGCACGCCTGCGTTTCTATTTGCCAGCCAGTTCCCTGTTTCAACTTCGCCAAGTGCGAGCGGCACCGCTCCCCAAAGGCATCCTTCGTATATTCTATTCGGAAGAAGCCAGGCCGAGTTCTGGGACTCCTCGAAATAGTCGAGGGCCCAGGCGAAATGAACGTCTCCGTAAATTGCATTCAAATCGTCGGGATTTCGATATTCACCGCCGAAGCTAATACCGGGCGCTAGAGCGACTTCCGCTTCAAAATCCGGAAAGATGGAGGAAGCTGGACGTCCACGCAAAATCACCTCGACACGTCCGGGCAATTCGCGAGCGAGCCGTGAAAGCAGATCAAAGCTCTTTCGGCAACGCAGCACGCCAAACCATCCAATGCGCCAGGGCTCTCCTGGAAGCGGTCGCTTTACCTGATGAGGCTCAACTCCCTGATCGGGGATCTGGAGAACCTTGTTTTCAATAAGCTTCTGAGTTGAGGGAAATTTTCGTGGCCCGAAATAATTGCGAATGAAGGCTGGTGAACTCGTGAGCAAAAGATCGGTCTGCCGCCAGAGCGAATCCTCGACCAACCGCAAGGCCCGGCCTACCGGTCCTCTGGATAAGAGAAGCCGGTGAATATCCAGGCATTCGTAGACGACAGGGATGCTTGGCGCAAAACGGTTTCGCGCTCGCACGGCAAGCACTAGCATTTCGAGATTGCGCGCTATGATGAGATCTGAGCCTCGAAGTGCATCAGCCGCGGCATCGAGTCTGATCGCAACTTTTGCAACAGAGAGCGCCCGCGACAGCAACTTTGCCGACTCGGTCTTGCCAAGGTCTACTGTCTGGATGCCATCTACACTCGTTATCGGCTTTGCACTGCGATGAAACCCGGCCAGCTTCACATTCGCGCCGCCAAGTGTCAGCATTCTAATGCGACGCGCTACGGCAGGGTCATCAAGATCATGGACGAAATATGAAATACTTGTACGCATATCACAAGCTACTCTTGAACGCGGATACTGGATTTATTTCTCATTCCAATGTCATTGTCAAAATATATTGCGTAAATTTAGTTGGTTAACGACAAATAAGGTAAAAAATAGGTTTTAGTAGGAACGCTTTGTTACGACACCTTTAATAGCCAACAGGTCCTGCAGGAATGATGACCGAAAACCGAAGAAAAGCGCCAATAAATAAGTCAGGAACCCCGTAACAACGGTGCTCACGAACGCCGGTAGCGCTGGCATATCGCCTAGAACTGATGTTCTGAGGAGAATGACACCTGTGCCAAGAGCGGCGCATGAAACCATGGGCGCCCTTATGGTGTGCCAGAGTACCGCCGCCGAGATACCGCAAGTTCGCATGACTGATCTCATGTAGAAGAAGCCAGCGATCGCAAACCCGATCGAAACACCCGCTGCGACCCCTTGAACACCAAATGGAAGGCCGGCCACAATGCCGGCTGCGACGCCACAGGTTCGCATCACGGTCCCCTTGAATTCGACGTCGGAACGCCCGATGCCAAGGAGAAGAGAAGCGTTAAGCACAAATGCTGCCTTTAGAAGCCCGAAAAGCGAAAGCAACTGAATGAGTGGACCTACCGGCTTCCAGGCATCGCCAAGAACCAATGCCACAAGCAGATCCGCCGTCAACGCAAGCCCTACCATTGCTGGTGCTGCAATCAGTAGGACAGCGCGGAACACTTCTAGGTAGGTCTTTACGGGAGACCTGCTATTATTGTGGGCATCGGAGATTGCGGGAAATAGCGAATAGTGCACCGCCCCCAATACGAGGTCGGGAATACTTATGATCTGGTAAGCGATGGCATAGTACCCAAGCACGGACGTGCCGAGAAATGTGCCAATCATAACGTTGTCCAGATTTCCGCTGAGAAAGCCAAAAACCGCGGAGCCGACAATGCCTGCCCCGAATTTGAACGAGGACTTCACGAGCGAGTAACGCCAAACAAGCTTAGGCAGAAAGCGAGTAACGACAAGAATGAGGCTCAGTCGGCATGCCCACATAACAAGCTGTTGAGTCACCAAGCTCCAGGCGCCCCAACCCGCGAAGCTCCCATAGAGGACCGCCCCCATGCCGACGAATGCAGAGGTAATGTCAATCGCGGCCATGCTCTTGAATTTGCCCTCCCGCTGCAACCTGGCCGTGGGCACAACCGCAGCCGTAACCAATAGGAACAGCGGCGTGAGGCCCAAAAGGAAGGGTATAACCTCGGGGCGCCCGAACAGATATCCGATCGGATGAGCAAGCGCGGCAACAAGAGCAGCAAGCGTGAGACCGCTTGTGACAGCGGTCCAAAATATTGTCGATTCCAGATCCCGGGTTGCTTCTTTTGCGCGGACAAGCGCCGGAGCAAGACCCAGGTCACCCATAATCAGGAAAAAGAAAACAAACGGCGTAGCGAACGCGATGACACCGTAAGCTTCGGGGCCCAGCAGCCTTGCAACAATGGGCAAGATGAGAAGCTGCGCGGCGAGACGCAAGGCGTTTGCGGCCGCCATTATTACCGTTCCGATGACGGCTTTACGCTTCGTCATTTCTCTGCCCCCCTCTTAGCAGTCCCCTCTAAACAAATTCCCGCGTTGACGAAAAGCTTCGCCAATCAGCCAGTGAAGAGGGAAGGTCGTAGGTGTAACTGAAGCCCGAGTCCTGCAGCTTCTTGGGGATGATATTGGTCGAGTGGAAAAGCTTGTTTACGCGCGCGCGATTAACCTTTGTTCTCAAGCCTAGCTTGCTTAAGACTTCAAAGACAAGACCTCCCAAAAGCATCAGCCTGAGGGGTGCAACAATGCGAGGTGTCTTGTATCCCGCAACTTCGGAGAACGCAGCGCAGATATCTTCGCTCGTATAGCGTTCGGGATAGCAAAAATTGTACACGGTCACGTCTTCGCCTTTCGACGCCATAAAAAGCATAGACGATACAAGGTCTTTGACGTAGCCGCAGGACTTTATTGTGTCTTTTCTACCAGGATAAACAAAACGGCCTTTTGCCAAGAGATTGGCGAGCCGCGTGAAGTTTCCCCGCTCTGTCGGGCCATAGATAACTGCCGGGCGAACAATCGTCAGACGGCGGTTGTCGGCGCGCTCGGTTCTCCAAAGCTGGTGGATCCTTTCTGCCATGGCTTTGGACCAGCCGTAAGCGCTAGCAGGTTCGGGTCTTGAGTCTTCATCCTTCGGTTCTTCGCTCGGCCCATAAACGGAAATGGAGCTTGTGAAGATGATATGCTGTGCGTTTATTTCGGTTGCGAACTGGCAGATGTTACAGGCCCCCAATATATTGGTACGATAATACTCCCAGTCTTCGTGCCCTGGCGTTGTATGAACGGCGGCGAGGTTGAAGATGATCGCCTCACCGCTCCCGCAAAGCTGACGAGGCACCGTTTGTGTGACGTCGTGCGTTACATAGTTTACGCCCGCCACTTTGAAGCGCGGCGCCGCGACATCCACGCTGTACAATTCAACGCCGGGATTACCTACAGCAAGAGATTCGAGCAAGTGAGAGCCGATAAAGCCGGCGCCACCGAAGACAACTGCACGTTTGACATCCTGCGGCAGTTGCGTGCCATCTGCGTTTTTCATTCGGACCCTTTAGAACTTCATCTAAATACAAGGACTGGCAGTGGTTCACATTATTCTCAGGCGTTGAAGGATCGGTTAATAGTCATACGAAGGAGCGGGGGGTGCTAAAGAGATGCCTCAACGGCTTGTGGCAGGGTGCTGCCACAGGCTCGGTTGATTGGCCTAAGAAGGTCCTGATTTCTCTAATGAATGGTACATAAATGGATTATTTAGAAACATCACGAATTCGCACGTGTTCACACTGCAGTTAACCCGAGGGTAAAGATCAGGCCCCATTATCGGTCTGCGCCTAGCCGCATTTGCAGTTCTGAGTGGCAATCTTACCAGTTGGTGTAACCCAATGAATTTTTATGCGTCCCATGAGTACCTTGAGAGCATCGCGGAAGTCTGCTTCAAGAGTCGGCGCTGGACCATAGAGGACGTTCGTATCGATGATCGGGTCCTTCGGCTTCTTGTGATCGACAACAATCGTCTGGTCACCAACGGATTGTTTCTCGACTATCACATCTCATTAAACGATTCCGAGATTCGTACCGCGGTCTCTAGAAGCGGGTATGCTAAATCGGTGGCACACCGCATTATAGAGCTTTCCGAGTGGAAAGACGGCGCATTTAAGGGCTTCGACCTGGCGCCGTTTGTCGACTGGTCGAAATTCTCCACGTACGGTGACTACAAAGCGTTTATTCTAGGCCGCAACCGGGGTCTCGTTCGAGAGCGGGAGCGGCGTAGACGCCGCTTTGCCGAGAACTTTGGCGAGCCCGTATTCAAGATGGATGATGATCAGGACGATGTCCTCCAATTGGCCCGGCAATGGAAGAGCCGCCAACTTTTGGGGAGCGGTTTGAAAAACTGGATTAACGACCCCCAAGTGACCGACTTCCTCAAGGTGCTCCGTCGAAAGGGGCTGCTCACCTCTTCCACCCTCCGCATATCTGGGCGCCTCGCTGCTGTTTGGATCGGTTTCGTATATGAAGGATGCTGGTCTGGCTGGATCTTTACCCACGATCCGGAACTTAGCAAATACTCCGTCGGACACCATCTGGTGAGTGCGATGCTTGAGGAAAGCTACAGATTGAAGCATCGTGAGTTTGATTTTTCATCTGGGGATGAAGACTACAAAATGATTTACGCCACGCACGCGCGCCTTTTGGGAGCTATTGGCCGTCCACCTTTGAGTGAACGGCTCATCGCTCGAGCAAAGGAGAAAGTGAAGGAACACAATCCGAGATTGTTCCAGATGGCCCAAGATTTTAAAAAGGAAATGAACAGAAAAAAGGGCCTCCACGCCTTCTGGCCTCTAAAGTATGGATAACATGCGTGATTAATAAAGCACGTGCAGTATTTATTAGAACTAGGTCGGTACAATGCAAACACAATCGGTAGTCACCCCCGAACTCGAGGCGCGCGCGGATCAACTCCACACGAATCCCGGCGCCTTCAATACCGGCGCGCCAGAGGAACACGCCCAATCCGCATTAAACGCGCTGAAAGCTGGCGTATCGCGGAGGCTTTCAGATCTCGTAACGCCTCTGGTGTCGCGGATCGCCAAAGATTATGTCGGCGGCGAAACAGTAGACGATGCTCTGTGCGTCGCTCGCCGTCTAGCCGTCCAGAATGTGCCTAGCACACTCGGCTTTTGGGATACCTCAGATTACAGTCAGCGTCAGGTCGCGGACATCTATCTCGCCGCTGTGAAAAACCTGTCTGCAAGCGGTCTCGATAGTTACGTCTCGATAAAGCCACCAGCGCTGCGGTTCGGCTCGGATGTGGCCGTCGAACTGGCCGCCGTGGCGAAGTCATCTGGTGTCCGGCTTCATTGTGATTCCCATGGGCCGGAGGTTGTCGAGCATTCCCATACGATGCTACAAGCGATGCTCGACCGCGTTGGCCCCGACTGCCTCGGAACGACCATCCCCGGACGATGGTCGCGCAGCATATCGGACGCGGACTGGGCCAATGAGCGCCGACTAAATGTTCGCGTCGTAAAAGGCCAGTGGCCAGACCCAGAAAATCCTCAGGCCGACATGCGAGAAGGATTCCTGAGGGTGATCGAGCGGCTCGCAGGCCGGGCACGTCATGTGGCCGTCGCCACTCATGATATGCAACTTGCAGCGGACGCCGTTGAGCGGCTGCGTGCTGCCGGTACTTCTTGCGAGTTGGAGCAAATCTTCGGACTGAATTCAATACAGTCGTTGCGTTGGGCACGCCAGAACGGGATTGGACTTAGAATTTATATCCCATTCGGAAAGGGATATATCCCAAATGCAATGAGGTTAATGAGACGAAATCCGAGACTGGCCTGGATAATCACAAAGAGGCTTGTCACCGGGAAGTGAGGCACACGTCGCGCTGTCCTAAGAATTGCGCACGCTGATAAGCGGTCTCACAACACCCAAGCGTAGGTTCGACCGGAACAGATGAGCGAACCAGGTCGATCAACTGGATTACCGCTATGTCGCCTTAGGCGACTGGCGTTCATGCGCCTTCCGAACGGGTAGGCGCCGCGGATTCTCTGCGGCGCCACCTGACAGCTAGCGATGACAACTCTCAACGCTTTGCGCCTTAGTACGCGTTGGCATTGCCCTTGCCAAGGTAGGTAACGGCGTGGCGTGTAATCGCGGCGTCGGCAGCGACGGTCGTGACGCCGCCGGTGATGGAAGTAGCATAATCGATGAACTTCACGACCTCGATGGAATTGGCGTTTGCCGCATAGAGCACGTCCTTGTTGCGCATCTGGAATTGCTGCCCGAAGAAGTAGCTCGACGGGTCGCGGAAGTTCGAGCGATACACAGTCGGAATTGCCTTCTGGTCGGGCGGGAAGCAGCTTAAGTCGAGACCAATAGCTTCGAGCGTTGCGCGTGACTCGAGCCGATAGAGGAACACCTGGGCGGGATTGGCACGGAAATCCAGAAGGCCGCCCGCTTTGCCGACCGCTTCAGCCAAGGTCAGGCGGTCCTGATCAAAGGTAAATAGGCTCGACAGGCCGGTCAGCGCCGAGGAGGCACCGACGCCAACGGCGACGCCTACAGCTCCGAGCGCCACGAAACGGCGAGGCTCACGAAAGACATAGACGGTGTCGCCGGGCGCAGCGTAAATGTTCTCTTCGGGATGCGAGACCAGATTGTTGAAATAGATGGTCGCCTGCCGATCCCGCCTTTGCAGCGTGACGAAGGTTTCGTAGCCCGGATAATGCGGGCCGCCAGCCTGGGCGATGAGGTCGAGGATGCGCTCACCATTCTGGGTAAGGCGCACTTTCTTGGCAGTATTGACGTCGCCGACAACCGAAACCGTGCTCGCATTCTGCTCCGCGACGGTAACGATCACTTTTGGATCGATGGCGCGGTCGGCAATCTTGTTCTCGATCTCGCGCTCGATCTGTTCGACGGATTTGCCGGCCGCCTTGATGTCCCCGCTATAGGGCACGGCGATGGTGCCGGAATGTGAGACGGTCATGGGCGGCAGCGTCACATAATTGCCAGGCCTTACCCCGGAATCCGCTGGGATGAAGAGCCCGCCGCTCTTGGACTCGAAAATAGTGACCTGGAGCACGTCGCCAGGCCCGACATACACGGCTGGAGCGGGGCCTTTGCCCTTGCCAAAACTTCCGTGCAGCGAGCCACCGTCTATATCGCTCACATGCCTCACGACAAAGGCGTCGAGATCGACAAGCGCATAGGCATAGGCAACTGTTTCGGTCGGGCGAGTTGCAACGGCAGCCGCGCCCCCGACAATGGCGGATTCATGCGGGCCGCTGATCGGCAATTCGGAACAGGATGCCGCCGCGAGGCAAAGCACCGTCATGCTCGGTATCATTAAGGATCGCATCGAAAAGCCCCGTTTCGATCGGTTTGAACAATCCGATTGAGCGCAAATTAGACGCGACGCCAATTGGAATTAACCTCTCATCCGAATCCCGTATCCTGATTCGCGTTGCCAAACCAATCGGCACTCTCTCAAGGACAATGATATCGGCCAGCTGTGGCAAATTTGCTCGCAAGCGCGACCACCGCTGGCGTACTGGCGTGGACACAGGAGTGGTTTGCAGGGCTAACCTGCTACGTGCATGGCAACACCGTCAGCATTCTCGTTTCCGCCCGGAGACTGGGAGGGTCATGCATCGGTCATGCGCGTTTGCAACGGTCCAGAAGCGTGTGCAGCGGGCATGAGGGCAATCGCAGTATGACGCTCATCTTCAAGCGCCATCGCGCAATGCGGCGCCCTATTCCGGCAGTCGCGTCACCTCCCTTTCACACAGCCTTGATCAATGGTCCTGCGGGGAGCCGACTGGCTACATCGAGCAGGGATGCCTGAGACCGCGCTACTCGCCCAGCGTGTTGTATTGATGCAACGGCCTTCTAGGAGCCCTGGTTAATTGCATCACATGGGTTACCGCCAAGTACAAGTTGAAGGAACCGGCGGATGCCGACAGAGCTGCTTTAACAAATCTTTTACAAAATTAGCGATTGGGACTAGCATATTAACCATACCGACTGCGGCGAAAGATTGGTTTGTTGTTTGGCGTAAGCAGAGGTGAAAAATGAAGCTAAAGCGATCCCATGCGGCTTTGGCGGTGTTGGTTATCATGGCTTGGCTGAGCTTACCCGAAATCGTAGACGCTCAGCAGCTAGGCAGCCGCGGTGGAGGAGGTCACGGCGCTGCTGGCTACGGGATGGGGGG
>Ga0209048_10005387_pt1 | contig 12086 bp, 11 predicted proteins | sample FrelakmetCRP12CR_FD_187146 | JGI IMG/M metagenome (GOLD analysis project Ga0209048, IMG submission 187146) | Freshwater lake sediment microbial communities from the University of Notre Dame, USA, for methane emissions studies - CRP12 CR (SPAdes)... | ecosystem: Environmental > Aquatic >... | reverse complement strand
CAGGATCACCAGGAACGGTCCGAGCAATGGCAATAGCAGGGCCAGCAACCCCCACAACATGTAGGCTGAGAAGGGCAGCCGGCGCGTGCGCAAGAAGAAGGCTGCCAATATCGTCATCCCCAACAGGCACAGCAACAGCAATGCGCGCATTAAGTCTGGTGAAGTTGGCATAGGATTGACTGCTCCTGGATCCAGTTTTTGATGGCTCCTATCAACGGTGCTTAGATTGTATAGGATGTTGGTTTAAAAAGCAAGCACAGCAGTTAATTTACCTTTTAGAAATGCTCTTTCAAGAATCAGACTCTTGACATTTATTTAGAAAAGCATATAATTAGATTATCTAATTATTAGAAAGGTGAACTGAATGTTGGCTCCGCCTGAAGAATGTGCCCATGAGGTTTTAGATGTCATCCCGCTGGTGATGCGAGCAATACGGGCTGAGTTCCGCAGCCATCGGGCCGCTGATCTTACCGTGCCCCAATTTAGAGTGCTGGTATTCCTTAGAAATAACCCGGGAGTATCCCTGAATGAGGTTTCTGAGCACCTAGGACTGACACCCCCTTCTACTTCCAAGTTGATTGACGGTCTGGTTGATCGCCAGCTTGTTTTTCGCCATACCTGTGCTGAAGATCGTCGCAAAGTGAACTTAACTCTTACAGATAGCGGAGGTTCTCTCCTGGAAACATCTTACCAGGAAACCAGGGCACGCTTCGAAGAACGATTATCTGGTCTCACTGAGACGGAACGCGCCATTGTCGTTCAGGCTATGCATGCCTTACGCCCCGTTTTTTCTCGGAGGGTATCCGATGCCAATTCTTGAAACTGATTCGTTGACACGAACCTATGGCGAATTGATTGCTGTAAATGCGCTGACATTTTCTATTGAAGCTGGCGAGGTGTTCGGGTTGCTAGGGCCCAATGGCGCAGGGAAAACAACCACTATAAAAATGTTGACAACACTCTTACCACCCACCTCAGGCAAGGCGTTTGTGAGAGGGTTTGATGTTGCTCGCCAATCAGCCAGCGTTCGGCGCGTGATCGGTTATGTCCCTCAAATGATTTCCGCCGATGGCACACTGACTGGCTATGAAAACCTGATTATCTTTGCCAAATTGTATGATTTGCCACGCTCGGAGCGTGAAGACCGGGTGCGATCCGCCCTGGCATTTATGGGATTGGCTGACGCGGAAGATAAACTCGTCCGGGAGTATTCTGGGGGAATGATCCGGCGTCTGGAGATTGCCCAATCGATGCTTCATCGTCCCCCATTGCTTTTCCTGGATGAGCCAACTGTGGGCCTCGACCCAAACGCCCGCCGGACAGTCTGGGAGCATATCGAACAGTTGCGTAAAGATTATGGCATCACCATCCTCTTAACCACTCATTTGATGGAAGAGGCCGATAACCTTTGCAACCGCGTGGCAATCATGCATCTGGGCAATATAGTTGCCAGCGGTACACCAGAACAATTGAAGGCTGGCATTGGCGGGAATGGATCTACCTTGGATGATGTTTTCATCCACTATACTGGTAACAAACTGGAATCAGGAGGAAGTTTCCGTGAGACTACGAGAGCAAGGCGTACCGCTCGCCGGCTTGGATAGGACTGCGGTCTTACCAGGCTCGCGAAATCCATTTGCAGTGGTCGCGCAATTTATTGATAAGACCCTGGTCATATCCGAGTTGGAGGTGCGCAAGCTGCGCCACGACCCAACCGAGCTTTTAACGCGCGCTGTCCAGCCAGCTTTATGGTTGTTGGTATTCGGCCAGGTATTTTCGAAAATTCGGGCTATTCCAACCGGACAGATGTCATATATTGACTTTATGGCGCCAGGAATCCTGGCCCAAAGTGTGCTTTTTAGCGCGATCTTCTATGGGATTGCCATTATCTGGGAGCGCGACCTGGGGATTGTTCACAAGTTCCTGGTCAGCCCAACCCCTCGTCCTGCTCTGGTTTTGGGCAAAGCGTTATCCGCTGGCGTGCGCGGGCTGGTGCAGGCAGGCATTATATATGTCCTGGCCTTGTTTTTAGGTGTAAAAATAAACTGGAATCCGCTGGCCTTGCTGGGCGTCGTGATTATCGTCATCCTGGGTGCGTCAGTTTTTTCAACATTCTCACTGATAATCGCTTGCCTGGTCAAGACACGGGAGCGATTTATGGGAATCGGGCAGGTTCTTACCATGCCACTTTTCTTCGCCAGCAATGCCATTTACCCGCTTGTTTTGATGCCAACCTGGTTAAAAGTGATTGCAATTTTCAACCCCCTTACCTATGAGGTGGATGCTCTGCGGACGTTAATGCTGGCAGGGGGCTTGAGCACGTTTGGGTTGAGGTTAGACTTCATTGTATTAACGATGGTGACGATTGTCTTCGTAGCGATCGGGTCGCGCCTCTATCCGCGTGTAGTGGTCTAACTTTAACGATTATGAGGCCGACTCTGCCGGCCTCATAATCGACGTTAATTAGAGCCCCAGGATCGATAAGGAATTTATAGCCAGCCGCGCAATTCCATTGCTTTTACGACACGCTGGATGGCAACCATGTAAGCCGCGTCGCGCATATAGACTTTCTCGCTTTCGGCGGTCTCTAATACGCTGGTAAACGCCTGGGTCATTTTGGTATCCAGACGTTCTAATACTTCATCTTTTGTCCAATAGAAGTTCATATCGTTCTGGACGCTCTCGAAATAAGAGGTTGTTACCCCGCCAGCATTGCATAAGAAATCAGGAATGACGAAGACATTATTTCGCTTGAAAACTTCATCAGCCTCGGGTGTCGTCGGCCCATTTGCACCTTCGGCGACCAGGCGTACCCGGCTGCTGACGCGCTTAACAGTCTCGGCGTTGATCTGGCCTTCCAGGGCGCCAGGTATCAGCACGTCCACGTCTTTGGTGATCCAGGCATCGGCATCTTCGATTGAATACCCAGCTTCGCGAGCTTTGTCTTTGTCGATGGAGCCGTACTGGTCGGTGATGGTTTGCAAGAAGCGGGCATTTACTCCATTTGGATGACTGACAGTATATGCGATGCGATCTTCGCGGTCCCAGTAAGAAACGCATGCCACCTTGCCTCCCAACAGCTCGTTAAAACCAATGGCTGCATATTGAGAGACATTACCAAAGCCTTGTAGAGCAGCTACGGATTTTGTGGGATCAATATTGAGGTGTTTCATGGCTTCGCGCACTGAATAAATCACTCCAAAACCAGTGGCTTCGGTGCGGCCTAGAGAGCCGCCCCCTCCTAGCGGCTTTCCGGTGATCACGCCTGGAGAATACTGTCCTACCAGCTTCGAATATTCATCCATCATCCAGCCCATCATCTGGGGGGTGGTGCCTACATCAGGAGCCGGGACGTCTTGCCGGGGGCCGATGTTGCGCCACATCTGACCTACCCAGCCTCGGCAGAGTTTCTCTTTTTCGTTCACTGTCAGGCTGGCCGAATCCACAGGCACGCCGCCTTTACCGCCGCCCAGAGGGATGTCGGCAACTGAAGTCTTCCACGTCATCCACATAGCCAGGGCGCGCACGGTATCCAATGTCTCGGAGGGGTGAAAGCGGATGCCGCCTTTGGAAGGGCCGCGAGCATCGCTGTGTTGCACACGATATCCGAAGAACACACGGATCGTCCCATTGTCCATGTGTACTGGGATCATGAATTTGAATTCTCGGGCGGGCCAGCGCAGCATCTCGGCTACCTGTGGATCCAGGTTGAGCTGCCGGGCCACATGGTCAAACTGGCTTTGCGCCATTTGGAAAGCATTGATTGGTTCTGCCATTCGTTAATCTCCTATGGTTATTGCGTCAGGGTAATAAAAAATTTAAGCGGACACTCCGGTCCGGTGCCCGCTTTAAATTACGAGGATATGAAAACCAATTGGGCCATAATAGGATGTCCTGCTCTGGTTTATTTAAGATTAGCAGGTGTCAGGCATCTCGTCAAGTGACAAAAATCATACTCCGATGTGCAAGACCGGGGTAAAAGTCACAATTCTTGACTGGCTTTTGTCGCTAACTGGCGCTCCAGTTCTGCCTGTAAGACCTGAGGATTGGCTTTGCCCTGAGCAGCGCGCATTGCCTGGCCAAACAACCAACGCAAGAGGGCGTCCTTGCCAGCCAGGTAAGCGGCGACCTGTTCTGGGTTCTCAGACAGAACGGTTTGGACCAATCCATGGATCAACTCGGCGTCTGAGATTTGGCCCAGGCCGCGCTCTGATACAATGTTGGCTGCTGGTTGGCCAGTTTCGAACATCTCCGAAAGCACCGTTTTCGCTGTCCCCTGGTTGATCTTTCCATCTACGACTATCTTTATCAAACCAGCCAGCTCCTGAGGGGGGATTTTGGCTGCATCAATTGTTATACCCGCCTGGTTTAAGAGGCCAAACAGATCGCCGGTGATCCAATTTGAGATGACTTTCGGCGCCAGTCTTGGACCGGCTGTGATGACTTGCTCGAAGTAGTCCGCTACACTTTTTTCGGCAGTTAACACACCCGCTTCGTAAGCCCCCAGGCCGTAAGACGTACGAAAACGCTGCAGGCGATCTGCTGGTAATTCGGGCAAGCCTGCCCGAATTTCCTCGACCCAGCTCCGCTCGACCACCATTGGAGGCAAATCGGGCTCGGGAAAATAGCGATAATCGTCTTCGCCCTCCTTAACGCGTTGGAGTACGGTCTCCTCCAGGTTCTCGTCCCAACCTAAGGTCACCTGGATGACGGGTTGACCATTTTGAAGCAGTTGGGTTTGGCGTAGGATTTCGAAGTCCACTGCCCGTTCCAGAGCTCGGAAACTGTTCAAGTTCTTTATTTCGGTGCGCGTGCCAAGAACCTGACTGCCGGTAGGGCGCACAGAGATATTTGGCTCGATTCGCAGGGCGCCTTTTTGCATGTCGCCGGAGTTAACGTCCAGGTAGCGTAGCAGAGAGCGGAGCATCTGGGCGTATACGCGCACCTCCTCTGCCGTGCGCAGGTCTGGTTCGGTGACGATCTCCAATAGAGGGATTCCAGCCCGGTTCAGGTCAACCAAAGAATATGTCTCGCCATTGGCGCTCACATGTGTCAGCTTGCCAGTGTCCTCCTCCAGGTGGACGCGCCGGATACGGATCAGGCGTTCTCCCTGGGAGGTCATAATGGTCAATTGTCCATTGCGGGCCAGGGGTTGTTCGTATTGGGAAATCTGGTAGCCTTTGGGCAGGTCGGGATAAAAATAATTCTTACGGGCAAATACACTGGCGGGAGAGATCTCGCATTTTAAAGCCAACCCCACGCGCAGGCCAAATTCGACCGCCCTTGCATTGACTACTGGCAGCATGCCTGGCATCCCGGCGCACACCGGGCAGACGGCGGTGTTAGGCTCGGCCTGGGTAGGATCGACTACCGGGCAGGCGCAGAACATTTTGGATTTTGTCTCAAGCTCGGCGTGGACTTCCAGGCCGATGACCGGTTCATATTCCATGAATTTACCCGTACCGGTGCATGAACCTTTCGATCCGCCGGAGTGCTTCCTCGATTTTCTCGTAAGCCGTGGCATACGAGCAACGCACATATCCCTCTCCGCCTGGTCCAAAAGCTGTGCCAGGCACAACCGCCACGTGCTCTTCTTCTAGCAATTTCTTAGCAAAGGTTTCCTCATCCATGCCTGAGGCTTTAATGTCTGGGAAAGCATAGAAAGCACCGTGAGGTTCAAACGTGGGCAGGCCAATCTGATTCAACCCGCCGACAATCAGCTTGCGTCGCCGGTCGTATTCGGCGCGCATCTCTTCGACGTATGGGTGCCCGGTCTGCATAGCTTCCAGGGCAGCCATTTGAGCCATAGTAGGGGCGGACATGATTGTATATTGGTGGATGCGCACCAGCCCATTTATCAGGTCGACAGGTCCGGCTGCGAACCCGATCCGCCAGCCAGTCATAGCATAGTTCTTGGAAAAGCCGCCAAGTAAGATCGTGCGTTTCTGCATACCTGGAAGGGCAGGGAAACAGACGTGCGGCACATTGTATACCAATTGATCATATAATTCGTCAGATATAACCACCAGATTGTGCTTTTCGGCCAGGTCAGCCAATTCCAGCAAGGCTGTGCGGGTCGCTACCCCGCCGGTAGGATTATTAGGGTAGCCGATCAAGATAGCCTTGGTGCGCGGGGAGATGGCAGCCTCAATATCTTTGGTACGCACCTGGAAACCATCTTCAACACAGGTAGGTATTTCGATGGGAATCCCACCCGCCAGAATCACCTCAGCCTGATAAGAGACAAAGCATGGGGTGGGAATGATAACTTCCTCGCCCGGATTCAAAATAGCGGTCATCGCCAGATAGAGCGCCTCTGAGACCCCCACGGTAATGACCAGGTCGGTTGCCGGATCATAGACCACCCCATATTTTTTTTGCAAATAGTTGGACAACTCTTGACGCAGTGCGAGCACGCCATGGTTGGAGGTATAGTGGGTTTCTCCAGCTTGCAAAGAGCGTATTCCGGCTTGAACGATCGGCTCAGGTGTGACGAAATCAGGCTCGCCGATGCCGAGCGAGATCACATCTTTCATTGTTGCAACTATATCGAAGAATTTACGGATGCCGGATGGCTTCAAGCCGACCACACGCTGGGCCAGATAACGGTTATCCATGCACGAGATCTCCTTTCCCTATAATTCTTGGATGCGCCACTCGTCCTGCATCTCAAGGTAGCTCAATTCGAAAACCTGGTCGTCATGTGTTCTCACCCGGAAAGTACTACCCACGGGAGTCCGCTGGCTGTCTAGAATCTCGTCAATGACCAGGCGCTGTTCGTGCCAGTATAAGGCGATTGGGCGCTCAGCGTATTCATAACCTGAATGGCACTCTACCAAACTGAACATTATTAACTGAAGCGTGACTGCATTAAAGCGTCACTGATGTGTTATCCCCGGCGTTGATCACGCCAGCTCGCCGGCTCAACTGCGCCCGGCGCCCAACCAGCGAGCTTTCCAGGATGATGCCTGTAGCCTGGGCTTCGTCTTCCAGGATAGAATCGCGGATAATACTGTTATCCACTTTGCATCCTGCACCCAGCGAGACATACGGCCCGAGAATCGAGTTATGCACTTCGGCGCTCGGATGTACGAAAACCGGTGGGATCACGACCACACCCTGGCGTCGGGAGACATCGGCGCTGTTGTCGATGCCGTGTTCCAAAAGGTAGCGGTTGGTTTCCAGCAATGTTTCGGGGGTGCCGGTATCCAGCCAGATGTCCACCTTTCGAGTGCGCATATTCAAGCCGCGCTCCAGCATGATATTGATGGCGTCCGCCAGGAAATATTCGCCTTTGAGCTGTAGACCGCGCCGCATCTGCTCATCAATGGCCGAGAGTAAGTCTTCAGCTTCCTCGAAATAATAGAATCCTACAACGGCCAGGTTGTTGCTCATTTCATCCGGCTTTTCAATCAAGCGCCTGACCCGGCCGTCTTGATCTACTTCCGCGACGCCAAAGCGGCGCGGATCGGGTACGGGTTTAACCCACGCGATAGCTTTCGCCGGTTTGTTCGCCAGGAAGGACAGATCAGTCTCGATCAGCGTGTCGGCGAAGACGATCAGCATTGGACCATGCAGATATTGGCGCGCCAGCTGGATGGCGTGCGATTGCCCACGAGGGTCTTCCTGGATGACGAAGTGGGCTTTCATGTGAGGGTAATTTTCTTTAATATAACATTCAATTTGATCGCCCAGGTACCCAACGATGTTGACTAGCTCGGCGTTTTGAATGTCAGGTAATGTGGCAAGCGAATCCAGCACATGGTCAAGGGCAGCTTTGCCAGCCACGCTGACCAGTTGTTTCGGCTTACTCCAGGTGTGCGGGCGGAGGCGCGTGCCCAGTCCGGCCATCGGTATAACGATTTTGATTGTGGAATTCATTGTTTGAAGGTCCCCTTACATTTAGGATCAAGTTGAAAATAGAAGAGGTTTATTATACACTCTGTATTCCATGTTCGAGTGTTTCAATCGTCTCCTCGGCGAGTTTTACCGCTGCAGCCAAGGTCTCCTCGTCAAAAGCGAATCTGGCGCCCGCAGCTTGGTAGAGTTCAGGTAAGGTAGCGGTGCCTCCTATTGAGAGCGCCCGTCGGTAGGCTGCCACAGCTCCGGCCTGGTCGTGGAGTGCATTGCGCCAGATTTGAATAGCGCCCAGTTGTGCCAATCCATATTCAAAATAATAAAACGGGTCCTGGTGAATATGGCTTTTATTATGCCAGCCGGTCGCCATTTCTTGCTCCAGTCCATTCCAATCAACGCCGTGCATGTAGCGTTTCCACAGTTCACTCCATTTCGCATCACAGAGATCCGGGTTGCCAGCCTCGGCGTGGTTTTCATAGACCCAATGCTGGAAAGCATCCACTACCGCCATATAGGGCCAGAAGGTGATAATCGTCTCGAGGTGCTCAATACGCGCCCGCGCCGCGTCTGCCTCATTGTAAAAGCCGTCCGCGGGTATAGCCAGGTATGGGGAGGCTAACAATTCCATTCCCATGGATGCCACTTCGGCAAACTCCATCGGTACCTGTAACTGCTGAAAATATGGCAAATGGGCAGATTCGAAGACGTGGAAAGCGTGCCCACCTTCGTGCAAGAGGGTTAAAGCATCTTCATGAATGCCGACGGCGTTCATAAAGATAAAGGGACGCCTGACGGAGGAGAATTCGATACAATACCCGCCTGGCGCTTTGCCTTTGCGGTTGTCCAGGTCCAATAATTTCTCGCGCCGCATAACCTCGAAGTAACCTCCCAACTGCGGGTCGACGTGGTTAAAGACCCTGGCAGTGGTCTCCTCTAACTGAGCGATATTTCTAAAGGGGCGCAAGCTGGGCCGGCCTAATGGATCAACATTTAGGTCCCAGGGTCTCAGTGACCTTATGCCCAGTTGCTTGCGGCGCTTTTCGTGAATACGTTCGGCGGCTGGGACAACTACGGCCTCGATCGCCTGGTGGAATCGTACGCAGTCTTGGAATGTGTAATCGAAGCGTAGCATCTCCCGCCAGCGGTATTCACGATAGTCGGCGCAGCCAGCATTCGAAGCCAATTGCTGGCGCACATCCATGAGCTTACGCCACAGATCATTAATAGCCTGCCGGTCGGTGAGTTGGCGAGCGGCAGCCATCCGCCAGGCGCCCTCACGTACTACCCGGTCTGGATCCTGGTAGACAGGCAGCAATTGCATAACCGTGAGCTCTCGACCCTGCCAATTGACGGTCTGGTTGCCTTTAATACGGTCATATTCCGAGCTTAATTTCTTTTCTTCACTGAGTAAGGGCAGGTTGGCTTCCTGGAAAAGTTCAGCTTCGGCGCGCATATTACGCAGCGGGATGGCAAAGCCATCCGGTTCCAGGCTACTGGCCAGGAATTTTTCCTTGAGTTTTTGATTGGCCGCCTGGGCCAGGGGATAGATCTCGTCGAGGAAAGCCTGGTATCGCAACTCGGCCTGCTGGTCGGTTGTGTCCACTGTGGTCGCTACGTACAGGCGTTGGTAAGTTTCGGAGACTAACTGGCTTAGACTGGTCCAGTCGGCGAGCCAGCCAGCGATGCTGGCAGCCTTCATTGGGTGTAATGCCAGTTCATTGAAGTAGGGTTCGATTTTTGACCATGGCCAGAACATGAACTCTGTGGCGGTTTCCGGCGGTTTATCGAGCATGGTAAATTCTTCTCCAAAAGTCCGTAGCTTCTCCCATCTGGATAAGCTATATCCCTGGTTGGCGCGTGTGCCAGTCTGTCATTTTTTGGTAAGCATGGCAGACTTGCAGGAGCAGCTCTTCGCGGAAGTACGGAGCCATTAACTGCATCCCAATGGGAAGACCCTGGCGGTCAAATCCTACTGGGAAGGCCAATCCTGGCACACCGGCCAAGTTGGCTGGCAGGGTGAACACATCTTCTAGGTACATGGCCAGTGGGTCGCCAGTGTGCTCACCCAGGCGGAAGGCGGTGCTTGGGGCGACTGGAGCAGCGATCACGTCCACGCTTTCAAAAGCGAGCTCAAAATCTTGCTTGATTAATGTGCGCACCTTTTGAGCCTGGCCGTAATATGCGTCGTAGTAACCTGCTGAAAGAGCATAGGTACCCAACATGATGCGCCGCTTGACTTCGGCGCCGAATTTTTCTCCACGCGTGCGGCGGAAGACATCCCACAGAGTCTTGGCCGAGAGGCGCGGTCCATAGCGGATGCCATCGTAGCGCGCCAGGTTGGCGGAGGCCTCGGCAGGAGCGATCAGATAATACACCGGCAAAGCATACTCCGTGTGAGGCAAACTGACTGGCTTGACCTGTGCTCCCAGGATTTCAAGCGTACGGATGGCATCACGCACAGCAGTTTCTACTTCGACCTGGATACCCGAGATGAAATATTCCTGCGGAATCCCAACTCTCAAGCCGGAAAAGTCAAAATGGTCCTGGAGATGGATTTCGGGTATTTGGAGATCGAGGGATGTGGCATCCAGCGAGTCATGCCCAGCCATCACACTAAAGATGGCTGCTGCGTCTTCGGCATCGCGGCTGAGCACCCCTACCACATCTAAAGATGATCCATAAGCCACCAGCCCGTATCGTGAGACGCGCCCATAGCTGGGCTTCAGACCGGTCACGCCGCAGAATGCAGCTGGCTGGCGCACACTACCCCCAGTATCGGTCCCCAAGGCAGCTGAGATCAGGCGCGCCGCTACAGCTGCCGCGCTGCCCCCGCTTGATCCACCCGGCACGCGCTCGGGATCCCAGGGGTTGTGGGTGGGACCGAAAGCCGAGTTTTCAGTGGATGAGCCCATGGCAAACTCGTCCATGTTGGTCTTGCCCAAGATCACGACCCCCGCTGCCAGCAGACGCTCGACAGCTGTGGCATTATAAGGTGGCACGAAATTCTCCAGGATGCGGGAGCCACAGGTGCAGGGCAGACCTGCCACGCATAGCACGTCTTTTACGGCGATCGGTACTCCTAGCAAGGCAGGCAGAGGTTGAGCCGGGTCGTTGCGCCAACTGACCAGGCGACGATCAGCTTGGTCCGCCTGGGCCAGGGCACGTTCAGGCGCCAGTGTCAGGAAGGCGTGCAGGGCCGGCTCCAGGCGGTTAATACGCTCTACATAAGCCAGGGTAAGCTCGCGACTGGAGACCTGCCCCTGGCGCAGGGCGCGCACAGCTTGGGAAAGTGTCAGGTCTGTCAAGCTGGACATGAAATTACTCTAACACCGGGGGAACGCGGAACTGTTTTTGTTCGGTCTCCGGTGCGTTGCGTAATAGCTCTTCTACGGTCAGACCAGGGCGAGGTTCATCGCGCCGCAGCACACCCCGAGACCGCACCACGCTGGACGTGGGTGGAATGCCGGCCGTATCCAGTTTTTGCAAACGCGCCGCGTAATCCAGGATGGCGGAAAGCTGTTCTCGAAAAGAACTCTTTTCCGCCTCATCTAATTGAAGACGCGCAAGGTTGGCGATATATTCAACTTCTTCTAAAGTGAGGGACATGGAAAAATTATAACATCAACGTGAAATGTGATACGTGATGTGTTAGACGGGAAAAATGATTAACTTATTGCAGATGACGTCACTTCTGATGCATCATCTCATATGGGCTACCAATCTTTCGCATACCACAGTAAATACTCTTCCACGTGGGCTTTCCAGTATTCTTCGTTATGATATCCCGTGTATAGATGCCATTCGTGGGGGATCCCTTTTTGGGTGAGAACAGACTCAAACCACAGCGTAGACCGGATCAGGTAATCCTGATCTCCAGTATCCATATAGATGCGTGGCAGCATTTGGGGGGGGATGCCATCCAGCCAGCCACGGATTTCGCCTGTATCTTCCCAGAAGACGGGCAGACTGTGAGCAGCCACTGCCCCGAATAGCTGCCAGTGGGAAAATCCCAGGTGCACGGCCCAGGCGGCGCCTCTCGAGAGCCCGCCAATTGCACGGAATTGCCGGGTGGGGATGGTGCGGAAATGACTATCTACCCAAGGGATCAAGGTGTCGATAACAACCTGTCCGAACTTATCCTCGATCGGGGAGCTCCACGACCGGTCACGCGGCATTACGATGATAAATGGTGAGGCTCGCCCGGATGCTGCCAGGGAATCGGATATTTG
>Ga0209048_10005386_pt1 | contig 12087 bp, 11 predicted proteins | sample FrelakmetCRP12CR_FD_187146 | JGI IMG/M metagenome (GOLD analysis project Ga0209048, IMG submission 187146) | Freshwater lake sediment microbial communities from the University of Notre Dame, USA, for methane emissions studies - CRP12 CR (SPAdes)... | ecosystem: Environmental > Aquatic >... | reverse complement strand
CTACGCCCTCCGCCGATTTCCGCACCCGATCCAGAAAAGCGGACAATTCATTTGCTACAAAACCGGACAGATCAAAAAACCCGCGACATTGGAAAAGACTGCGACTCGACTGGCGGTATGTGGGATGGTAGCATCCTTGGCAGGGCCTTGAATCGTGGCAGGAGGTGGCGCACCAGGGCGACATTTTGGGGACGCTCCGCGGACTCGATGCCCTGGAGCAGGATGACGAGGTCCTTTGCACGGGAGTTGGTCCGAAAAGGCGTACACGCAGGTGGCGTGTGTCGGCCTGCATTGAATGACTTGTCGGTGGGCCAGTTCTGGAAGCGCGACGGAGGCAGCGGTATCGCTCGTGCTCATGCTTGAGGATTTCGCGCGTGCACCTCGACGTCGTCGAAGCGCGGGATCGTGTCAAGAGGGCCGTCGTCAGCCATGTCCTTACAATACGGGTCGCACCGGCGACCGGCCGCGACGGGCAAGGCGTTCTCGGGATCGCGATTCGGCTCGGCGGATCCCATCCGATCGACCTCTGCGCCGCGCTGCCCATGGGGAGCACATAGCCTATGATCGCTGCGGTTTCGGCCTTGATGCCTGGTGAGGATGCCTTTGGGTCACGGCGCGTCGTGGAGCTCCCCAGGGCGGTCACGCTGGTCGCGCTTCCGGCGGGCTGCCGTTTCCATCGCACGGGGGGTCGGCGGCATGTCCCTCGTGTTCGCGTGCGCACCGGGGCTCGCCGCGTCCGCATGCACATGCAAGCGGGGCGCCGCCCCGACCGGTGCGGTCACCATGGGGTAATACTGCCGCTAGGTCGCGCATACCCTCTGTGCCCATGGCAAAGACGCGGGTCCTGTTCGTAGCCGAGGCAGTGACGCTGGCGCACGTCGTGCGCCTCGTCTCCCTGGCGCGGTCGCTGGATCCTGCCCTCTTTCACTGCTACTTCGCGACCGATCCGCGGTACTCGTCGCTGATCGGCGAACTCCCAACGTCGATGGAAAGCATAGCGAGCATGCCTCCACGCCGATTTCAACGGGCGATTTCGACGGGAACACCGATCTTCGACCACGCGACGCTCGCCCGATATGCAAAGGATGATCTGGCGTTGATTGCCCGAGTCGGTCCAGACGTCGTGGTAAGCGACTTCCGCGTCTCGCTCGGCGTAAGCGCGCGCGAAGCAGGTATTCCACTCGTCAACCTGACCAACGCCTATTGGAGTCCCTATGCGCGCATACGTCATGTTGTCCCCGATTTCCGTGCGGTCGCGGCCGTCGGAACCCGTGTCGCACAGCCGATCTTCAACGCGCTTCGCCGGACGGGCTACGCTGCGCACGCGCGCCCGATCAATCGGCTCCGCCGCGACTACGGGATGCCGGCGCTTGGCCGCGACTTCCGGGAGGCGCTGGTGGATGGCGATGCGACACTCTATGCCGACGTGCCTGAGATCGTTCCGACGGCCCCTCTACCCGCAACCCACCGATTCATCGGGCCCGTTCCATGGTCGCCCTCCGTCCCCGTTCCCGTCTGGTGGAACGACTGGATCGCGGAACGCGCCAGACATCGATTGATCTACGTGTCACTCGGCAGTTCCGGTCCGCGAGCCGCGCTCCAGACCGTGCTTGACGCACTTTCAGCATTGCCGGTCCGTGCGGCTGTGGCAACGGCCGGGACGGCAACAGGGTTGCGTGTGCCACCCAACGCCCGAATCGCCGAACTGCTGCCCGGAGACGGGATGGTCGCTGCGGCGACCCTCGTTGTCTGCAATGGTGGCAGCCCTTCGACATATCAGGCACTCGCGGCGGGCGTACCTGTGATCGGAATCGCAACCAACATGGACCAATTCCTGAACATGGCTGCTGTCGAGGATGCGTCCTGCGGACGCCTGCTTCGAGCGCGCTCGTGTTCCGAAAGCGATATCCGCTCGGCGGTGCTCGACGGGATCTCGAACCCGCGCCTGCGTGATGGCGCGCTGCGAGCGAAGCGCGCCATCGCCCGTTACCATCCGTTCGCCCGGTTTCTGGAGACCGTCAGGAATGTCTCTCGCCACGGCCGCATCTGACAGAATCGACGTCGCGGCGGAAACGTGGGATGCGATCGTCGTCGGCACGGGCATGGGCGGCGCGACACTCGGCTATGCGCTCGCAAAGTTGGGGTGGCGGATACTATTCTGTGAAAAGGGTCTTGCCCGCGGGGCGGACGAGCTGTCGGGCCGGTACGCCGAGTCCTTCTTCGAAAGCCCCGCCTTTCCGGGAACGGAGCACGCCGACATACTTCGTCGCGCGGGCCGCTATGCCGAACCCATCGAAGACCGGTCGAAGTCATCGCCAATCATTCCGTTTCTGGGCTGCGGCGCCGGGGGCTCGAGCGCAATTTATGGCATGGCGATGGAGCGTTTCTTTCCGGCCGACTTCACGCCGGCGAAAGGCCATCCCAATGTTGCCGGCGTCAGCCTGCCGGACGAGTGGCCGGTTTGTTACGATGAATTGGCGCCGCACTACGCCGCGGCCGAGCGGTTGTACCGGGTGCGCGGCGGCCGGGATCCGCTGCGCGCGGATACGGCCAATCTCGAACCGGCGCCGCCGCTCACGGCTGCCGCGGCGGTCCTCGCGGGGCACTTGGAGGCGCGAGGGATGCATCCGTACCGCCTGCCGAGCGCGTGCGAGTACGTCGAAGGCTGCCGGTCGTGCCAGGGCTACCTGTGCCCGAAGGACTGCAAGAACGACAGCGTGCGGGCGTGCCTGAACCCAGCCATCATCCAGTACGGCGCCGCTCTGGTCGACGATTGCGAGGTGATTCGCCTGCGTGCGTCGAAGCGTACGGTCGACGCTGTCGAATGCCGAATGGACGGCAGGCCAATCACCCTGCGTGGCCGGATCGTCGTCGTTGCCGCGGGCGCACTCGCGACACCGGTGCTCCTGCAGAAATCCGCTTCGCGCGACTGGCCCGACGGCCTCGCCAACGACTCGGGTCTGGTCGGCCGGAACCTCATGCGTCACTTGCTCGATCTATACGCGATCAAGCCTCCAGACGGCTGCGATTCCGACAATCGAATCAAGGAACTGGCCTTCAACGATTTCTACCTGTGCGATGGCGCAAAGCTGGGGACGGTTCAATCATTCGGACAACTTCCGCCGGTCGACGTCGTGCAGCAATCGATGCTTCACGATATTCGGAACAGCCGCTTTCACTGGGCGTCCTCCGTCGCGCGATCCGCCCTGCCGGTGATGCGCGCTCATATTGACCGGCTGATCGACCGGCGCCTGATCCTCGCGACCACGCTCGAGGACCTGCCGCATGCGGACAATCGTGTCTTGTCGTCGGGAAGCGCGGGAAGCGGCATTGCGATGCGCTACGAGATCGGTGCGTACGAGCGTGCCCGATTGGCGCAATTCCGAAAGGCCGTCGGGACCGCCCTCAAGCCTTTGCGTTTCTGGCGTCTCGCGCAGGCCGACAGGAACGAGCGGATCGCGCACGCGTGCGGCACCTGCCGCTTCGGCGACAACCCGCGCACAAGTGTCCTCGACCGCGACTGCCGCGCCCACGGGCTCGATAACTTGTACATCGTGGACAGTTCGTTCTTCCCGACCAGCGGCGGGACAAACCCGTCGCTCACGATCGCTGCGAACGCGCTCCGTGTCGCGTGCGCACTCACCGGAACAACGCCGCAATAGGGTCCTCGGGGCGCCCGGGGTCGCTGCAATCGAGCGGCATCGTCGCCGCGACGCTCGCCTCGGCTGGTGCTATTGGTTCTGCCGCAAGGCGTCGATCACCGGCATCCGAGCGGCCCTCCGGGCGGGCAAGAGCGCTCCCGCGACCGTGCCCAGGAACCCGACCAGAAACGCGCCGGCCACGACCGAGGGCACGACCCTGATGAGCGCAACGTAGCCGCGGTTCGAATTCGGCGGCGGCGGCATCGGGATGCCGGCAATTGAAATCCCCCCCGCCAATGCGACTCCGAGCAAGACTCCGCCGGCGGCGCCGGCCAGGCCCAAGAGCACGTTCTCCGTGACGGCCAGCCGAAAGATCTTCCCGCTGCGGTTGCCCAATGCCATTAGCGTGCCGAATTCCCCGGTGCGCTCGAAGACGGTTATGTTCACGCTGTTCACGACGCTCAACAGCACCGCGATCAGTACGATGACCTGCAGCACCACGAACTGGCGTCGGTAGAGTGCCGACGTCTTTTCGTAGAAATCCGCCAGCTGATCCCACGTCTTCAGTTCGTACCGGTGAACGTCGAGCCGCTTTTCCAGCAGCGCGGCGACCTGTCCGGTTGATTCCGTATCCTTCAGCAACACGACGATCGAGTTGGCGGCCTTTATATCGAGAAGCTCCTGCGCCGCCGGCAGCGGAATGCGTACGGCTCGATCGTCGTAGTCCTTGGAAAAGCTGCGGAATACGCCGACCACCTCGAATTCCAGGTTGTTCAGAACGCCCTCCGCGGCGCCGACGAGCAGTCCGGCCCGATCTCCAGGCTTGAGGCGGGACGCGACGGCAACCCCTTCACCCAGGAGGATTCCGTAGCCGTCCTTGCCGGTCAACTGCCGGCCGGCAATGATGCTGATCGAGCTCCCAAGCGCGGTTTCCGCTTCCGGCTCCACGCCCACTCCGACGATCGGTATGTCGGCACGGCCATTGTTCAGCACGGCTGCGAAGCTGAGCCGGCGCATGACATTCTCGACCTGCGACAAGGCTTTCACCAGGTCCACCACATGCTGCGGGTCGTCGATCATGTATTGATAGGGAGCCCGCGAACCTTGCGCGTTGTAACCGGCTTTGAAGACCTGCAGATGCCCGACCTGGGAATGGATCGTGGCCTCGCGGAGCTGGATCAACGAGTCCTCGACGAAGCCGCCCGTGAGAATCAGCGCCGCGACACCCGACATTATGGCGGCGAGCGTGAGCGCGGTCCTGGACCCGTGACGCAGCACATTGCGCAGAGCGAGTCTCAGCATGATCCGTTCGCGAACTCGTGTGCGCGATCCGCTGCCAGGCACGCCCGGCGCGATCGCTCGTCGGCTGTCGGGGGTATCCCCCCATCGGCGCCGGCCAAGTCCACGACCTTCATGAACCCCGCTCGGCCCGTTGCTTCAGCGCCTTGTTCACGGCCTCGAATCCCGCCAACGTAACCCGGCGAAACCGTCGCGGAAAGAGACGGAACAGAAGGCCGGAAAAGCGCTCCCCCTGCGTGAGTCGTACGTCTTCCGCGCTGAGCGGCGCGATAAGGAAGAAGTGCTCCCCCTCCAGCATTCCCGGGATCGCAAGTCCGCCCCGCCAGCGCAACTCCCGATTCGGCGCGACCTCGAGCAGTTTCGGGTGAAGCGTCATGGCGAGTCCGCCTTGCGGCTGGATCGAAATGCGCAGGCGTTCGCTTCGCCGGGCCACGCCTTCGATGGACCGGATCATCGGGTTCCAGTCAGGGTAGGAGGGGAAGTCGACCAGGATCATCCATACGCGCTCCGGCGTCGCACGGATTTCGATCTCGGCCAAGATTTCAGACTCGTTGCGCAAAAGACAATCTCCGCACGGAACCGTGACAAGGACTTGTCGGACACCATGATCAAGCCGGATGCGTCGCAACGGCGTTGCAGCCCCTGAGGCGGAGTTTCGGCGGCCGGGATTTTCTCGTGGCAATGTGCTCGCAGCACGCCCTTCAGCACGTTATCGTCGGTTGTCGTTCTGCGGAAGGCGGTGGGCGAAATTGTGGTCGGCCTGGGGCGGCCCCGCAGTCGGCGTCCGGCACATTGGTCCCGAGGGGGCGGCTGAAACGCTCGACGAAGGTGTTACACCCCGGCTCGGGCGTCCGATGGGGGGTGTTCGATGCTTCGGACCCCGCGCGGTTCGACGAAGGCAATGCTCGCTCGTTGTCTACGGTAAGACCGTCTAAGACTGTCGCAGGGAACGGTCTCCGGCCAAACTGTTCGCTTCAATGAGCGCCTCCAGGCAATGAACTGCCCGGCCAACCGGAATGTTCGCAGTCATGACGATGCGCCCATGGCGTACCTTGTCGAGGAATTTTACGGTCCCGGATGTCCTGCCGCAGCCGTTCACGTCGGACGCGGATCCACGCGCCATGCGCCACCGAACCCGACCGTTCGGCACCCAAACCGTAAGTGCACATTCGAATATCGGAACCGTAAATCGTTTAATCGGCACGCCCCGGCGAACCTGCATCCCAAGAGCAAACCTTTGCGGCAAGCCAGTGAATCGGCATGTTTTTCCATTCGGCCGGAACATTGCGCAGCGCAGGCAGCGCAAGCCTCGGGCTTGGGCAATGCCACGGCCGCGAATCGCCGTGGGCATTGTCATCAAGCGCGAAACCGGGGGAGTAACCGGCTTGGGCCCTCTCACCCCCTGCCCCTGACCGCGCAAAGCATGTGCCGACGCGCGGTCGGGATGCGGTTCGGAACGGCCGGGACGACATATTCTTCGCCGCCCCATTGGTTCAGCCCGAGATCGGACAGCGCATTTGTCGAAATATTTTACAGGCAAGTCAGGGAGGATTTGGATCAGGCGCACCAAGCTCATGATAGATAAGCCGTTTCCATGCGTGGCCTGGCTCTTGCTTTGACAGAGCCGTGTAGGACAGACAGAACTTGCCATCAGATTCACCTGCGGTTCGGTTCCTTGATTCATGGGCCGCTTTCAGCTCAACCTTAGCACAAGAGGAGAAGTGCGATGCTACGAAAACTTGGTATAGGCGCAGCGGTGGCGGTCGCGCTCGGCTTGAGCCCCGCGGCGCAAGGCTCCTTCTTCACGAATAGCCTTGTGAATAACGTGCTGAACGTGTATGAGGACAACAGCCGCGAGGCTGTCATCGACATTAATAAAGACGGAGTCCTGGGCACGGGCGACGTGCTGATCGGCTTCCTTCGGTTGGACAACAAGACGTCGCCGAACTCCACTGCATTCAATAACAATCTCTACGCGATCTCCGCCTTCGAGGTCGGGGCGCAGGTAATCCCCGGGGTGTTCAGCTGGAAACCATCGACCGTTGCGGGTCTGCGGCTCCAAGATCTCATTTCCGGTCTCCCGGCGGCGGGGAACGGCGGGGCCGTCGCTTTGTTTTCGGCCAACCCTGGGATCGCGGACTTGATCGTCGCGCCACCCGCGACCCTGTTGACGATGCAGGACTACCTCAACTACATCAATGCGAACATGTTCCTGGATGCGGTTGCGGGCTTTGGAACCGCCCCCAAGGACGTGACGGACTACATCACCACTCAGGGGCAAATAGCAGCCACCTTTAACAACGTTCCTCTAGGGTCGGGGCTCAATGTCCTGGTGGGAACGCAAGGGATTGCAAACTACTCGGCAGGGCTGTCGATCCTGTATAACGCCACGCCGAGCATCACCTACCTTGACGTCGTCCCCGGTTCGAACCCCCTGGGCAATCCCTTTACTGACGTGTTCCAGATTGCCGTGTCAGGCGGCGCTGCGACGGGCGGTTCCGACGACCTATTCGTCGCCAATTGGGCTGACGCGACAGGTCTTGGATCAGGGGGCCCGTGGCAACAGTGCACGGGCGGCAGCGGGACCGCTCCCGCTGCCAACAACCCAGGCGCCTGCGGGGTGCGCGACAATGCCGACTTCGGCGTCCACCCGGTGTTCGTGCCCGAGCCGGCGAGCCTGGCGCTGATGGGTGTCGGCCTCCTTGGACTAGCGGCCGCGCGGCGGCGGCGCAGTTCGTAAGCGCGCACGCGCCTCCGGTCACCCGGCAGGACCAACAGGGCCGCGGCAGCAATGCCGCGGCCCTTTTCCTATTGCGGCACCCGCGCATCTTCCACACGAGGACAAAGCCCCAATCGTGTCGCGTGTTTGCCGCCGCACGCGTGTCCCGCGACTGCATTTCTCTCCGCGGGTCAGGCCGATCCAAAGGGTGCGGCAAGGCCATGCCGGCCACGGCGGAAAGAGGGACAGCAGCTGCGCCCGCGACACTACCCGGTACCGGCGGCCAGCTTCTCCTGCGCGGGAATCCCCGCCTGCTACCGCAGCGCGCCTGCATCAGCGGCTGTGCCGGAGTGCGTCGACGATGGCCAGGCGCGAAGCCTTCCAGGCCGGGTAGATGCTCGCCGCGACCGTCGTCGCGATTGCGATTGCGAAAGCCCCTGCTGCGAGTCTCCACGTAACCAGTATCGCGGCCGAATACGCGCTGCTCCTGCCAGGCGGCGGCGGCATCGGAATGCCAACGGCCGATATGATCTCCGCCAGCGCCACGCCCGCTGCCAGGCCGAGCGCTCCACCGGCGATCCCCAGCAGAAGGCCCTCCGACAGGAACAGCGTCAGGATTTCGCGTCGACGCGTCCCCATGGCCATCAACGTGCCGATCTCCGAGGTGCGCTCCAGAACGTTCATGATGAGCGTGTTGGAAATGCTCAGCACGATGATCAAGCCGATGATGAGGCGCACCACGTCCATCTGGCTCGTCAGCAGCGCGACCGTCTTGGTGTAGTAGTCGGCCAGGTCAAACCATGGAATGAACTGCAGCCCGGTCTCCGCGAACCGGGCGCGGAGCTCCGCCACGGATTCGGGCGTTTGTTCCGTTCGGTCGAGCGACACAACCCAGATGTGGGCGCCCGCGACACTCAGCAAGGTCCGCGATGACTCGATGGGCACACGGAGCGCGACGTCGTCGAACGCCTTGGCGCCCGTCGAGAAGAGGCCGCGGACATGACCCTCCACCGCGTTCATCCCGCCCGAAGCCGTGGTCGCCAGGAGCACCACATTGTCGCCCGGCCGAACTCCCAGACTCGCTGCCAGCCCCCTTCCCAGGATGAACCCCTTCGGATCGAGCCCGGACAGATTCTCTCCCTCGGCGATCTCGAGGTATCGATTTACCAGATGTTCGTTGTCCGGATTGACACCCTCCCCGATGAATGCGAGCGTCGTCTCGCCGTGGCTGACGAGACCGCTGAAGTTCAGCCGGGGAGTGACACCCGTCACGTGCGGCGCGCCCGTCAGCGCAGAAAGCTCGGGAGACGTCTCAGGCAGCAGGTAGGGAAACGGGTTGGAGACGCCACGTTCCTGGTACCCCGGCCTCACCACCCTGATGTGACCGAGTCCCGTCTGAATCGCAGCCTCGGCGGTCGCCCAGAAGATCCACTCGACGAATCCGCCGGCCAGGAGCAGGGCCATCACGCCGAAACCTATGGCCGAAATCGCGATCGCGGTTCGAGTCCGGTGGCGATACGTATTGCGGACTGCCAGTTTGAGGTCGACAAACGCCATCGCCAACGAGCCCCTCGATCGCGCGATCGTTCCCGCCTATAGTGATATTCTATGTCGGATTGCAGGCTTACGCGCCCACAAGACGGTTCGATGCTGCCGGGACGACGCGTTGACGTCATCATGCCATGTCTCGCAGATCACTTCGGCGGTTTCGGGGCTCGTTTCGGGGCCAGCCGGTTTTGGGGTCGGTGATCCATCGAGACCGGCAGTAGGAATTCTTATATCCGCCTTCACGCCGGCATTGTGAGCGTTCGCCCTGTGTCACGCCCTGCCGAATCGTTGCCCGCCCCGGACGTGCGCCGAGAGCGAAGCGAATTCGATCGCCCCGCGTCCTGTGTGTGCAAGATCTGCGGATACGAGACAAATGATCCCGAGCCGCGTCAATTCGGCACAGTGCATGGCAATACCGCCCGTTTTCGCGCGACTCGCTATCAGCTCTGGAAGTGCCCCAAGTGCCATTCCATCCACAATCTGGACCGCGTCAACTTTGGCGAGATCTACTCCGACTATCCGCTCAACAAACGCCACCTCGACGTTTTTGCGCGCGGAACATTGCGTAATCTGACGAAACGGCTGCGGCGCGCCGGAATTCGTAAGACGGATTCCATCCTGGACTACGGTTGCGGCAACGGGATATTGATTCGTTACCTCGGCCAATCGGGATACACGTCGGTTGCCGGTTACGACCCCTATGTGGGGGAATATGGAAAGCCGCCTGCAACGCAGTTCGATTGCGTCATTGCCAACGATGTCATCGAGCACGTTCCCGACCCGCGGTCCACGATCAACGATTGTGCAAGTCTAGTCAAGCCCGGCGGCATTCTCTATGTCGGCACCGCGGACGCGGCAGGGATAGAGATGACCCGCCTGGAGCCGCATATCATGGCGCTGCATCAACCCTTCCATCGCGTTATCGTCACCAGGGACAGCTTGATCCGCCTCGGTGCGGAAACCGGGATGAACTTGGTGCGCGTGTATCAACGCTCATACATGGACACCGGACTCCCGTTTGCCAACTACCGCTTCCTGGAGGAATTCAATGCGGCGCTTGGCCACAACCTGGATGCCGCGCTCGATCCGTCCTCAGCCACCGTGGTCCTGCGCAAGCCCCGGCTATTGTTCTATGCGATCTTCGGCTACTTGTTCCCGTCGGCCTGCGAACCTGCTGTGGTCCTGAGAAGACCCACGACGTCCACCTCGTAGGCGGGACGACCGGGAGGGTTTACACCGTCGCTCTCGGCTTCCGAGATGGCGGAACTGATGTCTTCCCATGCGATTTCAAACGCCGGGGCGCATCGGGTCGAGATGTTGACCGCCCCGCCCGATCCGCAACCTCGACTTTCCCCGTGCAGACGACAGCCTCCGCACGCGAGCACTCGACTATCGGCTACCGTCTCACCGTCAACGCCGCACGGTATCCGGATCCCGTCGCGGTCGGCCTCCGCGCGCGGCGCCTCACGTTCGCCAAGTTTGACGCGCACCGGCCGGCTGGCGGACCGCCGCCTGGCGGCGTGCGAGATCGGCGCGCCTGCTCGCGACGCTTGCGGCCGAGCGCGGGCCGATCACGAGTTGACTGGCCGACGTCGTAACACTGTGGCGTGGTGATAAGATGGAATCGGCGGGGGGTCACGGTTTTCGGGAAAATTTCGGGCCGCAAGGCGAAGATGGCCTGGGTCTTGCTTCAAATGAGCTGTGACCCTCACATTTTCCGGAAGTTGTAAACTGTGCCGACATGCAAAGTCCGAATTTGGGCCTCGCAGCCAGATCTCCGGGATCGGGGAAGGAGTCATCCCGGCATAGGTTTCCCGCTGATAGCAGAAGAAGAACTTCGCAATTCGACCAGTGGAACATTCGCAAGGAGACTCAGTTCGCGTACCGGCCTGCGACGCTTGTTATGTAAATTCTGCCGACGGGGGAGGCGACCCCCGAGGTGTGGGTTGGGTGGTGGAGATTTGTTGTCGACAAAGCAGCGCCCGAGTGTAGTGCGGGATGATGGATTCGGGCCGCTTCGGTCCGAAAGGTCCCCCAAAATGGATCGGAAGTCGAATGACTGATTCACACAGAAATCCCGGCAATGCGGGTGAACCGTCCAGCGTCGGGGCCGTCCGCAGCGCGGGCCGGCGTCGACTGCTGCAGGCCGGTATCTCTACCGCGCCGGTCCTCATGACGGTGGTCAGCCGGCCGGTTCTGGCGAGTTTGGGCAATTGCCAAGCACCGTCGGGGTTCGTTTCGGGCAACGCAAGCAACGCCAATCTGGCCTTCTGCCAGGGCCTAACGCCGGCTCAATGGGTCGGGAACCAAACTGGGTGGCCGTCACTCTATCACCCGACAGCCACGACGCCGATTCCCCCTGGTCACGCCGCCACATTGTTCAGCGACGTGTTTACTCCGGACCTGAGTGGTGGTCCAACGTTCTTGGCCGTGCTGCAGTCTGGCGCCACGAGCGGGGCACTCGGCGTTGCCAGCCTCTGCGTGGCGGCCGCCCTCAACGTAGCCCCCCAAGTCCCAACCCGAATACCCCCATCGATATACACACTGGCTACAATCAAGGATCTCTGGAAGGAATACGCGACCAACGGTGCGCAGTTTCGCCCCACGCTCACCGCCGTCTGGAATGAAGCGGAGATCATCGAGTGGCTGAAGACGACGATGAGTTCTGGCTAGTCCGGTGCGGCTGTCTCCCGCGATTCAACGGACTCTCTATGTCGTCGCGCTTATGTCGCCGAACCCGCAGGTGCGATGGCGCGCCCTCCCCGATGACGCCCTGGCGTGGCGCGAGTGGGGCGGCGAAATCGTCGTCTTCAATGAGCAGACAGGAAGCACGCACCTTCTCGGCGAACTCGCCGGCGAAGTCCTTCTCCGTCTGGTAGC
>Ga0209048_10005385_pt1 | contig 12090 bp, 9 predicted proteins | sample FrelakmetCRP12CR_FD_187146 | JGI IMG/M metagenome (GOLD analysis project Ga0209048, IMG submission 187146) | Freshwater lake sediment microbial communities from the University of Notre Dame, USA, for methane emissions studies - CRP12 CR (SPAdes)... | ecosystem: Environmental > Aquatic >... | reverse complement strand
CAGTGCCTGCAGGTGCTGTTCGGCCGCGTTCAGCGAGCGGAAGCCGAAGGCGCGCGCGATTTCCTCGCGCGTCGGCGGGGCGCCGTACTCGATGAGTGTGTGCTGGATGAATTCCAGGATCTCGCCCTGGCGGGCGGTGATCGGGGCCGGTGCAGGGCTGTCTGCGGGCGTTGCCGAGGGGGTTGGGGCCATCGCGTTCCTCCATGCGGAGCAATTACTGGCAATTTATACAGTACTGAATGAAAATGCAAGCCCCCGGTGCCATCCCGCCTGGACACGCCCCACTTGTGCGTGAAAAGCTGCGTGATAAACTGCCCAGCCATCGATTGACCGTCTTGGATTGACTGTCGATTGCCGCAGATGAGGCGCGCGAAACGGATGCGCCGGCGGCAACCTCCTCCAGACGGTCCCGTGGTGCGAATCGTCTGCCACGACGCAGCGCAGGCAAGAAATCACCACCGCCTGCCGCGCGGCCAGACCTCAACTACCGGGTATGGATCGTCCGGACCGATTGTCCGGACCTTGTGCTTGATGGCGTCGGCGGATTCGGCTGCGTGATGTGCGGCCGCGGTGCGGATGCGATCGCGTTGTTGACCTGATCGGGAAACATGAACACACAAGAGGCGAAGATCGTCCTCGAGACCGCATTGCTGACGGCGCAGGAGCCGCTGCCGCTCGCCGAGCTGCGCCAGCTCTTTGCCGATGAGTTGAACGCCGACACGCTGCGCGTCCTGCTCGACGAACTGAAGCATGACTGGCAGGGCCGCGGTATCGAACTCGTCACGCTCGCCTCCGGCTGGCGTTTCCAGAGCCGGCCGTCAATGCGGCCGTATCTGGATCGCCTGAACCCCGAGAAGCCGCCGAAGTATTCGCGCGCCGTCCTCGAGACACTGGCGATCATCGCCTATCGCCAGCCGGTCACGCGCGGCGACATCGAAGAGATCCGCGGCGTGACGGTGTCCACGCAGGTCATCAAGACGCTCGAGGACCGCGGCTGGGTCGAGACGATCGGGCACCGTGAAACGCCGGGCCGGCCCGGATTGCTGGCGACCACGCGCGCATTTCTCGACGACCTCAGCCTGCGCTCGCTGGAAGAGCTGCCTGCGCTCGGCGTGGGTGCCGAGGGCGCGACCTTGCCGGCCGAGTTCGAATTGCAGTTCACAGCCACCACCGGCATCGCGGTCGATCAGGCATCGACGCCTGCGGCCGACTCAACCGCGGACGCCACCCCGGCGACCGCCACTTCAGAAACCTCGTCATGACGCATGCGATACGGCCTGTCGAAGAACAAGATCCCGGCGAACCCGCGGTCGAAACGCCGGCGGTGAGTAACGCGGCACCCCCTGATCCATCGACGCCGATGACAGACGACGAAGACGCGGACGGCAATGTCGGCAACACGGTCGATGCCGAAGCAGGAGAACGTCCGCAACGGGGTCCGCGTGGACGCCGCCGCCGTGGACGCGGTCGCGGGCCGAGGTCGGAGACCGCCGCGCCGGTGCCGATCGATGGCGCGAGCCCCGAGGCGCCCACGGCGCCGCTGCCGTTGGCGGGCGAGGGCGACGACGTCAACATGGACGCGATGGCGGCCACACCGCTGCCGCGTGAAATGCTCGAGCGCGGTCGCCGGGCCGCCAAGCAGGCGCTCAGTGCGCAGTCGGAAAAGCTGCACAAGCTGCTCGCCGATGCGGGCATCGGCTCGCGCCGCGACATGGAAGAGTTGATCATCGCCGGGCGCGTGTCGGTCAATGGCCAGCCCGCGCACGTGGGGCAGCGCGTGATGCCGAGCGACCAGGTGCGCGTGAACGGCAAGCCGCTGCAATTGCGGCTGAAAGGAGCGGGACGACCGCCGCGCGTGCTGCTGTATCACAAGCCCGCCGGCGAAATCGTGTCGCAGGATGATCCGGAACATCGTCCCACCGTGTTCGACAATCTGCCCAAGGTCTCGGGCGCGCGCTGGGTTGCCGTCGGGCGGCTCGATTTCAACACCGAGGGCCTGCTGATCTTCACCACGTCAGGCGAGCTCGCCAACCGGTTGATGCATCCGCGCTATGAAGTCGAGCGCGAATACGCGGTGCGCATCTTCGGCCAGTGCACCGAAGAGCAGCGGCAGCGCCTGCTCGACGGGGTCGAGCTCGAGGACGGCATTGCCCGCTTTGCGCGCATCGACGATGCCGGCGGCCAGGGCTCGAATCACTGGTATCGCGTCACGATCAGCGAAGGTCGCAATCGCGAAGTGCGGCGCATGTTCGAACTCGTCGGTCTCGAGGTAAGCCGCCTGATTCGCACGCGATTCGGCGCGGTGCAGTTGCCGCGCACGCTGTCGCGTGGCCGTTATCAGGAGCTGTCACCCGAGTGGGTGCAGGCGTGGACGCATGATCTGGGAATCGCGGCCGAGGAATTGCGCGGCCGTCCCCAGGGCCAGGGCGGGCAGAACCGCCAGGGTGGACGCCGCGACAAGCCACAGCGGCAGGGACCGCCCCGGCAGCCCGATCCGATGACGAGCACCGTCAACTACATCGCTGCCGGCGGCCGTCCTGGACGCAGTCTTGGGCAGGGACGCGGGCAAGGGTCCGGACAGGGTCGCGGGCATGGTTTCGGGCAGGGACAGGGATATGGCCAGGGATATGCGCCGGGTCAAGGGCCGATGCGTTCGCGTCGGGGTAAGCCGTAACGCGAGCCTGTAGAGTCCGGCCCGGACGGCGCGCTTGAGATAGCGACGCTGCGCCCTTATAATTGGTGGTTGTCGAGAAAGCCGGCTCAGGGTCGGTCGAGCCGCTTTCTGATTGCAGTGCGGACGGTTCCGGGGTCTTCGCGGTTCTTGCCGAACGCGCGGGCCTGTTGGAACGGAGAAATGGGCTTCACGCCCATTTTTTTTTGGCGCGCTCCTCTGCGCAGCAGTCGCCCCGGAGCGCATGGGGAGACTGTGGGTGAGCAAGGCATCGGCGGAGTTGAACGCGTTGGTCGAGCGGACCGTCGAAGGGTTGGGCTATGAGTTGGTCGATGTCGAGCGCGCGGGCGGCCTGTTGCGCGTGGCGATCGACGCCGCCAACGGCATCGGGATCGACGACTGCGAGCGCGTGAGCCACCAGTTGACGCACCTCTTTGCCGTCGAGCGGGTGAATTACGAGCGACTCGAAGTGTCGTCGCCCGGCGTGGACCGCCCGCTGCGGCGGGCAAGAGATTTCGAGCGCTTTCTCGGCGCGGAGGCGAACGTTCAGCTCTTCGCGCCGGTCGAAGGACGCAAGCGACTGCGCGGCCGCCTGCTCGAAGTGCGTGGCGTGGCGGGGCAGGAACAGGTTGTTTTGCAGTTGAGTGAGCCGGCGGCGCCGCAGCCGCGCTCGCCGTCGAAGCGCAAGCCCGCGGCGGCGAAGCCGGCGGGGCTGCCTAAGATCGTGCAATTTGCACTGGCCGATGTCGACAAGGCTCGGTTGGTGCCGGAACTGGATTTCAGGAGTGGGCGATGAACGGAAGAGAAATTCTGATGACGGTCGACGTGCTGGCGCGCGAAAAGAACGTGCCGCGTGAGGTCGTGTTCGGCGCTCTCGAGGCCGCGCTGGCGGGCGCGACCAAGAAACTCTTCAGCGAGGAGGACGTCGACATCCGCGTCGCCGTCGACCGCGAGACCGGAGACTATGAGGCGTATCGCCGCTGGCTGGTGGTTCCGGATGAGGCCGGACTGCAGGAGCCGGGCCACCAGATCATCCTGACCGACGCCAAGGAGCAGATCCCGGATATCGAGATCGACGAGTACATCGAGGAGTCGCTGCCGAAGCGCGACGAGACGCTCGGCCGTCGTTTCGCGCAGGACACCAAGCAGGCGATCCTGCAGAAGATCCGCGATGCCGAGCGCGAACAGCTGCTGACTGAATTCCTGGCGCGCGGCGACGAGATCATCAACGGCACCGTCAAGCGGCTCGACAAAGGGGACCTCATCATCGAGGCCGGCAAGATCGAAGCGCGGCTGCCGCGGTCCGACATGATCCCGAAGGAAAATCTGCGCATCGGCGACCGCGTACGCGCGTTCGTGCAGAAGATCGATCGCCAGGCACGTGGCCCGCAGGTGATCCTGTCGCGCACGTCGCCGGAGTTCCTGAAGAAGCTCTTCGAGCTCGAAGTCCCCGAGATCGAGCAGGGCCTGTTGCAGATCAAGTCCGCGGCGCGCGATCCCGGCGTGCGCGCCAAGATCGCCGTGTGGACCAACGATCGCCGCATCGATCCGATCGGCACCTGCGTCGGCATGCGCGGCTCGCGCGTGCAGGCGGTGACGAACGAGCTTGCCGGTGAGCGCGTCGACATCGTGCTGTGGTCGGATGATCCGGCGCAGTTCGTGATCGGCGCGCTGGCCCCGGCCAACGTGTCGTCGATCCTGGTGGACGAAGACCGGCACGCGATGGATGTCGTGGTCGACGAGGACAACCTCGCGATCGCAATCGGTCGCAGCGGGCAGAACGTGCGCCTGGCCAGCGAACTCACCGGCTGGCAGATCAACATCATGACCGCGGACGAATCGACTCAGAAGAAGGAATCGGAACAGGCCAATGCGCGCGCCAACTTCGTCGACCGGCTTGACGTCGATGAGGAGGTCGCCAACATCCTGATCCAGGAGGGTTTCGCCACACTCGAAGAAATCGCCTATGTGCCGGTCAGCGAACTGCTGGAGATCGAGGCGTTCGACGAGGAAACGATCGAAGAGCTGCGCACGCGTGCGCGCAACGCGCTGCTGACCGAGGCCATCGTGCGCGAGGAGAACCTCGATAAGGTCGACAAATCGATGCTCGAACTCGACGGCATGGACAACGAACTCGCGGCCAAGCTGGCGGCCAATGGCCTGAAGACCCGTGACGACCTGGCGGAACTCGCGGTCGATGAGCTGACCGAGATGACCGGCGTCGATGACGAGCGCGCGAAGACGCTGATCATGGCCGCACGCGCGCACTGGTTCGCGTAAGGGGATCAGCGAGCGAGAGCGCCGACGAACTGAATTTGAAGAGGACACCATGGCCAGCAATACCATCGCCCAATTCGCCGCGGAACTGAAACTTCCGCCGCCGATGCTGCTCGAGCAGCTGCGTGCGGCCGGCGTCACCAAGGCCACCGAGACCGACATCCTCTCGGAGGAAGACAAGGCGCGACTGCTGGAGTCGCTGCGTCGCGCGCACGGCGGTGAAGGCGCCGAAAAGCGCAAGATCACGCTGACGCGCAAGCAGACGTCCGAGATCAAGCAGGCGGACGCGACCGGCAAGGCGCGCACGATCCAGGTCGAGGTGCGCAAGAAACGCGTTTTCGTCAAACGCGACACCGACGTGGAAATCGAGGTGCCCGCGGCGCCGGTCGCCCCGGTGATCGACGAAGCCGAGCTGCGCAAACGCGAAGAGGAAGCGCGGCGCCAGGCGGAACTGGCCGCGCGCCAGACCGCAGAGGCGCGGGAGCGCGCCGACCGGGCGCAGCGCGATGTGGTCGACGCGCAGCGCAAGGAACAGCAGGACGTGGAAGCGGCGCGCGCGCGCGAGGCCACCGCGCAGGCGGATCTTGCCCGCGTCAAGGCCGAGCAGGTCGTTGCGGACAAGGTGGCGAAGGAAGCGCAACAGGCGCAGGAACGCGCACGCCGCGTCGTTGAAGAAGAAGTCGCCGCCATCAAGACCATGATGTCGGCGCCACGCAAGCCCGCGAAGGCGCCGACGGCCGAAGGCACGCTGCACAAGCCGTTGGCCAAGGTCGAAGCGAAGCCCGGCGAAGCGAAGAAAGAAGACAAGAAACCCGGCGTCAAGGAAGTGAAATCGGGCAAGCTTGCCTCGTCCTGGTCGGAAGACGCCGCGAAGAAGCGTGCGCTCAAGACCCGCGGCGACGCGGGCGCCGGCGGCTGGCGCGGGCCCAAGGGCCGTCGTCCGGCACGTGGCGAGGAAGAGCGCGCCCCGGTGGCGATGCCCTCCGAGCCGATCGTGCGCGATATCTCGGTGCCCGAGACGATCACCGTCGCCGACCTGGCGCACAAGATGGCCGTCAAGGCGTCCGAAGTCATCAAGGTACTGATGAAGATGGGCCAGATGGTCACGATCAATCAGGTGCTGGACCAGGACACGGCGATGATCATCGTCGAGGAAATGGGCCACAAGGCGCTCGCCGCCAAGCTCGACGATCCCGAGGCGCTGCTGGCCGAGTCCGAATCGGCCGCCGTCGAGGCCGCGCCCGAAGCCCGGCCGCCCGTGGTCACGATCATGGGCCACGTCGACCACGGCAAGACGTCGCTTCTCGACTACATCCGCCGCACCAAGGTCGCGGCCGGTGAAGCGGGCGGCATCACGCAGCATATCGGCGCATACCATGTGGAAACGCCGCGCGGCATCATCACCTTCCTCGACACGCCGGGCCACGAGGCGTTCACCGCGATGCGCGCGCGCGGCGCGAAGGCCACCGACATCGTGATCCTGGTCGTTGCCGCTGATGACGGCGTGATGCCACAGACCAAGGAGGCGATCGCGCACGCCAAGGCGGCCGGCGTGCCGCTCGTGGTCGCGCTCAACAAGATCGACAAACCGGAAGCCAATCCGGAGCGCGTGAAGCAGGAACTCGTCGCCAACGAGGTCGTGCCGGAAGAGTACGGTGGCGATTCGCCTTTCGTGCCGGTCTCGGCCAAGACCGGCCAGGGTATCGACACCTTGCTCGAGAACGTGCTGCTGCAGGCCGAAGTGCTGCAACTGACGGCGGTGAAGGACGCTCCGGCCAAGGGCCTCATCATCGAGTCGCAGCTCGACAAGGGGCGCGGCCCGGTGGCCACGGTGCTCGTGCAGGCGGGAACGCTGAAGCGCGGCGACGTGGTGCTCGCGGGCTCCGCCTTCGGCCGCGTGCGTGCGATGCTGAACGAAGCGGGCAAGGCGATCGCCGAGGCGGGACCGTCAATCCCCGTCGAGATCCAGGGCCTGTCGGATGTGCCAGCGGCGGGCGACGAGTTGATCGTGCTCGGCGACGAGCGCAAGGCGCGCGAGATCGCGCTCTATCGCCAGGGCAAGTTCCGCGACACCAAGCTCGCCAAGCAACAGGCCGCCAAGCTCGAGAACATGTTCGAGGGCGTGGGCGAGGGTGCGGCGCGAACGCTGCCGCTGATCATCAAGGCCGACATGCAGGGCTCGCAGGAAGCGCTGGTGCATGCGCTCACGAAACTCTCGACCGATGAGGTCAGGGTGCAGGTCGTGCACGCTCAGGCGGGTGGCATCACCGAGAGCGACATCAACCTGGCGATCGCCTCGAAGGCTGTGATCATCGGTTTCAACGTGCGCGCCGACGTCTCGGCGCGCAAGCTGGCCGAGGGCAATGGCATCCAGATCCGCTACTACAACATCATCTACGACGCCGTCGACGATGTGAAAGCCGCGTTGAGCGGTCTGCTGGCGCCGGAGCAGCGCGAGCAGGTGCTCGGCATGGTGCAGATCCGCCAGATCTTCCGCGTGCCGAAGGTCGGCGCGGTGGCCGGCTGCATGGTGCTCGATGGTGTGGTCAAGCGCACGGCGCAGGCGCGCCTGCTGCGTGACAACGTCGTGATATGGACCGGGGAGCTGGCGTCGCTGAAGCGCTTCAAGGATGACGTGCGCGAGGTCAAGGCCGGCTTCGAGTGCGGCCTCGGCCTGAAGGGCTACGACGACATCAAGGAAGGCGACCAGCTGGAGATCTTCGAAGTGCAGGAAGTCGCGCGCACGCTGTAAGGCGATGCCGGAACACTTCGATGAAGCCAGCCAGAAAACCCGCGCGCGGTTTGCGCATTGCCGATCAGATCCAGCGCGATCTGGCCGAGCTGATTCCGCGCGAGGTGCGTGATCCGCGCGTCGGCATGGTCACGGTGAGCGGGGTCGAAGTCACGCCGGACTACGCGCACGCCAAGGTGTTCTTCACCGTGATCGGCAGCGATCCGGAGATCGCTGCGCACGGGCTGAACGCCGCGGCCGGGCATCTGCACAACCTGCTCTTCAAGCGGCTGCACATCCACACCGTGCCGCGGCTGCATTTCCTGCACGACACGAGCGTTGCGCACGGCTTCGAGATCGATCGGCTCATTTCGGAGGCGGTCGGAAAGCCCCTGCCGGCGCGCAAGCCCGAACATCCGGACGAGTGAGCAGTGGCACGCGCCCGCCGGGGGGACCCGGTCGACGGCGTGCTGCTGCTCGACAAGCCGAGTGGCATCACGTCCAACCATGCCCTGCAGAAGGCGCGGCGATTGCTCAACGCCGCCAAGGCCGGGCACACGGGGACGCTTGACCCGCTGGCGAGCGGGCTGCTGCCGTTGACGTTTGGCGAAGCGACCAAGTTCTCTGCCGATCTGCTCGACGCCGACAAGGCGTATGAAGCCACGGTTAAGTTCGGCGTGCGCACGACGACCGGGGATGCCGAAGGTGAAGTGGTCGAAACGCGCACGGTGGCGCTCGCGCGTGACGAAATCGAGGCCGTGCTGTCGCGGTTCCGCGGCCGCATCGAGCAGGTGCCGCCGATGCACTCGGCATTGAAGCGCGACGGGCGACCGTTGTACGAACTGGCACGCAGGGGCGTTGAAGTCGAGCGTGCACCGCGTACGGTGACGATTCTTCGGCTGGTGTTGCTTGAGGTGACCGGCGACAGCGCACGCATTGAGGTTGAATGCAGCAAGGGCACGTACGTGCGCGTGCTGGCGCAGGACATCGGCGAAGCGCTCCGATGCGGCGCGCACCTCGCCGCCTTGCGGCGCACGCGCGTCGGCGCGCTGACACTCGATGAGGCCGTGCCGCTGGCGGCGCTGGAATTGATGCCGCCGGCAGTGCGGCGCGAATGGCTCAAGCCCGCGGACACGCTGCTCGCGTCGCTGGCGCGAGTTGAATTGAACGATCGCGACACCGCGCGCTTCGGCCACGGCCAGGCGATCGAGAATGCTGCGGCGCCGGCGCCGCGCGTGCGCGTGTACGGCGGCGATCGCCTGCTCGGCGTGGCGAAGATCGACGCTGATGGAACACTCACACCGCTGCGGCTGGTGCGAACGAATGACGACTGAACGAGAGTTGAAAATGCAACGAGCCCTGCGCAACATCGCCATCATTGCCCACGTCGATCACGGCAAGACCACGCTGGTCGACAAGTTGCTGCAGCAAAGCGGCACGTTTCGCGCCAACCAACAGGTGACCGAGCGCGTGATGGACAGCAACGACATCGAGCGCGAGCGCGGCATCACGATCCTGGCCAAGAACTGCGCGGTCGACTACGCCGGCACGCACATCAACATCGTCGACACGCCGGGCCACGCGGACTTCGGCGGCGAGGTCGAACGCGTGCTGTCGATGGTCGATGGCGTTCTGCTGCTGGTCGATGCGGTCGAAGGGCCGATGCCGCAGACGCGCTTCGTCACCCGCAAGGCGCTCGCGCTGGGACTCAAGCCCATCGTGGTCGTCAACAAGATCGATCGGCCGGGCGCGCGGCCCGACTATGTGGTCAACGCGACGTTCGACCTCTTCGACAAGCTGGGCGCCACCGAAGCGCAGCTCGATTTTCCGGTGATCTACGCATCGGCGCTGGAAGGCTACGCGGGCACGCGCCCCGACGTCCGTGAGGGCGACATGAGAGCGCTGTTCGACGCCATCATCGAACAGGTTCCGGTGCGTGAGGACGATCCGCTCGGACCGCTGCAGCTGCAGATCTGCTCGCTCGACTACTCGAGCTACGTCGGCAAGATCGGCATCGGCCGTATCACGCGCGGTCGCATCCGCACGGGGCAGGAGGTGGCGGTGATAAACGGCCCGGGGTCCACACCGATCCGGGGCCGCGTCAACCAGGTGCTCAAGTTCCGCGGCCTCGAGCGGGAACTGGTCGAAGAAGCTGCCGCGGGTGACATCGTGCTGGTGAACGGCATCGACGAGATCTGGATCGGCTCGACGCTGTGCCCGGTCGATGCGCCCGAGGCGCTGCCGCTGCTGAAGGTCGACGAGCCGACGCTGATGATGAACTTCTGCGTCAACACCTCGCCGCTGGCCGGGCGTGAAGGCAAGTACGTGACCAGCCGCCAGCTGCGCGAGCGGCTCGATCGGGAGCTCAAGTCCAACGTCGCCATGCGGATGAAGGAGACGAGCGACGAGACCGTGTGGGAGGTTGCCGGCCGCGGCGAGCTGCACCTGACGATCCTGATCGAGAACATGCGGCGCGAGGGCTATGAGCTTGCCGTGTCGCGACCGCGCGTGCTGCTGAAGGAGATCGACGGCGTGAGGCACGAGCCCTACGAGCTGCTCACGGTCGATATCGAAGAGCAACATCAGGGTGTCGTCATGGAAGAACTCGGCAGCCGCAAGGGCGACCTGCAGGACATGCAGTCCGACGGGCGCGGGCGCGTTCGGCTCGAGTACCGGATTCCGGCGCGCGGGCTGATCGGCTTCCAGGGTGATTTCCTGACGATGACACGCGGCACCGGGCTGATGAGCCACATCTTCGACGACTACGCGCCGGTGAAGCTCGGCGACGTCGGTGCGCGTCGCAACGGCGTGCTGATTTCGCAGGACGATGGCGAGGCGGTCGCCTACGCGCTGTGGAAGCTGCAGGAGCGCGGCCGCATGTTCGTCAGTCCCGGCGACAAGCTCTACGAGGGAATGATCATCGGCATCCACTCGCGCGACAACGACCTGGTGGTCAATCCGATCCGGGAGAAGAAACTCACCAACGTGCGCGCCTCGGGCAAGGACGAACATATCGATCTCGTGCCGCCGATCAAGCTGACGCTGGAGTACGCGGTCGAGTTCATCGCCGATGACGAGCTGGTCGAAGTCACGCCGCAGAGCATCCGGCTGCGCAAGCGCTACCTCAACGAGCATGAGCGCAAGCGCGCGGTGCGCGAGAAAGAGGTGGCGTGACCGGCGCTTTGCACGGGCGCGCGCATCGCCGCGCGATCCTGCTGATGATCTGCGTGGCCACGATGTGGTCGATGGCCGGCGTGGTGACGCGCCATCTGACGCCGGAGCTGCAGGCGCATGGCCGCTTCGAGATCACGTTCTGGCGCAGTCTCTTTGCCGCGCTGACAGTTGCGGCCTACTTCGTGTTCGTGCGCCGCGAGGGTTTTCGTCCCTTCATCGAGTCCGGTGTTGCGGGACTGATCTCGGGTGCGATGTGGGCGGTGATGTTCAGCGCGTTCATGCTCGCACTGACACTGACGACGACGGCCAATACGTTGCTGGTGCTGAGCCTGGGGCCGCTCGTCACGGCGATACTGGCGTGGATCGTGCTGCGGGCGCCGGTGCCGGCGCGTACGTGGATCGCGATCGCCGCCGCCATGATCGGCATGGCGTGGATGTTTTCACAGAGCGCAGGGGGTGGGCCGACCGGCAATCATCTGCTCGGCATGATGATCGCGTTCTCCGTGCCGCTCGCCTCGGCGATCAATCTCGTCACCCTGCAGAAAACGCGCGCGCACGTCGATCTCGTGCCGGCGGTGCTGCTGGGCGGTGCGATCTCGGCGCTGCTGATGCTGCCGTTCGCGTTTCCCTTTCGCGCCGCGCCGCTCGACATTCTTCTGATCGCGGCGCTCGGCGTGTTCCAGCTTGGTGTGCCCTGCATGGTGATGGTCGTCGCCACCCGGCACCTGTCCGCACCCGAGGTGTCGCTGCTCGCCTTGCTGGAAGTCGTGCTGGGACCGCTGTGGGCCTGGCTCGGTGCCGGCGAAACGCCGTCGACCGCAACGCTCTATGGCGGCTCGATCGTTCTCGCCGCATTGATCGGCAACGAACTGCTGCGGCTGAGAAACGTGGATCCGCCGCGCGCTGCGGTGGACGCGCGATTCAGTTAGGTCAGGCGCCGCAGGTTCCACTCGTGCACCGGCGCGCCGCCCAGCTGGCGCGCGGCATACTCGCGCGCCAGCAACGCGAAGTTTCGCCCGTGCGCATTGACGAAACGGCGCTGCCAGACGGCGGCGGTCTGTCCGCCGCCGACGCGGCGCTCGATCAGCGACAGATGGCGCTGGGCCACATCATCGTCGACGCCGAGCTGGTGCAGTCCCTCGTGCGCACGCTCGATCAGTTCGACGATCAAGAGCGACCGCAGCGCCATCCGTTCCCGGTCGAGCCATACAACCTCGGCACCCAGTCCACTGCGCGC
>Ga0209048_10005384_pt1 | contig 12091 bp, 12 predicted proteins | sample FrelakmetCRP12CR_FD_187146 | JGI IMG/M metagenome (GOLD analysis project Ga0209048, IMG submission 187146) | Freshwater lake sediment microbial communities from the University of Notre Dame, USA, for methane emissions studies - CRP12 CR (SPAdes)... | ecosystem: Environmental > Aquatic >... | reverse complement strand
CATGGCGAAGATCCTGAAGGAGGAAGGGGTCAGGCGGGTGGTGATCCCGAAGCTGGGGGAGGCGTTTGACCTCGGGTGACGGGAACTGCAACTGCACGGATGGGAACTGCAACTGCGTGAGCGGTAAGCGGTAAGCGGGAACACCGGGATGGCATTTGGATCGAGACGCGGCACCCATGATCAATGAGCCGCCATGGCTCCCGCTTACCGCGACCGAAGGGAGTCCTTTAGGGCTCACCGCTTACCGATTTCCCCGTCTCTTGCGCCCCCCGTCCCCGGGGTGCAACTTCGCCATCAGGCTGCATCCATGACTCTCCTCTCGTCCGACCGCCGCTACACCGGGCGGATTCTCAATCTCGACGTCGACACGGTCCGGTTTCCCGACGGATCGACCGGCCAGCTCGAGATGATCCGCCACCCGGGCGCGGCCGCGGTGGTGCCCCTGCTCGATCCGCCCGACGCACCCGATCCGCGGGTCCTCCTCATCCGCCAGTTCCGTCACGCCGCCGAGGGCTTCATCTGGGAGATCCCGGCCGGCCGGCTCGACCCTGGCGAGCGTCCCGACGCGTGCGCCCGCCGCGAGCTGGAGGAGGAGGCCGGGGTCCAGGCGGAGGAGCTGCGGCCCCTGGTCACGATCCACACGACCCCGGGGTTCACCGACGAGCGCATTCATCTCTTCCTCGCCACCGGCCTCCGCCCCGGACAGCACCGGCGCGAAGCCGACGAATTCCTCGAGGTGCATACCCTGCCGTGGAGCCGGGTCGCCGGCATGATCGCGCGCGGCGAGATCGGCGACGCCAAGACGCTGTCGGCATTGCTCTACGTCCACGCCTTCGTGCTCGAGGGACGAATCGAGGCGGGCGATGCTGTCGGATAGGCTCTGGTGGCTGGGAAGGAATCCCAAGAATCTCCGGTCCGCCCGTCGGGCCGCGGGGTCGGTGGCGCTGTCGCCAGACAGCGATACGGCGTTCGGGGCTCCGGCCAGCCCGACGATTCCGCCGCTCGATCCGAACGTCGAGGCCGCCGCGCTGATCCAGGCCCATCTCGAGGGAAATCCCCGCGCCTTCTCCCAGCTGGTGGCACGCTACCAGGCCCGGCTTCTCAACTTCGTCTACCGCATGATCGGCGACCGGGAGCGGGCCGAAGACCTGGTGCAGGAAGCCTTCATCAGGGTCCATCGCCACCTGCACCGGTTCGATCCCAGCCGGAAGTTCTCGACCTGGGCCTACACCATCGCCTCCAACCTGGCACGCAACGAGCTCAGAAACCGGAGCCGGAGCCCCTTCGTCCTGTTCCGGACCCTCCGGGCCAGGCTGAGGGACGAACCGCTCCTGCCGATGCAGGTGGAGGACCTCACCACTCGTCCCGACCTTATGCTGCAGGACCGCGATCTCAAGGAACTGGTGGAGCAGACCGTGGCCCGCCTGTCGCCGCGGCACCGCGAGGTATTCGTGCTCCGCGAGCTCGAGGGGAAGAGCTACGAGGAGATCGCCGAGGTCACGAGCTGCAACATCGGCACCGTGAAGAGCCGGCTGAATCGCGCCCGGCAGCGTTTCGCGGAACTGATCGCCCCCCACCTGGATTGAGGGAGCGGACCTATCGGCACGGTGCGGGGTATTCCCAATAGATGGTGCCGCATCGTCCGGACCCTGGAGCCCTGATGCATTGCGACGAATTCCTGGCCCGATATTCGGCCTGGCGTGACGGCCTGGAGCCGTGGAACGCGGAGGCCATGGCCGCCCACCTTGAAGGCTGCGATTCCTGCCGGGCCCGCGATGAGGCGCTGCGGCACGGCGTCGCCGCCCTGCGGGGCCACGAGGTGGCGCCGTCGTGGGGGTTCGAACGGCGCCTGGCCCGCCGGCTGGCCAGGGCGGAGCACCGCCCGCCCCACGTGGCGCCGCTGGCCGCGACCGCGATGGCCATCCTGACCCTGCTCGTCATCGCGCTGGCGAGCCGGCGCGCGCCGGTCACGACCGCACAGGCCGAGACCGAGCCGCCCGTCCTGGCCCGGCCGATGGCCAGTGCCGGCCCTCCCTTCGTCGCCTTCATCCCGATCCGCTAGCCTCCCCCTCGAACTTTGAGTCGTGGGGGAGTGACGGTAGAATTCCCCCATGCCCGTCCTGAAGTTCAGCGAGTTCTCCCGCGCCCTCGGCAAGGGCGAGCTGGCCCCCGTCTACTATTTTCACGGCCCCGAGGACCTGCTCAAGGAAGAGCGGGCGGCGCTGGTGCTCGAGGCCGCGCTCGATCCGGGTTCGCGCGAGTTCAATTTCGAGCAGCGGTCTGCCACCGATCTCGACGCCGAATCGCTCCACACCCTGCTCCAGACCCTGCCGATGTTCGGGGGACGCCGGGTGATCTTCCTCAGGGCGGTCGAGGCGCTGAAGAAGAAGCCCCGCGTGCGAGAGGCGCTGCTGACCGAACTGGGGCGCCCCAATCCGGATGCGGTGGTGGTCCTGTTCGAGACGGCCCCGGACGAAGGCGAAGGCAGCCGCAAGCGTGAGCCCGACCCGGACCTCATCCGCCTCGCCGCGTCGGTGGTGGCCGACCGCCTGTTGCCCGAAGAAGCGGTGGAATGGCTCCGGCGCCGGGCCCAGCAGGCGGGAGTTCGTTTCGCCGAGGGCGCGGCGGAGCACCTCGCCAGGGCGGTGGATTACGAACTCGGCACGCTGCGCACCGAACTCGAGAAGTTCAGTGCGCTGGGCGGTGACACGGCCGTCACGGTCGAGCGCGTGGGAGATCTCATTGGCGTCCGCCAGGGCGAGACCGCCACTGACTGGCGTGATGCCGTGCTCGAGGACGACACCGCCCGGGCGCTGGCGTTGCTCGGGCCGGTGCTCGAGCAGAGCGGCAACAGCGGCGTCAAGCTGGTCTCGCTGCTCGGAACGGGGCTGGCCGGCCTCGCGGTGGCACGGGCCCGGCTCGACCGCGGGGAGCGGGCGCAGAGCCTGCCATCGGCCCTGATCCAGGTGCTGCGCGCCGTGCGACCCTTCGGGGTGACGAACTGGAATGAGGAAACCGCGCGATGGGCCCGCTGTGCCCCCCGCTGGCCTCAGCCGCGGATCCGGCGGGCCTTTCGCTCGGCCCTCGCCGCCGACCGGGCGCTCAAGGGCACCCGGATTTCCGACGAGCGCGGTGTCGTGACTGACCTGGTGCTCGAACTGGGCGGGACCGCGGAATGGCGGGAGGGCGGGAAGCGCCTCCGGTCGCCGGCTTCCCGTTCTGCTCAAACCGTCGCAGGAGCCTAGCATGCTTCGTCCAGCCTTCCCGCCCTCCCGTCTTCCCGCGCTGGTGCTGGCGCTCGCCCTCGCCGCAGCGCCACTCGCGGCCCAGACCGACTCCATGCTGATCCGGGTGGTTCAGCTGGCGCAGGATGGCCAGGGCGACTCGGCCCGTGCCCTGGTCACCCGGATCCTGGCGACCACCTCGCCACTCGATTCCCTCTACCCTCAAGCGCTGTACACCTCGGGCCTGGTCGCCAAGACGGTGGACAACATGCGGCGGGCCTACCAGCGGGTCGTGGTCGAGTTCACGACGTCGAGCTGGGCCGACGACGCCCTGCTGCGGCTGGCGCTGCTGGACTACGCCGACGGCAACCCGTCGAGCGCGCTGCAGAAGCTCGACCGGATCCGGTCCGACTACCCCGACAGCCCGCTCATCCCGATGGCGGCATACTGGGCGGCCAAGTCGGCGTTCGACCTGAAGAAGCTGGCCGAGGGGTGCAAGTGGCTCAGCGACGGCCTGGCGGGGGTCGGCGACAATGTCGAGCTGCAGAACCAGCTGGACTATCTCAACGGCCGCTGCACCCCGGAGGCCATCGCGCGGGCCGAAAGCACGCAGGTCCAGCCCGCGCCGAAGCCACCGACGCCCAGGCCGGCGGCCCCCACGCCCAAGACCCCCGCCCCGAAGCAGCCGCCCCCTTCCGCGACTCCGGCACCCGCAGCGGCGTCCGCGACCGCGACGGCCCCGCCGGGGCCCGAAACCTGGAGCGTGCAGGTCGGCGCCGTGAAGACCCGGGACGCGGCCGACGCGCTGGTGGCCGGTCTCAAGAGCGTCGGCTATCCCTCGCGCATCGTTTCGGAGGGCGGCTACTTCAAGGTCCGGGCGGGGCCCTACCCCGACCATGCCACGGCCATGGCCGCCGCGGCCAAGATCAGGGTGCTCAAGGGCGGCTCCGCCTACGTGGTACAGGACAAGTAGCGGACGGCTGGCGTGGCTGACGTCACCGATACCCCGCTGATGCAGCAGTACAAGGAGATCAAGTCCCGGAACCGGGACGCGATCCTCTTCTTCCGCATGGGCGATTTCTACGAGATGTTCTTCGAGGACGCCCACCTCGCCGCCCGCCTCCTCAACATCACCCTGACCTCTCGCGGCGACGGCGTGCCGCTGGCCGGCGTGCCGGTCAAGGCCGCGGCGGACTATCTCCGCCAGCTGGTCGCGGCCGGGCAGCGGGTCGCGATCTGCGAACAGGTCGAGGACCCGAAGCTGGCCAGGGGCATCGTCCGCCGCGAGGTGATCGAGACGTTCACGCCCGGGGCGATTCTCGACGAGGGATCGCTGGCGGGGGGGAGGAACAATTTCCTCGCTGCCGTCGGCCGCCGGCCGGAGGGGCAGGGGGGCGGAGGGGCAGTGGGACTGGCGGCGATTGACCTCAGTACCGGGGAATTCCTGCTGGAGACGGTCGAGCCGTCCTCGCTCGACGAGGCGCTGGGCCGCCTGGCGCCCGCCGAGCTGGTGGTGCCGGCGGGCCAGTCGCCGCCCCGCGTGGGCGAGGATGGCACCCTCATCACCCCGCGCGAGGCCTGGGAGTTCGATCCCGAACTGGCCCGCGAGGACCTGGCCCGCCGCTTCGGCGTCGCCTCGCTCGAGGGCTTCGGGCTGGGCCCCGAGGACACCCCGGCGATCGGGGCCGCCGGCGCCCTGCTCCGCTACCTGCAGGAACTCCAGCCGTCGGGACTCCCGCACCTCGCCCGCCCCACCGTGCGCCGCGGCGACCGCCACCTCTGGCTCGACGAGATGACCCGCCGCAACCTGGAGCTGGTAGAGCCACTCCGGGCCGGTGCGCGCGGCGTGACGCTGCTCGAAGTGCTCGATCGCACCGTGACCCCGATGGGCGCGCGCCTGCTCCGGAGCTGGCTGCTTTCGCCGCTCAGGGACCCGGCCGCGATCCGCCGCCGCCTCGACGCGGTGCAGGTCATGGTGGAGGACGAGTCCGGCCGGGCCCGCCTGCGCGAGGCGCTGGACGGCGTCCGCGACGTGGAACGGCTGGCCGGGCGCGCCGCCGCCGGGCGCGCCACCCCCCGCGAGCTGGGCGCCCTCCGCGACTCCTTCGCCCGCATGCCCGACGTCCTCGAGGGGCTCACCACGCTGGCCGGCCGCGAGCGGAGCGAACGCCTGGCGGGGCTGGCCGATGACTTCGACCTGCTGCAGGACCTGGCCCAGCTGCTCGGCGCAGCGCTGACCGACCGTCCCCCCGCCGTCCTGGCCGACGGCGAGGTGATTCGTCCCGGCTACGACGCCGGCCTGGACCAACTGCGCGACCTGCGCGACGGCGGCAAGCAGTACATCGCCGGCCTCCAGCAGCGGGAGCGGGACCGCACCGGCATCACGTCGCTCAAGGTCGGCTACAACAAGGTCTTCGGGTACTACCTCGAGATCACCAATGCCCACAAGGAACGGGTCCCGCCCGACTATGAGCGGCGCCAGACGCTGACCGGGGCCGAGCGGTACGTGACCCCCGAACTCAAGGACTACGAGGCGAAGGTGCTGGGGGCGGAGGAGCGGATGGCGGCGCGCGAGGCCGAGCTCTTCACTGCGCTCCGGGACAAGGTGGGCCAGGCGGCGGCGCGGGTGCAGCGCACGGCGCGGTCGCTGGCCCGGCTGGACGTCTGGGCGGCGCTCGCCGAGGTGGCGGTTCGCCAGCGCTACGCGCGGCCCGAGGTCCACGACGGTCCGACCCTGGTCCTCAAGGCCAGCCGCCACCCGGTCATCGAGACCATGATGCCGCGCGAGGCATTCATCCCCAACGACGTGCGCTTCGAGCCGTCGGCGCGGGTGCTCCTCGTGACCGGCCCCAACATGGCGGGCAAGAGCACGATCCTGCGCCAGATCGGGCTCTGCGTGCTGCTGGCGCAGATGGGCGGCTACGTGCCGGCGGCCGCGGCCTCTATCGGCGTGGTGGACCGCCTGTTCACCCGCGTCGGCGCGAGCGACAACCTCGCGCGCGGGCAGTCGACCTTCATGGTGGAAATGGCCGAGACCAGCGCCATCCTGCACAACGCCACGGGGCGGAGTCTCGTCCTGCTCGACGAGATCGGGCGCGGCACCTCGACCTACGACGGAGTGGCGATCGCCTGGGCGGTGACTGAGCACCTGCACGACGTGGTCGGCTGCCGCACGATGTTCGCCACGCACTATCACGAGCTGATGCAGCTGCCGGAAGAGCTGGCCCATGCCCGGAATCTCAACGTCGCGGTGCGGGAGTCGGGCGACACCGTCGTGTTCCTGCACCGCCTCGAGGCGGGCGGCACCGATCGCTCGTACGGCATTCACGTGGGCCAGCTGGCCGGGCTCCCCGGCGAAGTGGTGCAGCGGGCCCGCCAGGTACTGCGAACGCTGGAAGGTGAGCACCGGGTCGTTCCCGGCGCACCACCCCTGCCCGAGGATCCCGGCCAGCTCGCGCTGTTCGGCGAGGCCGGGCCCGATCCGATGGTCGAAGAGATCAGGGGACTCGACCTCGATCAGATGACCCCGCTGGAGGCGCTCAACCGCCTGGCCGATCTCAAGCGGCGCGCGGCGGAACGGTGAGCGGCGGCCGGAGGATTAGCTTTCAGCGCATGATGGGGAAGAGTGCGGGCGGAAGGGGCGTGAGCGGCGGAAGGCGCCAACCGCTTCTCACGTCCGCCTCGACCGCCGCTTTCGCCGTTTCCGCCCTGCTGGCCTGCACCGGCCCCAAGTCCTCCACCGTGCGACTGCCGGCCGGGGCGCCCGAGCGGCGCGGCCTTGAACCTCCCGTGGTGATCAACCCCGATCCCGGGGTCGAGTACCCGTCAGCGCTTTACGAGCAGGGCATCGAGGGCAAGGTGGTGCTCCGGCTGTTCGTGGACTCGGCCGGCCGCCTGGTGCGCGACTCGACCCGGATCGCGGAGTCGAGCGGCTACCCGGCCCTGGATTCTGCCGCGCTACGGGCGGCCCCGGGGTTCCGTTTCGCGCCGGCCCGGGACAACGACGTCCCTGTCTCCGCCGCGTTCCTGCAACCGGTCCAGTTCCGTCATCCCCCCCGGGGAGGCACGACACCGTGACGATTCCCCATCCGACGCCCTACGCCTCCGTCCTCGACACCGTCGGCGGCACCCCGTTGATCCGACTCGGCCGGGTGGGCGCCGGGATCCGGACCCCGGTCTATGGCAAGGCGGAATACGCCAACCCGGGCGGCTCGGTCAAGGACCGGATCGGCCAGATCATCATCGAGGACGCGGAGCGGCGCGGTGAACTGGGCCCCGGTGGCACCATCGTCGAGAGCACCAGCGGCAATACCGGGGTGGGCCTGGCCATCGCGGCCGCCCTCAAGGGCTACCGCTGCATCTTCACCCTGCCGGACAAGATGTCGCAGGAAAAGGTCCGGCTGCTCAAGGCGTACGGCGCCGAGGTGATCGTGACCCCCACCGCGGTGCCGCCCGATCACCCGGACAACTACGTCGTGAGAGCCAAGCAGATCGTGGCCGACACCCCGGGGGCGGTCCTCGCCAACCAGTATGGCAACCAGTTGAACCCCGAGGCCCACTACCGCACCACCGGACCGGAGATCTGGACCCAGACCGACGGCAAGGTGACCCACTTCGTGGCGGGGTGCGGGACGGGTGGCACGGTGAGCGGCACGGGGAAGTACCTCAAGGAGCGCAACGCGGCGGTCCGGGTCATCGCCGGTGATCCGCAGGGCTCGGTCTACACCGGCTACGCCCGGACCGGCAAGGTGGGCGAGGGCCAGCCGTACAAGGTCGAGGGAATCGGGGGCGACAAGATCCACTCGACGATCTGGTTCGAGTGGATCGACGAGTTCCGCCAGGTGAGCGACCGCGACGCCTTCGCCATGAGCCGCCGGCTGGCCCGGGAGGAGGGGATCCTGGTCGGCGGGTCAGCGGGCCTGAACGTCCACCTGGCCCTCGACCTCGCCCGCGAGGTGAACGACCCCGACGCCTGCGTGGTCACCATTCTCTGCGACACCGGCGAGCGCTACCTGTCGAAGCTCTTCAACGACGAGTGGATGCAGGAGAACCAGCTGCTCGACGTGCCGCGCACGACCGTCGAACAGCTGCTCGCCCGCCGGCCCCAGGGCGCCCCGGCGCTGGTCCAGGTCGGGCCATCGGCCCAGGTCCGCCAGGCGCTCAACCTGATGAGCAGCTGGGGCGTCAGCCAGATCCCCGTCATCGAGGACGGCAAGTGCGTCGGCGGGCTCACCGAAGGCGCCCTGATGACCCGCGCCCTGAGCCAGCCCTCCCTGCTGGACCGGCCGGTCCGCGAGATGATGGACGCCCCGTTCCCGGTGGTGGACGCCTCCGCGACGACCGACCGGCTGGCCCCGATGCTGACCCGCGAGAGCCCAGCGGCCCTGATCCAGAAGGACGGCGAGCTGATCGGGATCGTGAGCCGCTACGACATCCTCCAGCAGCTGATCGGCGGCCGCTGATCTGGCCGCAGATGAACGCAGACAACGCAGAAGAACCGGTGACCCGCATACTCACTCTGCTCGGCGCGACCAGCAGAGAAGTTGTCAACACGAAGGCGGTGCGAGCACGGGAGTCATCTGCGTTGTCTGCGTTCATCTGCGGCTAAGTTGCCTTGGAAATAGAACCGGGCGCGCAAGAAATTGGGCAGGTCGCGCGCCAAAGGGATGAGGAACAGCAGCTGCCCCGGCCGTAGACTGGGGAACCCCTGCACGGGAGCGTCCCGGTGCCCGATCCCAGCCGCTACGATTTCACCCACCACGAGCTGACCGGCCAGATTCTCCGGGCCTGTTTCGAGGTCTACGGCGAGCTGGGCACCGGGTTCCTCGAATCGGTGTACGAGGCAGCCGTCTGCGCGGTCCTTTCCCACAGCGGGCTGATCGTCCAGCAGCAGGTTCCCCTCCCGGTCTGGTTCCGGGGGGAGCAGATCGCCCGCTTCCGCGCGGATGCCGTCGTCGAAGGGGTGGTGGTCCTCGAGCTCAAGGCCGCCCGGGCCATCGACCCCGCCCACGAAGCCCAGCTACTCAACTACCTTAAGGCCAGCCGGATCGGCATCGGCCTCCTGTTCAACTTCGGACCCAGGCCCCGCTTCAGACGCATGGTCTTCACCCCGCCGGGCATTCACCAGACGCCGGTCGACGCGCTGCTCCAGGGCGCGGAAGCGATTCCCTCATGAGGGTCACCGTCCTGACCGGCGGCGCCTCCGCCGAGCGCGATGTCGCCCTCGCCTCGGCGGCCCAGATCGTGGCAGCCCTCCGCTCACGCGGCCACCGGGTGACGGTGGTCGATACCCTCCGGGGCACGGTGGCCGAGCGGGAGGAGGCCGGGATCCTTCGCGGGTCCGTGGGCACCGCCCCGCCGGGAGTCACGGAGCTCGGCGAGCAGGAACGCCGCTTCCTTCTCGGCGAGTTCGGGCGGCTGGACGCGGTGCGCAGTGCCGAGGTCCTCTTCCTCGCCCTTCACGGCGGCCGGGGCGAGGACGGCACCCTGCAGGCGCTGCTCGAGGTGATCGGCGTTCCCTACACCGGCAGCGGGCCGCTGGGGAGTGCCCTCGCAATGGACAAGGACATCTCCAAGCATCTCTTCCGCGAGGCCGGAGTTCCCACCGCCGACTGGCTCATGGCCCCGGCGACCGCGGAAGAGGCGGGGCGCCGGCTGGGCTGGCCCCTCATCGTCAAGCCATCGAAGCAGGGCTCGACCGTGGGGCTCTCGCTGGTCAAGGAGCCGTCATCCTTCGACGCTGCCGTAGCCGAGGCCCGCCGCCACGACGACGAGGTCATGATCGAGGGCTTCGTCCCCGGCCGTGAGCTCACTGTCGGCATCCTCGACGGGGAGGCGCTGCCGGTCGGCGAGATCATCCCCCGTCACGAGATCTTCGACTACGAGTGCAAGTACACGCCGGGCATGTCGCAGGAGATCTTTCCGGCCGATCTTCCGGCTGCCCTGGCCGCCGAAGCCCGCCAGCTGGCGGTGCTGGCCCACCGGTGCCTCAAACTCGGCGGGTACTCGAGGATAGATTTCCGCCTGACCCCGGAGGGCCGGCTCTCCTGCCTGGAAGCCAATACCCTCCCGGGCATGACGGGCACGAGCCTTCTCCCCCAGGCCGCGGCGGCAGACGGCATTGGCTTTGCGGAGCTCTGTGACCGGATCTGCCGCACCGCCAGGACCGGACCGAGGGAACAGAAGCCAACCTCTTAGGGTTTAAACGTTTGGAACCGTGATGCTCGACTCCCGATCGTTTCCGCGCCCCACACCGTGGGTGAGCCGCCTGATCGTGGTCAACGCAGTGGTGCTGCTGCTCCTCACCACCGTGCTGACCTCAGGACAGGCGGTAGCCGCGCTTGCCTTCGATCCGGGCACCGCCCTGACCCGGCCCTGGACCTGGGTCACCTACCTGTTCGTGCACGCCGGCGTCCTGCACCTGGCCGCCAACATGCTGGCACTGTACGTCTTCGGCACGCCGGTCGAGAGCCGGCTGGGGAGCCGGACCTTCCTCGCCTACTACCTCTTCTGCGGCATCGGCGCCGCGCTGGTCTCGCTCGGCATGGATGCCCTCCACCTGTTCAGCGGCGAGGTGATCGGCGCCTCGGGCGCCGTGCTGGGTGTGGCCGTCGCCTTTGCGATGCTTTGGCCGGAAGCAGAAATCCTCGTCTTCCCGATCCCGGTCCCGATCCGCGCCCGGACCCTGGTCATCTTCTACGCGATCCTGAGCCTCACGATGTCGGTCATCGGCTCCCAGGATGGCGTCGCCCACCCCGCCCACCTCGGCGGGCTGCTCTTCGGCTGGCTCTGGTTCAAGCTCCGGGACCGCACGCCCCGCATCACGCAAGTGCCAGCCCGGCGCATGGAGCCGGTGGTGATGGCCCAGACCGCCATGCGTGAGACCGGCCCCCACGAATCGACCCCGCCACGCCCGGGGCCGGGGCCTCGAGACGCCGATCCCCAGGCAGCCGAGATTGACCGGGTTCTCGACAAGATCAGCGCCCGCGGGATCGCGAGCCTCACCCCCGAGGAGCGGCGGTTCCTGGACGAGGTGTCGAAGCGGAAGAGGGACGTGAACTAGGCGGGCGGACGGGCAGCAACAACCTACAAACTCCACGGCCTTGTCGGAGCAATCCGGCGGGGCCGTTCCGCGTTCGGCCCATCGACCGGCACTGACACCCATCCGCTTTGACCCGTGGGTCAGCGCCTGACGATGCCGAGGCCTTCGCCGGTTGTGCAGTTGACCAGCAGCAGGCGGTCACTTGCTACCCCGTAGCTTCCCGGCGGATTCACTGAATAGTCGCCTTCGGCGGTTATGTTGCTGGTCATGCGCGACCGGGTCAGGGTGAGGTGGGTGCCACTGCCCGGATCGACCAGGCGCACCGCGCAGTAGCCGCCAGGTGGGAACGCCTGCCCCGAATCAGGAACGAATCGCGCCGGCAGGTTGCTGGCCGGAGAGACAGCCGTCTGGAAGGCGTAGGTGGCACACGCCGCCAGGACGAGGAAAGGCAGAGCCCGCAGCAAGGGCACGACGGGCATCGGCCGGTCCGATTTCGAGGGGAGGGCGCTGCGAATCAAGGAACGTGGTATCTCGCTGCTGTCAAGCCCGCTTGCATCCGCGCCGGAAATTCCGATATTGTCGCGGTGCTGATCAATCTCGTCCCCGAGTTCCTCGCGGTGCTCGACGCCGCCGATCGCGAAGCCGCCTTCCATCATTATCTCAACAGTCACCGCCCGGTCCTCTCGGCCTACTGGCACAACTACGTCCTCGACCTCGACAGCCCGCCGGCCGCAGCGGTGATCCGTCATGCCCTCACCGCGGACCGGGCCGATCTCCTGGCGCTCCTCTCTCGGGTGAACGTGGCTCAGGTCATCGAGGAGGCGGT
>Ga0209048_10005383_pt1 | contig 12093 bp, 9 predicted proteins | sample FrelakmetCRP12CR_FD_187146 | JGI IMG/M metagenome (GOLD analysis project Ga0209048, IMG submission 187146) | Freshwater lake sediment microbial communities from the University of Notre Dame, USA, for methane emissions studies - CRP12 CR (SPAdes)... | ecosystem: Environmental > Aquatic >... | reverse complement strand
GCGGCGACAAGGCGTATGTGCTTTACAGCTTTCCGGTTCCGGAACGGGATGCCTGGTGGCTGGCACTGCTGCCCAAGGATTTCGTGCTGCCCATGCCCGATGCAGAGACGCTCGAAGCGGGTCAGGCCATGGATGTCGTGCATGACTTGTATGACAGACTCCACCTGCCATGGCTTGATAGTCATATATGGCATTCGGCCCTGTATGCTTTGACCGGCCCGGGCATACGTCTGGCCTGCACCGCCGCTTAACCCGCGATACTTGATCGCGGGTTTTTTCTTTCGAAGTCCCCCTCTTTATCCAAAGAGGGGGCAGGGGGAGTTAAAGCGTGCAGGGGGAGTTAATGTGTCCTCCCGTGTCTTGGCGGACGTTTCGGCCCTCCCCCTGCCAAGGGGGAGCCGGAGGGGGTTTTCTTTGTCCGTTTTGCCAGCTCTTGATTGATAATCACGATCTCGTCGCGCAAAATAGTCGCCAGCTCAAAATCCAGCTCGAGCGCGGCTTGTTTCATTTCCTTTTCTTTGACTTTGATCACATCCTCGAGCGCGCGCGATTCGGCCGAAAGTTCGAGCTTCAAAATTTCTTTGATGTCTTTTGGTTCGGCAATGCCCAAAGTGCCGCGCAGGTCTTTGATGGCTTTGTGGATGGTTTGCGGCGTTATGCCGTGCTCTTTGTTGTAAGCAACCTGCTTGGCCCGGCGGCGGTCGGTCTCTGCAATGGCGCGCTTCATGCTGCCTGTGATGCGATCAGCATACAAAACGACCTGGCCCTGGACATTGCGCGCCGCGCGTCCGATGGTTTGGATTAGCGAAGTATCGGAACGCAAGAAGCCTTCCTTGTCCGCGTCCAAAATGCAGACCAGCGCGACTTCGGGCAGATCCAGGCCTTCGCGCAGCAGGTTGACACCGACCAGAACGTCATAGGTTCCTCTGCGGAATTCGGACAGGATTTCCAGGCGGTGGACCGTGTCGATATCAGAGTGCAGATAACACGCTTTGATATTTTTTTCTTTCAAGAACTCGGTCAGATCCTCGGCCATCTTCTTCGTTAACGTCGTAACCAAAGTCCGCAGTCCGGAGTCCGTAGTTTTGGCAATGCGTTCCAGCGCGTCGTCGATCTGGCCCACGGCTTTCTGCCGTCTGCCGTCTGCCGTCTGTTGTTTTGGAGTAATTGGCAAAACCAAAATCTCCGGATCCACCAATCCCGTGGGCCTGATGATCTGTTCGATCACGGCCGAGGATTTGGCCAGTTCGTATTGAGCGGGAGTCGCGGACACGAAAACCGCCTGGCTGATGCGCTTTTCAAATTCATGGAACATGAGCGGCCGGTTGTCGCGCGCCGACGGCAAACGGAAGCCGTGTTCGATGAGAGTGTCTTTGCGCGAGCGGTCGCCTTCAAACATGCCGCCGACCTGCGGGATGGTGACGTGCGATTCGTCCACCATGAGCAAAAAGTCTTTGGGAAAATACGACAGCAGAGTATCAGGCGCTTCGCCTTCTTTACGGCCTGACAAAGGTCTTGAATAGTTTTCTATGCCGTTGCAATAGCCCAGGTTTTCGATCATCTCCAGATCGTAGTGGGTTCGACGCTCAAGCCTTTCGGCTTCCAGGAGTTTGCCTTGCGATTCGAACCATTTAAGACGTTCGGCCAGCTCGCGGCGGATATCCTTGATCGCACGCTCGCGGTCAGGGCCCGCGGTGATGAAGTGTTTGGCCGGAAACAGCCAGATGTCGTGGAGTTCGTTGATGACCTGGCGCGTAACCGGATTTATCTGGGCGATGCGTTCCACGCGGCCGCCCGGAGCTTCGATGCGATAAACGGTTTCTGCGTTGACCGGCATGACTTCCAGCGTCTGCCCGGTCAAACGGAAAGAACCGCGCGTCAGGTCCGCGTTGGTCCGCATGAACTGCATGTCCACCAGCCGGCGTATCACGTCTTCGCGCGAAAGGTCGGTTCCGGTCACCACTTGTAAAATAGTTTCCCGGTAAGCTTCGGGAGCGCCCAGGCCGTAAATGCAGGATACTGATGCGCAGATGATCACGTCTTTCCTGGTCAGCAAAGCCTGCGTGGCATTGTGGCGCAGGCGGTCGATCTCCTCGTTGATCATGGCGGCCTTCTCGATGTACGTGTCGGTTTTGGCGATATAAGCCTCGGGCTGGTAATAATCGTAGTAAGAAACGAAATATTCGACCGCGTTTTCCGGAAAAAATTCCCTGAATTCGTTGCACAGCTGCGCGGCCAGCGTCTTGTTGTGGGCCAAAACCAAAGTCGGTTTCTGCAGATTCTGGATCACGTGGGCCATGGTATAGGTCTTGCCCGTTCCCGTGGCGCCCAGCAACGTCAAAAAACTCTCGCCTTTTTTCAGGTGTTCGGTCAGTTTGGCGATGGCCTGCGGTTGATCGCCGGCCGGTTTATACGGTTGTTTGAGATTGAAACCTTGCATGTCATTTGGTCGCCTGGGTCGTGCTTACGTTTTTCGCCTTGGCCGTTTCCTCGTTGTAAGTGATGGTCAGCTGTTGTTTGCAGTGTTGAGATCCGTTCCAATTCAGCGCCGTCTCGATGGCGTTGGCTCCGGGTTTGAGGGTGTAACCCGTTTTAAACGAACCCGATGAATCATCGATATTTATCCGCGCACCGTTGACGGTCAAATAAACTTCCGGCCATTGTTTCTTTATGGCCTGGTAATCGTAGACTTCTCCCATCAGCTGCAATTCGGGTTTGTTAACGGTTTCTCCATATTGGATCAAACGCGAGTTCTGGTAAGCGAGCGTATGTACCTGGTCCCCGTTTTCTATGATGGGCGGTTTTACCTGGACCGCTTTTTGATTGGGCAGGGTGAAGTTGAAGTTGTAGACTTTGGCGGCGATGGCAATGGCCAAGGCTATGATCAAGACTATAATAGCTCGTCCCTGCCACTTGACGATCCTGATCAGGACATGGCTCTCCTGCTCTTCAGGCGGAAGATGGGCGACCTCCTCGGCATCCAGGTGATGGTGCTGGTTTTCTGACTGGTTAGACTGTTTCATAGGTATTTGTTAATCTATTTTGAGCGACATGTATGGTTTGGTTTGAATCTTCAAGGCCGGTCCTCGGATTGGCTCCCATGGCGGATTTTACCGATCTGCCGTTTTGCCGTGTCATCCGCGAGTCCGGCGCGAAAGCCGTCATCTTTCGCGAAATGGTTTCGGCCGAAGCTTTGGTGCGCGGCAGCAAGCGGACGCTGGAGATGTGTCGTTTGACCGATGTCGAGCGGCCGATCGTCCAGCAGCTTTTCGGTTCAAACCCCGAGTCATTGGCCCAAGCCGCGACTCTGGTGGAAAAGAGCTTTGCACCCGATGGCATTGACCTGAACATGGGCTGTCCGGTGCACAAGGCCGTCAAACAATGGAACGGCGCTTCGCTCATGCGCGAGCCGGATAAGGCCGCGGCCATTGTCAAAGCCGTAAAAGCTGCCATTACAATACCACTTTCCGTCAAAACGCGTCTAGGTTGGAGCAGAACCGATGAGATAGTCGACTTCTTCCGCGTGCTGCAGGATGCCGGTGCCGATGCTGTCGAAATCCACGCAAGGACCAAGGAACAGAGTTATGCAGGCCATGCGGACTGGGAGGCTGTCAAAGCTGTGACACGGACCGCGAGGATTCCGGTGCTCATCAACGGCGATATCACGGATCCTGAATCGGCCAAACAAGCGCTGGAACAATCCGGGGCTCAGGGTCTGCTCATCGGTCGCGGCGCACTCGGTCGTCCTTGGATATTTGAACGAATTCAAACCGCATTGGCAACCGGCAACGACCCCGGCGATCCGCCCATGGATGTTCGTTTGGACTATTTGCGCCGCCACGCCGTCTACCAGATCGAACACTACGGTAAAAACGGTTTGATAAAGCTCCGCAAACATATCCCCTGGTACATCAAAGGCAACGAAGGCTTGCGACTCTATCGAGCCCAGGCGGTAAAAATTTCGACCATGGAGGAGTTGGATAAGCTGATTGAGATGATAAGAGGCTAACTCTCCCCCAACCCATCGCTCAACCCTCATCCCCCGGCTAAACGCCGGTACCTTCTCCCGTCCAACAGGAGAAGGGAGTTTATTAGCTAAGCAACACCCCTCTCCCATTCGATGGGAGAGGGGCAGGGGGGGAGGGTGGGCGCTAGGTTCCGACTTGACCATTCACCCAAAACATGTTAACAAATGGCCACTTGGCCTTCCTTTTCTGTTGCTGCGTTAAGCGGAAATAGTGAAGGGAGGCTTCGGCGGTGTTGTTTTAAAACTGATAGTGGGACGCCTCCCGCCCCTTTCCCTTCGGCAAGCACAGGATACCAGCGTCTGACTTATGAGGATGTGTCGCAAGACTGCTCGCATCAAGTCAGCCGCGCCAAACTAAACAGACGGACTCTCTGGGCGATACTTTTTGGTACACACCACGTTGTCCGTTTGCTGTTCTCGGGAAGGACTATCAAGATAGCTTTTCATCTGTAGAGCACTTGTCCTTTCTCGCCTTTGCCGAGATCGTCTCGGCACTCTTCCTCTGGAACTAACAAATCAGTTTATCAGGTTTATCACGTCCGTCACGTGCCACGTGATAAACATGAAACGTGGTGAACGGTCAATCGGTTATCGAGGAAGAGGGACTGGCGTGAAGGTTTGAAAAGAACATCAGCATCATGTCCCTCGCAATTTGCGTCTGACTCATGACCGACAGTCATCAGACTTCTCGACCATTGTCAGCCGCGCCAAGCTAAAAAGACGGACTTTGGGCATTATGCTGATTAGCACAGTGCGCGGTGTCCGTCTGCTGTTATCGGTCGCCTTAAACGCGATTGGGAGGGACTGTCGCGGGGATGTAAATACTGTTTGGTTTGTGTCCCTCCCCTGTTCGTTCGCAAGTCGAGCTGAGTCGCGTTCAACGCGATGAGCTCGACGGTGGTGGACTATCCGCGGGCTGTCATCGTAACTCACCGGACAGTGTCCGCCGCTCTTCTAGTCCCGTAAGGGACTTTTTTGTTAAACAACAAACAGCAAATAACAAATCGCAAAAATAACCAATTTGTTCGTTGGCATTTTTTGTTGTTTGCTGTTTGTAATTTGTTGTTTCTCAGCTATTGTTCATCCGTCTCCACCGCCACAGGCAAAAATCCTTCAGGATCAACGGGAATGCCGTCTTGTCTGACTTCAAAGTGCAGATGCGGACCGGTGGACAAGCCTGCGCCTTGCATTCCCGGCATGCCGCCCGTATAACCGATTACGTCTCCGCGCTCCACATAAGTGTTGGGTTTGGCTCCAAACTTGCTCAAATGCGCGTAAACCGTCGCCAAGTTTCCGGGATGGACGATCATTACATAATTTCCATACATTTTGCCGGTTTTATTCCAGGCCACGTAGCCTCCGGCTGCGGCATGGATGGGCGTTCCCACGTCGGCACGCAAATCTATGCCTGGATGCTCGAACAGATAACGGAACACGTAATTTGGATCGTGGAACTTGGTGGTGATTTTGCGCACCGGCACGGGCCAGAGCAAAAGATTCTCGCCTTTGGCCAGAGCTTGGTCCACGGCATTCAATTTGTCCTTCAGGTTTTTCTCGATGGTGGCGATTTCGTCGGCCGTGGATTCTTTCTGCTGGCGCAATTCGTCCAACAGGCGGTTGAATTCTTCCTGCTTGTTATTTGTCTCAGCCAATAAGGATTGTTTGGAATTGCGTTCCATCTCGAGCCTGACCTGTTCTTTGGCCAAGGTTTTTTTCTGTTCCATCAAGTCGGCCCGGGTGGCCTCGCGGTTCTTTTTGTCGTTTTCCAAAGTCACCTTCTCTTCCATTACGCGTTTCATGGTTTGTCCCAGGTCGCCTTCAAGCTTTTTCATTTCTTCCAGCCTGTCGGCGTAAGAAGAAATGGAAGGCCGGCTGAGAAAAACCTGGAGCGTGCTCACATCGTCCATTTGGCGGATGCGGCGCACCAGATCCGCGACCATGGTTTTTTGCGTTTGCAGCGTGCCTTCCTGTTTTAGGATGTTGGCATCCAAACCGGTTAATTCAAGATTCAGTACTTCGATTTCCGCTTTGGCCTGTTCGATGCGCAATTCTTTTTCCCTGATTTGGTTGTCCAATAAAAGAACCTCGTTTTCCAAAGTCACCTTTTGGTTTTCCTGGCCCTTGATGCGGTCGGCGTACGTGTTGATCAGGCCCTGGATTTCCTGCACCCGGTCTTTTTGTCGTTGCAGCGTTCCGTTTAAGCTGTCAGCCTCGTCTTTAAGCCCTGAGACGTCGGTTGCCGCCTGGACGGGTATGTTAAAAACGCCAGTCAACAAAAGACCGCTGAGCATCAAGATATTTATGGTTTTGATTCCTCCTTTGTGCATGGGTTTGTTCAAGAAGATTGTACCAGATATGCCAGGGCTCCGTCGATTCGATTAAGCGTCCGGTCTTTGCCGTAAGACGCGATAAGCTCAAATGGGCTTGGTGATTTATCCTGAGCCGACAAAGCGACTCTGAGCGGCCAAAGCGTATCTCCGTTCCCCCATCCGAGTTCCAGGATCTTGGCTTTTACCATAGCCTCCACGTCCGCGACTTTGCCCAAGACCTGTTCGTCCGCGGCCTGCAGCCATTCTTTGACGGCTGACAGTCTGCCGATAGCCTCTTCTTTTGAGCGATCCTTCCATGTCAGCGTCGCATCCGAATAATTCAAACTGGGTTGGAACATGAAGCTCGACAGCGCGGTAATCTCGGACGGCAGATTCAAGCGCTCGCGGAACAAAAACGCTATCCGGCGCTTAAAGTCCTCATCCTTTTCATCAGCGGGCAGATGCGGCATGGCTAGTGCCAAATAATCCTCGTCAGACTTCTGGCGCAGGTAGTGATTGTTCATCCAGTTCAGCTTTTCGATATTGAAGATGGCGCCGGATCTGTTGACCTTGGACAGATTGAACAGCTTGATCAGCTCGTCCAACGAGTAGATTTCCTGGTCGTCCTTTGGGTTCCAGCCCAAAAGAGCCAAAAAGTTGATTAGCGCTTCGGGAAGATATCCTTTATCCAGATATTGCTCGGCAAACACGTCGCCCTGGCGCTTGGACAACTTTGACTTGTCCGCGTTCAGAATCAACGGCACGTGAGCAAACAGCGGCGGTTCCCAGCCCAGGGATTGGAAGATGAAGATGTGTTTTGGTGCGGAAGACAGCCACTCGTCGCCGCGCAGAATGTGCGTAATTTCCATGTCGTGGTCATCCACCATGGCCGCGAGGTGGTAAGTGGCCATGCCGTCTTTTTTGATAATTACCTGGTCATCGATCAGTTTCCACTCGAATGACACACGTCCGCGGATCACGTCGTTGACGATAGCCTGTCCTTCTTTTGGCAGTTTGAGTCGAACCACGTGTTCCTCCCCGGCCGCGACGCGTTTTTCAGCTTCGGCCTTGTCGATGTTTCGGCAATGGCCGTCATAACCGGTGGGCTGATGCATGGTTTCCTGCAGTTTGCGCATCTCATCCAGTCTCGCACTGGTGCAAAAGCAGTAATAGGCTTTGTCCATGTCTAAAAGTTGTTTGGCAACTTCTTGGTGGCGCTTCTTTCTTTCGGATTGGATATACGGGCCGTGCGTACCGCGCTGGATGATTGTTTTGTCATCTTCGGCCAGCCACACGCCTTCGTTAGGCTCGATGCCCATGCGCTTAAGCGTCAAAATCAGTTTTTCTATAGCTCCGGGCACAAATCTTTCCTGATCCGTATCCTCGATGCGCAGCACGAAGTCGCCGCCTGACTGTTTGGCCAGCAGATAATCGTAAATAAACGTCCTCAGGTTCCCAATATGTATGAAACCCGTGGGACTTGGCGCGGCGCGCACACGCAGGCGTTTTTCGGTCATAACGTCCGTATATTATGCCAAATACCGGCAGTTAGCAAACCATTCTTTTGTCATCCTCGGACGAGGAGTTCGACGATGAAGATCCGGGGATCCAGAATCGGAATGCATAACGACGTTATAACTTTTTCTGGATTCCCGCCGGTGTTTATCCCGTAATGGATCTCCGCTTTCGCGAGGACGACATATACGGGACGGTAATGACAGTTTCTATTGTGTACGATTTCCAAAGATAACCGCTAACGGAAAAACCACCACCGCGTTCCAGATTCTGCGCCAGCGCCAAGGTTCGCGAACCAGACGATAGAGCCATTCGAGTCCGATCGAACGCATCCATTGCGGTGCGCGTTTGACGTCGCCCACCCAAAAGTCAAAAGTTCCGCCCACGCCCATAAAGACGTTTGTCCTGGGCAACCTGGCTTTGGCTCGTTGAATCCAAAGCTCCTGCTTCGGATGTCCGTAAGCGACTAAGACGACGTCAGGTTCAATTTCCACCAGATGCGTGAGCGAAGCTTCGGCCGCATCGTCCAATCCTCCGTCCATGCTCACGCGTCCACCCGGTTCTGAGAATACTTTCAATTCCGGATACTGACGACGCAGATACCAGGCTGCGCGATCCGCCACGCCTTCTTTGCCGCCGATAAGCGCCATGGTCAGCCCGTGTTTGGCGCAAAGTTCGGCGATCTGTGCGGCGAGTTCGACTCCGGTAACGCGAGAGGCGCGGGCGCCTTTGAGCCAGCCTGCGAATTGCAGTCCGCGGCCGTCAACAAGTCTCAAATCCGCTTGTCGCAAAGCTTCCCAATAGTTCGGATTGTTTTTTGCGTATAAAAGAATTTCCGGGTTCGCTGTCACGATCCAGCTCGTCTGCCCTTGCGCGGGTCTGGTAATCACTTCTGTCAAAACGCGATTCAAATCATAGCCGTGGATCACCAGGCCGAAACATTCGAAGGTTTTGACATCGCTCATGGATTTAGTTGTTAAGCCGATATTCATGCAGCGGCGTATAATGCGGACCTGTCGGCGTGAGATCGCTTTGGAACAAAGTCGCATGTTCGGGCACCCAGCCGATGTTTTGCAAAGGCACTTCGAACTGTTCTAGATTCCCGTTGTGCCGCGTGCGCGCCAGGGTCACATGAGGAATCCAGGGTTTACGATCCGTTTGCGGAGCGATGAGCGATGTCATGTCCACTATTTGCGAGACGCATTGCCGCCAGGCTTCCTCTTGTTCGGGTCTGCACATGGCCGCGTACATGACAGGACGCTTGAGTGGGAATGTCTGGATGACGGGCAGATGGACTGCGCCTTCGGGCGGCGTTTCCATTGCATGGCCGATCAGTTCGCCCAATCTGATCAGGTTTTGATAATCCACTTCGCCAAAAAAGGCCAAGGTTACATGCCATTGGCCGGGATCGGTCAGTCGTAAAAATTGACGCTCATGCTCGGGCACATGCCACGCGTCACGCAAAGCCGCACGACAATCGGGCGGCAAGGGTATTCCAAGAAAGCACCGCATGTATATAATTACGAATTAATCGGCCATCGAATCGCGCTGTCAGCACGAAACTCAGCCATTTTTGTAACTCGTAAACTGTACTTCTATTTAGACAGGGCCGGCATCGTCCGTCAAATCGCCGCCCGTTGCCAAACCGGAAGTTTTTGCGTGTTGATGATATTTTACTGCCACTTTGTAACGCGCCATTTCGCGTTCCATTTCCGCTGCCGCCTGGGCGAACGCCTCATCATCGCCGCGTGCCGCGTTGCGCATGACTTCTTCAGCTCGTTTTTTGGCTTTTTCAATGTCTTCCAGATTCAAATTCATGCCGCGCTCCGCCGTATCGGCTAGCACGCGTACATGGCCCTCCTTGTCGACTTCGATGAAACCTCCGGAAACCGCCACATCCTCATCGCGTCCGTTTTTTCTGAGAATGGCCACGCCCGGCACGAGTTGGGCGACAAACGGTATGTGCTCCGGCAGAACCGTAATTTCACCGTCCATGGTCGGCAAAGTCACCTGGTCAACCGTGTCCCGGTAAACCACGTGTTCGGGGGTAATCAGTTCAAATTTTAGTTTATCCGACATATTTGCATGTTCATCGAAAGTCGCAGGTCTGTCAGGTCTTTCATGTCTATCAGGTCAACCGACGTGATAGACATATGACATGATGAACCTGATGGACGTTGGCAGTTAGCCCGTCACTTCAGTTATATCCCCCTTCATGTAGAACGACTGTTCGGCTTTCTGGTCGTGCTTGCCTTCCAGGATTTCTTCAAAGCCCGTGATGGTCTGCTCGAGCGATACGTATTTGCCCGGATTCTGCGTGAACACTTCGGCCACGAAGAAAGGCTGGGACAGGAATTTCTGCACTTTGCGGGCGCGTGACACGGTCAGCTTGTCGTCTTCCGATAATTCGTCCATGCCCAAGATGGCGATGATATCCATCAAGTCCTTGTAGCGCTGCAAAACTTTCTGCACGCCGCGCGCGACTTTGTAATGGCGTTCGCCCACAATCTTGGGATCCAGGATGATCGAAGACGAGTCGAGTGGGTCCACGGCCGGATAGATGCCGAGTTCGGTCAGAGCGCGCGTCAGCACCACGGTCGAATCCAGGTGGCCGAAAGTTGTCGCGGGCGCCGGATCGGTCAAATCGTCAGCCGGCACATAGACAGCTTGCACCGAGGTGATCGAACCTTTTGTCGTAGAGGTGATGCGTTCCTGCAAGTTGCCCATTTCCGTGGCCAGTGTCGGCTGATAGCCCACGGCCGACGGTATGCGTCCCAGCAAAGCGGACACTTCGGAACCGGCTTGCGTGAAGCGGAAAATGTTGTCGATGAAAAGCAGCACGTCCTGGTTCTGTTTGTCGCGGAAATGCTCGGCCATGGTCAAAGCCGTCAACGCCACGCGGGCGCGGGCGCCCGGCGGTTCGTTCATCTGGCCGAAAACCAAAGCTGTTTTGTCGATGACGCCTGATTCTTTCATTTCGCGCCACAAGGCATTGCCTTCGCGAGTGCGTTCGCCCACGCCGGCGAACACCGAGTAGCCGCCGTGTTCGGTAGCGATGTTGCGGATCAATTCCATCACGATAACGGTTTTGCCTACGCCGGCGCCGCCGAACAAACCGATTTTGCCGCCTTTCAAGAAAGGACAGATGAGATCGATGACTTTGATGCCGGTTTCCAGGATTTCGGTCTTGGTCGACTGTTCGGCGAACGACGGTGCTTTGCGATGGATGGACGAGCGTTCTCCGCCTTTGGGATTTTCACCGCCATCGATCGCCAGACCGGTCACGCCGAACATACGTCCCAGGGTGATGTCGCCGACCGGGACCGAGATTGGCTTGCCCGTGTCCTCGACCGGCATGCCGCGGCGCAAACCGTCGGTGCTGCTCATGGCCACGGTGCGGACTTCGCCGCCGCCCAGATGCTGTTCGATCTCCAGCGTCAAAATCCCCGCCGGCATGTCGATGGTGAGCGCGCTGTAAATGGCCGGAGGCTCGCCCGGAAACAGGACGTCCACCACCGGACCGATGACTTGCGTGATTGTTCCTTGCATATGATTGGTTAGATTTCGTTTATCAGGTCTATCATGTCCGTCATGTCTTTCAGGTCGCCGACATGACAGACCTGAGACCTGATGGACCTGCGACGCATTGTTAATTCTCCAGAGCGGCTTTGCCGGCCGAAATTTCGGATATTTCGCGCGTGATATTGGCTTGGCGCGCCTGGTTGAAGGTGAAGGTCAGGGTGTCCAGCATTTCCGTGGCCGAATCCGTGGCGCTGCGCATGGCCAGCATGCGCGCCGAATGTTCCGAGGCCGTGGATTCGAGCATGGCCTGGTACAGGCGCGTGTCGATCAGCCGCGGCAACAGGTGGTCCAGCACGTAGCGCGGCGTGGGCTCAAAGAGCAATTCGTAATCCAGAGGATATTTTTCGGCATGCGCGCGGTCGTAGGCTATGCGCTCCGCTTCGCTCATTTCTTCAACATCCTCTTCGCTGTCATCCATGGGCTGATCCGACAGGGCCGAAAGTTCGGCTTCGGGAATGATGGGCAGGAGTTGGACAATGGTCGGGACCTGCAAGATGGCGCTCTTAAAGTCCGAATAGCACAGGAAGATGCGGTCCGCGCGCTGTTTGAGGAATTCGTCGTATACCAGCTGGCCGGTGCTGCGCGAACGCTCGTAAGACGGGGCGTTGGAAATGGACGGGAATGAAGCCAGGATCGGATAGCCGCTGCGGCGAATCGGCG
>Ga0209048_10005382_pt1 | contig 12101 bp, 10 predicted proteins | sample FrelakmetCRP12CR_FD_187146 | JGI IMG/M metagenome (GOLD analysis project Ga0209048, IMG submission 187146) | Freshwater lake sediment microbial communities from the University of Notre Dame, USA, for methane emissions studies - CRP12 CR (SPAdes)... | ecosystem: Environmental > Aquatic >... | reverse complement strand
TCTACGTGTCCCAGACCCGCGCTTTACAGCTCAATTCGAGTTTGCCCGGAAGCATTTCCCCGAGGATGAGATCCTGCGCCTGGCAGCGATGGTCTATGAGATCGTACCGCAGGTTTTGAAGGAACAGGGCAAAGCTAAGAATCCGTCTCCCAATGTGGACGCCATCTCCGGCACGCTGCAATATCACTACGGCGTGCGCGAGTTCGACTTTTACACCGTGCTCTTTGGCGTGGGCCGCGCCCTCGGTGTGACGGCGGATGCCGTTTGGGCGCGCGCTCTGGGTCAACCTATCGAACGGCCCAAATCCCTGACGACGGCGATGCTGGAAGAGCTGGCGAAAAAGTAACCAAAAATCCTTCTCATGTTGAAGATTGACAGTAGCCAATAATACAAGCTTCCGAAGTCACAATATTTCGGAAGCTATTATTTTGTTTTCGGAAAGCACAAGACGATTAGTGTGTTCGTTAATCATATTGCTGGATGACGGTTGGTAGCATACCTTTCCAGATCTGGTGTGGAATGCTCATACTCCTGGCTCATTAGCGGAGAAGATATAATGAAATCTGCCGTGGACCGGTTGCAGGCAGTTGGGATGTTATACAGAACAGCCAGGCGCAACAAGGCTTTGATGTCCGGGTCATGAGGTTGGGGTTCGAGGGCATCCCAGAAGAAGATGAGCATATCAATCGTATTCTTTGCGATAGCGGCGCCGACTTGCTGATCGCCGCCCAGGGGACCAGAAAAGAATCGGGTAACCGGCAGGTTCAGCTCATTTACGAGGAGATCGCCGGTCGTGCCTATCGCAAACAGGATATGATGTGATAATGTCTCGCGGTTGAAGCGCGCCCAGTCCAGCAGCTCGGCTTTTTCGTTGTCGTGAGCTACCAGGGCAATGTGTTTTCGTTCGGCAAACACTTTCATCATGGGTCTCCTTCTAAGACTTGACGGCACGCGTGGCAATGTAAGCTGGGTGATACTTGCTGAGCGATGAATCAGGGCAAATATCCTCGTAGAAACCGGTTATTGCAAATCCGGCGTCGGTCTGACCAGCGATCAAGTCGGTGAGACTGTGACCGAATTCGAGGGGGATACCTTCTTCAATACAGATGTCCAATTCTTCTGGTTCCATGTCATTCAGATCGGAATATGGAATGGCATATCTGACTTGCAGGCTTTCCTGTTCGTCGGCGTGAGTGCCAAACATGTAGTAGATGGGATTGGCGAGACCAGCCAGCAGCAGCCCGCCATGCTTGAGGACGCGGAATGCTTCCTGCCACACAGGCCGAACTTCGGGACAGAATACATTGGAAACCGGATGGAAGACCAGGTCGAAGGCTTCATCTGCAAAGACAGATAGGTCGCGCATGTCGCCCTCAACGGTACGGATGTTTAATCCTTCGCGCAAAGCTACCTGTCGGTCGCGCTCGAGTTGAGCCGGAGAATTGTCGAAAATGGTGACGTTGGCCCCCAGCGCGGCGAAAACTGGACCCTGTTGACCACCTCCACAAGCCAGACCGAGCAGGTTCAGGCCCGGGAAAGATGGGAACCATTGGCGCGGTACAGGTTTAGTCTCGGTTAGCAGGACTGAGAATTCGCCTTTGCGGGCGGCTTCGATGGTCTGCGGATCAACCGGGACAGTAAATTTATTGTTTTTATCCACCTGCCGGTTCCAAGCATAGCGATTGTAATCGCGCACATTGAGGGATGGCTTTGACATATGTTACTCCAGAGGTCATTATACACCGGCAAAAAAAACAATTCCCCGCGAGGGATCTCGCGGGGAATTGTTTTCTAAAGCCCAAATGCTATTTTGTCGGAGTTGCAACCGGACCAGCCCCGCTCCAACCAAAGTCACGCATTGTGGAGGCTGACCCGGCAGTAGACCAGATTGGGTTACCTTGATCATCGGTACCGGACTGGCGGACTGCAACTACCCACCAGCGCATGATAAATGTACTATTTTCCTGCGGACGGAACGTTACCGGGACGATGAACTTGGTGTCGGAAACGTTCTGGGTCAACTTGCGCCCGGTCCCTCCAGTGACAACTACGATCGTCACCTGATACCGCTCGTTATCGCGAAGAGCACCCACCGATGCCCATTGCAGGGTCACGGTGTCAGTTGCCAGGGTAAACGTATCACCGTCGGCAGGTAGAAGCAGATTGGGAGCCGGGTAAGGAGGCGGCGTTGTCGGAGTAGGTGAGGGGCCTGGAGTTGCGGCGCGCATGCAGAGCGGGATGATCAACTTTGTATCAGTGAAAACGTTATCTGTGCTTAACCCGTTCCACTCTTTGATGGCAGTCATCGATACTCCATAACTATGGGCAATCGTGCTGAGTGTATCATTGGCTTGGACAGTGTACGATGCGGTCTGACAGGCAGCGCGGGTCGCGGCGGCCGCTTCCAAGGTCGCGGTGGGGGCAAGAGGCGGCGTGGGCGTTGGACGCGGTACCTTAATGGTTTGTCCGATTTGTAGATCTGTGCAATTGCTGTTCAAACTATTTAAACTGACAATGGCTGCCACGGAGGAGCCATACAGGCTGGCAATTGAAATGCACGAATCTCCACTCTTGACTTTGTATTCAATCGGCGGTTCTGGGGTCAAAGTGGGACTTTCGGTTGGGATGAGAGTCTCGGACGCGGTGGGCGTGATAGTGACGGTTTCGGTTGGGCTGGACACGGCAGTGCTATTTGGGAGCTTGCCGGTACCCTTTAATGTGATGAATAATCCCAGCGCACCAACAACCAGAAAGATTGCGAGCAAACCCAGCGCAACCGGCAGGCTCAGGGTGACTTCTGGCAAGCGTGCCCCCCGGACAGTTTTATCTGATTTTGCTTTTAGTTTTGGGGTGGCACTGAACTCGCTGCCGCAAACTACACACCGAGATGCATTATCAGCAAGACGCGTTCCACAGGTGGGACAAAGTTTGGTAGGGGTTGTCTCAGGACTCATAGTTTGGGGATTATACCATGGGGAATAATTGACATATAATATACGGTTATGAAACGTATTGCGCATAGATAATTACACCTATATTCCTGGCTCTCTGGAAATTTCAGCGATCGCAACGGATAATTAAAGTTTCGCGTGCGTTATAATGTTCCCGTCATGGATGATAATTATAATTTGTATAAAACCATGCTTTTGATTCGCCGCTTCGAGGAACGTTTATTATCTGAGTTCTCAACCGGTAAATTGGTTGGTACCACACATGCCTATATTGGCCAAGAGGCTGATGCGGCTGGGGTTTTTTCCGTAACGGAACCAGAAGACTTGGTTTTCAGTAACCATCGATGTCACGGACACTTCCTTGCATATGGCGGGGAGCCTTATCGCCTCGCTGCCGAATTGATGGGCAGAATTACCGGCCTGGTCGGCGGGCGGGGGGGAAGCCAACACATTCACTGGCGCAATTTTTATTCGAACGGGATCCAGGGTGGAATCGTGCCTGTTGCCACTGGAATGGCGTTGGCTGAAAAAGTCCGCGCCACCGGCAAAATTACGCTTGTTTTCATCGGTGATGGGACTCTTGGCGAAGGTGTTCTATACGAGAGCTTAAACATCGCAGCGTTGTGGAAGCTCCCTATTCTATTCGTTCTTGAAGATAATCACTATGCCCAGACGACACCAGTCGAAATAAGTGTGTCAGGAACCATATCCGGGCGGTTTGCAGCGTTTGGGATTCCAGTTTGGGAACGCGAAACAACTGATGTACTTGAAATAAAATCCGCGGCAAACGAAGCGGTTCACTCAGTCCGCTCCGGGGCTGGACCAGGATGCCTAATTTTGCACACCCACCGTTTCTCCGCACATAGCAGGGGGGACGATCCGCGTTCGCACGAGGAACTAGCTAGGATCCGCCAGTTCGATCCTCTTACGGTTCATGGTGAGCGACTGACTCCCGAAGCGTGTAAAAAAGTTGAATCAGAAGTCGTTGTTGTTATAAACGATGCCTTTGTCCGTGCGGAAGCCGATCCATTTCCTCAGATGAGCGTTGATTTTTGATGGCAATTGTATTAGATCGTCTCAACTATGCCTTACATCACGCAATGGAGACAGACGAACGCGTCTATATCCTCGGTGAAGATATCCTTGATCCTTACGGCGGAGCATTCAAGGTGACGCGTGGGCTGTCCACGAAATTCCCCGAGCGAGTTCTGACCACGCCCATTTCTGAGGCGGCAATTGTCGGCGTGGCGAATGGTATGGCGCTGCGAGGCCTGCGCCCAATCGCTGAGATCATGTTCGGAGATTTCACCACCCTGGTTGCCGACCAATTGGTCAATCATGCCTCCAAGTTTCGCTGGATGTATAACGACCAGGTACGGGTTCCGATTGTTATACGTTCCCCGATGGGCGGACGGCGCGGCTACGGTCCCACCCACAGCCAGTCGCTGGAGAAGATGTTCCTTGGGGTGCCCGGATTGAAAGTTGTCGCGCCTAATACCCTGGGCGATCCAGCGAAATTGCTCGCCTCTGCCATTGCTGATGACGACCCGGTGATGTTTATCGAGCACAAACTGCTTTATCCCCGTACGTTGCTGGAGCCGGGAAAAGGCGACTTGATTGATTTTCAAGTTGAAGAGACCGGTAGCGCTTTTCCTGCCTTCACATTGCATTCTCCGGGTAGTGCCCGGCTTACCATCGCCTGCTATGGCTACAACTTCGAACTCGCTCGCGCGGCTGCCCTTGACTTGTTGATTGATTATGAGATTTTCACCGAAATTATCCTTTTCTCACAACTCAGTCCCTTTGAGCTGGAACCACTCTTCTCGTCTTTGGTGAGCACTGGAAATCTACTGACTGTCGAAGAAGGAACTCTATCCCTTGGCTGGGGTGCGGAATTGACGGCGCGCTCCGCCGAAAAGATGGACAAGTTACGAGTCCGGCGAGTGGCGGCACTGGATTTACCGATTGGCAATGCGAAGAGTCTGGAAGATATTATCCTGCCCTCGGTGCAGGATATTGTGACAGCAGCACTATCCCTAATCTCATAATCCTTGGTCTAGATCGTGCTCATTTTGGTGAAAAGAAAATGATCAAATCCGAAGTTCTTGTCCCTCTGCTCAATGCCAACGAACCCGAAGCCCGTCTGGTGGGAATCCATATAAAAGATAAACAGGCCGTCGAAAAAGGCGCCCTCCTGTTTACAATTGAGACCACCAAAGCAGCGTCGGATATCGAGTCGCCGGAAACCGGGTTCGTGCGTCTGTTGGTAAATGCAGGGGATTTATTAGCGGTTGGAGACCGGATGGCTTTGATTACCGATACTATTAATGAACCAGTTGAGGTCCGAAATGATAAACAGCCGTCCGCATCTGCAACAAGAAACTTGCGGGTTACCAAACCGGCACGCGCCCTGGCCAATCTTCTCGGTGTGAACTTGGCATCCCTGCCTACCGACCTGTTGGTGACAGAGGAAATTGTCCAGCAATATGCAGGAGTGAATGAAACGCTCACCGCTGTGTTTCCCACTTCGGATAAACCTTACATGCTGATTTACGGCGCCGGTGGACATGCCAAGTCGGTTATGGAAATGGTATTGCAAAATAATTCTTATATCATTGCTGGGATTGTGGATGACGATCGACAATTGGCTGGGAAACTGGTGCTCGGTATTCCAGTGCTTGGGACAAGGGTTCTACTTCCAGCGCTTGTTAATCAGAACATTACCCTGGCAGCCAACGGTGTTGGTGGGATTATTGACATTACTGCGCGCGTAAAGATTTATGAGTTACTTGAAAACGCTGGCTTCACTTTCCCCGTGTTGATTCATCCGCGAGCGACCGTTGAGCCAAGTGCAAAAGTGGGGGAAGGGGTGCAGATCTTTGCCAATGCCTATGTTGGCTCTGAAACAATTCTTCAGTCCAGGTGTATGGTTAATACTAACTCAGTAATATCGCACGACTGCATGATTGGAGGATACACGCACATCGCCCCCGGCGCACTGTTGGCTGGAAACGTCCATGTTGGCGAGCGGACGCTTATTGGCATGGGAGTAACAGTGACGATAGGCGTGAAAATCGGTTCCGGAGTGCGCATAGGCAACGGAGCTATCGTCCTTGCAGATGTTCCAGATAAAATGATTATCCAGGCTGGTCGATATTGGGTTGGAAAAGCTAATTGATTTTTTCTACTGATTTTTAAGTTGCAAGAGGCGGCAGTCCAAACTGCCGCCTCTTTATTTATAACTTTATACAATACTTTCAGATCAGATTAAATGTGTGCCTTGAGCCAGGTCTCCACATCTTTGAAAACCATGGCACGCTCAGGTTCATTGAAAACTTCGTGATATAGCCCTTCATAGATTTTGATGACTTTGTCTTTGGAAGAGGCTTTATCGTACAACATCTGGGCACCTCCTGGATCAACGAGCCGGTCCGCGCTGCCTTGTATGGTAATAAATGGCAGGGTGATTTTCTCTGCCTCCACGGAGATGCGCTGCATGGTTTTCAAAATCTCCGCTGCAAGACGGGCGGGCGTCTTGCCGTGGAAGACCAGTGGATCGTTGATGTAAGCCTTTACTACTTCTGGATCTCGTGAAATGCCAGTGGCGTCTAATCCGAGGATCCCAGCTTTCGGCGCGATGGCCGAGAGAATCCTGCCCATAATAATAGTCAGTGGGGAAATGTTTGCAGGGGTTTTGACGAGTGGAGCGGAAATTATGGAACCCTTGAAATCAGCTTGATGATCGAGAAGAAAACACGGCACAATAAGCCCACCCATGCTGTGACCGAGCAGGAAAATAGGCTTAGAGGGTTGCCAAACTTTAACCATGTTAGAGTAAATCGTGAGATTGCCGATATAATCATCGAATCGCTCGACCACCTCGCGTCCGCCGTCCGACTTGCCGTGACCAATATGGTCCAAGCCGTAAACGGCATAGCCAAGCGGTACGAAGTGGTTGACCACATTCATGTAGCGTCCGCAGTGTTCGCCCAGACCATGGACGACGAGCAGTACACATTTTACGTTCCCGTCAGGGAGCCAGCCCTGGTAATAGATGTTGGAGTTTCGCACGCCTACAAAATTGCCCTCGGTATGGTTCATGGTATCTCCTTTCGATAGATTCCTCAAAGATAGTATAGCACGAGAAAACAGGCAAAATATAGTTTACACTATCTTTCCTTCCCTCGTTACCATCCAGCACTCCGGTTCCGGGCTATTATCGCTCAGAATGCTGCTATTAGGGAAAGCCAAAAAAATTGACTTTCCTAGATCTGCAATGGTCACAAAAATGCACGGATAAATTTCCCGAATTTTCCAATGGCTCGATGTGATTCAGGAACTTATGGCGCAAACCCTTGAAAAATATGCCCCATCCCAAACCAGGTTTCCAGGGTTACGTTCACGCCCGCGCCCCTACGATTTTCGAGCCGCGGCGAGGGCAGTTTTTATTTGATCTAAATGCGAGAGGGTATGCGATACCTGCTCGAGTATCTGGGCAGCGTTCAGGAAGTAACTGGCTTTGCGTTCCACGAAGGAATTCGGCAGGGTGGCAACGAATGCAATCATTTCGATCGAAAGGCGTTTCAATTCGTCGAGTAATCCCCTGGCTGTGCCGTAAGCCTCGACCGTGGCGTTGACATGGGCTGGAATGTTGCCTCCCCAATCGTCGGCGAGACGGTCGTATCCGCCGACTGAGTCATCCAGAATGGCAATCCAGCCTCGCTCAGTGTGGATTAGATGGGCCAGGGTCTGTTTGGCGCTCCATTCACCGGGAGCTGGCTCCCGATTTGCTTCAGCTTCGCTAACGTCTTTGAAACAAGCTTCCACCTGGCTGAGAGCGTCATCATATGCATGGCGCACCAACTTAGCCAGTTCAGCCGGGTTCCAGGGAATATTTGGGATCGGTCGTTTGGTCAGTTCCATGATAACTGTCATTTTTTGGGGTCCGCGGTAGAAGATAACCTCGACTTTATCGCCGCCCTTTTTTCCCGTCAACGCAGAAATAATACTACCGTAATCGTTTGTAATGGGCTTTCCATCCAACTCAACGATGACATCATCCTTGCACAACCCGGCTGCTTGGGCACCCATGCCTTTGAGTACCTCGTCCAAACGTACACCCTGACTGACAGGAACAAGCAGTTTATTGGCAATTTCCGGGTTGAAATCGCCGATGTTGATACCCACCATCGGGCGGTCGAACGTGCGCCGGTCGAGGCCGGTTTCGAGAACGGAAGCCAGATTTGGAAGAGTGGAATCCCATTCAGTCTTGAAACCCTGGGCGCGCTGTTTCCATTCATCCCCATCCGGGACTTCATGATTGAAGGTTACAAGTGTACCCCCCTTTTTGGGAGTCAGAGTGACGGTCACTTCGGAAGGGCTGGGTTCAAAACGGGCGAACCACTTGAATTTGACGGATTTATTTTCTTCCAGAGAAACGTATTCCCCGGCAGAATAGAAGTCCCCGTGCCACCACAGGTACATCCGCCCACCGGGGCGGGGGGCAACGGTGGCAAAATCACACAACCATTCGTGCAATGAGATGGCGTGAGTTAAGGCATAATAGACCTGTGCCGGTGTCGCTTTGATTAACAATTCCGAAGTTACGGTAGTAGACATATTTATCTCCTTTTTTCATAAGCAGTTGATTCGGATTTTTGAGCTTTGAGAGAATATCGCGATGACGAAACAAATCTATTAGATAGTTTAGAATGGCTTACTTCTCCCATAGGAAAATGAATAGGTACCGGTGAGAATTTATCTTATTGCTGGTTAGCTCCTATCATCCAGGCCAATCCTGTTAAAGGGACTGCAGGATTCTATCTCGAACGCCAGACCGCGAAACCCTTCGCCCTTGATATATTAATGGTTGAAACGCTGATCGTTCCTTGGCACATATTTTTGTGGACCTGTATTGGGTTCTGAAGGTTTCGACGAGATTAGTGACCTGAGTAGCGTGCATGTCTTATTTTACATCATGACCTGTTCGGATGTACAATAAGACGAAGATGAAAAAAATTCCTGAGTTTGAATCCAAGCTTACCCCTATACTTAAAAAAACTTTCCGGAGTCTAAACAACCCGGCAGATATTCAAACTTACCTGGATAGTTTCCCGTACGTCGCCGAAGCACTCGACAGGTCACCGCTGCGGGTGATGATCGACGGGCAGGCACATTGTTTAGATGGTGGGATTTTTGCCGCGTTGGCGCTGGCTCGTCTCGGTCACCGCCCACTTATCCTGGATTTGGTGCCTGAACCTGGCGCTGACGACGATCACGTTCTAGCCCTGTTCAAGAACTATGGAAACTGGGGCTGCATCGCCAAATCGAACTTTGTCTTCCTGCGTTTTCGTGAGCCGGTCTATCGCAACCTGCGGGAACTTGCGATGTCATACTTCGAAAGTTACACCAATACCGAAAAACGGAAAACTTTACGAGGCTACACCCGTCCACTGGACTTATCAACGTTTTCACCGGAATGGATGTGGAGTGAATCCGGGATCGCTGAAATTGTACAGAGGTTGTACCAACGAAAACCAATCCCTTTGATTTCCCCGGATGATACCCCCAACCTTTCTCTGTCTGATGAGCGTTTTTACAATGCCAACACGCTGGGGACGAATTTCGAGTGGGCTTTTGGGGTGCGTGACAACCCATAAGGGAGTCCAGAATTAGAAATGGGTATTCCTCCAATACTTATCAAATCACCCAATCCATTCACCGCTCCAGGAAGGTAGATTTATAGATAATTTTCCACCGTGGACGGTAAACTTCTTGCCGTTGATGAGATCCTGGACGATGCATTCCTCGCTCCAGCCAAGAGCGGAGCAGGGGACCTCGATCTGGCGTGCCCTTGAGGTGGCATTCAGCGTAATGAGGACTTTATCTCCGCCCAGGATACGGGCGAAAGCATAATGACCGTCTTCAGCCAGTAAACTGATGAAGTCACCGCGCCGCAGACTGGGGGTTCGTTTTCGAATCGCAATAAGAGTTTTTACCCAGGAGCGCAGTTCCTGGTTCCAATCGGCTTCCTTCCATGGGAAAGCACGCCGCGAGTCTGGATCTTTACCGCCTTCCTGCCCAATCTCGTCCCCGTAATAAATTGCTGGTGCACCCGGAAAAGCCATCTGAAAGAGAAAAGCCAATTTGAGCTTATCGGTATTTCCACCCACCAAGGTTTTGAAACGCTCGGTATCATGGCTGTCTAGCGGGACGTACATGGCGGACATGTTTTCGGGGCTGTAGGCTTTGAATAAGCCGTTAATATGCTCGCTGAATTGGACAGCATTTTCGCGACCCTGGAGCAAAGCCAATAATGCGTTCCTTACCGGGTAATTCATTAGACCGTCGAAGTGTTTATCATTGGCCCAGCGCGGGTTCACGTCCCAAATTTCGCCGAGAAGATAGGCGTCCCGGTTTACAGCGCGGACGACCTGGCGGAACTCGGCCCAGAATTCATCATCGTCAATCTCATTGGGAACGTCAAGGCGCCAACCGTCAATGCCTTGTTCGATCCAGTAACGCGCCACATCGAAAATGTATTTCCGGACATGATTGTTGGATGTATTGAGTTTTGGCAGAGCTTTAAGATTCCACCAACCGAGATATTTTTCCAGTTGGCCGTCGTCGTATGCGTCTAGCGGAAAGTCCTTGATGTGGAACCAATCCTTGTATGGGGAATTTTTTCCGTTTTCTAGCACATCAACAAAAGCAAAGAAGCCGCGCCCAACGTGATTGAAGACGCCGTCGAGCACGATACGCACTTCATTACGATGAGCAGTATCCAACAGGGCGCGGAAGTCGGCTAACGTGCCGAGTTTGTAATCAATCTGGTAATAGTCGTTAGTGTTGTAGCGGTGTGTGGAGGTTGAGGCAAAAATGGGATTCAGATAGATTGCCGTAATCCCCAAGTCGAGCAGATAGTCGAAGTGCTGGATGATCCCGCGCAGGTCGCCGCCCTGGAAGCCCCAGGTGGTAGGAGCTGAACCCCATTTTTGCAAGTTGGGTGGGTCATTTGTCAGATCCCCGTTGGCAAATCGGTCAGGGAAAATTTGGTAGAAAATGGCGTCTTGAACCCAGTAGGGAGGAGGCATGTTTAAATCCAACAGCGAATTTTTGAACGGGCGAATTTTACCTCAGAAAAGACCACGGTGGCTGGATTGGCACCGGGTATTTCCGATCCTTTCTGGACCTCCCGGTTGGTTGCTCGCAGCAAAGACGTTACCCACCGATCGAGGTGCCGATCAACCTGCCCACGCCGAAAACCAGCGCGGCAGCAAGGATCCCGATCAGTACCTGCCGGAAGCCGGAGACCCACACGCTTTTTCCGGTCATCAGGGTGATGGCTGCGCCGGTCAGAAAGAGTGCCAGCGCACCGACAGCTAGGCTTAGGATGACGGCGGTGAGTCCTTGGAGGAAGATATATGGGAAGAGGGGAATGAATGCCCCGGCGGCGAAGAGGAAAAACGAGGTGACTGCTGCTTCCCAGGGCGAACCGCCCAATTCTTTTGGATTAATCCCAAGTTCCTCGCGTGTCAGTGTGTCGATGAAATTGTCTTTGTCTGCGGTGATATGGGCGGCCAGTTCGCGGGCGCGATCTTCCGGTAAGCCCTTGGCCTGGTAGATGAGCGCCAGTTCTTCCTGCTCTTCTTCGGGATGCGAAGCAATTTCTTCGGCCTCGATGGCAATCTGGCGCTGATATAGTTCACGTGAACTTTGCACCGAAAGCCACTCTCCCAATGCCATGGAGCTGGCTCCAGCCAGCAAACCAGCAATACCGGTGATAAGTACGCCATGACCAGGCAGGTTGGCTCCAGCCGCGCCCATGGTCAGGCTGAGAACAGAAACCAGGCCGTCGTTAGCACCCAAGACAGCCGCGCGCAGGGCATTCCCACCACCAAGGCGATGACGACCTTCCAGTTGGGCTACTTCTGCGCCCATCAATCCACTCAGGCGACCGGTGGCTGCTGTTAATAGTCTGGCGTGGGACTTCTCGTCAGCAGACATGCTGCCAATACCAGCTTCAGACTGACTGTCATATTCACTGCTTGTGATTTGTTCGCCGGCAGTAAGAGTGGGCAGGATGAAATTTACGCCGAAAGAACGAGCCAGAAGACGCATGGAGCGTGCGCGCCAAGAAGGTTTGCGCCG
>Ga0209048_10005381_pt1 | contig 12101 bp, 12 predicted proteins | sample FrelakmetCRP12CR_FD_187146 | JGI IMG/M metagenome (GOLD analysis project Ga0209048, IMG submission 187146) | Freshwater lake sediment microbial communities from the University of Notre Dame, USA, for methane emissions studies - CRP12 CR (SPAdes)... | ecosystem: Environmental > Aquatic >... | reverse complement strand
GCCGGATGCGGTCTTTTTCATGGGCGGTATCGTTGAGCAGCTGCTGGATCTCCTGAACCGCGGTCGGGTTATCCTGGTGGTTATTCCACTGGTTCTGCCAGAGAACCAGGAGGTCTTCCAATTGCGTCTCCAGTTTTTCGACCTGGGCCTGTTCCTGCCGGACGTGCTCGGTGACCAGGCGGGTTTTCTCGGTGAGCGCCGCGTACCTCTTGGAGAAATTTGCCAGCTGCGCCACCAGTGCGATGGCGGTGAAGCGTCGCCCTTTCAGGGCTTTCCATTCTTCCTCGATCTGGTCGAGCTCTTGCCGCTCTGCATCCAGCGTATAGGAAGTGGGCGGCCAGATACGCGTGCTGCGCAGCCAGCTGGTTATTTCGGTAACCTGTTCCCTGGCATCCTGGCGGTTTTGGGTTGCCGCGATTTCCATCTCGATCATATGCTGCTCGATGTCCCCAATAGCATGGTTGGCGGCTGTGCATTCTTGCCAGAAATCGCTACGGCGCTTCAGCTCGGGGAGCAGCTCGTTCAGGTTGAAACGCGCCTTTTGGGCCGGTCCTCGCCCGGTAAACGGCTGCCCGGAGGCCAGCACCCTTTTGGCGTCGGTAACGGCCTGCTCGTCGAGCGTAGCGATGGCTTCCAGGTTGGCTAACGAGGATCCCAGCGTTTTGAGCTGAATTTCCAGGTCTTTGGTCAGCTCATCCAGCCAATGGTTGCCGCTTTGTTCGATGCGGTTAACCAATGCAGACACCGCTTTAGCCTTCTTTTCGACCAGCCCGTTCTGGCGCTGGTTCAGGTCCTCATTCAATTGTTTGAGAGTGGCTGTGAAGCGGCCTACATCATTTGTGGCGAGCCCGGCGAGCAGGGGATTGCTGCGCACCAGGGCAGCCATCTGGTTTAATGTAACGCGCACCCTGTCCACTTGTTCGCGCGCCTGCTTCTCGGTCTCTTGGATAAATTCCAGGCGGGCCTGGACGTGTTCCTGGCGCATTTGCAGTCTCTGGGCGAATTGCGCCAGCTCTCGGGTGTTTTCCAGGCGCTCTGGCAGGTCAGCCTCGTGGATCGGCTCGTTAGCGCGGACATTCGTACCCGGGCTCTCCTCCTGGCTTCCCCCAGATACCAATAGCTCAAGGCCATCTGCCAGGGCTTGCAGCTCACCGGGCAGATTCTTGACTGCGTCTATGCGGGGCCAATTTTCCGGATCATAAAGCGCAACTTGCCCGGCCAAAATTTTGGCGTTCTGGAACCATTCTTTGCCCTGGCTTAGCTCCGGACCGGATAGCAACGCCAGCAGCTCTGCATGTTGCTCCGCGACCTGCTGGCAATAGCGAGCCAGGTCTATTTGCTTCACGTTTAGCTGGTTGGCGGCCTCCAGGTCCTTATCCAGCTGTTCGGGGCTACGCGCCTTTTTCACGGGTCCTAGAGCGGTTACCTGCTGGCTGAGTTGGGTGAGCTGGTCGCGCCCCTGATCCCACAGGATAGGATGGATGGAGCTCGTCCCCAGGGCGGCAAACTGCGCCGACAATTGTTTAAGGTCCTCCGATAAGCCAGTCAGGAGTGGTTCCAAAGCGGCTGATTTCTGCAGGGCCTGTTTGAGCTGGCGGTCAATCTGCTGGGCGGTCTCAAAGACACGACCAGCTTCCGCTGCCACGGAAGGCATGCTTTCCACTTCCAGCCGCGCCAGGGTGGCATGCAGATTTTCTGAGATAACGTTTAACTGGTCAAACTGCGTTTTTAGCGGGGCAACGACCAGCTCCGGCGACGTGTCGTCCAGCGACTGCCCCAGACTTCCCAGGGCCTGGCGCAGGCTGGCAACTTTTTCTACCGCCTGTGTGTGCTGTGAGCTCCAGCTTTGCGCCTGGGAGAATAGCTTTTCGAGCACCGGGCGAGTCTCGCTGACGACCTGGTGCACATGCACGATTGCCTCTTTATCAGCTTGCTCTCCCACGCTGGCTTCATCACCGGATAAGAACCCCCTGGGGATTTCCGATAATCTGGATTTACAATCGAGCTCCTGGCGAGTGGCTGCCTCAAAAGCCGTACCGCCCACATTGCTGAGGCGCAGGTCTTCCATCAAACGGCTGTTGTCCTGTCCTATTTTCCAGACTTCTCGGGCCTGGAGGGCAACTTCCCAGGCCAACCCGGTGAAGGTCTGCCCAAAGTCGCCGGCGGATGCCAGGGCTGATTGCAGCTCGGCTTTCTTCTTAAAAAGACCTTCAACGTCTTTTCGAATCAGGTACCACAGGTACGGTGCGGCCACTGTCGCCTGCCACCGGTTAGCGCTCAACTGGCGCATGCGTTGCTGGATTTCTACATTTTGAAGCTCAAGCTCGGTATACAGGAGGTCAACCTGCTCCAAATGGGCTTGCAGGGTCGCCATGCGCGAGCCATAAGGCTCGGGGTCTTCCACTGAATGGATCTGGAACTGGAGGGCCAGCTGCCTGCGCTGAGTCTGGAGCCGGCGCAGGTCGCTACGCAGTCCTTTAAGATCCTGCTCGGTCTTAAGGCGCCAGTAACGGGCAAGCAGAAAAACCCCGGCGATTGTAGCGAGCAAGATCAGCGGGATCAGCCACACGCCTGTTTGCAGCAGGGAAGGTCCGCCCGTATCCATAGCGAGAATTATACTAGAGCTGCCTCCATTAATTTCTGGATCCTGGCGATCATGCTGGCTGGATCGGGGTGCAGGCCTTCGATCAACAGGGCATCTTCATAAACTTGTTCGGTGATAAGGGCGTTCAAAGGGGAATCGGCTGGCAATGTGTTCAGCCGTACCAGGATCGGATGGCGTGGGTTAATCTCCATGACCTTTTTAGGCACTTCGAATTCGCGGTTCAGCAGCCGGTAGACGCGCTGCATTTCCTGGTTAAGCACTCCCTCAGGGTCTACCAACCGGGCCGGGGAATCGGACAGGCGCTCGGTCGTACGCACATCGGTCACGCGTTCGCCCAACTGGGCTTTGAAACGCTCTACCAGCCCGGAGTAGTCAGTCTCTGTCGACGACTGGTCTGCGGGTTTCTCGTCATCTTCGGGCAGCTTCAGGTCCGAGGTGGCGACATTGGCGAGCGTGTGATCTTTATATTTGTTCAGGCCCATCAACATGAAGGCATCCACCGGGTCTGCCAGGAGCAGCACCTCGTATTCGAAGCGCTTGACCACCTCCAGGTGGGGGCTGTAAAGAATCGAATGCTCGTCGTCTCCGATGATGTAGTAAATTTGGTCCTGGCCTGGCTGCATTCGCTCGACGTAGGCCTCCAGGGAGTGCCACTGGTCCGGGAATTTGGTGGTATGGAAGCGTAACAGCGAGTGAAGCGCTTCGGGCTCAGCCTGCTCGATAGCGACCCCTTGCTTTATGAAACGTGCGTAAGCCTCCCAGAACTGGTTATACTTCGTTTCATCTTCTTCGGCCAGTTTCTTCAGCGTATCGATCACTTTAGAAGTCACAAGCTTTTTGAGCTGGGCCATGACCCGGTTAGACTGCACCGACTCACGCGAGACGTTCAGAGGCAGGTCTTCCGAATCTACCACACCTTCCACAAAGGCCAGGTATTCGGGTAGCAAGTCTTTGTTGTACTCCTGGATTAAGACTTTGCGAGCGTACAGCTTCAGACCGGGTTCCTTGCGCGGGGAGAACAAATTCCGCTCAGACTTGGCTGGCACGTACAGGATGGCGTACATCTGCGCCGGCGCATCTACCACCATGTGGGTGTGGACCAGGGGCGGCTCGAAATCCAGGGTCAGCTGCTTGTAAAAGTCATCATAAGCCTGCTTTTCCACCTCACGCGGCGATTGTCGCCACACGGCGGTTTGCCGGTTGACCTGCTCTTTCTGGTCAGCAATGTAGATCGGGAAGGGGATGAAATCGGAGTGCTTGCGGATGATCTCGCGCAGGCGACCTTCCTGGAGGAACTCGGCGTCGTCGCTTTTGAGCTTGAGCGTGACGGTCGTACCGCGCTCAGCTTTTTCTGACGGCTCGACGGTGAAAGTGTCTGCCCCGGTGCAGTACCAGGTGGCCGCTTGTGCTTCGGGCCGGGATGAGCGTGATGTGACCCGGATCCATTCAGCTACCATGAAGGCCGAATAAAAACCGACCCCAAACTGGCCGATCAGGTCTGTGACGCTCTTGCCGCTCTCCTTCACGGCGGTTATAAATTCGCGCGCCCCTGAATGGGCGATCGTGCCCAGGTTGGCAACCATTTCGTCGGCGGTCATGCCAATCCCCGTGTCGGAGATGGTCAGAGTGTTCTCTTCTTTATTCGGGATAATCCGGATTGCCAGCTCGGCTTGTGGGTCGAGCACATCGCGGTTGGTGAGCAGCTCAAAATCAACGCGCGTCAGGGCGTCGGAGGCGTTGGAAATCAGCTCGCGCAGGAAAATCTCGCGCTCGGTATATAGAGAATGGATGAGGATATCTAATAGTTGGCGGGTTTCCGCTTTGAAAGAGATGGGCTGATGGCTTTCAGAGGGAGTCGGATCACTCATAAGTTACTCCTATAATAAAGATTGTTGTGTTGTTGGAGGCGCTGATCATCCCCCGGGGAGATCAAACTCCTCGTTAGTTATACCCTAAAGGTGTAAGAATCGCATAAGAGCAGGCCCATCCGGCTTAGAAAACATCCCAGGGTGTGGTACCGCTTCCGCCAGAACCACTTAGCGAAGCCCGGATTGGCTCGCTAAGCTCGGGCATTGCATCGGCTACCGCTGCCAGCAGCCCGAAGCAGCCGGCGATCATCATGTCTCCAAATGGCACAGCGAAGTAAGGGCGCAGGCGCGAACTGCGCATCAGGCTGCGGCGCGGGCCGGTCACAACCACGTCGAAGTCGGGGTTGCCAAAAGGAAGCGCCTGTGAATTATAAATCAGCGCCCCGTGACCGTGGTCATCGAATACATCAGCATGTTTTAAACTGCCGTCGGCCAGAGCTCGCAGCAGGATTTCCAGCCTGGGCAGGTCCACCAACCCGGTATGGTGTTCGAAGACGCCTTCGATACCGGTTGGCCCCAGGCGGAAGGCCAGGGTATGGAAATTTCCCACATTGGCGATCATCACACGTGAGCGTGCAGCCAGGCGCGGATCAAAGGTCGCCCCCAGGACCGCGGCTGGAGCGGTATCCATCACCACCAGCGGGGCATCTAAATCCCTGGCGGAAGCTGCCACGGCTTGCAAGCGGGTCATGATTGGAGGGATCTCTGCCGCCCGGTAAGCAAAGGCGCTCAGCCTGTTTTCGGCGCGAATACGGGCGTCCAGGTAGTCGAAGCGGAACTGGCGGTCGGAATACTCCGGCGGAGAGTTGCCGTGGTCGAAGACGGCCACTGCCACCGCCGCCAGGTCCTTCAACGAAACGTTGAACTGCTCCAGGGAGCGGGTGATCGTAGCGAAGTCAAAATCGCGCAGCTCCAGGCGCAGTACCGCAGCGGGCAAGCGCCGGGCCTCGTCCTCGGAGATCACGCGCACGCCCATGGCTGCCACAACTTCCAAATCGTCGTTAAAGGAGCGCGCCGCATCGGGTGTGGCATACACCGCTAATCCGGCGCGCAGGTGATTTTCGGCCGCCCAGGCGCTGGGACCGCCGCCCATCGTCACTCCGCTTAACAAAACTGGTTCGCCCCGGCGGGTGGCTTCCCCCAGAAGGCGGTAAACAATCATGGTCGGGGATGGCACGACCAGCTTAAAGCCGTTTTCCAGGTCCAGGCGGGAGTCGTAGAGGAAAATATCTTGGGTACCGGTGCCAACGTCAACATTAAGGATTTGCATGGGTAGGGATCGGTGATCAAAACCAGGGTTCGGGATAGGATTGATTCGGTACGATGCAAGTCTACCATAATTCGCCGGGCCCTTGCTGGTTGCCTGTTTTTATTTGCACCGGGTGGATGGAATTTTATGGCGTGGGTGTACAATTAAGTGGGTTGTGTGGCTTATTCTTTGAGTGCCACATCCACTCTGGGCACTCCAGGCAGCTACACGATTGTATCTATGCAACCAGGTGAGGGATATTTTATGGAACTCGTTGAAGAACTCTTAGCACGCAAAGGGGCGGACATACATTATTGGACGGGGGGTGCTGTCGACCCACCGCTGGTCGTCTTTACGCATGGCGCGACCATCGACCACCATGAATGGGATGCCACATTACCCCTCGTCGGCGAGAAATTTCGCTTGCTCACGTGGGACGTGCGGGGGCACGGTCTTTCCCGCCCGGCGCAGTTTTCGCTACAGGACGCCGTAGATGATTTGCTTGCCATTCTCGACAAGCTGCACGTAGAACAAGCGGTTTTCGTCGGTCACTCGATGGGCGGGAATTTACACCAGGAGCTCGTATTCCAGCACCCCGAACGCGTCAGGGCGATGGTCTTCCTGGATTGCACCTGGAATTTTCAGAAGCTTTCAACGGTCGAAGCGGTAAGCTTGAGGCTGGCGGGGCCGATTTTCAAAATCTATCCTTATAAAATGCTGGTCGACCAGTCTTTAGCTGTCACTGCTACCTCGAAAACCTCGCAGGAATCTTTACGCCCCGCCATGGAAAGCCTGAGCAAGGCCGAATTCGTCCAGATTCTCATGGCAACTTCAAGCTGCCTGCATTATGAACCCAATTACAAAATCAACAAACCACTGCTTCTGATGGTCGGCGAGGACGATACGACCGGGAATATTCGCAAAGTTATGCCGATCTGGGCCAAGCAGGAACCGGATTGTAAATTTGTGGTCATCCCGCAGGCGAAACATGCCGCCAATCTGGATAACCCCGATTTTTTTCATGAAAACCTGATGGCTTTTTTGACGAAGCTAAACACTATTTCTGCCTGAGAATTTATCTACCGTGCCCCAAAATAATCACTCTTTTGCAAACGCCTTCTCAAGGCAATTGGTTGGCTCCCTGTTTGTTTTACTTTGCCTAGCAAGTAGTTGTTCTATACTGCCTTATCCTGGGGCGAGACCCGTCGTACAACAACTGCGCATCACGAACACCGGCAATACAGACATTCGTAATTTGACGGTGCTTTTTCCGGGTTCGACGCCAACCGCTGAGGCTATTCACATTGAATTCGGAGATATTCCGGTTAAGACGACAACGGAGTATCGCAGCATCCCCGGCGGAGTGTATCGATACGCTGCTTATGAATACACCTCAAATAGCCACACAGTAAGTCAGCCGGTTATCGATTGGGTAGGCGAGAGTCCAATGGATGGCTCGAAATTTACCTATCAAATCGAGCTCGACCCGAATAAACTACCTGGCAGTCAGATACAATTAATGGGAGTTTTGGTTGATGCGCCTTGACAGGTGAGGCTGTCTTATGAACATTCTAGCCCTACTTCCATTACAATGGTTTGGCATTTCGGGCATTCTTGGCTCAATCCTGTTTATTGCCGGTGACCTTCTTTATAACCACGTCCCCGGTTCGACCAAAAGCCCCACGGAAAAAATGAGTGCCATGCCCGAATCCCGGTTGCTATTGCCAGTTTGATGATGCTTTATGGCATTGTTACCGGGCAATCCTTGTACCCGCGTTGGATGGCAATTTTCTTGCCCGTCTTCACCTATCTGCTTAAAACGCCCATTCTTCGAGTTTTGAGGGGCCGCCTGCGAGAGATTGTTAATGACTCTTACGACAATTTGATTTTATTAATTTTCTTTGTGATTTCTACGGCTGTGTGGTGGAACGCGGGGATAATATGAGTCTAGTTTTTTCCTCGCTCTTTGTCAGACTTGTTGTGAAATCGGATGGCCCAAGGCTGTACTGGAGCCGCGCGGGCGGATGATGCCTAAAATCGACCTATTATGACACCCTTTGAGATTGCACACATGCGACTGCTCAGCCAACACATTGCAGGGATTCCGTTTGAGCAGCCTGGCGAGGTGGTTAAGTGGCTGGGCGCCGTCCAGGCCCAGGATTATCTGGCTGCGAAATGGGCAGTGGCTGCACGCACGAAAGATTTCACGGATGCCGCCATGGAGCGGGTATTTGCGCAAGGCTCTGTGCTTCGGGTGCATCTGCTGCGACCTACCTGGCATTTCGTGGCGCCAGAGGATATCCGCTGGATGCTTGCCCTCACGGCTCCCCGCGTCCATGCCGTAAATGCTTACTGGTATCGGAAGGCGGGATTGGATAGCGCCATCTTTTCGCAGAGTAACGCCGCCCTTGTAAAAGCACTACGCGGAGGCAACCAGCTTACTCGCTTGGAAATCGCCACCTTGCTTCAGCAAGCTGGCATTGCGACGGATATTCCGCAGAGATTTGCCTATCTCATGATGCGAGCCGAATTGGATGGGATCGTGTGCAGCGGGGCAAGGCGGGGCAAACAACCCACCTATGCCTTGCTGGATGAAAGAGCGCCGCAATCCAGGACTTTGGAGCGTGACGAGGCCCTGGCCGAACTCTCCAAACGATATTTTACAAGTCGCGGGCCGGCCACGCTGGATGATTATATCTGGTGGTCGGGGCTATCGGCTCCGGATGCGAATGCTGGCCTTGAGATGGCCAGGTCTCAACTTGAACATGAAGCGATCGATGGCCAGACCTATTGGTTTGTTACCTCTACATCGGATGCTAAAGATAGGTTGCCAGTTGCGTATTTGTTGCCAAATTTTGACGAATACATGGTTGGTTATACCGATCGCAGCGCCATATTTGACGCGTCCCACATTCAGAAGTTGGGCGCCCGTGGTAGCATCCTGGTGAATACGATTGTCGTCGAAGGCCGGATTGCAGGCGTCTGGAGGCGAACATTGAGGAAGAAGGCAGTCGAAATTGAATTGAGCCCCTTCAACCCACTGACTGAGGCCGAAAACCGGGCCGTTGAAATAGCCGCCAATCGATATGGCGAATTCCTCGATTTGCCGGTGGCGTTGGCTTATGCTGGCGCGTAGCCATATCGTTGAGCGGCATTGAATATGGTATAAACGAAATAAACGCCCACCGGCGACACGACAAGTATTGAAGGACCTGAAATGCAAACATTCATTTCTTTGCTGCGCGGCATTAACGTAAGTGGGCAAAAAACGATCCGAATGGCGGAGCTGAAAGCGCTATATGAATCAATGGGATTCACCCAGGTGGCTACTTATCTTCAAAGTGGAAATGTGGTATTCGATTGTGTTATTCCGGATGCCTCGACGATTGCTGGCTCGATTGAAAAGGCAATCGAACAGCGCTTTGGCTTCACTGTTTCTGTGCTCATTCGCAACAGGGACGATTTTCAACGAATTATTGTAGGCAATCCATTTCTGACGCGAAGAAACGAAGACCCCGAAAGATTGCACGTGACTTTTCTATCTGATTTGCCCCCGGCTGTAGCTGTGAACGACCTGGAAACGCCTATCGATACGACAGACGAGTATTTATTGAGCGATAAAGAGATCTATCTGTTTTGCCCCTCCGGCTATGGGCGGACGAAATTTTCGAACAGCTTCTTCGAGAGGAAGCTGAAAGTGGTTGCCACGACCCGGAACTGGAAAACGGTGAATGCTCTATATGGTATGGTTACCTAAATCGAGGCGCATCGTCCGCCGCAATCATTTTATATCTGGCTTATCGTGGAGGTTTAACCTGTGGCGCTAATTATTGATCCCGAGCAGAACGAAATCCGAGCCCTTGAGCGCGTCACTGATTGGCGGGGAAAACGCGTTATCGAAATCGGTTGTGGGACTGGCCGGCTCACCTTGCGCCTGGCCGGGCTTGGGGCGCGGGTGCAGGCAATCGACGTCAAGCAGGCACTCGTCCGTGAGGCTCGCGAGAACCTACCCAGGCGATTTGCGGAACAGATTAGCTATCATACCGGTCAGTCAGAAAGCATGGCTTTCAGGACTGCATCCTTCGACCTGGCGGTCTTCGCATGGTCGTTGTGATGAGGGGCCCATGAGGGCATGGTTCATGCCCTGACTGAGGCCCATCGGGTGCTCAAACCGGACGGTATTTTGGTTGACTTGCGTCCGGCCGCGACGCATCGCCGCGTGGGGGTCGTTTGTAATGGAATTTTTCGGGAGCTCGGCAGCACGCGTGAGAAGTTCAACGATGATTGGGCAGCCAACCGGGCGGTGGCGGAAGTCCTGCATACTGGTTTGTTTAGGACCGAGTGGAGCAGGCGCTTTGATTGCCGGCGCGTGATGGACACGATGGACGAGTTCCGCGCCTGGATAGACGAGATCGTGCAACTCAACAACCTGCCGCCTCACGATTGGCTGATCGAAGAGGTTGAAAGCGCCTTCAATGCCTCAAGTGGCAAAACGAATATTGTAGCGAGAGGACCGCTGGTCATGCGGGTGCTAAGAAAACTGGAAGTGGGTGGTTAATTGTTAGACCTGCGCGAGCATGGGTTGGCGCTTGTTTGTTATGCGAGAAGTAATCGGCTCATCTTATGAAAATGGAGGCTTTATGACTATTCGTATTATCAGGCTGGGATCTCCCAGGGAAACAGGTGAAGGGCTTCGGCTTGGTACGGTCCGCCGGCCTCCAAGAGGCGTACCTAAGTCGGAGTTCGCAAAGAGGGATTTCTATGATGTCTGGCTTCCAAACCTTTCTCCCAGTCAGGAGCTACTGAAGGAAGCAAAAATGTCGCACGATGAAGCATCGTGGTCGGTCTTTATGAAGAAGTTTCGCGCTGAAATGAATAAACCGGAGCCAAGTAGAGTGATGGATTTGCTGGCCGCGCTTTCTCATCAGACAAACTTCTCATTGGGATGCTACTGCGAAGATGAAGAGAAATGCCATCGGTCTGTCCTTAGAAAGCTGCTGATAGAGCGTGGAGCAAGTGTTTTGCCCGAATAAAAACGGGAAACAATATATTAAGGAACAAACAATGAACGAAACCGTCAAAAAACTCAGGGGAGCAAACATGGACATCGATTTGGCCACGCCAGAAGGCGTGATTGCGTGGGAGCAAGATGGATGCCCATGGAATATAGCCAAAAAAACCGACCAGCATAAATGTGCGGTAAAGAATAAATCTATTTGTCGCTACTTTTGTGGCGTTGAATACCTGGACACACTTTTGTGCTGTTACCCCCACCCGAACCCTTTTAATAGCGATGCAGATGTTACGAGCTAAAGGACAGCAGGGGCAAAAATCACTGAGCTTGCGGGGCAGCCAGCTTACCCAACTACCCAATTCGGTCAGGAAACAAATCGAGCTTGAAGAATTGGATTTAGATCAGAACCTTTTGACCCGGCTTCCTGAGTGGATTGGCGAACTTACGAATCTGAGGTCCTTGAGCCTTTATAGCAACCGATTGACTTCTCTGCCTGAGTCGGTCTGGCAATTAACCAACATGCAAACATTGAACCTGGCAGACAACCATTTTTCTTCTGTATCGGAGCATATTGGAGAGCTGGTCAATCTTCAGATGCTGGATTTGGGTCACAATAAAATAGAATTCCTCCCCGGTTCGATAGGGAACCTGAGAAATCTGACATTCCTCTATATAAGCAACAATCGTTTGGTTTCATTGCCCGATTTATTTGAACACCTGACCAATCTGATCTATCTGAATATCACTGACAATCAATTAGCTTCTCTTCCCGAAAGCATTGGAAGCCTTACAGGGTTGATCGAATTGCGGTTGTATCACAATCTATTTGTTGCTCTCCCCGAAGCGCTGGGCCGCCTGACAAAACTTAAGGAATTGCATTTGATGAATAACAGGTTGGTGTCCTTACCCGAAACCATTGGGAACCTGGTAAATCTCAGAAAATTGGTTTTGCAGGACAATCGTCTGGCGTCGCTGCCCGAGTCGCTTGGGGACCTTGCCAGCCTGACGGATCTCGATTTGAGAAATAACGCGTTGATATCTCTCCCTGAGTCGCTCGGCAACCTGTCTGACCTCAGGTATCTGGATTTGCGAGCGAACAAATTGGTGCAACTTCCCGCCAGTTTCGAGGGGCTGGCGAACCTTGAGAAATTAGATGTGCGATGGAATAAGCTGGCTGCCATCCCCAGGTGGTTTGAACAATTTGAAAGGCGCGAGTGTACGATTTTCGTATAGAGCAAAAACCGCCCGGCGATTAGCCGGGCGGTTTTTGTCTTCGCATCACTTAACCGGTGATCTTCCTCGGACGAATGACAGAAACTTTGAGTTTGTTGGCCCGGTTTCCACTTCGGCAAAACCGGCCTCTCC
>Ga0209048_10005380_pt1 | contig 12102 bp, 13 predicted proteins | sample FrelakmetCRP12CR_FD_187146 | JGI IMG/M metagenome (GOLD analysis project Ga0209048, IMG submission 187146) | Freshwater lake sediment microbial communities from the University of Notre Dame, USA, for methane emissions studies - CRP12 CR (SPAdes)... | ecosystem: Environmental > Aquatic >... | reverse complement strand
GAACGCCGAAGATCTCCACGCGGTCCCCCTCTCCCCTCGCGTCCTCCGGGGCCGTGCGGCCCCGGAGCAATCACGACGCTATTTCTTCACCAGCGGGCAACGCGAGGCCGCGAGCGGCTGGAACGCCTCCGCCGCCGGGATGGTCGCGCGCACGTTGTAGTAATCCCACGGCGACTTCGATTCCTCGGGCTTCTTCACCTGCAGCAGGTACATGTCGTGCACCAGGCGGCCGTCCTCGCGGAGCACCATGTTCTTGCCGAACATGTCGCTGTGCTTGTTGGCGCGCAGCCACTTCATCACGGTGTCCGCGTCGTCGGTGCCGGTCGCCTTGACCGCGTTGAGGTACATGAGGGTCGCCGAGTACGCGCCGGCCTGGACCATCGTCGGCATCTTCTTCATTTTGTCGAAGAACCGCCGGCCCCACTTGCGCGTCTCGTCGTTCAGGTCCCAGTACCAGGCCTCGGTGATATACATCCCGCCGGTGGATTTCAGACCGAGCGAGTGGACGTCGGTGATGAAGACGAGTAGCCCGGCGAGCGCCTGGTTCTTGGTGATGCCAAACTCGTTTGCGGCCTTGATCGAATTGATCGTGTCGCCGCCCGCGTTCGCGAGCCCGACGATCTTCGCCTTCGAGGCCTGCGCCTGCAGCAGGAACGAGGAGAAGTCGGACGCGTTCAGCGGATGGCGCACCTGGCCGAGCACCTTGCCGCCGTTCGCCTTCACCACGTCCGCGGTGTCCTTCTCGAGCGAGTGCCCGAACGCGTAGTCGGCGGTCAGGAAGAACCAGGTGTCCCCGCCCTGCTTGACGACCGCGCGCCCGGTGCCGTTGGCGAGCGCCCAGGTGTCGTAGGTGTGGTGGATCGTGTAGGGGGTGCAGTCCTCGTTGGTCAGGCGCGTCGACGCCGCACCGGTGTCGATGAGTATGCGCTTCTTCTCCGCGACGACCTTTGCGGTGGCGAGCGCGACCGCGGAGTTGAGCCCGTCGGTGATCATGTCCACGCCATCGCGGTCGATCCACTCCCGCGCCTTCTGCGCGCCGACGTCCGCCTTGTTCTGGTGATCGGCGCCGACGACTTCGATCTTCTTGCCGAGCACCGAGCCGCCGAAATCGTCGACCGCCATCTGCGCCGCGACCACCGAGCCCTGCCCGCCCAGGTCGGAGTAGAGGCCCGACATGTCGGTCAGGACGCCGATCTTGACGATGTCGCCGGAAATCTTTGCTGGCGGCGCGGCCTTGCCCTGCGCGGCGACGTAGCTCGCGGTCCCGGCGAGCACCGCCGAAACGAGAATCGTTAGAGCCTTGCGTTTCATTGACTTGTCCCTCCTCGCTAATGTACTCGGGTCAAATACCCAGGTATTCGTGCAGCATGTTCATCTTCGCGTTGAGCTCGGCCGCGGGGAAACTCTCGACTATCCGGCCGTGCTCCATCACGTAGAAGCGGTCGGCCAGCGGCGCGGCGAAGCGGAAGTTCTGCTCCACCATGATGACGGTGTAGCCCTTCTCCTTGAGGTGGCGGATCATGCGGTCGAGCGCCTGCACGATCACCGGCGCGAGGCCTTCGGAGATCTCGTCGAGCAGCAGCATCTGCGCCCCCGTGCGCAGGATGCGCCCGACCGCGAGCATCTGCTGCTCGCCTCCGGAGAGCCGTGTGCCCTGGCTCGAGCGGCGCTCCTTGAGGTTGGGGAACATCGCGTAGATCTCGTCGACGCTCATGCCGCCCGAGGCGACCGGGGGCGGCAGGAGCAGGTTCTCCTCGCAGGACAGGCTCGCGAAGATGCCGCGCTCCTCGGGGCAATAACCGAGGCCGAGGTGCGCGATGCGGTGGGGCGGCAGCGCGATCGATTCGCGCCCGTTGATCATGATCGACCCGGTGCGTCGTCCGACCAGTCCGAGGACGGACTTCAGCGTTGTGGTCCGGCCCGCGCCATTGCGCCCGAGGAGCGTCACGACCTCGCCGCGGTTCACGGTGAAGTCGACGCCGTGCAGAATGTGCGACTCGCCGTAGAAGGCGTGCAGGTCGGTGACGCGCAGGAATTCGCGCCCGTCAGCCATGCGCGGCTCCCAGCTCGGCGGTCGCGGTGCCCATATAGGCTTCCATCACCTGCGGGTTCTTCGATACCTCCGCGTACGGACCTTCGGCGATGATCTGCCCGCGCTGCAGCACCGTGATCGTGTCGGCGATCGTCGAGACGACGTTCATGTTGTGCTCGACCATGAGCACGGTCCGGTTCGCCGCGACCTTCTTGATCAGCGCGGTGACGCGGGCAACGTCCTCGTGCCCCATGCCCTGGGTCGGCTCGTCGAGCAGCATCATCTCGGGCTCCATCGCGAGCGTGGTGGCGATCTCCAGGGCGCGCTTGCGGCCGTACGGCAGCTCGACGGTGACGGTCGAAGCGAGCTCCTGCAGATCGACCGAGGCCAGCAGCTCCATCGCACGCCCGTTGAGCTGCTCGAGCGATTTCGCCGACTTCCAGAAGTGGAACGACGTGCCGAGCCTGCGCTGCAGTCCGATGCGCACGTTTTCCAGCACCGAGAGGTGCGGGAACACCGCGGAGATCTGGAACGAGCGGATGATGCCGCGGCGCGCGGTCTGCGCGGGCCGCTCGTAGGTGATGTCGATCCCGTTGTACGCGATGGTGCCGCGCGTCGGGACCAGGAACTTGGTGAGCAGGTTGAAGACGGTGGTCTTGCCCGCGCCGTTGGGACCGATCAGAGCGTGGATCTGCCCGCGCTTCACCCGCAGGTCGACGCCGGTGACCGCCGCGAAGCCCTTGAACTCCTTGGTGAGACCCTTCGTCTCGAGGATGTGGTCGGTCACGATCTCTGGGCGCCGGCGGTAAGCGCGGGCGGGGAGGGCATTATATCGATATAGAGGCCCGCTCCGGCGGGGCGGGGCGTGCAAGAATTCGGGGGTTCGCCGCCCCAATGACGACCCCCGACCAGATCCGCGATCTGCTCGTCGCCCAGCGCGTCATTCCGGTGCTGCGCTTCGGCTCGGCTGGGACCACGATCCGCGCCGTCGATTGCCTGCGCGAGGCGGGTTTCGGCACCTTCGAGATCACCCTCACCACGCCCGGCGCGGTGGAGCTGATCGCGGCGTTGCACGCGCGCCTCGGTGCAACCGCGATCGTGGGGGCTGGCACCGTCACCGACCTCGACGCCGCGCGCCGGTGCGTCGACGCCGGCGCGCAGTTCCTCGTGTCGCCGTGCGTCGTGCCGGGGCTCGCCGCCCTCGCGCACGAGGCCGGACGCGCCGCGCTGATCGGCGGCTTCACGCCGACCGAGATCCTCGCCGCGCACCGCGAAGGTGCCGACATCGTGAAGGTCTTCCCCGCCTCGGTCGGCGGACCCGGGCATCTGGGCGCGCTGCATGCCGTGTTCCCCCATGTGCTGCTCTGCCCGACCGGCGGCGTCACGCTCGACAACATGAAGCGCTACATCAGCGCCGGCGCGGCGCTGGTCGGCGTCGGCAACGACCTCCTGGACCAGGCGGCGCTCGCCGCCGGCGACCTCGGGCGCGTGATCGCGGGCGCACGGCGCTTTCTCGACCCGACCGTCTCATCGGCATGAGTCCGCCGGGCCCTCCCAAGGACCAATCCCGAGCGCGGGACGCGCGCGGGTAGTCCAATGCGCGCTCATGTTCTCGCCATCGGCGAGCCGATGGTGGAGTTCAACCAGACGCGGCCCGGTGAGCCGGGCTACCTGCAGGGATTCGGCGGCGACACCTCGAACATGATCATCGCCGCGGCGCGCTCGGGAGCGCGCACCGCGTACGTGACCCGCCTCGGCGATGACGAGTTCGGGCGCATGTTCCTCGAGCTGTGGCGACGCGAGGGCGTCGATGCGAGCGGCGTCGGCATCGACCCGCAGGCGCACACCGCGGTCTACTTCGTGACGCACGGCGCGCAAGGCCACGTCTTCAGCTACTCGCGCGCCGGGTCCGCCGCGAGCCGCATCGGTCGCGCGGATCTGCCGCTCGATGCGATCCGCCGCGCGCGCTTCGTGCACGCGTCGGGCATCAGCATGGCGATCTCGCCGAGCGCGTACGACGCGGTGCTGGCCGCATTTGCGGCGGCGCGCGCCGCGGGGGCAAAGGTGTCGTTCGATTCGAACCTGCGGCTCAAGCTCTGGCCGCTCGCGCGGGCGCGCGAAGCGATCGGTGCAGCGGTCGGGCTCGCGGACTTCTTCTTCCCGAGCATCGAAGACGCGCGTGCCTTGAGCGATCTCGAGGCGGCCGACGACATCGTCGACTGGGCGCACCGCCTGGGGGCGAAGACCGTGTTGCTCAAGCTCGGACCGGCGGGCGTGATCGTCAGCGATGGAACGTCGAGGGAGCACGTTGCGGGGCACAGGGTGACCGCGGTGGACGCGACCGGCGCCGGCGATTGCTTCTGCGGCGCGACGCTCGCGCGGCTCTGCGCGGGCGATTCCGTGTTCGAGGCCGCTCGTTACGCGAATGCCGCCGCGGCGCTCGCGACGACCGGCTACGGCGCGGTCGCGCCGCTGCCGCGGCCGGAGGCCGTGCGCGCGCTCCTCGCCGCGCGACCGGTATGATTACGTCCGCCAGATCGCCCGTGACGCCCGAATGAACGCACCGCTCGTCCTGCCTTCCGCCGGCATCCAGCCGGAGATCGCGATCAACGCGATTCCCGACGACGACCGCGTCTGGGTGCCGCAGGCGAAGGACGTCTGGTTCCGCCCGCTGCTGCTCAATACGGTCACCGGCGGCTGGTGCAACCTGCTCCGCGTGCGCAAGAGCGGCGTGCTCCACCGCCACCGCCATCCGATGCTCGTCGTCGGCTACGTGATCAGGGGGAAGTGGCGCTACCTCGAGCACGACTGGGTCGCGACCGAGGGGAGCTTCGTGTACGAGCCGCCGGGCGAGATCCACACGCTGGTCGTGCCCGACGACGTGCCGGAGATGATCACCTTCTTCAATATCTCGGGCGCGATGATCTATCTCGACGCGCAGGGCCGGCAGACCGCGTACGAGGACGTATTCTCGAAGATCGACATGTGCCGCAGGCATTACATCGAGGTCGGGCTCGGCGCGACCTACGTCGACCAGTTCGTCCGTTGAAGCTCGGCATCCCGAACCTCGTGAAGGCCCTCGACGCGGGCCTGCTCAAGACCGTCGAAGCGCTGCTGCGCGCCGGCCAGTTCCATCGCGTCGCGAACCTCGTCGCCGCCAGCGAGCCGCTCGCGAGCTTCGCGCTCGCCCGGATGCGCGAGCTGGTCGACGACCCGCTGCTCGTCGCGCGCGACGGCGGCCTGCAACTCACCAAGCGCGCGGAGCGCCTGGCGGCGCCGTTCCGCGACCTGCTGGAGCGCATCGGCGAGGTGCTCGCCGGGCGCGACGTGTTTGACCCCGCATTCTGCGAGCAGACGTTTCGCATCGCGGCGAGCGACTATGCGTCGTTCGTGATCGGCCCGGCGCTCGTGCGTGCGCTGTCGCAGGCGGCGCCGCGCGCCGCGGTCGCATTCGAGCCGTTCGAGCCCGCGCACGCACGCAGAGCCCTGGAGAGCGGGGAGATCGACCTCGTCGTCGCGACGGGACTGCGTGGCGGGGCAGGAAAGCTGCGGTCCGAGGCGCTTTTCGCCGAACGCTTTGCCTGTATTGCGGCCAGGCACCACCCGCGCGTGGCGAAGCGATTGACGGCGACCGCCTACGCGGCAGAGCGTCACGTCGTCGTTCATGCGCCGGCCGGCGCCGCGAAAGCCGATCCCGCGCTCGCGGACCCCGGGCGCAGGCGCCGGGCCGGCGCCACGGTCGGGCACTTCCTGCTCGTGCCCGCCGTCGTGGCGGAGTCCGAGTTGATCGCGACCCTTCCGGAGCGCGTCGCGGAGCGGTTCGCGGCGCGCCATCCGCTCGTCGTGCATCGCTCGCCGGTGCGTCCGGCCGGCTTCACGCTCGCGCTGACCTGGCACGCACGCAGCGAGGACGAGCCGGCGCAGCGCTGGCTGCGCGATCAGGTGGCCGCCGCGGCCGCGGAGACCTGACCTCGCGGCTCAGTACGTAGGGATCAGTCATAGCGAGTTGCCACCTGTCAGTTGAGCGTCGCCGGCAAGTGCCGGAAGCCGCGGAAGCGCACGCGCCGGTCGCGCTCCGGCGCCCCGTCGAGTGCGATCCTCGGATAGCGCGCGAGCAGGCGTGCGAACGCGATGCGGCCCTCGAGTCGCGCGACGTTCATGCCGGCGCAGGCGTGCGCGCCCTGCCCGAACGCGACGTGGCGATTCGGGTTGCGACCCACGTCGAGGCGGTCCGGGTCGGCGAACTGCGCCGGATCGCGGTTCGCCGCGCCGACGCCGAGCGTCAGGAAGGTGCCGGCCGGGAACGTGCGCCCGCCGATTTCCGTGGGCGCGGTCGTCACGCGGTTGTTGAGCTGCAGCGGGCTCTCGAAGCGCAGCAGTTCCTCCACCGCGGTGCCGACGAGCGCGGGCTCGCGCGCCAGGCGCTCGAGCTCGCCGCGGTGCGTCAGCAGCGCGTGCAGGCCGTTGCCGATCAAGTTGGTGGTGGTCTCGTGGCCCGCATTCAGCAGGAAGATGCAGTTGTGGGACAGCTCCTTCTCGGTGAGCCGCTCGCCGTCGGGCGCGCCCCGGATGAGCCGCGTGAGCACGTCCGCGTCCGGATCGCCGGGATGCCTGCGCCGTTCCGCGCAGAGCACCGCCAGGTAGTCGAGAAACTCGGTCGTCGCACGGTTCGCCCGCTCGAGGACCTCCGGGCCTGGCGCGGGCTCGAGCGCCGACAGGATCGCGAGCGACCAGGCGCGCAGGGGGCCGCGCTCGGGCTTCGGAACCTCGAGGAGGTTGCCGATCACCTCGACCGGGATCTGCGCCGCGAAGTCCTCGATCAGGTCGACGCGGCTGCGCCCGGCCATGCGGTCGAGCAGACCGTCCACGAGCGCGATCAGACCCGTTTCCATGCGCGCGATCGCGCGCTGATCGAGGGCGCCCACGATCAGCCGCCGCACGCGCGTGTGCAACGGCGGATCGTTGAAGACGAGGCTGGTGGTGTGGTGCTCGTAGATCGGACCGTCGCCGAGCTTGGGCTTGAACTCGCGCCTCTTGTCCGAGCTCGCGTGCGGGTCGCGGTAGACCGCGACCACGTCTTCGTGGCGCGTCAGGAAGAACGCGCCCGGCGCGAGCTCGTGCACCGGGTCGTGCTCGCGCAGCCCCGCGTAATACCGGTACGGATCGTCGATGAAATCCGGCGGAACGTCCGTGAGCCGGAAGGCGCGGGCCTCGTGGGCGGCGAGCCTCATTTCAGCCGGCCGCTCTAGAACGTCCCGGGATAGGCTCCGCCGTCGATCAGGAAGTTCTGCCCGACGACATACCCCGCCTGGGCGCTGCAGAGGTACGCGCACGCGTCGCCGAACTCGGCCGCCTCGCCAAAGCGCGCGCCGGGGATCGCTTTCGCGCGCGCCTCCCGCAGGCTCTCGGCCGTCACCCCCTGCTTCCTGGCGTTGAACTCGAAGTTCGAGACCAGCCGGTCGGTCAGGAACGCGCCGGGCAGCAGGTTGTTGATCGTCACGTTGTGCCGCGCCACCTGCCGCGACAGTCCCGCGACGAAGCCGGTCAACCCGGTGCGCGCGCCGTTGGACATGCCGAGCTCTGGGATCGGGTACTTCACCGCGCCCGAGGTGATGTTCACGATCCGCCCGAACCGGCGCGCGATCATCGGATCGATCGTGGCCTTCATGAGCTCGATCGGCGTGAGCATGTTGGCGTCGATCGCCTTGAGCCAGTCCTCGCGCGACCAGTTGCGGAAATCGCCCGGCGGCGGTCCGCCCGCGTTGTTGATCAGGATGTCCGGCTGTGGACAGGCCGCCAGGAGCCCCGCACGCCCTTCGGCGGTGGTGACGTCGAGCGCCAGCGCGCTGACCTTCACGCCGAACGCCTTGCGGATCTCGCCCGCGGTCTGCTCGAGCGCTTCCTTGCCGCGCGCGCAGATCGTCAGCTCGACGCCCTCCCTGGCGAGCGACCACGCGCACGCGCGGCCGAGGCCCTTGCTCGCGGCGCAGACGATTGCGGTCCTTCCCTTGATGCCGAGATCCATTTCTGCTCCTGACGTGGTTTGGTGTCTACCGCCGCGGGTTGCTATCGTCGCTTGCCGCCGAGAATCGAGCCGAGGATGCCGCGCGTGATCTCGCGGCCGAGCGAGGAGCCGACCGAGCGCGCCGCGCTCTTCGCCGCGGCATCGAGAACGCCGGGTTTCTTTCCGCCGCGCGGTCCGGTCGAGCCGAGCAGCACGTCCGAGAGCACGTCCATGAGGCCGCCGCCCTTCTCGGCCTCCGCGGGCGCGCCCTTCCCGACGGCGGACGGCTGTCCCTGCGCGCCGGTTGCAGCCTGCAGCCTCTCGAAGGCCGACTCGCGATCCACCGCCTTCTCGTAGTGTCCGGCGACGAGGGACGACGCGATGAGCTTCTTGCGCTCCTCGGGCGCGATCGGCCCGATCTTCGAGTGCGGCGGGGCGATGAATGCGCGCTCGACGACGCTCGGCCGTCCCTTCTCGTCGAGCATCGACACGAGGGCCTCGCCGACGCCGAGCTCGGTGATGGCCTTCTCGGTGTCGATCTTCGGGTTCTGGCGCAACGTCTGCGCGGCGGTCTTCACCGCCTTCTGGTCCTTGGGAGTGAACGCGCGCAGCGCGTGCTGCACGCGGTTGCCGAGCTGGCCGAGCACGCTTTCCGGGATGTCGAGCGGATTCTGCGTCACGAAATACACGCCGACGCCCTTGGAGCGGATCAGCCGCACCACCTGCTCGATCTTCTCCTCGAGCGCCTTGGGGGCATCGGTGAAGAGAAGGTGCGCCTCGTCGAAGAAGAACACGATCTTCGGTTTCTCCGGGTCGCCCACCTCCGGCAGGTGCTCGAACAGATCCGAGAGCATCCACAGTAGGAAGGTCGAGTAGAGCTTCGGCGAGTTCATCAGCTTGTCGGCGGCGAGCACGTTGACCGTCCCGCGGCCCTTCGCGTCGGTCTGGATCAGGTCGGCGATGTCGAGCATCGGCTCGCCGAAGAACTTGTCGGCGCCCTGCTGCTCGAGCTCGAGGAGCCCGCGCTGGATCGCGCCGATCGACGCGGTCGCGATGTTCCCGTACGCGGTCCTGAACTCGGCCGCGTTGTCGCCGACGAACTGCGTCATCGCGCGCAGGTCTTTCAGGTCGAGGAGCAGCAGGCCCTTGTCGTCGGCGATCTTGAAGACGAGCGTCAGCACGCCCTGCTGCACGTCGTTCAGGTTGAACAGCCGGCCGAGCAGCAGCGGGCCCATGTCGGAGATCGTCGCCCGGACGGGATGCCCCTGCTCGCCGTACACGTCCCAGAAGGTGACCGGGCAGCCTTCCCACTTCGGCTCGTCGAGCTTGAGCATCGCGAGCCGCTCCTTCATCTTCGGCGACGCGGACCCCGGCGCGGAGATCCCGGAAAAGTCGCCCTTCACGTCGGCCATGAAGGCCGGCACGCCGATGCGCGAGAAGGACTCGGCGAGGACCTGCATCGTCACGGTCTTGCCGGTCCCGGTCGCGCCGGTGATCAGGCCATGGCGGTTGGCGAGCGCCGGCAGGAGCACAAGCTCGGTGTCGGCGGTCTTGGCGAGGAGAATCGGATCGGCCATGGCGCTCCTGACGTGCGAAAAGTGGGAGGGGCGGGACTGCGAGGCGCTAAAATTACCGTCTTTCAGCGAACTCCGCTGCAGTCGCCACGCCACGACGGGTCCATCCCCCTAGTGCTCCCCGAATCCAGAGAAACGACACTCTTCGCAACGAGACGCCATGGCCGGACATTCCAGATGGGCAAACATCAAGCACAAGAAGGCCGCTTCTGACGCGCGGAAGGGCAAGGTCTTCACCAAGGCGATCAAGGAGGTCACCGTCGCCGCGCGGCTCGGCGGCGGCGATCCGTCGATGAACGCGCGCCTGCGCCTCGCCCTCGCCAAGGCGCAGGAGGCGAACGTCCCGAAGGACAACGTCGACCGCGCGATCAAGCGCGGCACGGGCGAGCTCGAGGGCGTGGCGTACGAGGAGATCCGCTACGAGGGCTACGGCATCGGCGGCGCCGCGGTGATGGTCGACTGCCTGACCGACAACCGCACGCGCACCGTCGGCGAGGTCCGGCACGCGCTCACCAAGAACGGCGGCAACCTCGGCACCGACGGCTCGGTGGCGTTCATGTTCAAGCACTGCGGCCAGTTCGTCTTCGCGCCCGGCTCCACTACCGAGGACCGGCTGATGGAGGCCGCGCTCGACGCCGGGGCCGAGGACGTCATCAGCAACGAGGACGGCACGCTCGAGGTACTGTGCGCGCCGGGCGACTTCGAGGCGGTGAAGGCCGCGCTCGAGAAGGCCGGCCTCAGGTCCGAGGTCGCCGGCATCACGATGCGCCCCTCGACCGACACGCCGCTCAAGGGCGAGGACGGCGCCAGGATGCAGAAGCTCCTCGACGCGCTGGAGGCGCTCGACGACGTGCAGGACGTCTACACGACGGCGGCGATCGAGGAGTGAAGGGCGCCGGCCCCTATAATCCGGCCATGTCGGCGCCTGCCCTCCGCATCCTCGGCATCGATCCGGGCCTGCGCGTCACCGGCTTCGGCGTCATCGACAAGACCGGCCAGAAGCTCGCGTACGTCACGAGCGGCTGCATCCGCACGCCGCCGGCCAGGAGCCTGCCCGAGCGTCTCGCCGTCATCCTCGACTCGCTCGGCGAGGTGATCGCCGCGCATCGGCCCGGGCAGGTCGCGCTCGAGAAGGTCTTCGTGAACGTCAACCCGGAGTCGACCCTCGCGCTCGGCCAGGCGCGCGGCACCGCGATCTGCGCCGCGGTGTCGGCAAGGCTGCCGGTGGCCGAGTACACCGCGCTGCAGGTGAAGCAGGCGGTGGTCGGCAACGGGCTCGCGAAAAAGGAGCAGGTGCAGGAGATGGTGAAGCGCCTCCTGCACCTCGCGGGCGCGCCGAGCGCGGACGCCGCGGACGCGCTGGCGTGCGCGATCTGCCACGCGCACGGCGGGCAGGGGCTGGGCGCGATCGCCACCGCCGGCTACCGGGTGCGGCGCGGGCGCCTCGTGGGGCGGGTGCTCGCGCGATGATCGGCCGCATCCAGGGCGTCCTGCTGGAGAAGAACCCGCCGCAGATCATCGTCGACTGCCAGGGCGTCGGCTACGAGATCGAGGTGCCGATGAGCACCTTCTACAACCTGCCGGCGACGGGCGAGCGCGTGGCCCTGCTCACGCATCTGCTGGTGCGCGAGGACGCTCATCTCCTGTACGGCTTCGGCAGCGAGGGCGAGCGCCGCGCCTTCCGCCAGCTCCTCAAGATCAGCGGCGTCGGCGCGCGCACGGCGCTCGCGGTGCTCTCCGGCCTGTCGGTCGCCGAGCTCGCGGAGGCGGTGACGCTCCAGGAAAGCGGGCGGCTCACCCGGATCCCCGGCATCGGGAAGAAGACCGCCGAGCGGCTCCTGCTTGAGCTGAAGGACAAGCTCGGCGTCGAGCTCACGACGAGCGTGGCCGCGAGCCGGCCGGCGCCGGCGACGAGCGACATGCTGCGCGCGTTGCTCGCGCTGGGGTACAGCGAGAAGGAGGCGGCCGCCGCCGTGAAGCAGCTGCCCGAGGGCCTCACGGTGTCCGACGGCATCCGGCAGGCGTTGAAGTTGCTGTCCAGGGCGTAGGATTCCGGCATGGCCATCGAAACGGATCGGCTGATCGCCTCGACGAAGGATTCGGCGCAGGAAGAGGCGATCGAGCGGAGCCTCCGCCCGAAGCATCTCGCCGAGTACGTCGGGCAGGAGAAGATCCGCGGGCAACTCTCGATCTTCGTCGAGGCGGCGCGCTCGCGCAAGGAAGCGCTCGACCACGTGCTGCTGTTCGGTCCGCCCGGCCTCGGCAAGACCACGCTCGCGCACATCATCGCGCGCGAGATGGGCGTGAATCTCCGCCAGACCTCGGGGCCGGTGCTCGAGCGGCCCGGCGATCTCGCCGCGCTCCTCACCAACCTCGAGCCGAACGACGTCCTGTTCATCGACGAGATCCACCGGCTCAGTGCGGTCGTCGAGGAGATCCTCTATCCGGCGCTCGAGGATTACCAGATCGACATCATGATCGGCGAGGGCCCG
>Ga0209048_10005379_pt1 | contig 12103 bp, 15 predicted proteins | sample FrelakmetCRP12CR_FD_187146 | JGI IMG/M metagenome (GOLD analysis project Ga0209048, IMG submission 187146) | Freshwater lake sediment microbial communities from the University of Notre Dame, USA, for methane emissions studies - CRP12 CR (SPAdes)... | ecosystem: Environmental > Aquatic >... | reverse complement strand
CCCCGCGGGGTCTGTCAGGGCCCCGGGACCGTCTTCCTAACAGTGACTTGCCGGTTCGGGGGAACTGCCCCGATTGCGCTCGCGGCGAGCGTGACCCACCGTTCCGCAGGGAACCTCCTGATGACTGCTTCCTGCAGCACCTTTATTCGCCGAGCCAGGCGACGCGCGCGTGGACCCTCGTACCGGGCGAGCATCGGAAGCGGTTCAACTTCCGTTTCGGCGCTCTGGCCTTCCGTCGTGGCGAGGAACCTCACCGTGCTCGCCGAGAGCCTCCGATAACCGCTCGAAACCCACGCCCGGGCGTCCGCGCAGAGGTCCGGTAGCGCCAGCAGAAGGCGCGCTTGGCTGCGATTGGCGGCCGCCTGTAGACGAATGAGCCGCGTGAGACGCCCGTCGGTGAAGCGCAGGCGGCCGACCGTCCGGGCGAAGTCGAGCGCCGGACGGACGTCGGGCGTCAGCGCGGCGTAGAGGACGGCGATGCCCACCTCGTGCCCGAGACGGTCGCGGCCTTCAGCAGCCGGCGCGCCCGCAAGAACGTGAGGACACTCACGGCCGATTCGCCCGATGACGCCGCTGACCGCCCGTTCGCCCGCGGGCGAGAGGTTGGCGTACACCGTTCGCCCGAACGAGTAGTCGGCCTTCAGGTAGGTCCACGTGGCACCGCCGTTGTCCGGCTTGGCGCCGGCCCATGCCGGGCCGACCATCGCGAGCGCCAGGACGACCGGGAGGGCGGCGCTGCGCATGGCGCCAGACTACGCGAACCCGGCGGCTCCGTCCGGCGGGAACGGGGCCGTCAGCCGGTCGCGGTGCGTAGGCGCTCGTGCTCGCCGGGACTGAGCTCGAGCGTGACCGTGACGTGCCTCTCGTCGATCGGCGCCTTCTCGCGCACCACGCCCTCGAAGCGCTCGTTCCCGTCGCCCCCGGCGAAACGGTAGACGGCGCCGATCGTGGGTGCGATGCAGGCCAAGCGCGTCACGACGGTCGTCGGCATCGAGCGGACTCTCGCTCATAGACCGGACGGAAAGGGCGCCGGGTGCGAGACTCTCGGCCCGGTGCTGACCGCCTTCGGAGCCGCTACGTGAAGGGCTGAGCGCTTGACGGATTCCACGCTCAAGCTGATCGCGTTCATCCTGCCGCTCGGGCTGGACACCTTCGGTGTCGCGCTTGCGCTCGGGATCGCGGGTCTGCCCGAGCGTCACCGCACGCGGATAGCGCTGTTGTTCGCCGCCTTCGAGGCCGGCATGCCGCTCATCGGCGTTGCGCTCGGCGTGCCGCTGGGGCACGCGATCGGCAGCGCCGCCGAGTACATCGCCTGCGCGCTGCTGGTCGCGCTCGGTCTCTACATGCTCCTCGCAAACGAGCACGAGGATGAGGGTGCGCGCCTGCTCTCGATGACTCGGCGCGGGTCGCTGGGAGCGATCGCGCTCGGCGTCAGCATCAGCCTGGACGAGCTGGCGATCGGCCTGTCCGCCGGCCTCTTGGGACTGCCGCTCCTGCCGATGGTGACAGCGATCGGCGTGCAGGCGTTCGTGGTGACGCAGATCGGTATCGGGCTCGGCTCGCGCGTGGGGGAGCGTTGGCGCGAGTCCGCCGAGCGGGTCGCCGGCATCGCGCTCATCGCTCTCGGCCTGACGCTGCTCGTCTTGCGGCTCGCCAGGTAGTCCGCCGCAAGGGCGACCGCCCGAGCGCCCGCGAGGGCGCGGTTGCTCGACGCAGCCATGCCCCGGATGCGCCATGCACCGTGCGAAGCACGTCGCGTCCATATACCCTCGACGCTCGAAACGCAGCGCGAACCGCCCGATCAGTGATGACCCGCCTGTCCGGATACCTCCTGCCAACCGAGAAGCAGCCGCCCGCCGACGCCGAGGCGATCTCGCACAAGCTGATGGTGCGCGCGGGGCTGATTCGGCAGATGGGAGCGGGGATGTGGACGTGGCTGCCGGCCGGCTGGCGGGTGCACCAGCGCGTGGTGGCCATCATCCGCTCGGAGATGGACGCGATCGGCGGGCAGGAGATGCTGATGCCCGTGCTGCAGCCCGCCGAGCCGTGGCGCAAGAGCGGGCGTCTGGAGATCGAGGAGCTCTTCAAGCTCAGCGACCGCAAGGGGTCAGAGCTTGTGCTCGCGATGACCCACGAGGAGGCCGTCACCTTTCACGTCGCTCAGGTCGTACGCTCCTACCGCGACCTCCCGCTGATCCTCTACCACTTCCAGATCAAGGAGCGCGACGAGCCGCGTCCGCGGGCCGGGGTGCTGCGCACGCGGGAGTTCATCATGAAGGACTCCTACTCCTTCGACCGCGACCAGGCAGGCCTCGAGGAGCGCTACGCGCTGCATGTCGGGGCCTACGACCGCATGATGGAGCGCACGGGGCTTCGCTTCTACCGCGTGGAATCCGATGTCGGGATGATGGGCGGCCTCGGCGCGCACGAGTACATGGCTCCATGCCCGGCCGGCGAGGACGAGATTGCGCTGGCGCCCGGCTACGCCGCCAACGTCGAGGTCGCGCTGCAGAACCCGGACCTGCACAAGTCCGGGGAGGGCTACACGATCGGCGGTCAAGAGCTGTCGATCGAGCCGGCGATCGAGGTCGGCAACATCTTCAAGCTCGGCACGCGCTACTCCGAGCCCCTGGGAGCGAGCTACCTCGACGAGACCGGCAGCGAGCTCCCGGTGTGGATGGGCTCCTACGGGATCGGCCCGGCCCGAATCGTCGCCGCGGCTGTCGAGCAGTTCGCCGACGAGCACGGGATCTCCTGGCCGCGGGCGCTGGCTCCGTTCGCCGTGCACCTCGTGGTCATCGGCGCCGCGGACTCGCCCGAGCGCCAGGCCGCAGAGGAGATCTACGAGACGCTGATCGCGGGTGGCATCGATGTGCTCTACGACGACCGCGAGGCCGGGCCCGGGGAGAAGTTCGCCGACGCCGAGCTGCTCGGCTGCCCGCTGCGGCTGACCGTCGGGCGCCGTGCGGTGGAGTCCGGGGAGATCGAGGTTCAGGCGCGCCGCGGCCGGCGGGCCGGCTCGGGCCTGCCCCTGGGGGGTGAGCGCGAGGCGCTCGTGCGGGCGGTGGGCGAGCTGTGGCGGAGCCTCCCCTAGATCACTCCCGCCAGGAGACGGCCGAGCGCGGCCCGCCGGCCATCGAGCACGCGCGCCAGCCGGCGGACCCCCCCGCCCGGACGCGCATCAGCGCGCGCCGGCTGCTCGGCCTGGACCGCTCCGGCCCGCCGCCGCCGGCCACGCAGGCGGGCCGGCCGCTGCGACCGTGGACGATCCCCAACGCAATCGGCTTCGCCCGGCTGGCCCTGATCCCGGTGTTCCTGATCGTGGCGTTTTCGAGCGGCGACGGGACCGGGGCGCTTCCCGCGACGCTCTTCGCCGTGATCGGCTTCGGCGACTATGCGGACGGCATGGCGGCTCGCGTGACCTCTCAGTACAGCCGTCTCGGCACGATCATGGATCCGATCACCGATCGCCTGCTGGTGATCTCGGGCGTCGTCGTGTGCTGGCACTTCCAGCTGCTGCCGCGGTGGGCGCTCGCCGTGCTGGCCATCCGGGAAGTGCTGATGCTCGCGCTCGGGCGGTACGGCATGACGCGGGGGGTCGAACTGAGCATCAACTGGCCGGGACGTCTCGGGGTGGCGCCCCTGATGGCGTCGTTCTTCTTCGCGATGGCGGGCCTGCAGACGCTCGCGGAGGTGCTGCTCTACCTCGGCCTGGCGCTCGCCCTGCTCGCCAGCGTCATGTACGTCCGCACCGGGCTCCGCCAGCTGGACGCCCGGCCCTAGTCTCAAGCTCAGCCTTACCTTTTGATCTATACTCACTCGTCCGGCCGGTCGCGCCGGGAGCGATCGGCACGATCTTCCCGGCTGTAGGGCCAGCGCAAGTCCGCAAGAACAGGAGAGCCCACGATGGACGACACGTTCCCCGACCTTGGCTCGCTGACGGACGCCGAACTGAAAGACGTCATCCGGCAGCTGACCGAGGAGGAGACGGAGATCTCCTACAAACGGCGGATCCTTCACGGCAAGATCGACATCCTGCGCGCCGAGCTCGTCAACCGCCTGCGCAAGAAGCACGAGGGCGGCGAGGTCATGATCACCGGCGACGACGTTCAGCAGCTCACGGACATCCTCGCGAACCGCCAGCCGGACGCATCGGCGTGAGGCGGCCGGTGCTCAGCGTCTAGCCCGGTCGTTGGCTGATGGCCCTGCACTGCACAGAGTGCGGCTTCGTGAACGCCGAGGGCGCCAACTACTGCCAGCGATGCGGCGGACTGCTCACCCGGCCCGAGAGCGCCGGCGAGACGGTGACCGCCACCTATCGGATCGACGAGGCGGGGGAGCTCGTGCCGGTCGAGCTCGACGAGGTCACCGCGCATGGGCCTGCGCTCGTGATCCGGGCCGGCGGGGGCCGTATCGGAGAGAGCTTTCCGGTGGATGGCGAGCGGATGAGCATCGGGCGCCGTCCGGATTGCGAGGTGTTCCTCGACGACGTGACCGTCTCGCGTGACCACGCGCTGCTGATCCGCCGTGGCGAGCAGTGGCACCTTGACGACTGCGGATCGCTGAACGGCACCTACGTGAACCGCTCGCGGATCGAGTCTCAGCGCCTCGAGGAGGGCGACGAGGTGCAGATCGGCAAGTACAAGCTCACCTTCCACGTCCGCTGATGGCCACCCAGACGCCACCGGCCGACCTGGGTGAGCTCGATGCCGAGCTCGGCGCTCCCGGCGCCGCGGATCGCTCAGAGGTCGGCCAGCGGCAGAAGTCGCTGACCATCGGGGCCGTGTGCAAGGCGCTCGCCCAGGAGTTCCCCGACATATCGATCTCGAAGATCCGCTACCTCGAGGACCAGAAACTGCTCACGCCGCGGCGGACGCCCGGCGGCTACCGGCTCTACACCCAGGGGGACGTGGCCCGCCTGCGCACGATCCTGCGCATGCAGCGCGACGAGTTCCTGCCGCTTCGCGTGATCCGCCAGGAGCTCGCCGCGGGGCGCTCCGGCGATGCCGCCCCGGCTCCGGGCCGTGCCGCGCGCGACGGCATGCGGGCATGGCGCCCGAGCGTGAGCGTTGGCGCGGCCAGCGGCGCGCTGTACTCGATCGAGGACGTGCTCGAGGACACCAAGGCCGACGGCAAGCTCGTCAGGGAGCTCGAAGAGTACGGCGTGGTCAAAGGGGAGCTGCGCGGGGGCGTGCGCTACTTCGACGAGACCGAGCGGGAGATCGTCGCCGCCGTCGCCGAGCTCGCCCGCTATGGGGTGGGCGGTCGCAACCTGCGGGTCTTCCGCTCCTCGGCCGACCGCGAGGCCAACCTGCTTCAGCAGATCCTCGCGCCGGCCCTGCGGTCGCGCAATCCGCAGCGGCGCAAGGAGGCAGTGGAGGCGCTGGAGAACCTCGCCGCGGTTGCCACCCACCTCAAGCACCTGCTGCTGATCCGCGATCTGCGCAAGATCGTCCGTTGATGAGCCCTCCGGTGCCGGGCGCGAGCCGAGCGTCGCCGGTTCCGCCGGCGCGGGATGCCTCGCGCGTGGGCAGCGCGGGCGGGATGCTGCGAGAGCCGCGCGATGATGAGCGGCTGCGCGGGCTGATCCGCGAGATTGCCGACTTTCCCAGCCCGGGGGTCGGCTTCAAGGACATAACGCCGCTGCTGGCCGACGCCGGAGCGCTGGGAGCGGCTGTGCAGGGGCTCGCCGAGTACGCGAGGCCCCTTCAGGTGGACTGCGTGATCGCGGCCGAGGCCCGTGGCTTCCTACTCGGCCCGGCCCTCGCCCTGGAGCTCTCAGCCGGCTTCGTGCTCGCCCGCAAGCCCGGCAAGCTCCCCGGCGAGACGGTCAGCGCCGAGTACGTCCTCGAGTACGGCACCGGCCGGCTGGAGCTGCACACCGACGCGATACACGCCGGCAAGCGCGTGCTCGTGCACGACGACCTGCTGGCCACGGGCGGAACGGCCAGAGCACTCTGCGAGCTGGTGGAAAGGCTCGGGGGAGAGGTCGTGGGATGCGGCTTCCTGATCGAGCTCGCGTTTCTCGAGGGCCGCCGGCGGCTGGCTCCGCACCAGGCGCATGCCCTGCTGACCTACGAGTCATAGGCTGTGCCGCGATGCCCACCGCGCAGCGCAGCCGCACGATCGCCGCGCCGGTCGAGGAGCTGTGGGAGCTGCTTTGCGATCCGCACCATCTGCCCCGCTGGTGGCCGCGCGTGACGAGGGTTGAGGATGTCGAGGGGGGCGCGTTCACCGAGGTGATGAGGACGTCGAAGGGAAAAGTCGTGCGAGCCGACTTCGAGCTCGTGGAGGCCGATGAGCACGGACGCTCTCTGCGCTGGAGGCAGCTGGTGGCGGGCACGCCGTTCGGACGGGTGCTTCAGTCGGCGGAGACCGAGGTGCGTCTTTCAGCGGTTGCGCCCGGCGCCGAGGCCGGGCCGGCAGGCGGGACGGCGACCGAGGTGACGATCGAGCTGCGCCAGACGCTGACCGGCTTTTTCCCGCGCTTCGGCGGCTACATGGTGCGCCGCGCGGCGGCGGCCACGATTGACGAGGCGCTCGACGGTCTGGAGCGGATCAGTGGCTGACCGCGCCGAGCCGCCGGCCATGCGCTGGTGGGGGTGGGGCGATCCGTCGCATCCGCCCGCGCTCCCGGCACACGCGCTGCGCTTCCTGCGCGAGACCGTGGGGATCGCAGGGCGTCCGTGCCCACCCGTCGCGCTCGAGCGCGTTCGACTGGCTCCGCCGAGCCTCGGCGACGGGGAGCTCTCCGGGCTGCGGGAGATCCTCGGCGGACAGGGCGTCCGTACCGACCACTCAGAGCGCGTGGTCCACGCTGCCGGCAAGGGCTATCCGGACCTCGTGCGGCTGCGGGCGGGAGAGCCGAAGGGCGCGCCCGACGCGGTGGTCTATCCGGCCGCCCACGCTCAGCTGCGAGCGGTGCTCGACCTCTGCACGCGCGCATCGCTCGCGGTGGTTCCGTTCGGCGGGGGCACGAGCGTCGTCGGTGGGCTGGCTCCGCTGCGCGGCGCCCACAAGGGGGTCCTAGCGCTCGACATGCGCCGCATGGGAGGGCTGCTCGGCCTCGACCGGGAGTCCCTCACGTTGACCGTCCAGGCAGGTGTGCGGGCGCCGGCAGTCGAGCGCTACCTCGCACCGCGCGGCCTCACGCTCGGGCACTTTCCGCAGTCCTTCGAGTACGTCTCGCTCGGCGGCTGCGCGGCCACGCGGTCGGCCGGGCAGGCGTCGAGTGGCTACGGCGGCATCGAGCGGATGGTGCTCGGGCTGCGGTTCGCCGCCCCCGCGGGGGACATCGACCTGCCGGCCGTGCCCGCCACCGCGGCCGGGCCGGGGCTGCGCCAGCTGCTCGTGGGATCGGAGGGCGCGCTGGGCGTCATCTCAGAGCTCGCCCTGCGCGTGCGAGCTGCGCCACGCCGGCGCGTGTACGAGGGCGTCTTCTTCGAAAGCTTCACGGCGGGAGTCCAGGCGCTGCGCTCGCTCGCCCAGCGGCGTGAAGCGCCGCACGTGGCGCGGCTCTCCGACGCGCCGGAGACCCAGATGTCGCTCGCGCTGGCCGGCCCGGGCGGGCTGAAGGGCAGGCTGGGGCGGAGGTATCTCGACGCCCGCGGATATCGCGAGAACGCCTGCCTGGCGATCCTGGGCTTCGAGGGGACCGAGGAGGAGGTGGCGGGCCGGCGAGAGCGGGCGCTTGCGCTCGTGCGCCGCTGCGGCGGTCTGCCGGTGGGCCGCTCGCCGGGCGAGGCGTGGCGCAAGGCGCGCTTCTCCGGGCCCTATCTGAGGGATGAGCTGCTCACGCACGGGGTGATGGTGGAGACGCTCGAGACCGCCACGCAGTGGTCGAACCTCGGCCGTGTGCACCGCGAGGTCGGCGCGGCGATCGCCGGGGCGCTGAGCGCGGCCGGGACGCCCGGGCTGGTGGCGTGCCACGTCTCCCACCTGTATGAGACCGGCGCCTCGCTGTACTTCTCCTTCCTCGCGCGCCGCCGGGAGGACGATGACATCGGGCAGTGGTGCGCGGTCAAGGAAGCCGCGACCCGGGCGATCGTGCGCAGCGGCGCCACGATCACCCACCACCATGCGGTGGGGCGCGATCACGCCCGCTGGCTGGGGGAGGAGATCACCGACACGGGCGTGGCAGCCCTGCGCGCGGTGAAGGCCGAGCTCGACCCAGCCGGCATCATGAACCCCGGGAAGCTCCTCCCCTAGCGTCCATCAGTGCAGCGCGAACGCGCCGCTCAGGACGACAGGTCCGGGCCGCGTGGGCCTGCTGCTGGTCTCCTTCGTGAGGAGAATGGTGTGGTATTCGCCGGCGTTGGCCGGCAGCAGCGCGCCGCCCTGCATGCGCCCGTCGGCGCCGACCGGGGGCGTCCTCGAGAGCGCCTCGTGGCTCGTCGGGGAGTTGTACAGCCAGACGGCGTAGAAGAAGCCCCTGGAGGGCGGAAGATGTTCGGCCGCCAGATAGAAGGCGTACTTGCTGGCTTCCGAGAGCACCTCGGCGACCCCGATCGCTTTGCTCGTGGGATCGGGGGAGGTCAGGGTGATGCGCTTGTCTTCGGTGGCTTTGCCCGCCGCTGCCGCTTTGGAGGAGGAAGAGGTGGTCGCGGAGGCGGATGGGGCCGCGGGCGTTCGAGCGTTCGAGCCGCCGCTGCTCGTGATGAGCACGACGGCGACGATCACCGCGGCGGCGATCCCCGCGAGCAGCAGGGCGCCCGTCCGGCGGGAGCTCGGCAGCGGGGAGGCGGCCGTCGCTCCCGCGGCGCCCGGCGCGGGCGTGCTCGACGAGGGGCGCTCGTCGAGCGCATCCGGCGCAGCGGTGGCGACGGATGCTCCGGCCGGTATCTCCGGCAGCGGCGCGGCGGCCAGCGGAGCGATCTCGGCGGAGATCGCCTCGCCCCACGCACGGCCCGCGTCCGAGCCCATCAGGTAGGTGCGAGTCTGAAGACGCTCGGCCACCCCCGCCCGCTGGCCGAGCAGGTAGTCGCCGATCTCTTCGCGCTGCTCGGGCGAGAGCTCGCGCGCCTGGCGGGGCGCCAGCACGGCGAGCGCGGCATGCGCGCGGTCGCGCACTGCGCGCTCCGGAATGCTAAGCAGGGCGGCGACCTCGGCGTAGGTCTTGCGCTGGCGCAGTAGCAGGGAGAGCGCGGCGCGCTGGTCGGGAAGGAGGTCGTCCAGTCGGCTCATCTGTGAAGTGCTCCTAGGCTATCGTGAAGGAGGGATGGCCATGCCGACTCTCGAGCAGCTGAACGGAGCGATGACCGGCTTCGACCGCCTGTACGGCTTGGAGTTCCTCGAGGTCTCCGACACCGAGGCGCGGGCCCGGGTGCCGGTGAGCGAGGACGTGAAGCAGCAGATGGGGCTGGTCCACGGGGGCGTGTACGCGGCGATCGCGGAGTCGCTCACCTCGCTGGCCACCGCGGCCGCGGTGATCCCCGAAGGCATGATCGCCACAGGGATGTCGAACAACACGAGCTTTCTGCGGCCGATCACCGAGGGTACTGTCCATGCGCACGCGACCCGCCTGCATCGCGGCCGCACCACCTGGGTGTGGGACGTGCTGATGAGCGACGACGAGGGGCGCAGCTGCGCGCTGTCGCGCATGACGATCGCTGTTCGCCCCGCGCGCTAGCGCAGAGAGCGCGGCGGGGCGGGCGCCTGGCCTGGCAGCGGCGTCTCGGCGAAGCCCGTGTCGGGCAGCCCCGGCGGCAGCCGTGCCTCCGGTGCGCCGACCTCGTTGATCGGCACGATCATCCGTGCGGCGGCCGCGGCCCGGCGGGGACTGTCCGCGAAGATGCCGACGACGACTCCCGCCGTCGGGATCTCGATACTTCGCCCGCCCTGCGCGACGAGGGCCGGCACGCCCCTGACCTGCACCGTCTCGTGGGCGGAGGTCTCGCCCGGCACGAAGCTGTTGTCGGGGGAGGTGACCACCCGCAGCGACGGGACGCAGGTGCCCTGCCCGCCCTGCACGCAGTCGCCGTAGCGGATGCTGAACGCGCCGCCGGGGTCGTGCGTGACGTCGGTGATCGCCTTCCCGTCGAACGAGCCGCCCAGCCAGTACACCGGGTAGGGGGCCACGAGCATGCTCTCGAGGGTGTTGTGCGGAATCGGCTGGTCCTGCAGCGTGTCGCCACAGGCGCTGAGCCATAGGGCGCATAGCGCGGCGAGGGCGAGCGATGGGCGCTTCAATGGCACGCGGGCAGCGTATCGTCGGCCCCGGGGCGCCCGGCGACCCCGGCTTGCTCAGCCTCTGTAGCGGTTGGTGATCGGCATGCGCCGGTCGCGACCGAAGGCGCGCGTGGTCACCTTGATCCCGGGCGGTGCCTGGCGGCGCTTGTACTCGGCGAGGTCGACCAGCCGGATGGTGCGGTCCACCTCGGCCTCGGGAAGCCCCCGGGCGATCAGCTGCTCGCGGCCGAGGTCGAACTCTATGTAGCCCTGCAGGATGCGGTCGAGCAGCTCGTAGGGCGGCAGGGAGTCCTCGTCGCGCTGGTCGTGCCGGAGCTCGGCCGACGGGGCTCGCTCGATTATCGAGCGGGGGATCGGCGCGGAAGCAAGACCGGCGGCGGCCGACGCGGGGGAGTTGCGCCACTCGCAGATGCGGTAGACGAGCGTCTTGGGCACGTCCTTGATCACCGCCAGCCCACCGGCGAGGTCGCCGTAGAGCGTGGTGTAGCCCACCGACATCTCGGACTTGTTGCCGGTGGTGAGCACGAGCCAGCCGAACTTGTTCGACAGCGCCATCAGAAGGTTGCCGCGGATTCGGGCCTGCAGGTTCTCCTCGGTCAGATCCTCGGGGCGCCCGTGGAACTCGGCGCGCAGGGCCTCGGCGTAGGACTCCATCAGGGAGGCGATCGGCAGCTCGTGGGTGCGCACACCCAGCGCGCCGGCGAGCGCGCGCGCGTCCTGTTGCGTGGAGCCCGACGAGTACGGGGACGGCATGATCGCCGTGCTCACCCGCTCGCTGCCGAGAGCGTCGGCGGCGAGGCAGCCGACGAGCGCCGAGTCGATCCCGCCGGACAGGCCGAGGACGACATGGGTGAAGCCGTTCTTCTCGACGTAGTCCCGCAGCCCGAGCTTCAGCGCCGCGTACACCTCCGCCTCCTGCGGTGCGATCGGCGTGTGGATGCGACTCCCGCGCGTGGCCGGGCCGGGCGCCCCGGACGGCGCAGGGATCCCCGCGGGCGGCCGGGCGAGGGTCTCGACCGGCCGATCGCCGTGCGGCTGCACCCCGGGTTCATGCTCGCCGGAGCGCTCGCCTCTGGCGGCAGCGGCGAGCTTCAGGTCGACCTCGCAGACGAGCAGCTCCTCTTCGAACTGGGCGGCCCGCGCGATCGGCTCGCCGGTGTGGTCGAGCACGAAGGAATGACCGTCGAACACGAGCTCGTCCTGGCCGCCCACGAGTGCGCAGAACGCGACGCAGGCCGCGTTCTCGCGCGCGCGTTCGGCGAACATGAGCTCCCGTTCGGCTCCCTTTCCCGCGTGGTAGGGCGAGGCCGAGATGTTGACGATGAGCGTGGCGCCGGCCGAGGCCTCCCCCATGGCCGGGGGACCGGGTTTCCAGATGTCCTCGCACACCGTCAGCCCGAGCCGGTGCTCGCCGATGTCGAGCACCGCGCCTCCGGGCCCGGGCCGGAAGTAGCGCTGCTCGTCGAACACCCCGTAGTTCGGCAGGTGGACCTTGCGGTAGATCGCGTGGATCGCGCCGCCGGCGAGGACCGCCGCCGCGTTGTAGACGCCGTCGGCCCGCTCCGGGAACCCGACGACGGCGATGACCTCGCGGCACTCGAACGCCAGCTCGTCCAGCGCCGACGCCGCGTCGTCCAGGAAGTGCTCGCGGAGCAGCAGATCCTCGGGCGGGTAGCCGGTGAGGGCGAGCTCGGGGAAGAGGACGAGATCCGCCTGCGCATCGCGCGCCGCCTGCAGACCCGCGCGGATCCGCCGGGCATTGCCGGCGATGTCGCCGACCGTGGCGTTCATCTGACAGAGAGCGAGGCGCACCCGCCGTCAGGCCCCCATCGCCTCACGCAACGCTCCTGATGGTCTCGACCGGGCCACGCTGGGATCGTAGCCGCCGCCCCCGTGCGATCGGATGAGCGGACCC
>Ga0209048_10005378_pt1 | contig 12104 bp, 9 predicted proteins | sample FrelakmetCRP12CR_FD_187146 | JGI IMG/M metagenome (GOLD analysis project Ga0209048, IMG submission 187146) | Freshwater lake sediment microbial communities from the University of Notre Dame, USA, for methane emissions studies - CRP12 CR (SPAdes)... | ecosystem: Environmental > Aquatic >... | reverse complement strand
CAAGAAGGCCCCGGCCAAGAAGGCCCCGGCCAAGAAGGCCCCGGCCAAGAAGGCCCCGGCCAAGAAGGCCCCGGCCAAGAAGGCCCCGGCCAAGAAGGCAGCGCCGACCGCGACACCGTCGGCCACCTCCGGGGCAGCCGGCTGACGTCTCGCGCCCGCCAGCGCCTGGACAAGGCGCTGGTCGCCCGCAAGCTGGCCGACAGCCGACCACAGGCGGTGGAGCTGATCGCCCGAGGCGTCGTACTGGTCTCCGGCACCATCGCCGACAAGCCGGCCCGGCTGGTGTCCCCGGCCGAGCCCATCGAGCTGCTCGGCGACCCGCCTCCGTTCGTCAGCAGGGGAGGGGAGAAGCTGCGGGCCGCCCTCGACCGGTTCGGCATCGACCCGTCCGGGCTACGGGCGCTCGACGCCGGCGCCTCGACCGGTGGCTTCACCGACTGCCTGCTCCAGGCCGGGGCGGCCCAGGTGGTGGCCGTGGACGTGGGGCACGGTCAGCTCCACCCGAAGCTGCGTGGACACCCGAACGTGGTCAACCTCGAACGGCTCGACATCCGCAGGGTGACCCTCGACTCCGTGGGCGGGGCACCCGTCGACCTCGTCGTCGCCGATCTCTCCTTCATCTCGGCCACCCGGGCCGTCGCCGTCCTCACCGGCGAGGTGGCCGTGGAGGGGGCGCCCCTGGTCGTCCTGGTGAAGCCCCAGTTCGAGGCGGGACGGGTCGAGGCGTCGCGTGGACGGGGCGTGATCCGTGACCCCGACGTGCACCGCCGGACCCTCGGCGAGGTGGCAACCGCGCTTGAGGACGCCGGAGCAGTCATCATGGGGGCCATGCCGTCCCCCCTCACCGGCCACTCCGGCAACGTCGAGTTCCTCGTGCACGCCCGTACGCCCGGCACGGTCGGACCGGCTCCCGCCTCTGTGTCCGGGTCGATGCTCGACGCCGCCGTGGCCGGGGCCCATCCGGCGCCGACCGGATCCGGAGACTGAACCGTGGCCCGGATCGCGTTCTACGTGCATCCCGCCCGGCCCGAGGCAGCCGCCCTGGCCGAGCGGGCCACCGCCTGGCTCACCGCCCGCGGCCATCAGGTGACCGCCGCCCTCGCGCCCGACGGATCGGTCACGGTGGACGGCGCCGATCTCCTGGTGAGCCTGGGTGGCGACGGCACCCTCCTGCGGGCAGTGGACAGCGCCCTCGCCGCCTCGGTGCCCGTCATGGGAGTCAACCTCGGCCTCCTCGGCTACCTCACCGAGATCGAGCCGGCCGGGCTGGAGGACGCCCTCGAGCGCTTCCTCGACGGGCGGTTCGAGGTCGAGGAGCGGATGACGCTGGCCGTGGCAGTCCACGGCCCGGACGGCGCCCTGCTCGCCGAGGTCTGCGCGCTCAACGAGGCCACCGTCGAGAAGACCGTCCCGGGTCACACGGTGAGGGTGGCGGCGTCGATCGACGACCGGCCGTTCGTCACCTACGCCGCCGACGGGCTGCTGATGGCGACACCCACCGGGTCGACCGCCTACAACCTGTCCGCCCGGGGCCCGCTCCTCTCACCCAGGCTGCGGGCCATCGTGTTGACCCCGGTCTCCCCGCACATGCTCTTCGACCGCCCCCTGGTCCTCGATCCCGCCCAGCGGGTCCATCTCGAGGTGCTGGGACCCCGCCCCGCCGTGCTGGTGGTGGACGGGATCACCGTCTGCACCCTGGAGCCGGGAGCGACCGTCGACTGCCGCGAGGGGGATCGCCCGGCCCGATTGGTGACCTTCGGCTCACGGGACTTCCACGCCATCCTGCGGGCGAAGTTCCACCTGGCCGACCGGTAGGGGACCGGATGGGCCGCCTGCTCGCCGAGCTCCACGTGCGCGACCTCGGGGTCATCGACGACGTCTCGGTGACGCTCGGCCCCGGGATGACCGCCCTCACCGGCGAGACCGGTGCGGGCAAGACCCTGCTGATCGGGGCGTTGAGCCTGCTGCTCGGCGGGAGAGCGGACCCGTCAGTGGTCCGGGCCGGTGCGGACGAGGCCTACGTGGAGGGCCGCTTCGTCGACGTCGACGGCGGTGACGAGGTGGTGCTGGCCCGGTCGGTGGCACGGGAGGGACGCTCCAAGGCGTGGATCGACGGCCGGATGGCCCCGGTGGGTGCGCTGACCGATGCCGCGGCCGGCCTCCTCGAGCTCCACGGCCAGCACCAGCACCGCACCCTGGTGGTCCCCGAGGCGCAGCGCAAGGCCCTCGACGCCTTCGGGGCCGTCGACACCGGACCGCTGGAGTCGGCCCGGTCGCTCCTGGCCGCACTGCTGCGTGAAGCCGACGGTCTCGGCGGCGACGCCCGTCTGCGGGCCCGGGAGGCGGAGGTGCTGGCCTTCCAGGTCGAGGAGATCGACGCCGCCGGCCTGACCGGGCCGGACGAGGACGCGACGCTCGAAGCAGAGGAGGACCGGCTGGCCGAAGCCTCGGCGCACCGGACGGCGGCGGCGGCGGCGCTCGCCGCGCTGGAGGGCTCCGACGGGGGTCCCGGCGAAGCCGGTGCGCTCGACCGGCTGGCCGAGGCATCGGGGGCGCTGGCCGGACGTGTGCCCCTGGAGTCGCTCGACCGGCGGGTGCGGGCGTCGATGGCCGAGCTCGCCGACCTGGCCGGGGAGCTGCGGATGGTGGTCGAGACGTGGGAGGACGACCCCGAGCGCCTCGTCGAGGTGCACTCCCGGCGTCAGCTCCTGCACGAGCTGGTGCGGAAGCACGGGTCCACGCTCGACGAGGTCCTTGCCTTCGCCGACGAGGGCCGGGTCCGCCTGGCCGCCCTGGCCCAGGACGAGGCCCGGGCTGCGGTGCTCGACGCCGAGATCGCCCGGGCCCGGGCCGCGGCGGCCGAGGCGGAGTCGGTGGTGGCCCGGGAGCGCCGGAGGGCGGCGCCGTTGCTGGCGTCCGAGATCGAGGTCACCCTCCACGACCTGGCCATGCCCTCGGCCCGGTTCGCCATCCGTGTCGAGGGCGAGGGGAGTGCCGACCACGTGGTCTTCGAGCTCGCCGCCAACCCGGGGGAGCCGGCGCTGCCATTGGCCAAGGCGGCCTCGGGCGGTGAGCTGTCGCGCACGATGCTGGCCGTGCGCCTGGCCCTGACCGACGCCCCCGGGGTGCTGGTGTTCGACGAGGTCGACGCCGGCGTGGGGGGCGCGGCCGCCACTGCGGTGGGTGCGGCTCTCGCCGGGCTCGGCAACTACGCCCAGGTGCTGGTGGTCACCCATCTGGCCCAGGTGGCGGCCCAGGCCGACCACCAGGTCGAGGTGCGCAAGGTCGAGGCAGGAGGCCGGACCCGTTCCGAGGTCACCCGACTCGACCCGGCGGGCCGCGTCGTCGAGATCAGCCGGATGCTGTCGGGCAGCCCGGACAGCGAGTCCGCCCGACGCCACGCCCGGGAACTGCTCGGTCCCCGGGCCCCGTCCGACGGGTCCGACCGGTGACCGAGCGAGGTCCGCACCCCCGTATCGTCGGGTCCGGTAGCCTCGGCCCGTGCGCGATGCGGATGGCCCCGACGTGAGCGGGCGACAGACCAAGTACGTCTTCGTCACCGGTGGGGTGTCCTCCTCGCTCGGCAAAGGGCTCACCGCCTCCTCCCTCGGCCGACTGCTCAAGTGCCGTGGCCTCAAGGTCACCATGTGCAAGCTCGACCCGTACATCAACGTCGACCCCGGCACGATGAACCCGTTCGAGCACGGCGAGGTGTTCGTCACCGAGGACGGCGGGGAGACCGACCTCGACCTCGGCCACTACGAGCGGTTCATCGACGAGAACCTCCACAAGGGCTCCAACGCCACCACCGGGCGCATCTACTCGTCGGTGATCGCCAAGGAGCGCCGGGGTGACTACCTGGGCAAGACGGTCCAGGTCATCCCGCACATCACCGACGAGATCAAGAACCACATCCACAAGCTCGGCCAGACCGGCGTCGACGTGGTCATCGTGGAGATCGGCGGCACGGTCGGCGACATCGAGATCCTCCCGTTCATCGAGGCCATCCGCCAGTTCCGCCGGGACGTCGGCCGGGCCAACGTGGCCTACGTCCACCTCACCCTGGTGCCCTACCTCCGTCCCTCGGGCGAGCAGAAGACCAAGCCCACCCAGCACTCGGTGACCGACCTCCGCAGCCAGGGGATCCAGCCCGACGTCATCGTGTGCCGGTCCGACCGGATGATCTCCGAGGACCTGAAACGCAAGATCTCGCTGCTGTGCGACGTGCCCATGCAGGCCGTCGTCTCCTGCGTGGATGCCGACAACATCTACCAGATCCCCCTCGTGCTCCACGAGGAGGGGCTGGACAGCTATCTGATGGAGGTCCTGGAGATCCCGGTGGCCGACCACCCGATCGACCTGTCCCGATGGGAGCACCTGGTCGACCAGGTGGCCTCGGCCACCCGGCCGGTGCGGATCGGGATCATCGGCAAGTACGTGGACCTGCCCGACGCCTACCTGTCGGTCGTCGAGTCCCTCCGACACGCGGGCTTCCACCACGGCGCCAAGGTCGAGATCGAGTGGGTCCAGGCCGCCACCGTGCCCGACCTGCTGGAGCGCGACGGGCTGCGGGCCTTCGACGGCCTGGTCATCCCCGGCGGCTTCGGCGAGCGGGGCATCGAGGGCAAGATCGCCGCCGCCGGCTACGCCCGCGAGCACGAGCTCCCGATGCTGGGGCTGTGTCTCGGACTCCAGGTCATGATCATCGAGGTGGCCCGCTCGCTGGCCGGGCTCGACGGCGCCAACTCTCGGGAATTCGAGGCGACCACCCGGCACCCGGTGGTGGACCTGATGGACGAACAGGTCGACGTGTCCGACAAGGGCGGGACGATGCGGCTGGGCTCCTACGACGCCCGCCTGCTGCCCGGCTCCCAGGTGGCCCGGGCCTACGGCGACGTCGTGGTGTCCGAACGCCACCGCCACCGCTACGAGGTGAACCCCCGCTATCGGCAGCGCCTCGAGGAGGCCGGCCTGGTCTGCTCCGGGTTGTCGCCCGACGGCCGCCTGGTCGAGTTCATCGAGTTCCCGGGCCACCCCTTCTGGGTCGGCACCCAGGCCCATCCCGAGTTCAAGAGCCGTCCCGACCAGCCCCACCCGCTCTTCCGCGAGCTGGTGGGTGCCGCCCTGGCCCGGGCCGAGGGGCGCGACCCCCACCTGATCGACATCGGTGCCGTCGGCTGAGTCCGGGGGCCTGACTCCCGTGGACCAGCTGCCGGTGTTCACCCCGACCGGCGAGGAGACCGTCCACCGGGGTTGGTTCATTTGGGTGCAGCGGGCCACGTTCCTCGATCCCGACGGCACGCCCTTCGAACGGGACATCGTCCGCCATCCGGGCGCGGTGGCCGTGGTGGCGGTCACCGAGGAGGACGCCGTGGTCCTGGTCCGCCAGTACCGCCCGGCGGTCGACCGGTGGCTGCTCGAGATCCCGGCCGGCACCTGTGACGTGGAGGGCGAGCCCCCCGAGGTGACCGCGGTGCGTGAGCTCGCCGAAGAGGTCGGCCGTGAGGCGGACCAGCTGACGCTCCTGACCCGGACGGCCATCACCCCCGGGTTCTGCGACGAGATCGCCCACGTCTACCTGGCCACCGGGCTCCGCCGGGTGGCCACCGACCGACAGGGTGCCGAGGAGCGGTTCATGGAGATCGTGGAGGTCCCCCTCGACGGGTTCGACGCCATGGTCGACGACGGCTCGATCGTGGACGCCTCGACCATCCTCGGCGTCTGCCTGGCCCGGCGGCGGCTGGCCGCCACCGACTGACGGTCCCGGTGCCCGATCCCCTCTCCCCAGGTGCGGAGGAGTACCTGTCCTGGCTGGCGGTGGAGAAGGGCCGTTCCCGGAACACCTTGCTGGCCTATCGGCGGGACATCGCCACCTTCGAGCAGTGGGCGGAAGCCGAGGGCCTCGACCCGGTGGCCATCGGCCCCGAGGCGCTCGAGCGCCATCTGGACGACTTGCGGGTGCAGGGGCGGAACCCGGCGTCGCTGGCCCGGGCGACCACCGCCCTGCGGGGCCTCTACCGGTTCTGGGTGGTGGAGGGGACCATCACGGTCGATCCCACCGCCGACGTGCGGTCCCCGAAGCTTCCCCGGCGCCTGCCCAAAGCGCTGGAGGAGTCCCAGGTCGTCGGACTGCTCGAGTCGGTCGACGGCATCGAGCCGGTCGACCTGCGGGACCGGGCCCTGCTCGAGGTGCTCTACGGGACGGGTGCCCGGATCTCGGAGGTGGTGGGGCTGTCGCTGATGGACCTGACCCGCGACGACGGCCTCCTGCGGGTGTTCGGCAAGGGGGCCAAGGAGCGCCTGGTGCCGCTCGGGGGGCCGGCACGAAGCGCCCTGGACCGGTGGCTGGGCCCCCAGGGCCGACCTCGGATGGAGCCCCGTCGGTTCGCTGGGCGCAGCGACGCCGAGGCCGTCTTCCTCAACGTCCGCGGCGCCCGGCTGTCCCGGCAGGGAGCCTGGGCCGCCGTCCAGGGGCGTGCCCAGCGGGTCGGCCTGGGCGACGTGGTCAGCCCCCACGTACTCCGTCACTCGTGTGCCAGCCACATGCTGGCCCACGGGGCCGACATCCGGGTGGTCCAAGAGGTGCTCGGCCACGTCTCCATCGCCACCACCCAGATCTACACCAGGCTCAGTCAGGAGCACCTCCGCTCCTCCTACCAACGCGCCCATCCGCGGGCCGGTGCTACCGGGGGCAGGTAGGATGCACCGGATGCCCACCGATGCCGCCACCTCCGACTACCGAAGTCTGCTGGAGTCGGAGCAGGCCCAGCTGCGGGCGGAGCTGTCGGAGCTCGGCTTCGACGACGGCAAGACCGGCCTCGACTACGACGCCAACTTCGCCGACACCAGCCAGGTCACGGCCGAGCGAGGCGAGGCCGAGGCCCTGGCCGGCAAGCTGAAGGGGACCCTCGAGGAGGTGGCCGCGGCCATCACCCGCCTCGACGAGGGCACCTACGGCACCTGCGAGGCCTGCGGCGTGGCCATCAACCCGGCCCGGCTCGAGGCCATGCCGGCCAGTCGGTTCTGCATCGACCACGCCAACCGGTCCTGATCGGCGGCCACCGGTGACCCCCTGGGGCCCGTCGGGGTCTGGATCGGGGAGCCGACGGCGCTACCAGCCGGACCGGAACACCCTGATCATCGTGGGCATCGCCGTGGTGCTGGTCGGGTTGATCGTCTGGAAGCACCGCATCTCTAGTGCTCAGCTCATCTACTTCTGCGTGCTGATCCCGTCGATCATCCTCCACGAGATCTCCCACGGGGCCGTCGCCCTCGCCTTCGGCGACAAGACGGCCAAGCGGGCGGGCCGGCTCAGCCTCAATCCGATCCGCCACGTCGACCCGGTCGGCACCCTGCTGGTCCCGGCGATCCTCACCCTGTCGGGGGTCGGCGCCTATGGGTGGGCCAAGCCGGTGCCGGTCATGACCACCAACCTGCGCAGCCCCCGCAACCACACGGTCCTCGTGGCACTCGTGGGCCCGCTCACCAACTTCGTTCTGGCCGCGCTGATGGGGGTGTGCTTCGTGGCCACCGGCGGGCGGGCCTTCCTCACCACCGGAGCACCGATGTCGCTGCTCCAGGAGGTCTTCTTCTATGCCGGGTTCGCCAACATCGTCCTCGGAGTGTTCAACCTGATCCCCTGCCCGCCGCTGGACGGGGCCGCCGTGCTCGAGCGGTTCATCCCGGAGCGCTACCTGCCCGGGTACTACAACCTGCAGCCCTTCCTCATGTTCCTGCCGTTCCTGCTGATCCTCGTGTTCCACAACGCCTGGAGCTCGCTGATCGACCACGCGCTCAACTGGTGGCTGAACCGCCTGGCCTGACCGTCCGGGTCGGTGCCGGGGCGCCCTCGGCGGGACCGGCTGCCGAGGGCTCCCGGGGACGTCGGAGTAGCGTCGGGGGCGCCGTTCGACCGGGTCGCCGACGACCCGGTGGCGTTCGATCCACGGAAGCGGGAGAGGGAGAGGAGTGGAGACCACCGCAGCAGCCACGCCCCTCGAGCGGATCGTGCAGTCGTCCCCCCTGTGGATCGCCGTCGGCGCCCTCGGCTCGGTCGGCATGGTCCTCTTCGGCAGCACGATCGGATCGATTCCCCGGCCCCGGGGCGACCTCTGGTGGTACTCGGTCCCGGTGGGCACCGGGGTCGGCGCCCACCTCGGGTTCTACGCCTCGGTGGGCCTGCTGCTGGCCGGGTGGGCCGGGATCGGGAACCTCGCCTACCGGGGACGGCTCACGGTCCCGTTGGCCTGGCTGATCCTGGTCGTGTGGGGCCTGCCCTTCTTCCTCGGGCCCCCGTTGTTCAGCCGGGACCTCTACAGCTACCTGGCCCAGGGCCAGCTGGCCCACCGCGGGCTCAACCCTTACGTGGTGCCGCCGTCCGCCCTGGGTCACGGCGACCTCCTCTCGTCCATCGCCTCGGTGTGGCGCAGGACGGCTTCGCCGTACGGCCCGCTCTTCGTGTCGGTGAGCCGGGTGGGCGCCGCAGTGTCGGGCACGTCGCTGGGCGGCGGCATCCTGGTGTTCCGCACCATCGAGCTGGCCGGTGTGACCCTGATGATGGTCTCCCTGCCGGTCCTGGCCCGCCGGCTCGGCAACGATGCCGGCATCGCCCTGTGGCTGGCCGTCCTCAGTCCGCTGGCCCTGTTCAGCTACATCTCGTCGGGCCACAACGACGCCCTCATGGTGGGCCTGATGCTGGCGGGGCTCACCCTCGGGATGCAGGGTCGGCTGCGGTGGGGGGTCGCCCTGTGCGCACTGGCCGCCACCATCAAACTCCCGGCCGCCGCAGGCATCGTGTTCCTGGCCGCCGACCAGTGCACCCGGGTGGAGGCATCCCGGCGGTGGCGGGTGATCGTCGAGTCGGCCGGGATCACCGTCCTGGTGGTGGCCGGGGTCACCGTCGGCGCCGGGCTGGGCTGGACATGGCTCGGCCCCACCGCCCTGCACGTGCCCACCGAGCTCCGGGTCCTCATCACGCCGCTGGTGTCGGTCGGCACCTTCGTCTACGGCGTCCTGCACGCCGTGGGCCTGCCGGTCACCGTGAGCGGCACCGTCTCCGTGGTGCAGGGGCTCGGCGCGGTGGCGGCTGTGTCGGGGATCCTGTGGATGGTCTTCCACACCCGGGACCGCGATGCCGTCCGGCTGTGCGGGTTGGCCCTGGTGCTCTTCGTGGTGCTGAGCCCGACCCTGTGGCCCTGGTACCTGATGTGGGGGGTGGCCGTGCTGGCCGCCACCTCGGCCCAGCGCTCCCGCGCCCTGGCCGCGGTGGCCGGTCTGGCCATGCTGCTGGTCGGCGCGGGGGGGACGCCGATGCTCAACGGGGGCACCTACTGGGTGGTCGGTCCGCTGGTACTGGCGGCCATCGCCTGGTTCGTCTCCGGCGGACACGCCCGCTCCAGCCTGAAGGAGTCGGTCGGTGCCGTCTGAGGCCACACCCGACGCCTTCCTGGCACCTGGCGCACAGGCGGGGGCCGAACCGGCTGCGGAGACGGTCACGGTCGGGACGGCGACCCGGACCCCGGCTGCCCGCTGGTTCCCGACCACCGCCCTGGCGGTCTACCTGGCCTGCCGGATCCTCACGCTGATGGCCGTGGCGGTGGCCGACCTGACCACCCGGAACGGGCTGGTGGCCGACCTGACCACCTGGGACGGCGTCTGGTTCCTCCGGGCCGTCCGCCACGGCTACCCGGCCCACCTCCCGATGGTCGACGGCCACGTGGCCGCCAGCCCGATCGCCTTCTTCCCGCTGTTCCCACTGGTGGTCCGGGGTCTGGCCACCGTCGGCGTCGATCCCGGCATCGGCGCACTGGTGCTGAGCGGCGTCACCGGGGCCACTGCGGTGATCGCCGTGGGGTTCCTGGCCCGTCGGATCGCCGGCGAGCAGCGGGCGTCGCGTGCCGTCCTCCTGTTCGCCGTGTTCCCGGGGACGTTCGCCTTCAGCTTCGCCTACTCCGAGGGCATGGTGATCACCTGCGTCGGGTTCGGGCTCGTCGCTCTTCTGGACCGGCGGTGGTGGCTGGCCGGGCTCCTCGGCGCCGTGGCCACGGCGGCTTCCCCGGTGGCCCTGGCCTTCGTGGTGAGCTGCGCGTGGTGTGGCGGCCGGGCCGCCTGGCGGGACCGCCGTCCCGGGCCCCTGCTGGCCCCGTTGCTGGCCCCGCTCGGCTTCGTGGCCTACATGGCGTACCTGTGGGTGCACACCGGCGCGCCGATGGCCTGGCGACTGACCGAGCGCGGTGGCTGGAAGAGCTTCCCCTCGCCGACCTACCCGTTCAGGATCGTGTGGACGTTCGTGAGCGATCCGCTGTCCCCGACGCTGACCGGCCAGATCCTGGTGGTCGGCACGGCCGCCGCCGTCATCGGCATCGTCCTCATGGTCCGGGAGCGCCAGCCCGTCCCCGTCCTGCTCTACGGGCTCTGTGCGGCCGGAGCCGCCGCCATCTCCCAGCCCGTCGGGCTCCGACCCCGGTTCCTGATGCTGGCCTTCCCCATGGTGGTCGCCGTCGGCACCCGCTACGGCGGGTGGACGCACCGGGTCCTGGTCGCCGTCTCGGTGGTCCTGTTGGTGCTGTTCACGATCCTGGAGGTCGGGTCGACGGCGGTGTTCCCGTGACCCGGCCCAACACCTCGGGCGACCATAGGGGCCCGGCGGACCAGGAGCCCCTCGTGCAGGATCCGCCCGGGGCGGAAGACGGTCGGAGCGGGGGAGCGGCGACCGAGGCGGCAGCCCTGGTACTCGTGCAGCAGTGCGCCTGGACGCTGGTCTGGGTGTCCGTCCTGGGCGCGGCGCTCGCCTACTGGGGATCGTGGTCGGCCGGAGCGTGGGCGGCCCTGCTGGCCCCGGTGCTGGTGCTGGCCGCCCTGGTCGGCGGGGCCCTGGTCTGGACCGCCCGCCGGCCACTGTCGACCGGACGTCAGGTGGCGGGGCTCGGCGTGGCACTGGCCGCGGTGGCCGCGGTCCAGGGCACCGCCATCCACCTCCGTCACTTCTACACGACCGACTCGGCGGCCTTCAACCAGGTCGCCACCCGACTCCTGCTCGACGGTCGGAACCCGTACACGTCGTCGATGGCGGCCTCGGGCCGCCTCCTCGACCCGGCCAGCTCGCTCTGGACCTACCAGGTGGACGGGGCCCACACGCTGCGGGTGTCCTATCCGGCGGCATCGTTCCTCCTGCAGGCACCGTTCATGGCCCTCGGCCTCAACCACCTGGTGAGCGACTGGATCGACCTCGGCGCCTGGCTGGTCACCGCCGTCCTGGTGTTCTGCATGGTCCCCGTCTACCTCCGGTGGCTGGCCCCCCTCCTCCTGTTGACCGGGATGTTCGTCGGGCCGTTCGCCAACGGGGGGACCGACGCGCTGTTCGTCCCGTTCCTGGTGCTCGCCGTGTGGCGATGGGACCGGTTCCCCGGGCGCGCCGTGGCCTGGCTGCCCTCCTGGGTCGGGCCGGTCAGCCTCGGGGTGGCCTGCTCGATCAAGCAGACGCCATGGTTCTGCATCCCGTTCCTCCTGGTGGGCGTGGCCTGCGAGGCCCGGCGGTCGGGAGCCAGGCCCCTGCCGGTGGCCCTGCGCTACCTGGCCCTGGTGGCCGGGACGTTCGTCGTGGTCAACCTCCCGTTCGTCCTCTGGTCCCCGACCGCGTGGGTCCGGGGCGCCTTCCTGCCGCTGGTCGAACCGCTGGTCCCCGACGGCCAGGGCCTGGTCTCCCTCGCCCTCCACGGGCTCACCGGGGGTGTGGTCCTGGTCTGGATGTCCGCCGCCGCCGCCCTGGCCCTGGTGGCCATGCTGGTGGCCTTCGCCCGGTGGGAGACACGGCTCCGGCGGACCTGGCTCCTCCTGGTCCCCCTCGTGCTGTTCCTGCCCGACCGCAGCCTGGCCAACTATCTGACCGACTTCGTCCCGGCCGCACTGGTGGCGGCGGTGAGCCTGGCCGCGGTCGACAGCGGCCGACCGCGGGCCGAGCGCGGGCCGGCGTGGCCCGCCCTGGTGGCCGTGGCCGTCCCGGCCGCGGCATCGGCCGTGCTCCTGGTGGTGGCCTTCTCCTCGGCACCCCTGGAGATCGCCGTCGACGGAGTGGCGGCACGGGGTGTCGCCACCGTCGAGGGTGG
>Ga0209048_10005377_pt1 | contig 12105 bp, 8 predicted proteins | sample FrelakmetCRP12CR_FD_187146 | JGI IMG/M metagenome (GOLD analysis project Ga0209048, IMG submission 187146) | Freshwater lake sediment microbial communities from the University of Notre Dame, USA, for methane emissions studies - CRP12 CR (SPAdes)... | ecosystem: Environmental > Aquatic >... | reverse complement strand
TAATTTTTGCCCCTTCTTCAGTTTGCCAGAAAGAATCATTTTTTTCAGGAGGGTATAAAGTTCTTCGGGAGTCTCACGTCTCCTGAGTTTTTCGGGAAAGATTTCTCTTAGGACTTCATCAGGTATATTGGATATTTTACTTCTCATCTCAATTCCAGTCGTGGTTACCAATTCGACGGTCCCTGTTTCTCTTTATGGTAACTTCCCAAAGGGCTTTCCAAGATGGAGACTACCAATGTGAGCCTGAAATAGTGTCCTTGTCTTCTCACTTGATTTCCTTATTACATTCGTCACAAAAGAGTTCTCCTTCTTCAGTATCGTCTGCGGTAATCGCCTTTTCAATTTTTTTCATTATTTCATTATCTTTATTAATGCACTCTACACAATAAATGTTTCTATCATCTGTAAAATAGCCAATTATTTCTTTCTCTTTTTCCTCAACCATTTTCTACCTCCACCCTATTTAATTCCATTTGGTTTTTTTTCATCTCCCTATCCACCATCCTCACCATCTCCAGAACTCCTTTTTGGTGAATATCCCCTTCTCAATGAGTAACCGGGTAAGGGCTTCTTGTTGGACTACCTGGGACATGGGAAGTTCTTCAAAGGAAACGACTTGCTTAGGGTCAAGGGGGGTTGCCATTGAAACCTCCGATAAATAATCAATTAGAATTGCTGATTACACCTACAAAGACTGAGGAGAATACTGAATTAAGAATTGAAGATTTCCGATTGAAATGCACACTAACGGTGAGGTCACTTGACCCTCTACCGCTTCGCAGTCTCGGTCAAGTGACCGAAATGTTATAATTGAAATGGCGAATCATCTGGGCCAGGAGACGGAGTAGCCACGTCCTGTTGTTCATCAAGTTCTATTATATTGAACTCTTTTAGTCGATTCATGGCATTTTTAAAATACCTGCCCTTATTTTTTATGTCAATGTTGATTTGTTCTATGGCTTTCTTAAAATCATCTAAGAATTGACTCGTATTAATCCAAAGATGCCCATTAACTTTTTGAAGATGCTTGTTATCATGTTGACTCTTAGAGAAAATCACTTTTGTATTAATTCCCGTATGGACTATGTCATTTCTTAGATCATAAATAGCATCTTTGAATTTTAAATACTCATTACCCATAACATTTTCAAGGAAACCCTTAAATCTTTCCGCATTTCCGCTTCTGTTTTTTAATAGATTATAATCTTTGTCACAACAAGTTATTTTACTTAAAGAGTCTGCTGCTGCAAAAATTAATAAAAGCGTAGCAGTGCAGGATTCCTTTATATCCGTATTATCAATCGGGTTTATAGTTCGTTCTTTTAATAGATTTATAAAGTCGTTAATCTTCTTATCAACTTTATCCATTTTAGCAATCCATTTCCAATTATTATAGCAACAATTACGCTGCTACCTCCGGCGAAAGTCAATTGTTTATTTATGAAAGAAATCTACACCTTTTGGTAGAACTTTTCAAAAATTGATTTCAGGATTTCAGGAAGAAGGTGAGGAATCCTATCTTCCCCTTCCGGCATAGACCTCCGCATGCTGAGCGTGGTCTTGCCAATTCTTAGTATAGATTGAAGCCAATTTCTTATCATGGATTACGAGAAGATTCTCAGCGTTATTCTCTTCGGCGGCCTTGGTGAAGTTGAAAGACCCTGTTATGACGATCTCCCCATCAATGATAATCACCTTGTTGTGGGCTATGGCGTGTTTATCATCTATCCTGACAGGAATCCCTTGATTAAGAAAGAACGTGGCGGATGAATATTTTTGAGTCCTCTGACTTTTATCCAAGATAACTTCTACCTTAACCCCCCGCTTATGGGCATTCAACAAGGCTTTGGAAATGGAACCAGACGTAAACGAATAGGCTTGAATCAAGACGCCTTTTTGGGCTTTATTCAACTCTCTGATAATCGCATCTGTGCATCCTCCGTGAGGGGAGAAATAGACTTCCCAGGTAGGGGGCTTCTCTTGGGGTAGGGTGATAGAGGGAAAGAAAATTATACAAAGGGTTACTGTTATGCTGACAATTGTAGTAATTATTCGGTTCATTCTCCCTCTGGCACTAACCCCCATATCCTCTTCAAAGGCAACTCCGCCTTTAGCTCATCATCAAAGTGTTCATAGTGCTTAAAGATAGCTTCGATCAAATTCCCCGAATCCCATAATCGTATACTGAAGAAAGCATCCCGTGCTTCTTGAATCGCTTTGTTATTAAACCCTCCCCATGAAACCAGTAATCCTTGCTCTGCCCTTACTTTTGACATCACACCTTGCAGTTCCCTCAAAATCTTGACATCTACAGGGGATGCGGAGGATTTAACCTGTATGCAAATTTTGGGGTTGTCAAATCCTAAAGGCCCAGCCCCTGCGAGTATGTCCACTCCCCCATCAGGGCCTGGATCTGACTTTAGGGTTACATAACCTTGTGCATTAAGCACGGCTTCGACAAGCCTTGCCAGGTCGTGACCTTTGAATTTTCTGCCGATAAACTTGACTATCTCGTCTCTTGCGTATTGCTCAATGTCTATGGCTCCCTCTTCAGGAGACTCTACGGGTTTTTCGACATCTATCTGGTAACTTTCTTTCTGCAACAGCTCTTTAACTCTTCTCTCCGCTTCATTCCTTTTTATCTCACAGACTGTCATGAATGCACCAAAGGAGTAAAGCAGGTCTTGGTCAAAAGCCGTGCGGGGAATGCTTTTGATCCACTTCACCTTTCTTATATGCTTAACATTTTCAGCCAGTTCCTTATATTCATACCAATCGTCTTCAACTTTACCTATAGCTATTACAGCTTGTTTCTTCAAAGGGAGAGCCACGAGGTCACCCTTTTTTATTCTACTCATAAATGTCCAGATCTGCCCAACCTCATTTGCCACCGTGTTTTTCTTTGCGTCAGGATAGGTTTTTACGTAGACCTTTTCTAATTCTTCCTTGGTCTTTATACCAGATAGGTTTGGTATATCTTTCCACCCAATCGTTACCATGCCCTCCCTTAATGCTGCATCTTCTTGCTCGCCATGCCTTCCTGCCCTAACCATCCATAAGCTCATTGTATTTACCTCCTTTTTCACCTCCAAGTGTCGAGCGTGCCTTGATTTGGAGACCTATTGAGGGGCTGGGTTCGTCGCAAGCCAACAGATTAAGGAAATCTCATCCTCATCTATTGGTGGGAGGGGATCCGGAGCCCGGTAAGGCTGGAGCCCAAATAGTTTGACCTTCTCGATGATTGAGGCCGATGCTGCATTACCCGTTAAACCCTCCATTGCCTCCCGAATAACCTTTTCAATCCGGGCCCCCCACGGTGCTTCGAGTGATTCGACAAGGTTGACCAATTCTTCCTGTGTGATTCCAGATGGTGGAAACTTTCGCAGGTGGTTCGCTGCCGCCCTCAAAGCTGGTCTTACCCGGGGTTGCAGATTTGCCGGATCGGTTGCAAATCTCCACTCCTCAAAGATGTCCCGGCGCGCCTTCTGCCACGCCTCGTATGCGCCTTGGGCCAAATCTTGACTTAAAGCACGTGATGTGTCTTCCCGACAGGCGATAAGACGAAGGCATCCGAGTGTATCTCTAATTGGCTCTTTCCCGTCCCAAGGAATGAAACGGAAAAATACCCGGTTCCCCACTTTCGCACAGAAAAAATGTCCCTTCTCAGGTCCACCTACAAATCCTGAACCCACTGCCCCTGGAAGATTCTGGATTTTGTTTCCATATTGTTCAAGTCCTTTTCGCAGCTCTTGTCTATACTCTTCACCCGAGTGACTGTTGGGATCCTCCCCAGCGTTCTCAAATAAATGTGCCTTCTCCCGCCGCAATGCTTCAATCTCCCCCCGAGTTTCGGAAAACACGATCTCGCTTGTTGCCGCTCCGGGGATGACCTCGTGTTCAACCCCAACAGATGCGGCTGCTTGGGCCAGTTTCCGTCTGATTCGAGTCTCCAAGTCAAGAAGTTCGTCAAGCCGCCGGTCAGGAAAGAAGCAGCGAATGAATACGTCTTTATATTTACTCCCGATCCGATCAATGCGTCCATTCCGTTGAACCAGACGCATAGGATTCCAAGGTAGGTCATAATTGATGATATGTCGGCATTGCTGGAGATTGACACCTTCAGCAAGGACATCAGTTGTTACAAGGATGTCGAAACGGTCATCGTCACGCTTTGGTGGCGCTTCGCTGGATTCCGGCGCAAAACCAAATACGGCTTCTTCCCGAGAGACACCCCAGGATTCGTCGCCTGCTACCGCCGCCAGCCGTCCACGGTATGGTGATAGGCGACGATCTTTGGCCAAGATATTCATAAGGTATTCGTTGATCCAATCGACCGTATCTGCAAAGTATGAAAAAATCAGAACCTTCCGCTTGTTCCCCATATCCTTATCTTCAAGCCCTTCCTTTTCTGCCTGGCGTTGGATTTCCAAAAGCTCTTGGATGAGTTGACGAAGTTTCGGGTCATGGTCGGATGTCACACTTGCAGCTCGTTGTGCGAAATAGCGAAGTAGGTCACGGTCAACTTCCACGTCAGCTCGCAGGCGTTTGACATCATATCCCTCCGTAGATGTTGACCCTGTGTCGGCAATTAATTGTTCCAAAACTTCATCGCTATCAGTTTGTTCCCATTCTTCGAGAACTTCGGAAGTCAGAATAACACCTCGATCAAGTCCCTCAAGGAATCGATCATGGGCGCGGGCCATCTTCTCAGTTGTGTTGGTAAATGCTCGGGTTGAGGATTCGAAGCGTTTGAGCAGCCCTGAACGAAGGAGTCCAACAAGAGCAAGCTCTCTTGGATCAGGAGCGGCACCAGGACGGTATCGGTGCGGACAGTAACGGGCAAGTGTCAACTTCGGCTCCTCGTCTTGAGGTGCAAGAGCTTCTGCAAACTCGTCGAAAAAATTGGGAAGCACATCGTCCAATGAGTAAGTAACGGCCCTAATATGAGGCTCTGGAAACTGGACAAGAATCTCGTCTCCACCTGGGCCAATGATCCGGTCGTTGGGGTAGAATCGCTTTACAAAGTGACGTGTGCGCCGAACAGTCGTAGTATCAAGAATATCAAACAGGGCATCGGGCTTAAGATCATCCGGATTCTCCCGGACCGCTTGGGCGAATTTTTCTTTGAGGGACCGCACTCCGAGATCTGAGAACGCTGCATCGTGACCGATAAAGTATGTAAGAAGGTAATAGAGATCCCAAAGAGAATTATTTACCGGAGTCGCAGATAACAGAACGAGGGTTTTTGGCGGATGACCTTGGAGTAAACGCCGAAGGGCTTGAGCTCTTCGGGTATCTGGATTTCGAAACGCCTGCGCCTCGTCTATTACAACCAGAGCGTAATCATTGATTCTTTGACAGAGATAATGCCCTTCACCACCCAACTGAACATCTCTGATAAGTTCCTCATAGGAGATGCACTCCAGGTAAAGCTGATAACGGTCTCTGAACCGAGCCCATGTCCCATCTCGTAGGGTGGCTGGTGCGACAAGCAATGCTCGTTGTCGCCGTTCCTCGACGGCCTGGCGTATCATCTCTCCAGCGATGAATGTCTTACCAAGACCAACACCATCAGCAATAAGAACACCGTTGAATGTTTCGGCGATTCTCTGTGCCCTGAATATCCCATCGTTTTGGAATGTTGTTAGCCGGATTCTTGTTCCAGGGGGAGCCTCCTTTTCGAGTTCCTCCTTATATCGCTCCCAAAGAACCCTTAAATAAACGAGATAAGGTTCAAACTCTTCAAATCGTTCAGCATATAGGGCTGCCAAGTCATATGGGACTGCCTGCTCCCAGAGCTCATCATACCATTTTTTCACTCGGGCAACGGGAGTGGGATCATATCGGCCGAGGTTCAGTTCGAGGTTTGAGGTTAATCCGGCTGCGGTAAAGTTCGACGACCCAGAAAGGAGTCCCTCGTCCGTTTCAAAGATAAAGGCCTTACCATGCAGGAAACCATTCTCGTAGCGGCGGACCTCGATCTTCCCTGTTGCAAGGAAGTCGAGCAACCGTCGTAGTGCCCTATCGTTAGCCGGTGTGAACGGGAGGTGGTCGCGGTCACGGCGTAATCCTTCAGCGTTTATTTTCAACGCCTCCCGAATCCGTTTGGCCTCGAATCGCTCGCCCCTCGGTTCTCCAGGCATCCGCACGGGTATCACAGGTGGTGGCGTCGGCTCAGCCCCAATTAATAAGCGGATCTGTGTTAGTCGCTCCAGCTTATCAGCCAGCAGGTAAAAACCCTCTGGATTGAAGTAGCCCGTAGCGATCGACAGCTCTACCGGTTTCTTGTATGTTTCGTGGAGCCAGTCAAGGTGTCCACGTAATGCCTCAGCCATCATCATTTCCCGATTGTCAACAAATTCTGGCTTCATCTCTTACTACTCCATCTATGGAAGTGTTTGAGCACACCTTCAAGTCTACTTTCATAGTCCCATCCTTCATGAAAGGTCTCATAGATGTGGACAAGCTGTTCTTCAGAAAGCCCGTAAAGATGTGCTACAACAGCATCCAGTTCGTGGATCATGTCTTCCTTTTCGTCCTCAGTAAGCTTTCCGTATTCAACTCCGACAGCTGTGGCCCACTTTACATATCGCTTGTCTGGAGCTGCCAGGCGGCCAGCGAGAGCGACCGTTCGCTGCCAAAGCTTGTCGGTTCGTGGAGGACGGGGAATGGGAAACGGATTGAGGATAAAAAAATTGAGGTTTATTTCGACGAACCGTCGTGCATACCAATCAAGAGGTATCGATGAAAGAATACCCAAAAGGTATGCTTGATCTTTTTCGTCTCCTCTTGGCCAAAGAAAGTAAGGAGCTTTGTTCGTAATAAAAACCTTGGGCGGAACAAGGGCGGCAATAACAGTCCGCCGATTGGTGCGATTTGTAACATCTCGAAATGCCACCCTTGGTCCAAGGCACGGCAGCGTTTTCGGATCAGAGATCCAAGTTGGTGGAAAGCCGACGAAGGCTGTTCGGGCTCGACGTCGTTTTTGCTGGAGCACCGGGATCATCTTCTCCGGATCCGCCCAGGCATAATATGAGCCAGTATCTGGCACCCAAATGTCGAAAGACTCACCTTTAAAAACTGGCCAGAAACCCTCAGGCTGCTCTGCAACCAGCTTCATAAATTTCTTATCATTAGTGGCATGGAGTTCTGGGTATGGTCTGGCAAACCAAGACTTTGAGATATCGAGGTCGAGCCTTGGTGCCTTCCTAAGTTGAACAAAAATTTCTGCTGAAGCTTCATCTGGTAATAGTGGGAGAGCTGCTGTATCGGTCCAACTCATCACATCGCGCACAGGAAAGCGAATCGGTTCCCGTCGGATGCCAAGATCATATCTGGCTCGTTCGGCAAAAGGACCACGCCATGGGAGTATAGCATTTTCCGGGGGGGCCGTTTTCCCCATTGAAAAAAGTGCGATAGTGTAGCGATGTTCAGCATCATCGAACACCCAACCAGCCCGATTCAAAAGGAAGGTTAAATCTTCGATCATTGCACTTGCGAAAGCAACAAAGCGGAAGTCCTTTGAGCCCTTGGCGGCAAATGCCGAGCGGGGAAGAACCACTCCGATCCTGCCTGCGAAAGGACTCGCAAGCTGCCAGAACCTCCAGGCGAAAGCCTTATAGACATCAGGGTCACCAGTCCCCATCCCTGGGAATGGACCACTTGTGAGGACACGACGGAGAAGCTCTGCTTTGGACAGTTCAGATTCATAAATTCGGACCAAGTCCACTCGTTCATGGCGGAGTTTCTTTTTTTGTGTCTCCTGCTCATGCTGCGGCAGCGAGTGAAAACCTGGAACATACCGAGTCCAGAAGCGGTCCTCTTCGATTGTTGCCTCTTCCCATGGTGGGTTGCCGAGTATGACATCGAACCCCCCTCGGTCCCGAAGAAAAACCTCCGGAAATGCTATTGGAAAGTGAAAGGGAGGAATAGCTGAGAGGACCTCTCTGGCCTTGCGGTGTTCCTCGGACCCTGGAAGCTTTGTCGGTGCTTTGATCCAGGTTCTGGCTCCCGTTTTCATATTAACGACTTGATTCAGAGCTTCATCGATCCGGGCGGCTGCGATAATATCAAACAGCGCCTCAGCCGGCCGCACCGCTTGCCGAGTTTCAGCAAAGGCCTTTCGTGCTGCCTCAATCTCGGCGGCATCAGCATCAGACAACGCAGCCAACTTGCCAATAGCATCTCTTGCTGGCCCCACTAATTCATCTGCTGTCATAGCATACATGGGGAGGGCGGCTTCCTTAAGAAAATCCTGGGCCTCATCAATCGTCGCTATACCAACGAGAGAATTTCCCTCGATCAGATTGTGGTCAAGGAATGAAAGGGGCAGGCCAGGGACAAAAGTGTGAACCCACAACGATAGTCGTGCCAACTGCACCGACAGAGGATTGAGGTCAACACCATAAATGCATCGCCTTGCAATCTGTCGGCGAAGCAACTGGGAATCCTCGATTTCCATCCCATCCGCTAATGGACCGAGGGCCTGGCGTGCTTTGCTTCGCAACCGCTGCAGCTCCGTGACTACATCTGAGAGCATTCGGCGTGATAAATAAGTTGATAGGGCACGCTCAATGCGGTCTACCGCTGCTACAAGAAAATGGGCTGAGCCCATAGCTATGTCTGCTACGCGAAAATCGAAAAAGTAATCAGCAGCTTTGCGATCATTATCGATCGCATCGAGCCTTTCAAGATGTTCCTTAAGTGCCGGCTCAAGAGCATGGTCAAGAAGATGATCGACAGCGAAGCTCTTCGTGAAGTATGAACCGCTGGCCTTTCTTACACCTGAAGCATTGTGAAGATACGCTCGTCCTGCCATTACGACAACTTGGTCGGATTTCTTTTGGACGGGTCGATAGATTCCTTTGTTATCAACCGTCAGATCTGTCTCGGTAACGGAGAGTTCATTCTCCAGGAGTCCCTCATAGATCGTGCCAAACTCCCTAACACCAAGGCTTCGGAAATCAACAGGTCCTCTTCCCTCCGGTGTTTCGTCAAGGAGCAAGTCGGCCAGGATTGGGCCGAATATGGTGTTGGGCAACCTAACGGTCTCCAAGTCAGCCCCCGACGGAAGCACCGTCGGATCGGAAGAAAAGAGCCCGCCATTATAGGCCGGGACCCCCCATTCTTGGAACCCTTTGTCCACAACGTGGAAAAGCCGGAAGACGTCCTCCCAATGCGTCGCCTCTTTTCCGAACTCGATCCCGGCCTCGATGATCTTCACTAATTCCCGAGCCTTTTGTTTCAAGGATCGTGCACGGTAAAGGTCATTGCTTCGATAAGGAAGTAAGTTTTTATCTTCAGCGTAAGCAACGAAGAGAAGCCGAAAAAGAACTGTCAATGCCATTTGGTAGGTCTGCAACAGGTCTTGTGCGGAAGGATTTTTGATCCTTCGCGCATCGAGGATGGCCTCTGCCAAGGGTGGCACTACTTTTGTGTAGATCCTTTCACGAAGGCGCAGGCCAAGATCAGCGGCAAAATCCGCAGAAGTAGCAAGGATGTTTTCGAAGCTCCCTCTCGACAGGAGTGCATCAGCAGAGAAAAGGAGGTAGAGATAACCAGCCTTGTCATCTTCAAGGAGGTCGAGGTTCAATTCAACGAAAGTCTCAGATCTGCCACGACGGGCGATGCCAACTCCAGTCCGAACTGGATACAACCGAAGTCTCGGTCCCGATGAGATGATGACATATGGCAGGTTTTCTTCATCTGCCTTTGCAAGGGCGTATGACACCGGGGATAATTGAGAAAAGCGAGAAGTGGCGACCTCGGGAACTTCTTGTCTATCTAAAAAAACAGCTATAGCCACCTTCGTTTTTGAGGCCCGAAGGATAGACACAGGCCCAGGCATAGGTTCAATGGTGAATCCGAGAGCAGAGACCAAATCTCCGTTGCGCTTGGTTAGAAGCGGACATGCCCTTTCGGTTACCTTATTCCAGTCGGCTCTCTGCGGCACGCCAAATTCCAGCTCGTGTGTTGCGAAAAGACCTTCATTCCTCAAACCTGTCAGCGGTGTCTCGACCTCAGGAATCGTGGTATGTAGAAACCTGAGTGCCGCATGCCGGTCTGGTTCAGCCAAGGCTGACCGACAAATCCGCTCCAAGCGCCCAATTTCGAGATCGAGAAATGTCGGTGGTTGATCTCCGCTGGGTCCGCAAAGAGCTGCGCGGTCTCCATAGAGGACTATGAATAACAGCGGAGTGGCTCGCCCGCCAAGTCGAGCTTTCCAGACAGTCCGCACATCGACAGCGCTCGGGCGATGCCCAGCTTTCGCAAGAAGCACCTCCAGAGGTTGAATCCCTTTCCCGAGTGCAAGGCCGATCAAATCAAAGGAACGGGTGTCCTTCAGTTGGACCGGTCTCAGATCGAAATCTTCCAAAAATGCCATGATCGTTTCCTCGTTAGGTTAATACTCGGACTGAAATTTCTACTTTTAGCGACTTGAACGCAGGGGGATTCAGGTGAAAAATGTTATAATTGGGTTTGTTTCCCACCTGAAAGGAACATTCTCTCTTTATAAAAGGTTTTTTATTCAGGGAATAAAACCTGATGGCATTCTATGAAAAATCGAGGGATTGGTCAACAGGGATTTAGGAGGATAAAGTTTTGGAGAACTATATGGGAAGAAGAGGGTGGGGGTAAGCGGGAAGTCCTTGGGTTTTCTTGTCGCTGTTGAAGAGCCATCCAGACTCACCTTTATCAAGTTCTGAAGGGCTCCCGATTTCCTAACAACATACTCATTCTGTTCTTAACTTCCATTCATACTCTTTCTCGCTTTACCACTTTTTTTCCATTCATGATTTTTTATTACCCAAAACTTGTAGGGATCGAACTCTGAAAACCCCTTTGATTTTCAATACCGCTCGTTACCTTTGGGTAATAAAAGAGACACAAATATTACCCAAATTCAGCTTCTGCCAGGATTCTCATTTTGGTAGGCACAAATTTGTTGAGTACACCTACAACTCTGCAATGGGGAGATGATCAGGGAGTTAACGATTACTGATGGAAATGTGCATGAGCCTGCAGCTTACCAAGACGGGTGAAAGCCTGTTATGATAGTGTAGCCAGTTCCTTTTCAGCTTTCTCCACCCAACCGTCAGCGCCGCATTCTTTGAAGATTTCTATGGCTTTGCCAAGATTCTCCTGTGCTTTTAATTGATCACCTTTTCGTTTAAAAAGGTCTGTATAGAGGGCATAATCCCTTCCCAAATTGAACATCATTCGGTTTCTTTGGTCTGTCTCGTTTTCCTTCTCAACGTTGTAAGACTCCTTCGAGGGCTCATGAGAACCTCCTCCTCACTAAAAATGTATTAAACTTTTTATATAGAAGTCAATGAGAATTTTCCCCCTTCACTTTTAATAGATTCATAGAGGAGAGACAATTTTTGGTATACTAATAAATCTTCCAGTCAAGCAATAATCTTAATAATATCATATTTTTCAATGAGTTATAGATTTTTTGGCAGTCTGGCATCATCCTTGCTCTAATGAATAAGAAAAAGAGGCCGATAAAGCCAAACCACGAGTAATCGTTGGACGCCTGCCTGCCGTAACGGGCGGGGGGCCACTGTTCCAAAGATGGAGCAGGGGGGGAAAGCCACGGATCCCAAATTTCGGGATGGCCGGGTTGCCGAAGTCAGAATAACGGGACCGGATTACTGTGGCTTCATTTAAAAGGGTGATCCGTTTTTGCATTTTTAAAAGGATAAAATCTATGGGTAGAGGGCGAAAACCTGCAAAAGAGTTAAGTTACAGAGATAAAAAAATTGTGGAACGATACAACTCCACTTTCGATACGATGCCACGATTAGCAAAAAAATATCGTATTTCCAAACAGCGAATCTTCGAAATTTTAAAAAGAGCCGAAGGATTCGGATTTTCAACTAAAAAACCAAAATTATCATCTCGCCATCACAGAATTCATCAATGTGAGGTTTGTACTAAAATTTTACAGGTAGCTCAAAAGGATAATCTGATAACAAAAAGAAAGCTTACTCAAATGCTAAACATTAGCGAAGGGGTTTGTCGTTGGCATCTGAATCAGTTAAAGAGAGCAAGTTATGTTTCCAAAAACTTTGCAACAATAAGGAGTGACAGGTTGGTCCA
>Ga0209048_10005376_pt1 | contig 12109 bp, 10 predicted proteins | sample FrelakmetCRP12CR_FD_187146 | JGI IMG/M metagenome (GOLD analysis project Ga0209048, IMG submission 187146) | Freshwater lake sediment microbial communities from the University of Notre Dame, USA, for methane emissions studies - CRP12 CR (SPAdes)... | ecosystem: Environmental > Aquatic >... | reverse complement strand
CAAAATATTCCTTGACATTTCTTGCCAACTTTAACAATACTCCTAAAAAATTTTTCTCACGTAATAGCTGATATCCCTTGAAAATGAGAAGGAAATTACCCAATGGGAAAAGATTATCATCCCCACGAAATTGAGGAGAAATGGCAGAGGCTCTGGGAAGAGAATCAGGTCTTTACGGTTACCGAATCAACCGATAAACCCAAGTATTATCTGTTGGAAATGTTTCCTTATCCTTCCGGTCGGATTCACGTCGGCCATGTCCGAAATTATTCTATCGGAGATGTTATCGCCCGGTATAAAACGATGCGAGGCTTTAACGTGCTCCATCCCATCGGCTGGGACGCCTTTGGCCTCCCCGCGGAAAATGCGGCGATTGAGCATAAAACCCACCCCTCCCAATGGACTTATGACAACATTGCCTACATGCGCTCTCAGCTTAAACGGATGGGAATAAGCTATGATTGGACGCGGGAACTGGCTACGTGTGATCCGAGCTACTACCGGTGGGAACAGCTTATCTTTATCAAAATGTTTGAAAAGGGCCTCGCTTACCGGAAACGTTCGTGGGTGAACTGGTGTGAGAAATGTCAGACCGTGTTGGCCAATGAACAGGTTGAGGCAGGCTTGTGCTGGCGTTGTGGCAAAGAAGTCGCCCAGAAAGACTTACAACAGTGGTTTTTCAAGATCACGGCCTATGCCGAAGAGCTTTTGAACTACTGCGACAAACTTCCCGGCTGGCCGGAACGGGTTTTAACCATGCAAAAAAACTGGATCGGCAGAAGTGAGGGCGCGGAGATAAGCTTTACTTTGGAAAAAGGAACGGGCGAGATCACGGTTTTTACCACTCGTCCGGATACCCTCTTCGGCGCGACGTTTATGAGCCTTGCGCCTGAGCATCCCCTTGCCCAAACACTCTCTCACGGCACTCCTCAAGAGGACCCCGTTCGTCAGTTTATCGAAAAAATGAAACGGGAAGACTTAAGCAAACGGACTGCGGAAGATACAGAAAAAGAAGGAGTGTTTACGGGATCATACTGCATCAACCCCGTGACGAATCGGAAAATGCCGATCTTTATTGCAAACTTTGTTTTAATGGAATATGGAACCGGGGCAGTCATGGCCGTGCCTACCCACGACCAGCGAGATTTTGAGTTTGCGAAAAAATATGGGCTTCCGCTCATTATTGTCATCCAACCCCCCGACGAAAAACCCGACACCATTTCTCTGGAGGCCGCGTATGTGGACGATGGGATTATGGTAAATTCGGGACAGTTTAATGGGATACCGAACAGAGAAGCAGGAGTTAAAATAACCGACTATCTGGCATCGATAGGAAAGGGGGAAAAAACAGTCAGTTATCGGCTCCGGGACTGGGGCATCTCCCGTCAGCGTTACTGGGGAGCACCCATTCCTATAATTTACTGTGATAAGTGCGGAATCGTCCCGGTTCCCGAAAAAGATTTACCCGTGGTTTTACCTCTCGATGTGAAAATGCTCGAGACCGGGCAATCTCCGCTTGCGTTAAGCTCTGCTTTTGTTAATACTCCCTGCCCACGCTGTTCACGACCCGGCCGCCGGGAGACTGATACCATGGATACCTTTGTGGAGTCATCCTGGTATTTTCTCCGCTACGCGTGTCCCCGCTACGATAACGGCCCCTTGGATAAGGATAAAGTTAACTATTGGATGCCGGTCGACCAATATATCGGCGGCATTGAGCATGCCATTCTTCACCTTCTCTATGCCCGGTTCTATACCAAGGTTCTCAGGGACTTAGGGATAGTCCGGCAGGACGAACCGTTTACCAATCTGCTTACCCAGGGTATGGTGCATAAGGAGACCACCCGATGTCCAGAGCATGGCTGGCTCTTTCCTAAAGAAGTTGCGGAAGGGAAATGCACCGTGTGCGGATCAGCAGTTGAAATCGGACGCACGGAAAAAATGTCCAAATCCAAAAAAAATGTCGTCGATCCCGACGAACTTATCGAACAGCACGGCGCGGATACGATCCGCCTTTTCTGCCTTTTTGCCGCGCCTCCGGAAAAAGATTTAGACTGGAACGACCAGGGAGTGGAAGGAGCTTTTCGGTTTTTGAGCCGGGTCTGGCGGATAATCCAGGTGCACGCGGAAACCGTGAAGGATGCAAAACCCTGCCACGGGAAAGAAGACCTTCCTGAAGCTTTAAGAAATCTCCGGCGAAAAACCCATCAGACTATCCGAAAAGTAACCGAAGACCTTGAAGAACGCTTCCACTTCAATACCGCGATCAGCGCGATCATGGAGCTTGTCAACACCCTGTATCAGTTTGACGTCAATTCCGTCGAGAGCCCCTTTAAAAACCACGTGTTAAGAGAAGCCATGGGAACCATTGTGCTCCTCCTCTACCCGGTTAGTCCCCATATCACTGAAGAACTTTGGCAGATTTTAGGACATACGGAAAACATCAGCAAAGAAGCCTGGCCCTCCTATGACCCGGAAGTTGCCAAAGAAGAGGAGATGGTCATAGTCATCCAGATTAACGGAAAACTGCGGGGTCAAATAACCGTACCCCTCAACACCCTGGAACAAGAGATCAAAACCTTAGCTCAAAACGATGAACGAACGAAACAATGGACAGAAGGAAAAAAAATTGTTAAAATAATTTATGTTCCCCGAAAACTGATTAATATGGTGGTGCAATGATGTCATGTGATCAAAAATCGATTGTCAAGGTGTTTTTCGCTTTTATTATTTTTTTCGTTTTCAGCAATGGTTGTGGGGGGTACCACTTTGCCTCTGACTACAACAACCTCCCGGGAGAGATAACCTCGATCTCCATTCCCTTTTTCCAAAACGAAACCTATGAGGCAAATATTGAATCTTATTTTACCCGTGCTCTGATCAACGAGTTTATCAAAAACAAAAAATTCACTATCCTTTCTCACGGAGCAGATGCCACGCTTTATGGAATCGTTAAAGACTTCCGCGCTACAACGATTGCTTATTCCGCGCAAGACAAGGTTCTTGAATACCGAGCGCATATTACGCTTGATCTTACGTTAAAAAATAATCACACGAGTGAAACCATTTGGAGGAAACCCTCCTTAACCAGTGAGGAAGAGTATAAAGTTTCTTCTGAAGATATTGCCTTAACCGAAGCAACCAAAAAAGTAGCTTTTCAGAAAATTGCTAACGAGTTGGCCGAGCAAATTTATGAGGAGCTGGTTTTGGGTTTTTAAGCATGAAACCTGCTGATTTTTTTTCAAAGTTTAAAGAGGGTCCATTACTCCCTCTTTATTATTTTTACGGAGAAGAAGAATACCTAAAAAACAAAGCCGTTCACATTGTATCGGAGCGTTTAGGAGAGAAAATAAATCGTGGCTTAAACTTTGAGGTTTTTTCCAGTTCTTCCACCCCCATAGCAACCCTTCTTGATCACGCTCGCACTATTCCCTTTTTAGGCGGACGGAAAATCATCCTTTTGAAAGAAGCCGAAAAGATATCCGCTCAGGAACAGGAGCAGCTTTTTTCCTACCTGGAAAGCCCCAGCAAGAAAACCACCCTTCTCCTGACCAGCACTGCGGTTAATTTTCGGGGCCAGGGTTTAAAAACACTTCTAAAGTCCTTCGCAAAGTATGCGGGATACGGCTTGGTTCTCGAATTAAACCATCCCTATCAAAACGAGATCCCTGATTGGATAAAATCTATGGCTCAAAATTTTGGGAAATCTATCGGGTCTTCAACAGTTTTGTTATTACACGAACTGATCGGGAATAACCTTCTCGACATTTTCCATGAAATGGAAAAACTTGCTCTTTTTAGTGGCGAAAAAAAGGAAATTACTAAGGATGATGTTGAAAAGATGATTTCGAGTTTGCGAACCGAGTCGGTTTTCGAATTGGTGGATCATATCGGGAACCGAAGACTGTATGAAGCCTTAATAACGCTTTCTCAACTTCTCAAAAGCGGCGAGCAGCCTCTTAAGCTTTTAGCTTTGATTGTCCGCCAATTCCGGATGATCAGCAAAGCGCGTACTCTGATGAACCAGGGCCTGAAGCCCGCGGAGATAACCAAAGCCCTGAAAATCCCAGAATTTGTGTGGGTAAAGTTATACCCTCAGATAAATAAATTTTCTGAAAAAAAGCTGATGGATTGTTTTCAGCAAATGTGGGAAACTGATATCGCGCTCAAAACCAGAAGTACTCCCAAAAAACTCGTTTTAGAAAAACTCATCATGGAGTTGTGCGAATAGCACTAATGTGCTGATGACCAGCCGCATCAAGGGAGAGACTAAATCCTCCCCCAGGTTCAGGTTTTTGAATTAACGATGAGGGAATTCGAAAGAAAGAAGTCAGGAGGTACAATGCAGAAAATCTTCTCACTCCTGCCTTCTCCTCTGAGAACACAACCGAAATAGTTACCCTTCCCATCCAATGCCGAAGCGAAAAAGATTAGGACTTTAAAGCATTCACTTTGCGGGTCAGGCGGGAGATTTTGCGGGCAGCATTTTTTTTATGAATAACTCCTTTGGAGGCAGCTTTATTAATAACCGGGGTAACCTGAGAAAGCACTTCCTGTGCTTTTTTCGGGTCTTTCTCCTCAATCGCGGCATTGACTGATTTTATCGTGGTCTTGAGATTGCTTTTGACGTTCCGGTTTCTCAGCCGTTTTTCTTTACTTTGTTTGTTTCGTTTTAAAGCTGATTTATGCGTTGCCATACAATCCTTTCATCAATTTTAATGTTGTAATTATTTTTATTGCGGAATTTTGTTGTTTACCACCGAACTTACTGGTTTGTCAAGCAAATTTCATAAGGATTTCATTACGTAAAGGCCCTTTCTAAAATGTCCGAAAACTCACACATAACCAGAGCCTTTGGTATCGTAGGGGTAGCCACCTTTTTAAGCCGAATTCTTGGATTAGTCCGGGAAATGGCGATTGCTTATTATTTTGGTGCCAGCATGGCAGCTGATTCCTTTTTCGTGGCTTTCCAGATCCCCAATATCCTTCGAATTCTTCTGGCTGAGGGTTCCCTCAGCATAGCATTTATCCCGGTCTTTTCTGAAACCTTGGTCAAAAAAGGGCGTGAGGAAGCCTTAAAACTTGCTCATGCGGTTTTCACCAGCCTAACAATAATTCTCATTATCATTATGGTATTAGGTATTGTTTTTGCCTCTCCTCTTATTAAAATTATGGTGCCGGGGTTTGCAAAAATCCCGGGAAAAACAGAGCTTACGATCCTCCTGACCCAGATCACTTTTCCTTTCATTTTCCTTGTCAGTCTGGCAGCACTCTGTATGGGAATCCTTAACTCTTTGAGGCGGTTTGCAGCCCCTGCCTTAGCTCCCGTGTTTTATAACCTCGGCGTCATCCTCTCAGTGGTCCTTCTTTTTCCTTATCTTCACTTTCCGATAATGGCTTTAGCCATTGGAGTCATGGTCGGCGGGTTTCTCCAGTTGGTATTTCAAATCCCCTTCCTTGAAAAAAATGGTGTCCACCTTACCTCAAATTTTGACTTCCAAAACCCGGAACTAAAAAAAATGGGGAAAATCATGGTGCCCGCTATTTTTGGCTCGGCGATCTATCAAGTAAAAATTTTTATTAATAATTTCCTTGCTTCCTTTCTTCCCCAAGGAAGTGTTTCTTACCTAAATTATGCATATCGTCTTCTCGAATTCCCTTTGGGGATTTTCGTCTATTCGATCAGTTCCGTGGTCCTGCCTTCTTTTTCGACTTTTGCCGCCAACAATGAAATGACAAAATTAAAAGAAACGTTCATTTTTGCGTTTCGATTAGCCATGTTCATCGTTATCCCCGCCATGGTTGGCTTAGCAGTCCTGCGAGTTCCCATTGTTTCCGTTCTCTTAGAACGAGGATCTTTTACTCCAGAAGAAACGGTACAGACCTCCATTGCCCTTCTTTATTACTCTCTGGGACTCTGGGCAATTTCCGGCTTGCGAATTACCGTTCAGGTTTTTTATTCCCTTCACGATACCAAAACACCGGTAAAAGTAGGAGCAATCAATCTTCTTATTCATGTTCTCTTCAGCGTCGTGCTTATGGGGCCCCTTAAACATGGAGGTCTTGCGTTAGCCCTCTCATTAACCTCGGTTTTGCATTTTTTGCTTCTCCTGATGTATCTGCGGAGAAAAATAGGTCGTTTGGGGATGCGAGCGGCTCTGCCTTCTTTGGCAAAAATTGTTTTTGCCTCGCTGATCATGGGGGGGGTATGTTATTGCATTTGTTCTCAGGTTAACTGGTTAACACCGGGGGATTTCTATAAAAAAATCGTTTGGCTGGCCGGAGCCATCGGGAGTGGCGCTCTGGTTTTCTTTGGACTTTGTTTCTTGCTCCGCTGTCCGGAACTTGAAACCTTGAAGGATGTGTTCAAAAAGAAAATGATACCTCCTTCCGCTTAACGTTCAAATTTAAAAAATTTATTCCCACCTCAACTCTTCGCTACGCTCCTAAATTTTTTTTCACCGCTGCCTTAAGATTCGCGAGATTAGAGGATTTTACCACATAGGCATCTGATGCCCAGGTCGCTAAATTTTGTTGATACTCGGGATAAGCACTGGAAAGGATAACCGGCAAATCCCGAAACATAGTGCGAATCCGCTGAAGAATGTCAAGACCATTTATATCGGGCATCTTGATATCCAAAATAACAAGATCAGGAAGGAAGGTGTTCAGTAATTCAAGTGTTTCTTTGCCATTGGCAGCAACTTTCACTTCATATCCTTCCTCTTCTAACTCTTCTTTATATAAAATCCGAATACCTTCTTCGTCATCAGCAACTAAAATTTTCTTCATGGCCTTATTTCCTTTCTATTATTTTATCTCCTTCAGAAACGTCGCTGCCTCCTCAGGAGGGGTTGGGTTAATGTAAAATCCAGACCCGATTTCAAAGCCTGCGATTTTACTTAACGTGGGGATAATTTCAAAATGCCAATGGTAGTAATCATTGATCAACTCATTAAACGGAGACGTATGAAGGGTGAAATTGTACGGCGGATCATCCAGCGCCACTTCGATGCGGCTTAAAACATCTTGGAAAATACTTGCCAGCGAAATATATTCTGCCGGAGAAATATTGACAAAAGAAGAAGAGTGTTTTTTGGGAAGAAGCCAAATTTCAAAAGGCGAACGGGAAGCATAGGGAGTGATTGCCAGAAAATCATCGTTTTCAACCACTACCCGGATTTTATCATCCAATTCTTGATGAACAATATCGCAAAAAACGCAGCGGTCTTTATACTTGTAATAGTTTTTGCTCCCTTCCATCTCTTCCATTACCGATTTGGGAATAATCGGTAATGCAATGAGTTGTGAATGGCTATGCGCGAGGGAAGCTCCGGCTTCTACCCCATGATTTTTAAAAATCAGAACATAACGAAAGCGCTCGTCTTTTTCTAAATCCACAATGCGCTCCCGGTAAGCCCATAGCACATCCTCAAAGGCTTTAAGATCAAGCTGAGACAAGGAGCCACCATGGTGAGGGGTTTCAATAATAACTTCGTGGGCACCAATACCATTCATTTTATCGTACATCCCCTCCCCTTGTTTTTTCAAACTCCCCTCAATAACCAAAGCGGGAAATTTATTGGAGACTACCCGTAACGTCCATCCCGGGGTATCATGTTTACTTCCATCCCGTCGTAAAGCATAGACCTCAGGCGGAGTTTTGTCTTCATTCCCCGGGCACAGCGGGCAAAATCCGCCTGCTACCGCAGGCCTTTCGGTCATCTTAAAACTGGTAGGACGTTTCCCGCGTTCGGTTGAAATGATAACCCAACGACCAACAATAGGGTCTTTGCGAAGTTCAGGCATAATGCTACCTCACCATAGACAAAAGATTTTAACACCGTGGAGCACGACCTCAACCCCTCATTCCTTCAATTTTTTTATCCCCCTGAAGCATGACAACTCTACTCCATGCCATCCTTACAGGCGATTTATCAAGCTGGCAACGAATCCTGCTCCAAAACCATTATCAATATTTACTACCGTAACTCCTGAGGCGCAGGAATTTAACATTCCTAACAGCGCTGCAATCCCTCCAAAATTAGCGCCATAGCCAATGCTGGTTGGGACCGCAATCACTGGTTTCGATACCAACCCCCCCACCACACTGGGCAATGCCCCCTCCATTCCTGCCACGACAATAAAAACCCGTGCCTGGTCAAGCTTTTCCAGCTGATTAACCAAACGGTGAATACCTGCTACGCCAACATCGTAAAGGGTCTCCACGCGATTACCCATCATCCGAGCCGTGATTACCGCTTCTTCCGCAACCGGAATATCAGAGGTCCCCGCACTGATCACCATGATAACCCCTTTACCTGCTATCGTGATTTCTTGAGGAGCAAACGTGAGCATTTTAGGAACGTTATGATAGTGCATGGTTGGAATCGTTTTGATAATGTATTCGGCTTTTTCTTGATCCACGCGGGTTACAATAATCGGATGCTCCTTGTCCATCATTCGTTCTATGATCGTGAGGATCTGTTCCGCGGTCTTTTCCTTACCCCAGATGCACTCCGCGAACCCTTGCCGAAGAGACCGATGGTGGTCAATGGTAACAAACCCCAGGTCCTCAAAAGGAAGATACCTGAGCTTCGTTATAGCATCGTCAATGCTCAACTCATTTGATTGAACACTCTCTAAAATGTTTTTAAGAAGCTTTTCATCCATGCGTCTGTTTCCAAAAACGAAAGAAAAAATAAATCACTGTCACCTCTATCCCCCACGCTGCTTTTATCTGCTTATCCGGTCTTGAAGTGGTCATATCCCCGTGGTTCGGCTTTCTTACTTCTTCCTTGTTCATCTTTGAGCCAAATCCCTTTAATCTCCCGGGCAAGTCTACCAATACACGTAAGAGGAATAGCAAGTTCCTGACTGAGCTGAGCCACCTGGTTACTTTTTTCAGGGGAAACGCTGAAAAGAAGCTCATAATCTTCTCCACCGCCTAATGCCAAGGCAAGTGGATCCGATACATATTCCTGTGCCCAGGTCTGAAACTCAGGTGAACGGGGTACACCGGACAACTCCACCTCCGCTCCCACACCGCTTTGTTCCACGATATGATTTAAATCTGCCAACAAACCATCACTGATATCAATCATCGCATTGGGTATCCCTTGTTCCGCCAAGACCTGGCCCTCTTTAACCCGGGGAAGAGGTGAAAAATGTCGCGCCAGGAGATTCTCTTTTCCTGCTCTGCTTCCTCCTTGTTCGGATATTTTCAAACCCAGCGCCGCGTCTCCGAGCCAGCCCGTCACATAGAGCAAATCTCCATCTTTTCCCCCGCTTCGATAAATCACTTTCCCCTTCGATGCTTTTCCCAACAATGCCAGTGAAATAAAAAATCGCTCTCCGCTTTCCGAGGTATCACCACCAATGAGCGCTACCCCCATAGTTTTCCCAAAACTGGTTATGCCCTCATAAAAAGCATCTAAAAAATCCAAAGCAACCCGTTTGCTCGGTATTCCGAGGCTTACGGTATAGCCAATCGGATATCCGCCCATTGCCGCAATATCACTCAGGTTGACAGCCAAGGCCTTCGCGCCCAGCTTCTTTCCCTCGGTTGCATCGATGCGAAAATGGAAACCCTCGATCAATTGGTCAGCAGTCAAAAGGATAACCACATCGTCAGAAAAGGAAATGACCGCAGCATCATCACCAATGCCTTTAAGAATATAAGGGAGCTGGATAGGATAGTGTCGGGCAATCCGGTTAATAAAACCAAATTCTCCCAGGTCAGAAAATTTCATGCTCGCTTTTGAATTATCTTTTTTTGCAGATTAATCTTTTTGGTTTTTACTAATGCAATTTCTAAAATTTCATCCATGGTATCCACAAAAACATATCTGAGCTTGCGCCGAATATAAGGAGGGATTTCCTCCAAGTCCTTTCGGTTTTTCGCCGGAACGATCACGGTGTTTATTTTAGCCCTCAGGGCAGCCAGAGATTTTTCCTTTAATCCCCCGATGGGTAAGACTCTCCCTTGCAAGGTAATTTCTCCGGTCATGGCCACATCACGGCGAACCGGAATCCGGGTAAGACAGGAGATTAGCGCGGTTGCCATCGTAATCCCGGCGGAAGGACCATCTTTGGGAATAGCCCCGGCCGGAACATGAATATGAATATCGCTGTTTTCATAAAAATCTTCTGCCAGGCCTAATTTATCGGCCCGGGAACGGGCATAGCTTAAGGCAGCGTGGGCAGATTCTTTCATCACATCTCCCAACTGTCCGGTAAGAGTAAGCTGTCCTTTCCCTTTTAAAGGAGTAGCTTCAATATATAGCAGTTCTCCCCCGGCCTGAGTCCAGGCTAAACCGGTAGCGATGCCCACTTTGTCTTCTTCTTGTTCCGCATCAGGAAGAAATTTTGGTATTCCGAGAATTTTTTGGATGTTTCTTTTATTAATCCGGGTTAACTCTCTTTTCCCTTCCGCGATTTTACGAGCGATTCTCCGACAAACCGTAGCAATCTCACGCTCTAAATTCCGCAACCCTGCCTCTTGGGTATATTGAGAAATGATCGCGAATATTGCTTCATCCGATATTTCTAAATCTTTCCAGCTGATCCCGTTTTCTTCCAATTGCCGGGGCAATAAAAATTTCCGGGCGATATGAAGCTTATCCTCTGAGGTATACCCGGAAAGAGTAATAACTTCCATCCGATCCTTAAGCGGCGGGAGAATCGGATCAACTAAATTCGCCGTTGTAATAAACATCACATTAGAAAGATCAAAAGGAACATTGAGGTAATGGTCACTAAAGGAAAAGTTTTGTTCCGGGTCTAAGACTTCGAGTAAAGCAGCTGAAGGATCACCCCGAAAATCAGCTCCCACCTTATCAATTTCATCAAGCATAAATACCGGATTGTTCGAGCCTGCCTGTTTTATTCCCTGAATAATCCTTCCCGGCAAAGCACCAATATAGGTTCTCCGGTGGCCGCGGATTTCTGCCTCATCCCGTATGCCACCCAACGATAAACGCACAAACTTTCTCCCCATCGCACGGGCGATTGATTTACCCAAGGAAGTTTTTCCCACCCCCGGAGGGCCGGAAAAACATAAGATGGGACCTTTCATCTTTTTCTTTAGTTTTCTTACTCCCAAATATTCTAATATCCGGTCTTTTACCTTTTCCAGGTTGTAATGATCTTCATCCAGTACCCGTTTAGCTTTTTTAATATCAATGGTGTCTTTTGTGGATTTACTCCAGGGAAGCTCAACCATCCAATCCAAATACGTTCTCAGTACCGTAGCTTCAGCAGAATCAGAATGCATCTGTTCTAAACGCGAAAGCTGTTTGGTGGCTTCCTTGTCCACATCGTGAGGCATTCTGGCTTTTTTTATTTTTTCCTTAAATTCATTAAGTTCCTGTGCCTTCTCGTCAAGCTCCCCTAACTCAGTCCGGATCGCTCGAAGCTGTTCCCTCAGATAATATTCCCGCTGCGTTTTGCTTATTTCTTCTTTTGCCTGGTTCTGAATCTTTGCCTGCACCGAGGAAACTTGAACTTCCCGGACTAAAATATCATTGACCCTGGCAAGCCGTTCGAGCGGATCAAGGCTCTCGAGAAGTTCCTGGGATTCACTGATTTTTAAATTCAGGTTAGAAGCAACTAAGTCAGCCAGTCTTCCCGGGTCATCAATGTTTTCCAGAATCGCCAGGATTTCATTGGTGAGCAGGCCTTTGAGTGCGAGCGTCTTTTCGCAGTGCTCCCTGATAGTTCGCATCATAGCTTCAGCTTCAATAGAAACATCGGTGACAACGGGTTCTTCGATCTTTTCAATCCACACCCGGAAGACCGGAGTAACCTGAGTAAAGTCGAGGATGCGCGCTTTGGTAAGCGCTTGGATTAAAATTTTTATCCGTCCATCCGGCAGTTTTAACATCTTCATGATGGTAGCTACTACTCCTACCCGGTAGAGGTCATCCGGGCCAGGATTCTCTTCAGCCATGTCTTTTTGGGTTACCAAAAAAATAAGGCGATCTTTGTTCAAAGCTTCTTCAACCGCCTTTATCGAAGCCTCTCTTCCCACAAAGAGGGGAAGAAACATGAAAGAAAAGATCACCACATCACGGATTGGCAACAAGGGAAGCAGGTCGGGGATAACAAC
>Ga0209048_10005375_pt1 | contig 12110 bp, 10 predicted proteins | sample FrelakmetCRP12CR_FD_187146 | JGI IMG/M metagenome (GOLD analysis project Ga0209048, IMG submission 187146) | Freshwater lake sediment microbial communities from the University of Notre Dame, USA, for methane emissions studies - CRP12 CR (SPAdes)... | ecosystem: Environmental > Aquatic >... | reverse complement strand
TGCGGCGCGACGAACTCGCTGCGGATGTACCGGCGGGTGTGCTTGGTGCCGAGAAAGCCACGCCCAGACAGCACGCCGTCGACCATCGCCTCGACGTCCAGGGCGTCCGCGTCCCAGGGTCTCTGCGCGACGGCGTAGAAGACGTTGTTGAGCACCTCGTCGTCGATGACGAGGACCTCGAGGCAGCTGGACACGCCCGCCTGGATCTCGCCGATACCCGAGAGCAGGCGCGGGCGGGCCGCGACGCCGAGCAGCGCGTTGACCGCGCGCTCGTAGCCGAACTGCGCGTCGACCACCTTGCTGTCGCTGCAGGGCCCGTAGCAGTCGCAGGCGAGGCCGTACCTGCGCGCCAGGAGGACGGCGGCCACCGAGGCGACGCCGGTCTCGGGCGTGCCCGAGACGACGACGCCGCTGCGCGGGTCGACGGCGCTCAGGCGCGGACCGTAGTACACGGGCGTGCCGGGCGCGGCGAGCTGCGTGAGCACCACGCCGGCCAGCACCTCGGAGTTCTGCTGCGCGATCGCGGCAGAGAGGGCGCCCGGGGCCGTCGTCGCGGCCGCCGGGCAGGGCAAGATCTCGACGATCGCGCCACCGCGACGCACCTGCCCCACCAGAGCGTCGGTGACCGCGCCGCCGAGCACGAGAGGGCTCACCGGCGAGAAGGCGAGGTCCACCGGGTAGACGCCGTTGGAGCCGTCCGCGCCGGTAACGACCACGGCCATCTCCTGGAGGTACCGCGCCTGGAACGGGTGCGAGATCCCGGGACCGCCGATGGCCTTGTCGGTCTCGTGGGCAAGCACGAGGTAGGAATACAGCGGCTCGAGCAGGTCGGGCACGTCTTCGGGCTGCCACAGCGATGTCACCTGACTCTGGTTGACCAGACTGTGCATCACACGGCAGGCGCGGACCTGGTCGCCGAGACGTGCCCGCCGTGCGGCGCCGCTGCGCGGGTCGATGACGTCCCGCGCGCCGCCCATGTTGTGGACGTAGGTGACGCCCGGCTCGGCGTCCAGGACCAGCGACTTCTCCGGGTCGCGCGCCGCCAGGCTGTAGGACGCGGGGCAGGCGGCCACGGCGTCGTCGACCAAGGCCCGGGGAACGAGCACACGGTCGCCTGCGGAAACCGTGCAGCCGGCCGCCAAGAAGAGCTCCCGGGCGGCGGGTGACTCGACCTTGACCCCCGCCCGCTCGAGCAGGGCCATCGAGGCCAGATGCATCGCCTCGATGGCCTCGTCGGGCCAGATGTCGAATGCGGCGTTCGGAATGTCCCGGCTCACGCGTCCTCCACCGTCTTCGGCCGGCGCCGCACGATGGTCATCATGCTCGGCTCCTCAGGGCGCCCGTGGCGGCGGTCGCCGGCCGGCGACCGCCGCCACGTCGTTGCCGTCCTACTTGTCGACCCTGATGCAGGCCGCGTAGTGGTCGCCGGCGATGTGCACGTCCGGTGGGTCGATCTCCTTGCAGGCCTCGATGGCCTCCGGGCAGCGCGGGTGGAAGCGGCAGCCGGATGGTATGTCGACCGGGTTCGGGGTCTCGCCCTTGAGGATCACGTGCTCGCGCTTGGCCAGCGGGTCGGGAACCGGGATCACGCTGATGAGGGCCTTCGTGTAGGGGTGCTTCGGATTGGCGACCACCTCTTCGGTCTCGCCGATCTCGACGATGCGCCCCAGGTACATGACGGCGATGCGGTCGCTGATCACCCAGGCCAGCGAAAGGTCGTGGGTGATGAAGATGTAGGTGACGCCGAGCTTCTCCTTCTCCTCGACCATGAGCTTGAGGATGTCGTTGCGGATCGAGACGTCGAGGGAGGCCACGGGCTCATCGGCGACGATCATGTCGGGCTCGAGCACAGTGGCCCCGGCGATGCACACGCGCTGGCGCTGCCCGCCCGAGAGCTCGTGTGGGTAGCGGTACAGGTACTCGGTCGCCGGCCGCAGGCCGGCCTCGTTGATCGCCTTGATGACGCGCTCTTCTTTCTCGCGCTCGCTCGAGCAGATGTTGTTGACCTCGAGCGGCTCGGCGACGATGTCGAAGATCGTCTGCTTGGGATTGATGGAGTTGTAGGGGTCCTGGAAGATGATCTGCGCCTTCTTGCGGTAGGCGCGCAGCGTCTTGGCAGCGAACTTCTCGACCGGCAGGCCCTTGTAGAGGATGTGACCGCCGGTGGGGTCCTCGAGGCGCAGGAGGGTGCGGCCGGTCGTGGTCTTGCCGCAGCCCGACTCGCCGACCAGGGCGAGGATCTCGCCCTGCATCACCTGGAAGCTGACGCGGTCGACGGCCTTCACGAACTTCTTCTCGGTGGCCACCATGGCTTTGAAGAAGCCCTGCTGGATAGGGAAGTAGACCTCGAGGTCCTTGACGTCGAAGAGGACGCCGTCCTTGACCGTCGCGGAAGAGAGGTCGTCGGCGTGGACCGCGCCCTTCTCGTAGAGGTCGCTGCGCGCGGGAGTGCTCTCGGTGGTCGCCATCGTCACACTCCCTTCGAGTCCGGTGCTGCTTCGTCGCCCCGGACAAAAGCGTCACTACGTTGGCTTTTGGCGTGGACGCAGCGCACGAAGTGGCCGGCTTCGACCTCGACCATCTCCGGGTGCTCGGTCGCGCAACTGGCGATCCTCTCGTCGCAGCGCGGGCAGAAGCCGCAGCCTGCCGGTAGATCGACGAGGTTGGGCGGGTCGCCCCTGATCGAGCTGACCATCTCGCGCTTCTCGTGGATGTTGGGGAAGGCGTTGATGAGCTGCCGCGTGTAGGGGTGCGTCGCGTTGTTGAAGATGTCGGCCGTGGTGCCGCTCTCTACGACCTCGCCGGCGTACATGATGACGCCCTTGTCGCAGGTCTCGGCCATCACCGAGAGATCGTGGCTGATGAGGATGAACGAGAGGTCGAGCTCCTTGCGCAGCCGCTCGATGAGCTCGAGGATCTGTGCCTGCACCATGACGTCGAGCGCCGTCGTCGGTTCGTCGCCGATCACCAGCTTGGGGTTGCAGGCCAGCGCCATGGCGATCATCGCGCGCTGGCGCATGCCTCCTGAGAGCTGGTGGGGGAAGTCCATGACGCGCTTCTGGCTGATGCCGACGAGGTCGTAGAGCTCCTTGACGCGCACCATCGCCTTGGCCTCGGAGAGGCCCTCGTGCAGCTGGATGGGCTCGGCGATCTGCTTGCCCGTCTCGCGCACCGGGTTGAGGGCGTTCATCGCCCCCTGGAAGATGATGCTGATCTCCTTCCAGCGGATGCGGCTCATGCCGTACTCGGTGCGCTTGGCCAGGTTGCGGCCGTCGAAGAACACGTCGCCGGAGACGATGCGCCCGTTCTCCGGCAGCAGCTTGAGGATCGAGAGGGCGGCCGTGGTCTTGCCGCAGCCGCTCTCCCCCGCGAGGCCCAGGCTCTCACCGGGCTCGAGGTCGAAGGAGACGCCCTGCACGGCCTTCACGTCGCCCACCCCGAGCTTGAAGTAGGTGCAGAGCTCGCGGACCTCGAGGATGCCCTTGTGCGCGAGGCGCTCGGCGGGCCGCTTCTCGGGGGCTTCGACCTTGGCCTTGGTGGCGCTCATTCTTCGCCCCCTTCCTCGTCGTCCTTGATGTGGCCGCCGACCCAGCCGCCGCCCTCCGGGCGGCCGATGCTTCCGCCGGCCGGCTGGTTGAAATCGGGCATGGCGTCGTCGGTCTGCTGGCCCGGCGTGAAGATGCCGCCGCCGCCGCCGACGCCGGCGCCCCCGGCCATGGCCACCGCGGGCGTGGCGCCGCGGGCCGTGAAGCGGTTCTCGGCGCCGCTGTCCTCGCGCTTGCGCAGCTTGGGATCGAGCACCTCGTCGTAAGCCATGCCGATGAAGGTGAAGGCCAGCACGACGAGCACGATGGCGATGCCCGGCGGGAGCAGGTACCACCAGGCCGGCAGGCCGGCGGCCCCGTTGACCCAGGCGTAGTGCAGCATGGTGCCCCAGCTGAAATTGAGCGGGTCGCCGAGGCCGAGGAAGGAGAGCGTGGTCTCGGAGAGGATGGCGATCGCCACCACGAGCACCAGGTTGGCGAAGACCAGCGGCATCACGTTGGGCAACACGTGCTTACGCATGATGTGGCCGTTACTCGAGCCGATCGCGCGCGCTCGTTCGATGAACTGCAGCTCGCGCACGCGCAGCACGTCCGAGCGCACCACGCGCGCCGTGCCCGGCCAGCTGGTGATGCCGATGATGATGATGATCATGATGAAGTTCTGGCCCATGAAGGTGACGAGGACCATCGCCAATGGGAGCCAGGGGATGACCAGGAAGGCGTCGGTGATGCGCATCCACACCTCGCCCTGCCAGCCGCCGTAGAAGCCGGCGATGATACCGATGCCGGCGCCGATCACGGTGGACACGAAGGCGGCGAGCAGGCCGACGGTGAGCGATATTCGCGAGCTCCAGATGAATTGCGCGAGCACCGACTGGCCGACCTGGTCGGTGCCGAACCAGTTGTAATACGACGCCGTAGGCGGATGATACGCGCCGAGCAGCTGGCCGCTGGCGTCCGTGATCTGTGCGTTCGGGTCGAGCAGCGCGTGGGGGATGAGGAACGGCGCCAGCAGGGCCATCAGCAGGAAGAACACGAGGATGCCGAGGCCGAGCATACCCTGCCAGTTCGCCCGGTAAAGCCTCCAGACCTGGTGGGTGTTCCAGGTCAGGAGCTCGGCGTGTTCGGGGCCGCCGAGCGCCCAGAAGTACGCCGCCACGCCGCCGAGCACGACGACGATCGTCTGCAGCACCCAGCTGTAGGAGATGACGTTCTGGCCGGCCGACCAGCCGGAGGCGCCGCCGCCGGCCAGGAACGCCCACACCGCGAGCACGACGCCCATGCCGATGAGTACCAGATTGAAGGTGCGGGCCTTGCTCCTCCGCACCAGCCCGAGGATGCCGAAGCCGGCGGTGAGGATGGCGGCGAGCACGAGGACCCACGCCGGGTACGAGCCGATGCGCGGCGAGAAGAAGCCCTTGAGAACGGCCGCGAGACCCGCCGACAGCGGCACATCCTTGGGGTACATGAGCAGCTCGAGCACGATCCATGTGACCGGTGTCCAGAAGAGGACCCAGTTTCTGTAGCGGCGGGGGATCATGCGTGCACCCGTGGGTCGAGGTAGTAGTACATGATGTCGGCGATGAGGTTGGCGACGATCACGGCGATGCTGGCGATGAGGAACACCGCCTGCATCACGGGGTAGTCACGCTTCTGCATCGAGTCGTAGGACAAGAGGCCCAGACCCGGCCAGTTGAACACGGCTTCCGCGAGGATGGCGCCCGACATCACGAAGCCCAGGTTCATCATCACGATGGTCACCGTGGGCAACATGGCGTTGGGCACCACGTGGCGCCACAGCACGGCGTTCTCGCTGAGGCCCTTGGCGCGGGCGGTAAGGGCAAAGTCCTCCTTCATCACACCGGTGATGGAACTGCGCATGATGAGCTCGTACTCGCCCACGTAGGCGATGGCGAACGTGAACGCCGGCAAGAAGAGGTGCCTGAGCAGCGACTGGAAAGCGGCGAAACCGCTGAGCTGGACCCCCGGCTCTTCCATGCGCCCCGTGGGGAACCAGCGGAGCTTGGTGGAGAAGAGCATGATCATGAGGAGGCCGAACCAGAACGTCGGCATGGCATACAGCACCATCCCTAAGTTGGTCGTCACAACGTCGTAGGTCCCGTTTCTTCGCCACCCCGCGAACACGCCCAGGATCATGCCGACGATAGTGGCGAAGATGGTGCCGACGCCGACGAGGAGCACCGTCGGCCACACGCGCTCGGCGACCACCTCGGTGACGGGCCGCTTCTCCGAGAAGGACATGCCGAACTTGCCTTGCAGGGTGTCGCCCCAGTAGAGCACGAACTGCTGCCACATGGGCTTGTCGAGGTTGAAGGTCTTGCGCTGTTTCTCGACGGCCTCCGGCGGCTGCTTGCCCTTCGGCAGGAGCAGGCGCGCAGGGTCGCCGGGGAGGATCCGGAACAGGGCGAAGTTGAACGACGCCACCAGGATGATGGTGAGTAGGGCGTTCAGGATCTTCCTCACGAAGTATCGTCGTTTGTCCACTGCGCTCCGGGCCCGCCGGATGCCCAGCCCTTGGGGACTGCGGGCCCTTACCTCCTTCTCACATCCGCGATTGCCGTACCCACCTGGTGATGATGTGACTGCGGAACACGCGACGCTTCGTCGGCAGGACGGGCGGTCGCCAGAAGCAAACCACTCACGTCTCGTTCAGCTTCTTCACGGAAGCACCCCCGGTGCGACGCCGTCCCGGCGTCCGTGGCGGCCACCGGCGCTCGCCCCATACTAGCCACCGAATGCGAGGCGCGGCAAGCGACGGGGCTATGCCCCGTCCGGCGACCGCGCCTCGCGCCCGTGCTTGCGCATGGTCGCGACGAGGCGGTCGAGCGGCAGGGCGTGAGCGACCTGCGCGTCGCGGCCGACGGTGGTGTGCGCCGCGCAGAGGGAGTTCACGACGCTCTCCGCGGTCGCGTCGACGGCCGCTTCGAAGAGCCCGTGCATGTGGTCGTTGGCGACCGCCGTGAGCTGCAGCGGCGCCGCACTCTCGCGCGGCACGCGGTGCGCCGTGGAAAACGCGACCATGATCTCGCCGCTGCCATCAGCGCCGTAGGAGCCTGTCAACGCCAGGCCGAGCGCGCAGCGTTTGGCCAGACGCTCGCACTGGCGGGCGCACAGAGGCGCGTCGGTGGCGAGCACCACGATGCAGGATCCCTCGCGGTTCTCGACCGGCATGAGGTCGGTGATCTCGCGGCCGAGGGGCACGCCGTCGACCATCAGGCGATGGCGCGCGCCGAAGTTGGTGAGCGCCAGCACGCCCACAGTGAACGGCAGGCCGTGCGCCGTGACCACCCTGGAAGACGTGCCGATCCCCGCCTTGAAATCGAAGCACGTCATGCCGGTGCCGGCCCCGACGCAGCCTTCGGCCACGGGGCCGGCCGTCGCGCCGTCCAGCGCTTCGCGCACGTGATCCTCTTTGACGTGCATGCCGCGGAGGTCGTTGAGAAAGCCGTCGTCGCACTCGCCCACGACCGGCATCACGGCATCCTCGACGCCGATCCGTGGGTCGTGGTCCATCATCCAGCGCACCGTGGCGTCGTACACGGCCCCCGCGCTCTGGGAGTTGGTGAGCAGCACGGGCGACTCGATGAGGCCCCACTCGCGGATCGCGCTGATGCCGATGACCTCGCCCACGCCGTTGGCGACGAAGGCGCCGGCGACGACACGCTCGTGCCAGATGTCGTCGCCGTGCGGGAAGACCGCGGTGACGCCCGTGCGGGCGGGCCCGCTACCGTGAGGCGACTCGGGCCCGCCCCACGAGACGGTGCAGTGGCCGACGCGCACGCCGGGCACGTCGGTGATGGCGTTCAACGGACCGGGGGGGAGCACGCCGACGCCGACGCCAAGGTCGCGCAGTCGGCGGCGCTCCGGCTCGCTCATCCCGCTACCCCAGCATGCCCGCGCGGTGCGCCTTGAGGTAGCCGCCGCAGAAGTCGTCTTCGCCGCGCAGCGCCTCGATGGCCTTGATGGTGGCCATCATGGGCTTGTTGCGTACGTCGAGCACGGCGCCGTCGATGCCGAGGCCTGCGCACATGGCCACGAAGGTGCGGTTGAGCAGGGCGCGGTTGGGCAGGCCGAAGCTCACGTTGCTGAGGCCGCCGGTGGTGCGCACGGGCAGGCGCTCCTTGACCAGCTTGAGGGTATCCATCGTGACCTGGGCGGCCGTGGAGTCGGCCGACACGGCCATGACCAGCGGGTCGATCCAGAGGTCCTCGCCGGGCAGCCCGGCGCCGGTGCAGAGACCGTGCAGCTGTTTGGCGACGGCGAAGCGGTCCTCGGCGGTCGGCGGGATGCCCTCGTCGCTCAGGCAGAGGCCGACCACGGGGCACTTGTATTTCTCGACCAGAGGAAGGACGGCGTCGATGCGCGGCTGCTCGCCGGAGATCGAGTTGATGAAGGGCACCTTGCCGCCCTTGTCGATGATGGCCTGCACGCCGGCTGCGAGGGCCGTGGGGCTGGCCGAGTCGACCATGAGCTGCATGTCGGTGACGCCCATCACGGTCTCGATGAGCCACAGCAGATCCTCGACCTCGTTGCCGCCGGCGACGCCGCCGTTGACGTCGAGCAGGCCGGCGCCGGCCTCGACCTGGTCGGTGGCCAGCGTCTTGATGAACTCCGCGTCACGCGCCTGGATCGCCGCGGCGACCTGCTTGCGCGTCCCGTTGATCGATTCACCCATCAACAGCATCTCGACAACCTCCACGACGATTTTCTGGAACGTACGCGCGCTGAGTATATGCGAACGCTGAGCCCGCCGAGAAGCGGGCAGCACGGCGCGGCGAGCCGAACGCCGCGGCTTGCAGAAGCCGCGCCCTCAGGACGGCGGCACCAGCCAGTCGGGCGCGGCGCGGCGCCGCTCGCGCGAACGGCGCTCGAAGGGGATCTGCGAGCGGTCGCGCCGTCGCTCCGCGACGCGGCGGTCCTTGACCACCTCGACGCCATCTCGTCCCCAGAAGAGTCGACAGAAGCGCTCGTAGAGCCGGTCACGCTCAGGGCCCGTCACCATGAGCCGGTATGTGGCAGTGTCGACACGCGTATCCATGCCGTGGTTGTACCCACTTCGTCAGTAGGTGAGTTACGCGGTCTTCGTGCGCGTGCAGAACTCGAGCGCCGCCGGCCCCTGCTCCTTGAAGGTGCCGGCGCTGTTCTACTTGAAGCCGCCGCAGGGCGCCTGGAGGGCCAGTCCGCTGGTCGGTTCGTTGACCTTGACCACGCCGGCCTCGATGCGGTCGACGAAGGTGAGCGCCCGGCGCGCTACCTTGTGGCCGTCGGGCGCCGCTACTATGCTGGTGACGCACGGCTTGATGCAACGCGTCGAAGGGGCCAGGAGATGGTACCGGCAGCCCGACGGAACGCGCCATGACGGACGTCCCCGACGCCCGCTGGGCCAGGACGATCGACGGCGCCCGAGTCAGGGCCCTCGCCGGGCCCTTCGAGGTCCTCGTCTCCTCGACCGTCAAAGACCTCGTCGCCGGGTCCGGCCTCGTCTTCGTCGACCGCGGCGAGCACCGCCTCAAGGGCGTGCCCGAGCCTTGGCACCTCTATGCAGTCGCCGCATCCGGCATGTCATGACCGCAGGTTGGATCCTGGCCGCAGCCAGTCGACAGGAGGAGGACACATGAGCGCACAACGGACGCCTGGACCGACGGAGCGCGAGGCGGGCCAGCCCGTCGAGGGCGTGCTTCGCTCGCGCCAGCTCGAGGCACTCGAACGCACGCCGCTTTTCCAGGCGCTGCCGCGGCGCCATCGCCGGCGGGTCGCCGATCTCGCCGAGCTCAGGCGCTACGCGGACGGCGCCGCGATCGTGCGGGCCGGCGAGCCCGGCGACTCGTTCCACGTCGTGCTCGAAGGCGAGGCGCTGGTGAGCACGCCCGACGGCCAGGCGCACCGGCTGGCGGCGGGCGACCACTTCGGCGAGCTCGCGCTGATCGACGGCGCCCCTCGCGCCGCCACCGTCACGGCGACCGGCGAGGTCACGACGGGGCGCGTCTCGCGGGCCGACTTCCGGCAGGTCCTGACCGAGGAACCGACCCTGGCGGCCGCCCTCCTGCCCGGGCTGGCGCTGGTCGCCCGCGACCTGCTCAGGACCGACGCGCAGCGCATCCCGGACCACGGGCGCGTCGGCGAGCGGCAGGAAGACGGTGAGGCCCTCACGGAGGCGGAGGGCCAGGCTCTGGAGGGCAGGGACGCCCTCAGCTGGCTCATGGTCATGCGCCACGTCGGCGTCTTCGAAGCCCTGCCCGAACGGCATCTCCACAAGCTGGCCAAGTTCGTCACCGTCGAGCGCTACGCCGACGGCGCGACCGTCGTAGTGGCCGGGGCGCGTGGCGACTCGCTGCATATCATCCTGAACGGCCGGGCGCGCGTGCGCACGCCGAGTGGGCACTCGCAGGCGCTGGGCGCCGACGACTGCTTCGGCGAGCTGGCGCTCATCGACGGCGCCCCCCGCGGCGCCACGGTCTCGGCGGTCGGCGAGCTGACGACGGCGAAGATCACGCGCGTGGACTTCCAGAAGCTGCTCAAGGCCGAGCCGGCGATGGCCATCGGCCTGCTCGACGGCATGGTGAGGGTCCTGCGCGACCTGCAGCAGGCGACGGCGATTGTGTGACGGCGGCTGTGTCGCCGGCGACGGCGTGAGACACATCCGATCATGACCGCCGTGCCCCAGACCCGCTGGGCCGAGACCCCGGACGGCCTCTACTCAGCAGACACGTGAAGGAAACAGCCGCTGGGCGAAGACGAACCTGCGCGGCCCGCGAAGGGGGCATGTATGACAAGGATAGACGCATGGCCGGGGACGAAATGGAACGGCCAGGGCCAAGCGCGCTCGCTTCCACAGGACTGGCTGTCTCGAGTGCTGGCCAAGGCCCCCCTTTTCGACGGGCTGTCGAGGCAGGACCTGTGGGCCGTGGCCGACCTTGCCGAGCTGCGGCAGTACGTCGATGGCGTGGCCGTGGTGCGCGTCGGGACGCGCGGGGACAGCATGCACGTCGTCCTCGAGGGCAACGCCGTCATGCAGCCGTCGGTCGGGCAGGAGCGACGCCTCGAGCCCGGGGACCTCTTCGGCGAGCTGGCGCTGGTCGACGGCGCCCCTCGAGCCGCGACCGTCATCGCCGACGGTGAGCTCGTGACCGCGAAGATCGCCGGGCCCGGCTTTCGCAGGATGCTTCGCGAGGAACCGCTGGTCGCGGTCGGCCTGCTGCCCGGGCTGGTTCGCGTCATCCGTGATCTGCAAGCTTCAAGGCGGGTCGAGAGCACGGAGCGCAGGCCGGCAGAGCAGACTCCTTCTCGTCAGGCCGACGGCCTCGACAACACCATCGCCGACGGAAGCGTCGTGCTGGATGAGAGGGACCTTCTCGGCTGGTACACCGCACTCAGACACGTGCCCCTCTTCGAGGCGCTTCCCGAACGCCATCTTCGGCGCGTCGCGGGTCGCTTCGCGGTGAGACGGTGCGGACAGGGCCGCGTGCTGGTCCGTCAAGACGCCAAGGGGAGCAGCTTCTTCCTGCTGCTGGGCGGTCAGGTCCGGGTCGAAGCACGGGACGGCTCGTCGAGCGTTCTCGACCCCGGCGCCCACTTCGGCGAGCTCGCCTTGATCGACGGCGCACCGCGCTCGGCCACAGTCACGGCGCTTGACCAGGTGACCGTGGCCGAGCTTCCACGCGCCGCTTTCCTGCGACTGCTGCACAACGAGCCTCGAACGGCCATTCGCATGGTCGGCAGCCTTGTCGCTCTGATCCGCGAGCTACAGGGGCCGACGACGGAGTAAGTGGTGCCGTCGCTCGTGAGACCGAGGTGGCTCCAGAGCGGAGACGTCTCTGGGGCACGAGCGCGCGAAGAAAAGCGGCGGGCGGGCCGTGAGGCCCGCCCGCCGCGACGCGAAAGCGTTGAGCTGTGCCGCTCGCCGTCGGGCGCAGCGGCTCACGCCGTCTTGATCACATCATCCCCGGAGGCATCCCGCCGCCCATGCCGCCGCCCATGCCGGCGCCGGAGGGCTCGGGCTTGTCGGCCACGATGCACTCGGTGGTGAGGATGTTCTTGGCGATCGACGCGGCGTTCTGCAGCGCCGAACGGGTGACCATGGCCGGGTCGATGATGCCGGCCTTGGTCAGGTCCTCGTACTTGCCGGTCTCGGCGTTGAGGCCCTCGCCCGGCTTGAGCGTCTTGACCTTGTTCACCACGACCGAACCCTCGAGGCCCGCGTTCTCGGCGATCTGACGAAGCGGCTCCTCGAGCGCGCGCACGATGATCTGCTTGCCCGAGCGGAAGTCGATGTCGTCGGACTTCTTGTCGACCTTGATCGAGTCGATGGCGTTGACCAGCACGACGCCGCCGCCCGGCACGATGCCCTCTTCGAGGGCGGCGCGGGTGGCGTTGAGGGCGTCCTCGACGCGGTGCTTGGTCTCCTTCATCTCGACCTCGGTGGCCGCGCCGACCTTGATGACGGCCACGCCGCCGGCCAGCTTGGCGAGACGCTCCTGGAGCTTCTCACGGTCGAAATCGGAGTCGGTGTTCTCGATCTCCGCCTTGATCTGCTTGATGCGGCCC
>Ga0209048_10005374_pt1 | contig 12110 bp, 8 predicted proteins | sample FrelakmetCRP12CR_FD_187146 | JGI IMG/M metagenome (GOLD analysis project Ga0209048, IMG submission 187146) | Freshwater lake sediment microbial communities from the University of Notre Dame, USA, for methane emissions studies - CRP12 CR (SPAdes)... | ecosystem: Environmental > Aquatic >... | reverse complement strand
AGATAAAAAGACCCGTCGTTGTTGAGAAGCGTGCAGGTCTTGCCGTCCAGACCGGTTGCATCCAGACTGACCTTTTTAAGTTTATTGAACTTGGCGTTATCGTTGGCGGCATTGAGATATTCACTCGCCGCATAGCGGAATCCGGACTCCGCAAGAAAGTAAGCCTTTGCTCCCTGATCGGCATAGACCTGGCTAAACTTTGACGATGCGAAAATCGGCAGCATTGCAACACTCAATATGCCCATGATCACCATCGTTATGAGTAGGCTCAAGAGTACGGTGCCATTAGAGTCATCAAATGAGAGGGGCTTGGCGCGTAGGCGGGAATCCAGGAACAGCAGTGGATGCCCGCCTTCGCGGGCATGACAGACCTGAGACCCGGGGTCTGTTTTCGCAAAGCTGTACTTTCGAAACATCAGTATAGTGATCGGGATGAGCATAAGCATCAGCGGGGCGTAAAGCATGAATAGGGCAAAGACCGTAAGCGGAAAAAGCATGATGCGGGTAAGAATCAAGGCCGTTGTGCTTGCCTTGATCTTTTCCGCCAGGGAAGGTGAGTACGAGTAGTATAAATCAACCAGGAAACGCCCCCCCTTCCAGGACAAAAGGAACCGGTCCCTGAAATCCCTAAACACCTTCACCGCGGGATGATAGGCGCTCCCGTAAGCAGCCGTCGCAATAAAACATCCGTAGTTGGGAGCTGAGGGAGGCGTGCTCGTAGGTGCCGTACCGCCGGCATTCTTGTTGTTCCTGGGTGCTACAAAAGTGGCGAATTGGAGGGGATTACCCCCACCCGGACTGTTCAAGAGAAGATTCACCCCTATGAATTTCAACTGATGGATGTCGTTTGTGCCGGGTGTCCATGTGGTGGAAGATTGGGGCGGGTCGGTACCACCCCAGTAATAGGTCAAGGTGAACGAATTCACTCCTCCAATCAAGATAGGGTCCGAGGAAGATACTGCTGCGCCTGTGGCATTGACTCGAATGGTGTTGTCTGCCGTGTACCACCCAAGGGACCTGTTGCTGCTGCTTTCGATGTTCTTGATGTATAGGGACGCGGAACTTGAAGCGGTGGGAATGTCAGTCAGCTCGATGATCTCCTTCGTGATGCGCGATAAGGCAAGCTGGGCCTGCTCGCTGATCCGGGCATTCTCCTTGCTCGTGGTATAGCCTCTCAGGACCTGGACGATTCCCATCCCCGCGACGGCTGTCAGGAGTCCGGCGATGATTAGGGTCGCAATGATTTCTACCAGAGTGAATCCTGCCTGTTTGTTCATTGACCTCTCCATCCGGTTATTTCGTAAACAGGGCCGTTAAGGTATAGCCCTGGTAGCTGATCTTGACCTTCAGGATATTCCCGCCGGAATCCGCCGTTTCGGTGGCCGAATTCCCGGAACCAAAGCTGATATAATGGTTCGCGATAACGTGGTACGTACCATAAGAGGTATTGCTCACGTCAGATCCCTCGGTACCTATTTGAGTCTTTAGGCTCTCCAGCGGGGAAGTCTCGGTGGCGGATCGCTTCTTGAAATCGGCCGTGATGCTGTCCATAACTTGATTGAGGGTAGCATGCTGCTGGACACTGATTACTGAGTCGGCACTCCTCGTGACCGCCGTACCCAGGAAGGGAACCATCATTGCCGCCACGACGCCCACAACGATCAATGCAACAATGATTTCCAGCAGCGAGAAAGCTCTCTGACAGCGAATCAAAGCTCTCGTTTTCATGGGATGTAACCCGTCTCCTGATAGATCTGAATGGTGGCGGTTTGACCTCCGCCCGTCACGTTGATGGACCTTATTGCTACGCTCTGAAATGTACCGGCTGCTGCGTCCGTACAAGGTCTCCCCCAATCGTCAAAGGAAACGACATCGCCGGCCGCAACGCCCAGGCTGACTCCTCGATTGCTGAGATTTACAGTATTGGCGTCGGCGCCGGGAGGGCTTACCCGATTGCCTGAACCCGTATCGCCGTTTCTGTAAATTGTGTACTCGGTGCTGCTGATGAAATAAACCCCCCAGATGACGTTTGAGTTCATTGACCGCGTCTGGGCGTAGCGCAAATGGTTCTTGAGCTCGTCGGCGACGGATTGGACGCTGTAAGTCGAGGTATTGCTCGACCGAGCAACCATGACAGCGGCAATCAATCCCACTAGGATGAGAACCGCAATCAGCTCGATAGCGGTAAACCCGCGCTCACCTTTCCTCAATGCCGCCATATCGAAAGCCTCAACGCGCAAAAAAGATGAAACGTAAAGACAAAACTCCGCACCAACAAACCAATCAGAGGAGCCTCTTGCAAAAGTCTTTTTCACCCTTCGATACCTCAGGGCGAACGGACTTTTTCAGCTGCAACGTGTTGAATTTCCGCTCGTGGTGAGGTATCGAACCAGGAACGGAAATAGTTTTGCAAGGGGCTCGGAGGACACGCAATATTTTCAAATGGCAATTCCCGTGATGAAGGGTTCTCTTCGCCTTCGGGGACGAAAAGCAAGAGATTCTCTCTGATTTTTCGCAGGTATTCCAGGTCATCAGGAGGCGCCTTCATTTGCGCAATTTTAAGAAAGGTCACGGCATCCCGCAACTTTCCCGCGGCCGCAGCCGAGGTCCCCAGTTCGAGGATATCTCGATAATTGGCCCCTCCATTAAAGGGATTTATGAAATCGGAAAGCACCTTGTACGCTTTTTTATATTCTTGGAGTCTTACATAGGTGGCATAGAGGCCTCGATATACCTGTTCAACCTCCGTCTTAACCCCCCTTTCTATGGCAGTCTCATAGTATTGCCGGGCTTCCGGGAAACGCTCCAGTCCGAACAGGGCATCAGCCTTAAGCGCATAGCCCCTGCCGACATCCGGGTAGTGACGGATAAAGGCATCGGTATAGGGCAGTGCCTGCTCATACTCTTTGTTGACAAGCAGGATATTGGCGGCCATCGCGTTGATGATGCCGCAGCCGGGATGGATCGCCCTAATCCTCATGGCTTCCTCGAAGATGAGCGATAATCTTTCCTTCGTTTCAGTTTGATAGTCGATGTTCTTATATTGAAAAGGGTCAATGTATTTTACCTGATATCGGTCAGCGATATCTTGGAACTTGTTGGCATTTACATACAATGCTTCTGCATCATCGAAAAAGATGAGCCGAAACTCTTCGTGATTACGGATAGAGTCCGGGAACTTTGTGCGATTCAAGGAAACCGACAGAAAAGCAGGATCATACCTCTGGATGAAGGCGCTCAAGGCGTTTTCATCGCTCAAGGCGTTGTTGACGTAGGCATAATCCAGGTCGCTGAAGAGCGACATTTGCATGTCCATATAGATCTTGTATTCCTCTGCCAATGCCCATTGCATATAGCCGCCCGTATTGGGCTCATTCATGACCGTCCCTTTTGCCTTCACCTCATTCAGAAATGTTGCTGTACCTGTCGGTATATTCCATTGGGTGAACGGATATTCCGGCCTGTTTTTGAAATGACTGCCATAGGTTAGGCCGGGGATGATGGTGACCATGAGAAGCATCAGGACAGGTGAAGCTTTGAAAAGAAACCCTTGTTTGTTTTGGGAGGGCTTGACCGCCAAGACAAGGGTATGTCGAATCACAGGGATCGCTAGTAGAGTAAACTCATAAATGAATCTATTATGCTTCAGCAATAGAACAATGGAGCCCAGGAAAATGATCCCATGACTGATTCGCAACTGATTTTTGAACAAGCATATGGCAGTACAAACAAAGACAACAACCACAAGGCCATTCAAAATGGCGGAAATCAGATTTGAAAAAGGAAAGATTGAGTACACAAAAAATGTCTCCCATTTGATCGGCCTCAGCTCTGCAATGTACAAGTGCTGATACATCGCATTGGCATAACTGGTATCGAAGGGGGTCTTGACCAGTTCAAAAATATGGGGAGTGAAAAAGACGGTATAAATCGTACAAATCAGAATCCATTTGAACTTCTTAGTGTCACGGGTGGGGCTGTCGATTCCCCTCCAACTCCTATAATACGTTTCAGCGAGATACCCCAGGACGATCAGCATCATGACAGGGTATTCGATGCCATGGATGTTGCACCAAAAGATGCCGAGAAGGGGAAGCAGCCAGACCTTATCCCGTTTAAATTCCAAGATAAAAAGAAAAACAACGATAAAAAGATATGAAAAGAGATGCGGCCTGACCAACTGTTCTCGCAGGGTAATCGCGATGGGATAAGAAAGGAACAGGGCAACGCCGAACAGTTGCATAATACGGGCATCCTCACGACGGACAAAGAAGAAAGAGATGAAAAGCGCGGTCAACAGAAAGAGGAAGCACCTCAAGGCAATGAGCCCATGATATCCTGTCCATTCAAAGATTTTGTATACGATGACCTGAAACAACCAGTAGTAATTGTACCAGGACCTGGGAGGGGTTATGAAGGAGAAGAAAGCATCCCCGGGAATGGTCCCGTTTTGCCAAAAATATCTCCCGCCTGAGAGGTGATACCACGAATCAGTATCGTACGCCATGATTGGCCAGGTCATGAAATAGTAGATCAGTACGGACAAGGATATGGAAACGGCTAACGGGAGGTAATATTGAGAGCTGATAAAGCGTTCGTAAAGATTTCTGTACCTCAAGTCTATTGCCATGGTCACTACCTGGATAAGAACATTTATCCTACTAGAGCGTGTCGAGAAAGCCCTGTTTTGTCATTTCGAACGTAGTGCAGCGAAGTGAGAAATCTGGAGAACCAGCAGCCGACTTTGAGCGCTGAAGATTTCTCGCCTTCGGCTCGAAATGACACTTTTTACACACACTTTAGACACCAGAATCGAAACTCCATAAGTTATGCCGGTGTCAAGAGACCGTAAAATGGGCAGATGAGTATTTCCCGCAAAGAAAGTTCCGGGGGAGACGAATGCCTCCCCCTGGAGTTTCGTTATGTGGTCCATTCAGAAAATTGACGGGCAATTCCAGGCGCCCCGCCAAAACATTGACTAGCAGAGTCATCAATCCGCAAAATTATAGACTCCGGTATTGTTAGCAGTTGTAGCGACACCCTGCACCGAATGTACGGTAATGGTGACGGTATTACCGCTTCCGGCGCAACTGAAGACGAAATCGCCGTCCGTCGTATTGTTTGTCGGGCAGGCATTGGCTGAGTAGGTCGCCGCGGCGGCCAATAAGGCGGCGCCATCCGCAGGTTTAAGGCCATTGTTCGCGAGCATGTAACGGGCCAATGACTGAGACAGACGGCCTTTGGCTTCAGCGACTTGCCCTTGGCCTGCTTTGGTGCGCGCATCGTCCATCGTGCCCAAGTATTTGGGAATGGCGACAACCGCCAGGATTCCCAGGATAACGAGCACGGCGATAATTTCGATTAACGTGAAACCTTTTTCATTTCTCAGTAACTTTTTCTTCTCTCCCATTTTTATTCCTCCAAGCAATAAGGTAATTTAATTCATCTTCATCTAGAGATAGCCAATCAAAATTGCTCTTCACCTCCTTTCCTTCTTCAATCCAACCAATCCATCGCGCACTCCAAATGTCACAAAAATTCGAATCCTTCACCATTACAGCTATCCTTGCTCCTTAAGCCCACTAAACTAGCAAAAGTGATGCCAGGGATCATCCAGGGTCCGACCGGCCCTCGGGTAACTGCTCATTTGGCCCCATTGTTAGCGGTGAGATGTAGCTTTTAAGAAACGAATATTCTTAACCTTAACGGGTATAGTGCTCCGGCAGGATTGTTTTGCGTTTTGTAGTGTAGGCTTTAGAGCGCTGAAGTACGCACGATGAACTTATGAAATCAGAACTGACAGTCCAGCAGCACCGCATCCGACAGAGGCCTCAAGATCAAGAAAGCCCCAACAATTAAGCTGCCCGATCATTTGCCTGTCAGCTTGGTCAAGTCCCACATGGGAAGAAAGATCGCCATGGCGAAAAAACCAACCACAGCGGCCAGACCAACTACCAGAACCGGCCCAAGGGCTTCGGACATTTTCTTGACGGCATACCCCACTTCATCATCGTAATGGATCGAAATTTCGCGAAGCATCTCGTCCAGGTTGCCCGATTCCTCTCCTATGGCAATCATGTTGACCACTATGGGTGTGAAATACTTTGCCGAACGTAGAGGGGCAGATATCCCTCGTCCCTCTTCAACAAGGTCTCTGATCCGGTCAAATTCCTTTGCGATGGCGGCATTGCCCATGGTTCCGGATAGAATTCTCAAAGACTCCAGCACCGGCACCCCGCTCGACTGCAATATGGCAAAGATGCTGGCAAAGCGCGACATGGCGGATTTTAGGAAAAGAGGACCAAGGATGGGAAACTTGAGAATCAGCGAATCTCGAATATACCTGCCCTGGTCGGTCTTGAAATACTGGTTCAACCCTATTATCACTGCTGCTAGTGATCCCAGACTCAAGTACCAGTAACCGATCAGGAACTGATTGAGCCAGATGCAGATGACTGTCGGCAAAGGGAGGTCTAAGCCTGCGTTCTTAAATATCGTGACAAACTTGGGAATGACAAAGGTAAGAAGAACAAAGAAGGCGATACCCAGTGCGATCAGGACAGTCATAGGATACTGCAAGGCCGATTTGATGTCCGATTTGATCTTGTGCTCATGCTCGATGATATAGCTCAGACGTTCGAGAACTTCCGGGAGCGCCCCGCTGGTCTCCCCGGCCCGGACCATACTGCAGTATAGGTCGGAGAACACCTTGGGGTGTTTATTGAAGGCGGTGTAAAGGCTAGCTCCCTCCCGTATGTCCCGGGCCATAATCGCGGCAATATTGCGAAGCTTTGGGTTTTGAGTCTGATTCTCCAGCACCTGGAGCAGGGTCAGGATGGGGACTCCTGCTCTGAGCAGGGTCCTGCACTGTTTGGTGAAAAGGATGAGGTCCGGGGCCTTGACCGTGGCCAGCATGTCCTGGAGACTGAAACCTGAGGATGCAGCGCTCTCCGGCGATACTTTTGAGGGAATATATCCGCGGGTGGCAAGCAGGTTCTTCGCCATTTCGGTAGATTCGGCCTCGATGGAGCCCGCCACGGTCACACCGGCCTGGTCCATCGCCTTGTAAGTGAATTTCGGCATCGTTTCACCGTCTTCTCACAACTTCTAAGCCATGACTGCCGAAGCAGCTTCCTCAAGGGTGGTCATTCCCTTGAGGACCTTGTAGGCGGCATCATCTCTAAGGGTCCGGAGTCTTCCCGTCTGCTGGGCAGCTCGGGTGATCTCCTGAGACGGTTGCTTCTTTATAATCATGTCCTGGACTAAATCGTCAATCAAAAGGATTTCAAATACCCCAATTCTACCCTTATAACCCGTGTTCATACAATTGAAGCAGCCCTTGCCGCGCTGGAAATCCGCGCCGTCAAGCTCAATCAAACCGAATTGCTTCAAGGCTCTCTCAGGGGGTTGATAGGGTTCCTTACAGTAAGGGCAAACCGTCCTCACCAGGCGTTGGGCAAAAGATACCAGCAGCACGGAAGAAACCAGAAAGGGTTCTATCCCCATATCGACCAGCCGGGTAACGGCCCCGGCAGCATCATTGGTATGGATGGTGCTCAGTACACGGTGACCGGTCATGGCCGCCTGGACTGCGATAATGGCCGTTTCGGCATCGCGGATCTCCCCAACCATAATGACATCCGGGTCCTGGCGAAGGATGGACCTGAGACCACTGGCGAAAGTCATGCCGGCTTTTCGATTCAACTGAATCTGACGGATCCTCTCGATTCGATACTCCACCGGATCTTCGAGGGTAACGATATTGATGTCCGGCTTGTTGATTGTTTTAAGAATGGCATACAAACTTGTGCTTTTTCCGCTCCCTGTGGGGCCGGTACTGAGAATCATTCCATACGGCTTGTGGCTCGCGCTTTCGATTTTTTCCCTGTCATCGTCGAACATGCCCAGGCGGTCAAGGGTATAATGGCCGGATCCCATATCAAGGAGACGCAGAACCAGATTTTCCCCATAGATGGTCGGTATGGCGGAAGCTCTGACATTTATTTCCTTATTTTCCATTTTGACCGTGAATCGCCCATCCTGAGGGATTCTTGTGGTGGCAATATCCATACCCGCCAGGATCTTGAACCGGGAGGCTATGGGAAGAAACATGGATTTCGGCGGGGCCGGCACTTCATGGAGCTTGCCGTCAATGCGAAACCGAACTGAGACTCTCGCTTGTTCCGGGCTGATGTGAATATCGCTGGCTCCATCACGTACTGCCTGGGATAGGACCGAGTTGACCAGCCTGACCACCGGAGCCTGTGTGGCCATGTCCTGGAGCGAACTTACCTGCAGGTCTTCGGCAGGTGACTCCGCAGTCGTCGCCGGCTCCTCGGCGAATTGCATCTCCTCTATGTTTTCTACCACCCCTCCAAGATCACGATTCACCCCATAAATGCTGCCGTACAGTTGGTTGAATATTCTTTCCGTGCAGATGACCGGTTCCACCTCCTGGTTGGTCAGCACTTCGATGGTGTCCAAGGCGGCGATATCATTGGGATCAGTCATGGCGACCGTGATCAGGCGCCCCCTTTTCTTCAGTGGCACACATTGAAACTTGAGCGCGATGTCTGAGGGAATGACTGCGGCTAAATCAGGATCAGCCGCGGAGCGTGCAGGATCGAATTTCTCTATTCTCAAATGTTCGCTCAAAACGTCCATCATCTGGGTTTCATTGACGATGCTCTGGCGGATCAAATACTGGCCAAGCTTCAGATCTGTTTTCTTCTGCTCGATCAATGCCTGTCTTAACTGCTCTTCGGTCAACAAACCGGCATTTACCAGCATTTCTCCAAGTTTCTTTCGCTTTGGCACGGGCTATCCTTAGCTACTTGGCCAAAAACACTTGATATTCATCAGTTTCATCACAATTACTCAGTATCCTTGCGTCGGGGGCCAGGGACTGGGGGAGCCCCCTTAGGGCAATCTCCGCAGTTTGTTCATCGATACAACAATCTTTGAGCACAATGCCAAAACGGAGACCATCATGGCTATTCCAGTAGGGGAGCATGGAAACCGGCGGTGCGTTGCGAGGATAGGTCATCAGCAGTTGGTATGCGTCTTTAAGAGTATTTCGCTCAGCCACCTGCACCCGCCGTCCGGTGCTCTGCAAAGCGCCGGCCCTGACCGGCAAAGCAGGGAACCTGATCGACATTCCAACCTCAATGTTGTTCATATCGGCTATTTGAGGATTGGACTGCATGACGGCTTTCAGGTACTGTTGATCAAGTTGACCGTATACCCTGCGAATCAGCGTCTCCAGCATATCCCCAGATTTCACGGTTATCTCTCCCAAAATTTCAGGAGGTTGAGACTCTGCAGCAGTAGGAGGTGGAGGAGACTCCGGCTTCGTTTCCAAGAGCTTCACCGGCTCCTCCGCCAGGGAATCTTGAGACTCCTCCAGAGACCGCACTTCAGATGAAACCGGCTCGTCAGCCGGGGTCGAGATGGTCTGGCCGGTGGTAGAGAGTGTCGCGTTTTGAGGCCCCGCCAATTCGGAATTCGAAGCCTCACTCTCTGCTGGCGTCCGTTCCGGCTCAACGCCGTTCAACGGGACCGGTATTTGGAAGCGCCTGGCAGCCAGTGGGATTGAGGGCTCTTCTTGACGGGTCAATGGCGTCTTCATCTTTGCCATTATGTCACTGAAGAATGTCATCTCGAACTTTTCAGGGGCAAATGTCGCTAAAGACAATATCACCAAGAGGATGGCCGCAATGGATACCCACCCCCAAGGCACTCGGAGCGGCCCTCCGGGATAGAGCATTTTCGAACACCATCGGACGGCAGACCAACCAGCCTTAACGCGATTTTGAATGATCATCGTCACGAGCACCCGGTGACTCAGGTGGATGATCTTACGGGGGTAGCCGCCTGTCGCTCGATATACAGCCCAAAGGCCAATGCCGGTAAATAATTTTGGTTCCTTATAATTGTCTTTCGCTTGATTCAACCGGAATTGGAGCAACTTCCGGGTCTCGCGAAAATTGAGGGGAGCTAAAACATGGTACAGATTGATTCGATCTGCGAAATTGGGGTGTTCGGCAATGGTTCGGTGAAACTCACGCTGGGCAAAAATGACGATCTGGAGGAGTTTATGTTCATTCGTCTCGTAGTTCAAGAGCTCCCGCAATATCTCCAGGCAGAATTCGGGGGTTTTCTGTCCCTCGTCGATAATCAGGACAACGGTCTTTTTCTCCTCAACCCCCTTTCTGAAGAGGTAGTTCTTTATGCTTTCCTTGATTTGCCACTTGCTATCTTCACCCTGGACTTCAATGGTTAACCCAAACAGTTCAGCGAGTGCGGAGAGAAATCCTACCGGGGTGTGGAAATCCGGGTCAAGGATCAAATGTGTTTCGATGTTGTCATCCGCTGCGAATCTACGGATAAGGTGACGACACAGGGTGGTTTTCCCTGTTCCGATGTCACCGATAACCACGTTGAGCCCACGCCGCAGACGGATGGAGAGCTCCAGCTTCTGCAAACATCCGACATGCTCTCGCGCAGGGTAAAAGGACTCTGGATCCGGAGAGTTGGAAAAAGGTTCTTTTTTCAGATTAAGAAGCTGAAAGTATTCCATCTAGGATTTTCCCGGGCCATTGTCAAACCACTGCTTCAAGATGTGGGGGGTGATGAAAATGAGGACATCCTCCATCTTCTTGTTATCATCCACGGAACTGAATAACCACTTGAAAAGGGGAGTATCCTTCAGCCCCGGTACGCCTTTGTCCACATCCTGGGTGGTTATTTTGGTGAGTCCTGAGATGACGATTGTCTCACCATCTTTGCAGATCAGGGTAGTATCTGTCTGCTTCTTGATGATGTAGGGATTTCCAAGCACTGTTCGCGTGGGATCCACTTGATCGTTTTTCACCACTATTTTCATTTTGAGAACGTCATCGCTGATAACATGCGGTGTGATCTCCAGCCTCAGAACGGCATCCTGAAACTGGACTTGGGTGCCTGAAAGACCACTGGTAGACACATAGGGTACTTTTTCACCATTTTCCGTAAAAGCCATCTGATTATCCAGAGTCGTAATCGAAGGACTAGATAGAATATTCAGTTTGCCCTCCCTCTGCAGAGCCATTAATTGAATATCCAGGATGTTCCCCCCAATTCTCCCAAACATCAATCCCAAGGCAGAGCCTCCTGCAGACATTACATCCACTGGGAGATTCACGGCAAACCCCTGCTGTCCGATGCCGGTTGTGTTCGGGAGTCCGAGCTCCGTACTGCCGGTAAGGGGTGAATAGGTATAGGGTGGAGTTCCAGGTATGCTTGCGGGGGTAACTCCGGTCCCCCCGGGGGTAACATGCGCCCCACCGCCGGAAGTATTGTAGAATCCCCCCCATTGAATTCCCAGCCTGAAGGCCGTGTCTTTAGTGGTCTGAATAATATTGGACTGGATCAGGATCTGAGGGGTGGGCTTATCCAGTTTCCTGACCAGGGGGACCAGTTTGTCAACGTCTTCCCTGATCGCATTCATAACCAGGGAATTGGTATGCTCATCAACCGTTATGGAGCCGCGTGCGGTCCCCTTTTCATCTTTGCTCAGATACTCCTTCAATTGCTCTTGAAGTTTACCCGCATTCGCGTAATCGACAGGCACCACCGTGACCAACAGCGGTTCTATTTGCTTCGCTTCCAATGCCAGTGCCTTTTCTTTATCTCGAATGGTCGAGTTCTTCAGTCTGGTCTCCATGATTCTCAGTTCGTTCTCCATATCTTCAACCGACATGACGCGCAAGATATCTCCCTCCCACGCGTAGCTCAGCCCCTGCAGGCGCAAGATGCCGAGGAACGCCTGGTCCCAGGGAATGGCTTCTATATCCACATTAACCGCCCCCTTCACCTTTTCATTGATCAGAATATTCTGACCCACCGATCTGGCCAGGGCCCTCAGCACTACCACGATATCGGCATTATGCATGCGGAGACTCACCCTCTGGGTAGGGAGATGTTTTGCCGGCTTAAACGCAGCTTCTTCCTTGGGCGGACGTTTGACGCTTTCCGGGACTTCAATCTGTTTGGCCCGGGGTGGAGGCGAATGCCCTTCGGATTGCTCAGCCTTGGTCTGCCATTGACTAAAGAGGTCCGGTTTCTTGACG
>Ga0209048_10005373_pt1 | contig 12110 bp, 4 predicted proteins | sample FrelakmetCRP12CR_FD_187146 | JGI IMG/M metagenome (GOLD analysis project Ga0209048, IMG submission 187146) | Freshwater lake sediment microbial communities from the University of Notre Dame, USA, for methane emissions studies - CRP12 CR (SPAdes)... | ecosystem: Environmental > Aquatic >... | reverse complement strand
GTCCTTCTCCAGGCAATGCTTGACGATGTGATCGAGAGCCGGCGAGATGTTCCGCCCCGACTGCGTCAGCTCCGGCGGCTCCTCCTTCAGGATCGCCGCAATCGTGTCGCTCGCCGTGTCCCGCTTGAACGCCTTCTTCCCGGAGAGCATCTCGTACAGGATCGTCCCGAACGAGAAGATGTCCGAGCGGTGATCGACGGGCAGCCCCCGCACCTGCTCGGGCGACATGTAGCCCATCGTCCCCATCACCGTTCCGGCCTCCGTGTGGCCCGACCCCGTCGGCGCGCTCGTCTGCTCGTCTGGGGTCACCGTCTCGACCTTCTTCGCCAGCCCGAAGTCCAGGATCTTGACGTGGCCGTCCTTCGACACGAAGAGGTTCTCGGGCTTCAAGTCCCGGTGAACGATGCCCTTCTCGTGGGCGGCGGACAGGCCCTTGGCGACCTGCAGCGCGTAATCCACGACCTGCTTCTGCGCGATCGGACCCGAGTCGAGCTTGCCCCGCAGCGTCTCGCCTTCCAGCAGCTCCATGACGGCGTAGGCCGTCCCCTCGTGCGTGCCGAAGTCGAAGATCGAGAGGATGTTCGGATGCGAGAGCGCCGCGACCGCCAGTGCTTCCCGCTCGAACCTCGCCAGAGCGTCCGGGTCACCAGCAAGCGACTGCGGCAGCACCTTGATCGCCACCTCGCGCTTGAGCTTGGAGTCCCGCGCTCGGTACACCTCTCCCATCCCGCCCGCGCCCAACGGGGCGAGGATCTCGTAGGGGCCGAGGCGTGTACCGGCTGACAGTGCCACGAACTAGCGAGGACTCTACACCGTGGTTATCAGAGTAATTGGTCGCAGAGTAGTGGCTCCCCACATAGTTCCCAGTTGGAACCTTTTCGGGGGATGGCTGCGGGAATTGGCGGGGCTTCGGGCTGCCTCATAGGCCCCGCGACTACTTCGCGCCTGGCGACCGGATGGCCAACAAGGCCGCCCTTCCACTAACGGATCCGCTGCCCGCTGACCTTCTTCCCCTCGTTGTCGAGGTCCACCCGGGTGACCTTCCCCGTCGCGTCCGTGACGAACGTAAGCGTGACGCTCCGACCCTTGAAGAAGAAGACCGTCGTCGATTGGGCAAGCAGCTCATCCCAGGATTGACCGTCATCGGAAGCGTAAAGACGACCACCCTCCGCCCTGATGTAGGTGCTGGCACTCCACTCCTCGAACCGGTACTCCCCGGCGTAAGGCGCAATCACTTCCGGTGAGACCGGAACGGCGACCAGACGCAGCGGAGCCGGCTTCTTGCGGGCCGGGTCGTACGGTTCGTAGCCTAGCCACTCGAAGGGCGAGTCCTTGTCGCCAATGCCAGAAGCCACGATCTCCGGCGCCACGGACTCGAAGTTGTCGCTGTTACTCAACAAGACGATTGCGATGCGTCGATCCCGGTACGCGACCACGTAGTTCTGAGCGCCGCCCTTGTGCCCGGTGTGGAAAAACGCCCGACCGTACGGCGTCTCGAAGAGGCCCCAGCCGAGACCCCATGAGAGATGGTTTGCCGGAGCTGCATCGCCGGAAGAATCGGTGCCCGAACCGAACATTCGCTGCGAATTGACTCGCACGACGGGTGTGAGCATCTCGTTCACGCTCTCCGCTCGTCTGCCTCGGGCCGTGAGGATGCCGGCAAGAAAGCGCGCGTAATCGACCGCAGTCGTCATCATCGATCCGGCGGCATCGGCGAAAGTCGGCCGGTCAGGATCGCTCGCCCAGCCAAATTCATTATGTGGTGCCGCGACATTCCGCGCGATCGCGTCATTCCAGACGTAGCTCGTGTGGGACATGCCGAACGGAATGAACACCTTCTCTCGGGCAAGCGTTTCCAGATCCGAATGCGTGATTTTCTCCACGACCATCCGCAGGAGTTCGACGCCTTCGCCCGAGTAGCTGAACCGGCTGCCCGGTTCGAATCCGATCGTCAGGTGACCGCCATCGGACCGCAAATTTGGGAGGCCTGTCGTGTGGCTCAAGGCCATGCGCGCGGTGATCGCCCGGTAGCGGGGGTCCGAAGCCAGATCGGCGTAGCGTGAGTACGCGGGGAGCGGCTCAGGCAGGTATTTCTGGAGGGGTTGGTCCAGGTCGATGAGACCTTCCTCCGCGAGGACCACGACGAGATAGGCGAAGACGGTCTTGCTCAATGAGGCCGCGGCGAACACGGTTGTGTCGTCCGGCCTCGTGCCGGCGTCCTTGTCTCTCCAGCCGAATTGCCGCGTGTACACGACCCTGCCATCGTTCACGATGGCGACCGACAGGCCGGCGACGTCGGCCTTCTGCATGCTGCTCGTCACGACGCGCTCGAAGTCCTTGACTCTCGTCGTGCCGCCCGAAACGAGCCTCAACGTCTGGCTGGAAGTCGGGCCATGGGCGCCCTCCGACGCCGTCACGAAAGCCGTGGCCAGGCCAGCTGCAAATGCGCACGAGATCATCGAGCGAGCACGCATGGATGCCAGGCACCCCCCACCAGCTAAGACGATCAGTTCCCTAATTAGTTCCGAGCTGCGATTCGTCGAGGCCCCTCAGCGACTTGGCACGACATTGAAAGAGGCACCAGCAACGGTGCGTGGCTCCGGACACAGGCAGGCGACGGAGACGTAATCTCGGCGAAGTGGCTCCCCACATAGTTCCCAGTTGGAACCTTTTCGGGGATTGGCTGCGGGAGATGGCCGGCCTCCGGGCCGGCGCGTAAGCTGACTACTTCCCGCCAGCGACCAGCTTCTGGAACCTCGGGTTCTTGCGCAGCGGGTCGAAGTTGGGGTCGATCTTGAGCCAGCCGGGCGAGAGGATGTAAGGGACCTTCGATGCCCATCCCACTCGGGCCGAGCAGCGACAGGACCTCGTACGGGGCCCAGACGCGTGCCGGCGGGGAGTGTCACGGCGGGAACGCCATGCGCCGCACGAGGTCCGCGTAGCGCGGGTCGGAACGGATCGGGTCGAGGCGCGGGTCCACCTTCAGCAGAGGCATGCAGACCGACCGACTTTCGAACCCCTTCTCCAACAATCGAAAGGCCTCGTCCTTCTCGCCCAAGTGCACGTGGATTACTCCCACTTCGTAGGGACAGACCCATCGAGTCTTGGTGATCTCGTCGAGCCGCTCGAGCACTTGACGGGCGCGCACGCGATCTCCTGCAAGCGCGATCGCTCCTCCCGACGTGGCCAGCACGAGCGGGCTATCGTCCACCTGCGATGCCCTGCCGGCCTCGGCCAGCGCCTCGGAGGTCATACCTTTCTGCGCCAGCGAGATGGCCAGACACGCACCCGGGAGCCCGAAGGAAGGCTCGATCTCGATGGCCCGGCGCAGCGGCCTGATCGCCTCGTCGGGCTGGCGGCTGAGCATAGCGTTCCACCCCATATCGTTGTGTACGACGGGAGACAGGGGGTCGAGCTCAATGGCAAGGCGGCTTTCCTTCGGCCACTCCGACTTCCGGCCCATCAGCGCGAGGAAGGTCCCGTAGAGATCGTGCGCAGGCGAGTAGCCGGGATTGAGCTCCAGGGCCCGCCGAAACTCCCGCTCCGCCTCCGCCCACTTCCAGTCATACGACATAAGAACGCCGCCAAGCGAGGTGTGGGCCTCGGCCAGAGAGTCATCGAGTTGCAGAGCCCTTTCAGCGGCTTCTTTCGCCTTCGGCATGGCCTCGTGGGGAGGCAAGTAAAAGTCCGACAGGCCCGTCCACGCGTCGGCCAATCCGGCCCAGGATCGGGCATCGTGCGGGTCCTTCGCGAGCGCCTGCTCGAAGAGACGGATCCCCTCCCGCAATTCCTTCTCGACCCCCATGTTCACGTGCTGGCGACCGCGCAGGTAGAGCTCGTGAACTTGTGGATCGACGGGACGCGCCGAGGCCAGGCGCGCCTGCTCCTGTGGCGTCACCGCAGCCTGAACCTCACGCGCGACGGCCTCCGCGACCTCGCTCTGAAGCGAGAGCACATCTTTCAAGTCGCGTTCGTAGCTCTTCGCCCAAATATGCTGATCCGTCCTCGCCCCCACGAGCTGTGCCGTGATGCGGACGCGCTGGCCGGAGCGCTGCACGGAGCCCTCCAACACGGCGTCCACGTTGAGCTCGCGGCCGATCTCCGGAACTTGCTTCTTCGTCCCCTTGTACGCCATCACCGAGGTCCGCGAGATCACCCGCAGGGAACGAATTTGCGCGAGGTCCGTGATCAGCTCCTCGGTCATCCCATCGGCGAAATACTCCTGCTCCGGGTCCTTCGAGAAGTTCTCGAGTGGCAACACGGCGATCGATTGAATGGGGCCCGCTGCCGCTCCGTGGAGGAAACGCTCGCGAACTCCGCGGACGCTCATCAGGACCAAAGCGAGGAGCGCTGCGAGCGCGGCCCCGACAGCGGCCAGCCGGAGAGCCCGACGGCGGCTCGCGGGAGCGTCCACCGCGGACGGCGCGGGCGCCGAACTGCCCGAAACTTCCTCGAGGGCAAAGGCTACGTCTCGTGCCGCGTGAAAGCGGGCCTGCGGGCTCTTCTCGAGGCAATGCCGGACGATCCGCTCGAGGGAAAGTGAAATGCTCCGGTTCGTCTGCGACAGCTCAGGTGGCTCTTCCTTGAGGATCGCGCTCATCATGTCCGCCGCAGAGGTGCCCTGGAAAGCACGCCGGCTGGACAGCATCTCGTAGAGAACCGCGCCGAACGAAAAGATGTCAGACCGATGGTCGACGGCCTCTCCGCGGATCTGCTCCGGGGACATGTAGCCGATCGTCCCCATCACGACGCCCGGCTCGGTCTCCCCCGCCAATGTCGGCGCCTTTGTCCCGCCGCCGCCCCCCGCCTCTGGCTGCGTGAGCTTCGCCAGACCGAAGTCGAGGATCTTGACGCGCTCGTCCTTCGTCACGAAGAGGTTCTCGGGTTTCAAGTCCCGGTGAACGATTCCCTTCTCATGCGCCGCCGCGAGACCGTTCGCGATCTGAACTCCGTAGTCGATCACCCGCCGCACCGGAACCGCCACGCCGCCCATGCGCTCGCGCAGCGTCTCGCCCTCGAGAAGCTCCTGGACGACGTAGGGCACCCCATCATGCTGTCCGACGTCGTGGAGCGTGACGATGTTGGGATGATTGAGCGCCGAGGCTGCACGGGCCTCCTGCTCGAAGCGGCGCAGGCGGTCGGGGTCCGCAGAAAACGACGCCGGCAGCACCTTGATTGCGACCTCACGGCCGAGCCGCGTGTCCTTCGCGAGGTAGACCTCACCCATCCCGCCGGCGCCAAGCGGGGACAGGATCTCGTAGGGGCCGAGGCGAGTGCCGGCCGAAAGTGTCATCCGCTGGGCGAGAACTCTACACCGTGGTTGCAAGAGTAATCGGTCGGGAAGGAGTGGCTCCCCACATAGTTCCCAGTTGGAATCTTTTCGGGGGATGGTTGCGAGGATTGGCAGAGCCTCGGGCCGTCTCGCAGGGTGGGACTACTTCCCCATCCCGCCCGCGCCAGGGAGCGACAGGATCTCGTAGGGACCGAGGCGCGTTCCAGCGGAGAGTTTCACTTCGCCCCCTCCGCCGGCGAAGGTTGCGACTTCAGCGTCGCCATCCAGATGTCGCCTTCACTGACGTCGCGGACGATGCAGAACCAGCGTTCGTCGGGTGAAATCGCGAATGCGTTCTGTCCAGGGCCTGTATGGAACGGGCCGTATGATCCGATCAGGCTCGACGTCCGTGCGCGGAGGTCGTAGAGGAGGAGCTGTCCGGTCCGCGTGTACAGGAGCCGCTGCCCGTCTCGAAGGGGCTTCGGGTCCTCGCCGGCGTCGGTGAGCTTCTCGAAGCGGTGCGTGTCGAGCGAGTAGACGCAGAGGCCGGCGTCGGAGCTTCCGGGGCCGGCTGCAGACCCGTATATCGAGCGGCCGTCAGCAGACCAGCTTCGAGGGAAGAAGGCGAGGGTCTCGGAGATCCTGGGAAGCTCCTCTTCGGTCTCTGCTCCCGGCTTCGACACGTCGAGGATGCCGGCATGGTCTCCATCCTCCCAGGCGATTCGGGATCCGTCCGGAGACCAGCGCGGCTGGAGGACCTCGTGGCCCTTGGAATGCGTGAGCTGCGCGAGGCCGCTGCCATCCGGCTGGATCGTCCAGGCCTCGTACCGGCCGCTCCGATCCGAGTGGAACGCGATGCGCTTCCCGTCCGGAGACCACATCGGAGTCCGCTCCCGCCAGGTGTCGGACGTGAGCTGTCGGAGCGCCGAGCCGTCGGACCTGAGGAGGTAGAGATCGTCCTGTGCCCCCGTCGACCGCAGAGCGATCCACTGACCGTCGGGAGAGATGTCTGGCTCGATCAGGTTGAGGGAGCCGCGGAGGATCGAGGTCGGAGCGGCAGGCGGACTGCTCGAAGCGGGATCGAAGGCGGATTTCTCGATGCTGGTCATCGGGTCGAGCGCGAGGTACGCTAACTGCCTTCCGTCGCCGCTGATGCTGAAGAAGCCGCTCCACCGGGAGGGCGTGGTCAGAGGCTCGGGCGGGCCGAGGGGCTTGCCCGAGGCCTCTTCGATCGCGATTCGCCAGAGGTTGAGCGTTCCGCCGCGGTTGCTGCCGAAGTACAGGAACCTTCCATCTGGCGACCAAACGGGGTTCCAGTCCACCGGAGCGTCGTCGGTCACGGCGACGGGCTTCTCTCCCGCGGCCAGCCCCTTGCGCGGGATCGTAAAGATGTCGCGCTGGCTCCCGTGCGAAAGCCCCCAGAATGCGATGCGCAGGCCGTGCGGCGAAACCGCGGGCTGAACCGCGTCGCCGGCATAGAGTTTCCGCTTCGCGCCCGCTGTGACGTCCACGGACCAAAGCTCACTCGTGTAGGAGCGATCGAGAGGGTCCCGAACGGATTCCGTCACGAACACGATCTCATTTCCGTCCGGCGACCAGGCCGGCGTGTAGCCGGTATCCGTCAGACGCCGCACCGACTCTCCCGTCGAGCCCATCAGGAAGATGCCTCCGCCCTGCCGCTCCGAGCGGAAGGCGATCAGGCTGCCGTCGGGGGAGAAGGCCGGCTCGAAATCGTCGGCGGGCTCGTCCTTGGTCAGGTCGATCGGGTTCTTGCCGCCGACTCGCAGCACGTAGATGTCCCGGTTGCCGGAGGCGCGGCTCACGTACGCGAGGAGCTTCCCGTCCGGTGAAAGGGCGGGGTACTCCTCGACGCCGGGATCCGAAGTCAACTGCGTGAAATAGGCCTGGAGCGGCGGCCCGGCGGCAGCCGCGGCGGGCAACCGCCGTCCCGCGCGATAGGCCAGAAAGAGAAGCGCCGCCGCCGCGACGACGGCGATCGCCGCCCTAAGGATCCGGCCCCTCGACACGCCGGGTGCTGCGGCCGCCCGCGCCTCAGCGGACGTCTCGGACACTGCCTCCAGATCGAATGCGATGTCGGAGGCCGAGCGGAAACGCGCCTCGGGGCTCTTCTCGAGACAATGCCGCACGATGCGCTGGAGGGCGGGCGGCACGTTCTTGCCAGTCTCCGAGAGCTCCGGCGGGTCCTCCTTAAGAATCGCGGTCATGGTGTCGGCGGCGGTGTCGCCCTTGAACGCGCGGCGGCCCGAGAGCATCTCGTAGAGAATCGCGCCGAAGGAGAAGATGTCGGTTCGGGCGTCGACCGGCTTGCCCCGGACCTGCTCGGGCGACATGTAGCCGATCGTTCCGATCACGACACCGGGCTCTGTGCCGGGCGTCATCGTCGGCAGATTCGTCTGAGAGGCGAGGCTCCCTTCCGGCTGCGTCAGCTTGGCGATGCCGAAGTCGAGGATCTTGACGCGGGCGTCGGAGGTCAGGAAAACGTTCTCGGGCTTCAGATCCCGGTGGACGATGCCCTTCTCGTGCGCCGCAGCCAGGCCCGAGGCGAGCTGCTTCGCGATCTCGATCGCGCGGCGCGGGGCCAGCGCGGTTCCCGAGATCCGCTCCCGCAGCGTCTCGCCTTCGAGCAGCTCCGAGACAACGTAGGGCGCGCCATCGTGCTGACCGATGTCGTGCAGTGTGATGATGTTGGGGTGATTCAAGGCGGAAGCCGCACGGGCTTCCTGCTCGAAGCGGCGCAAGCGATCGGAGTCCTGAGAGAAGGAGGCTGGGAGAACCTTGATCGCTACATCCCGACCGAGTCGCGGGTCCCGCGCCCGGTACACCTCCCCCATCCCGCCCGCGCCGAGAGGCGACAGGATCTCGTAGGGGCCGAGGCGAGTGCCGGCGGAGAGCGTCATCCGATGGCCGAGAACTTTACACCGTGGTTACGGTTGTTCGGGGAGTAGTGGCTCCCCACATAGTTCCCAGTTGGAACCTTTTCGGGGGATGTCTGCGGGAATTGGCGGGGCTGCGCGCCGCGTAGGCTGGACTACTTCCCGCCCGCGACGAGCTTCTGGAACCTTGGGTTGTTCCGCAGCGGGTCGAAGTTGGGCGGGCCCGGGTGCGAGGGGGTTCAGTCAGTGGCGGTCGTCGAGGGAGTGTTGCAAGCGCTCGAGTCTTTCTCGCGCCCATTCTTTTTCTCGCTCAGCTACCGAGCGTCACGACCGTTGGATTTCGACACCCAAGCAGGAGGAGTCAGCGGAGAGAAGGGGCAAAACGAAAACGGGGCGCGTGAGAGAACTTCGCTATCGGGCGCCGCTGATGAGGAAAAGGGCGCTGTTCAGGCTCGAAAAGTAGCTGTACACATAAGATTGCCCGTCACGTGTGATGTGAATACTGGAGATCGTCGTCGCTCCGACCGCATCTCCCGGAAAAAGCCTCTTCCAGGGTTCCCGGCGCCCGGTTGAGATCTCAAGGCGTTCAATCAGGGACGGGACCTCCCCCGCTCGGGCCAGATACACGAAGCGCCCATCATCGCTCCATTCCAGGAGCTCGGCGTTCTCCTCGATGGGTGTACCGGGGACCGTACCGGCGTCGCCTCCAAACATGGGTACCGTCTTCAGTCTCCTGTCTTTCGAGATGTACGCGAGCCGCTGGCCATCCGGCGAGACCGCAGTACCCGAGCTCACCGAGAAGTCCTCGACAGGAACAGGCGTGGGCCGTCCGCCCTCCATTCCCACCACATAGATGCCCTGCTTGCCTTTCTCCGTACCGAAAACGAGGACGCCTTTGCCGCCCGGGAGCAACTGAGCTTCCTCGGCCTCAATGCCTTCGATCGGGATCTTCTGAGGAATCCCGGGACCGACAGGCAGCAACATCAGTTCCTTGGGCGGGCCCGCCACAATGCTCAACGCCCAGCGTCCGTCGTCAGAGAGATCCGCCGGAATACCGTCGCCCAGGCGAACCGCCGGCGCGCCGTCCATACGTCTCAGGAAAGCACCGTCCTTTGCGCCACGTCCTTGGCCGCCCTCCCAGAAGAGGACCGCGCTGCCGTCCCGGGAAATCGCTCTCGGCACGGACCCGTCGAGCCAGGACAGTTCGCGTTCGGTCGCAGCGCCCCGGGTGAGGCCTCTCATGCCGTACCGCACGGAGAACTTGGTCACCAGAATGCGGCCCTCCAAGCCCACGTCCGCGAGCCACAGATCGACAGCGTTCGAAACGAGCACCCGCTCGCCACCGCCGACCCTGACCTCCCTGAGGGACGAGTCGTCTGCCGTGCGCCCCGAGATGAAGAAGAGGGAATCGCCCCGCGGCGACCACGCGAGGCCCTGTACGAGCCACCATCCACCGGAGACGACCGCGACAACGCCATTTCGATCGACCGTGCTGATCTTCTCCTCGTCCCCCGGTTCGATACAGGCGACACGGTCTCCGCGGGGTGAAACCCGGAGGGTCTCACATCCCTGCTTGGGCTCATAGATCGCCTTTCCGATTGGATATTCGAGCACTTTGCGCCCGTCCGGCAGGCCCCTCACAACCGCGAGGTCCTCGCCATTCGGCGCCCAGTCGGCCTGGAAAACGTTTTCGAGAAGTTCCCGAGGTGTGCCCCCTCCGATCGAAATGCGTGCCAGCGTTCCAGCCCCCTGGCCCGCGGTGGCCTTCTCGAGCTTGACCGCCAGCTCCCCCTTCGACGACACAGAGAATAGCCGGGCGTGATCGAGGCCGAGGGAGCGGGATTCGGGAGTATCCGTGCGAACCGTGTAGATTTCGTTCGGCTGACCTTCCCAGGATGCTGTGTACACAACGGTCTTGCCGTCCGGTGCGAACCGCGCGTTCCCCGCTCGGCCCCGACGAAAGGTCAGGCGGTGGAAGGACGGCACCGCGCCGCTCACTTCACGCGCGCCAAGCCAGTGCCCGGCCGCAAGACCGAGGGCGAGGAGGACGACGACGCCGACGGCAGCGCCCAGGGGCACGCGGTGCAGTCCAGGGCGCGTTGCCGGCGTCGCCTCGCCGAGCGGCTCCGAAGGCTGTGAAGCGGTGCCGAGGTCGTAAGCCAGGTCGCGCGCCGACTGGAACCTTTGCGCCGGGTTCTTCTCCAGACAGTGCCGGATCGATCGCTCCAGCCCCGGCGTGATGTCCCGCCCCGTCATCGTCAGCTCCGGCGGATCCTCCTTCAGGATCGCGTTCATCGTCTCCACCGCCGACCCGCCCCGAAACGGCCTCACCCCCGATACCATCTCGTACAGAACCGTCCCCAGCGCGAAGATGTCCGACCGGTGATCTGCCGCCAGACCCCTCACCTGCTCCGGGGACATGTACCCGATCGTCCCCATCACCACGCCCGGCTCCGTCTCGAGCGGCACGGTCGGCGTCGACTCTCCGCCGTCCACGACGACCGGCTGCGTCAGCTTGGCCAGCCCGAAGTCCAGGATCTTGACCCGGCCCTCCTTCGTCACGAACAGGTTCTCGGGCTTCAGATCTCGATGCACGATCCCCTTCTCGTGCGCCACCGCCAGCCCCTCCGCGATCTGGACTGCATAGCCAATCGCCCGGCGTACCGGTATCCGCCCTCCCGCAAGCTCGGCCCGAAGCGTCTCCCCTTCGAGCAGCTCCTGCACGACGTAGGGCGAGCCATCGTGGGTGCCGATGTCGTACACCGCCGTGATGTTGGGGTGATTGAGCCCGCCCGCCGCCTGCGCCTCCACCTCGAACCGGCGAAGACGATCCGAATCGCCCGTCACCGACGAAGGCAATACTTTGATCGCGACGTCGCGCTTCAAGCGCTCGTCCCGCGCCCGGTACACCTCACCCATCCCGCCCGCGCCCAACGGCGACAGGATCTCGTAGGGGCCGAGACGTGTTCCGGCCGGAAGCGTCATCCGACTAGGCGAACTCTACATCGCGTCACGGGCAAGATTGACGCCGAGAGTAGTGGCTCCCCACATAGTTCCCAGTTGGAACCTTTTCGGGGGATGGCTGCGGGAACTGGTTGGGCTTCAGGCAGTCCCGTAGCGCCGGGGATCACTTCACGCCGACGACGAGCTTCTGGAACCGCGGGCTCTTGCGCAGCGGGTCGAAGTTGGAGTCGATCTTGAGCCAGCCGGGCGAGAGCCAGTACGGGATCTTCAACAGTGGCTCGAGCTGATCGAGCGCCTTCTCCGGCTCTCCGACGAGCATGTAGATCCGCACGAGCTGGTGCTGGTTGTAGGGACCGTTTCGCGCGTCTTTCGAAACCGAACCTATGGCGACGCCACGCTCCCCCTCCCGGATCGCTTCCTCTTTCCGACCGAGATACGCCAGCGCCAGGCCCAGCTCGATGTGGAGCTGAGCATCATCGGGCGCTGCGCGAAGCTGCTCCTCGATAGCCTTCCTGGCCTCGTCGGCGTAGGTGCGCACGTTCGCGGCATCCCCTTTCAAGGCATAGGCCTGAACCAGGCAGAGAGCCCAGGTGCCCCGATCGTCGTCGAACGCACTCGGGGTCAACCGCAGCAGAATCTCTCGCTGCTCGTCGTCGAGGAGCCAGACGAGATCCTGGTAGCTCGCCAGGTAGGCCACGAGCGCGGTCGGCTCGATCTCCTTCGGCACGGCCTTGAGCACGGCCCGGGCACCGGCCAGGTCTCCCTCGCCGAGGAATGTCATCGCCTTGTTCTCGATCGGACCGAGGTTGGCAGGCGCGAGGGCGAGACTCCGGTCGAGAGCCTCCCGCGCCTCGGAATACCGTCGCAGACGGAGGAGCGCGTCACCAAGCACGAATAAGTTGCTACCGAACCGGGGATCGAGTCGCACCACCTGCCTGAAATGCTCCACTGCCGCATCCCAGCGCCCGAGGCCCTCCTCG
>Ga0209048_10005372_pt1 | contig 12112 bp, 9 predicted proteins | sample FrelakmetCRP12CR_FD_187146 | JGI IMG/M metagenome (GOLD analysis project Ga0209048, IMG submission 187146) | Freshwater lake sediment microbial communities from the University of Notre Dame, USA, for methane emissions studies - CRP12 CR (SPAdes)... | ecosystem: Environmental > Aquatic >... | reverse complement strand
TTTATCCTTCCATGGTGCCGATCGCAGTGTCACCGGCTCCTGTCATTTGGTCGAATGTGCTGGGAAGCGGATCTTGATCGACTGCGGACTACATCAAGGTAGCCGCGAGTTGGACGAGGAAAATGCCGAACCTTTCGGCTTTGATGCTGCCGGCATCGACTACCTATTGCTCACCCATGCACACCTAGATCATTGTGGGCGTCTGCCGCTCTTGGCCAAGCGAGGGTTTCGGGGCGAGATCATTACAACGTCAGCCTCGCGTGAGTTGGCGCGACTGGTCATGCTGGATGCGGCCCATCTGCATGAGGAAGACGCGCGCTATCGTGCACGCAGCGGCGGTCACAACGGTGCAAGCCACGCTACAAATGAACCGCTTTATTCGACCCTCGACGCGCTGAACTGTCTCGATTATTTTGGACGGACCGCGATCTACTCGCAGGTCTTGGAGGTCGCCGCTGGCGTGCACGCTACCTTCATCGACGCTGGCCACATCCTCGGTTCGGCTAGCATTTTCCTGGAGCTTGAGGAACAGAACCATTCGACAAGTGTGCTGCTTTCGGGCGACCTGGGCAAAGCTGGGGGCCTCTTGCTGCGCAGCCCAGCGCAGCCGCCGCACGCCGAAAACGTCGTGATGGAAACTACATATGGGGACCGATTGCACAAGCAATTGGGCCCATCCATCGATGAGTTTTATGGGGCGATAAACGAGACTTTCAGACGCGGAGGAAACGTCATCATTCCGACCTTCGCTCTGGAGCGCGCACAGGAACTGCTCCATGTGTTGAGTGAGGGCGTCACTCAAGGGCAGCTCAAGAAATCGACGCAAGTGTTCCTGGATTCACCGATGGCGATTTCAGCCACCGAGATCTTCCGACGCCATCCGGAGTGCCTTGAGCCGGCGACCGCCAAGTTGTTTCAAGAGGGACACGACCCTTTTACCTTGCCAGGATTACATTTCACGCGGGAGACCGCCGAATCCATTGCGATAAACAACATCCATGGCGGAGCCATCATCATGGCTGGCTCGGGCATGTGCACCGGCGGCCGCGTGCGCCACCACCTCCAGCACAATCTCGGTCGCGTGGATTCAAGCGTCGTGTTCGTCGGCTACGCAGCCACTGGGACTCTCGCGCGCCATATTATTGACGGCGAGAAGCAGGTGAACATTTTTGGTGAGAATATTCCGGTTCGGGCTCGAACCTACACCATTAATGGTTTCTCCGCCCATGCCGACCAGGCGGAGCTGCTGGCTTGGCAAAAGCAGACCAGCGCAAAACGTACGTTCCTTGTTCACGGCGAAGAAGACACCATGCGGCAGTTCGCCGCACAGCTTGCCGACACTCGCGTCGAAATGCCGGGGCCGAATCAAGTTTTTGAGCTTTGAGCTGGCGCCTTGACGATACTCGTACCGAGCCGAGCGACTTGTAAACGGGCTTCACGTTCGTCGGCCACTTCCGAAGGCTGACCTCGTGTCCTTCCAGCACACGAAAATCTTTTTATCTGATTTTCATTTCCTTCCTACGATACTGGCGGTTGCGCGGGCGTCATCCTTGTCGACGCAGGCACGGTTTTCGTCGGCCGAAGGCGCAGCCGCAGCATTCAGCTCAAACCAAATCGTCGAATGAACCATGTCTTCATGAAATGCGTCAGGATGACGTAGCTCATGATGATAAGACAGAGCGCGATCCAATAAGTCGGGGGTAGCGGGACGAAGCCCAGGAAGCCACCAAGCCAGGTGAACGGCAGGGTTATTCCGATTGCGGCAATGATGATGGTCGTTGTAATGAGCGCCGTGCTGGCCCGGCTTTCCAGAAACGGAATCTTCGCTGTGCGAATGATATGGATGATGAGCGTCTGGGTGAGCAGAGATTCGACGAACCAGCCGGTCTGGAACAGCGCAGGATTGGTCCACGCGGTGAAGACATAGAGCATCGTGAAATACGTGACGTAGTCAAAGATTGAACTGATCGGGCCTATCAACAGTACGAATTTCGTGATGTTGCCTATGTCCCATCGCCGAGGCACCGCTAGGTATTCAGCGTCGACGTTGTCGGTTGGAATGGTGGTCTGCGAGAAGTCGTACAGCAGGTTGTTGGTGAGCACCTGGATCGCTGTCATCGGCAGGAACGGCAGGAAGATGCTGGCGCCGAGCACGCTGAACATGTTGCCGAAATTTGAGCTCGCACCCATCTTGATATATTTGGTGATGTTGCCGAAGACTTTGCGTCCTTCGATAACGCCATCACCGAGCACCGCCAGGCTTTTCTTAAGCAATATGATGTCCGCAGAGTCCTTGGCGATGTCGACGGCGCTATCCACCGATATGCCAACGTCCGCGGCTTTGAGGGCCGGCCCGTCGTTGATGCCGTCACCCAAATAGCCAACTACGTGCCCCTTTCGGTGAAGGGCATCGATGATTGCCGCCTTCTGGGCCGGTGAGACCTTCGCAAACACAGTCGCGGTTTCGGCCAAGTCCGCCAATTGATCGGGCGACAGCGTCTCCATCTCATGGCCAAGAACGATATGATCAACAGGCAGGCTGACGTCGTTACATATCTTCCGAGTGACGATGTCATTGTCCCCAGTCAGGATCTTTACCTGCACACCACGGGCCTTCAGAGTGGCAATGGCCGCAGCGGCGGTCTCCTTCGGCGGGTCGAGGAAAGCGATATAGCCAAGCAATGTGAGGCTGGCCTCGTCCTTGACGGAATACGCCGCCTGTTCTGGCGGCATCTCTTTGAAAGCGACCGCAATCACCCGGAATCCGTCCGCATTGAGCTTGGCCGTCGTCTCCTTGGCCTGGGCGAAGTGGCTCTCATCGAGGGCGCCGGTCTCGCCATCGATCGCATAGTACTTGCAGGCCGCAAAGACCTCTTCGACGGCTCCTTTGCAGATGAGAATGTGGGCGTCGTCACCTCGCTTGAGAACGACCGACATCCGGCGCCGTTCAAAGTCGAATGGAATCTCGTCGATCTTGCTGAACTGTTCGTCGATCTTCAGCTTCTCGTCGAGTTCAATATGTTTGAGGACAGCGACATCGAGCAAGTTCTTGAGGCCGGACTGGTGGAAACTGTTCAGATAGGCATATTCAAGGACCCGCTCCGAGTCGCCGCCCCTGATATCAAGGTGACGCTTGAGGATAATACGGTCCTGCGTCAGCGTGCCCGTCTTGTCCGTGCACAACACGTCCATCGCGCCGAAGTTCTGGATGGCGTTGAGACGTTTGACGATGACCTTCTTTTTCGACATCGCCATAGCGCCCTTGGCCAGATTGACCGTCACGATCATCGGCAGCATTTCCGGCGTGAGCCCGACCGCCACGGCAACCGCGAACAGCAGTGCCTCAAGCCAATTGCCCTTGGTAAGGCCGTTGATCACGAACACAAGCGGGGCCATAACCACGATGAATCCGATCATCAGCCAGGTGAAACGGGTGATGCCCTTATCGAAGCTCGTGAGCACACGCTGCTCAGCGATCGTGCCTGCCACTTGACCAAAAGCCGTCCGCGCGCCGGTGAGCACGACAACACCGCAGCCGACGCCGCTGACGACAGCGCTGCCCATGAAGCAAATGTTCGGCAGATCGAACGGCGTCTCCGCGGTGCCGACGTGGGCAGCAGCGATCTTTTCGAGCGGCATCGCCTCGCCGGTGAGTGCCGACTGATTGATGAAGAGGTCCTTCGCTGAGATCAACCTCATGTCCGCCGGGATCATGTCGCCGGCCGACAGCAACACAATGTCACCGGGCACGAGCTGCTCGATCGGTACCTCGACATGATCTTGCGCTTCGCCGGGCACTTGGCGACGCACGGCCGCGGTTATCAGAACCATCCGTTGCAGCGCTTCAGCAGCCTTGTTCGAACGATGTTCCTGGATGAAACCCAGCACGATGCTAAGACCCACCATGACCGCGATCACGATCGCGGCCCGCTGATCGCCCAGGAAGTAGGACGCGGTCGCAAGCGATAGCAGAAGCAGATTCAGCGGATTGATAGATCGGCTAACCAGTTCGCCGAGGATCGTATGGCGCGCCTGGTGAGCGACTTCATTCCGTCCCACCGAACGGAGCTGCTGCTCGACTTGGTCGGACGTGAGGCCGCTCGCGGTGCTGGAAAGTCTTTGCAATGCCTCGCCGGGCGAAAGGAGAGCGACTTCGCCCAAGACCTTACCGCTCGTGGCCGCCCCTTCAGGTGCGTCCGACGGCCGGCGCTGCTTATGAGCAAAGATCGAAGTCAGGGCTACTAGGCCGAACTTAGACACACGAACGTCTCCTTGTGCCGATGGACCAACTCGGCGCAATGAAAATACGCGACCGACGCGGGCTTATCCAAGATTTTTCGGCTCCACTGCCTGTCGAACCCAGCTTTTCGTCATCGCGATTATCCATCCTGCGATAAACATCACGATGGAAGCGGCAGCCATAACCGCTGTCGCAATCCAACCAACGATTTTCAAATACCCACGTATTTCAAATCGGCCCATAACAATTTTGTTCGTGGCCATCATCATCATGATGGCCATTACTGGAGCGGCTACAACACCATTGAGCACTGCGCTCCAGAATAGCGCCTTGATTGGGTCGATTGGCGAAAAGCTTATTCCGGTCCCGACAAGCGTCGCTACGACGATCGTCGCATAAAACGCCTTTGCCGCCTCTGGTTTGCGTGCAAGGCCGGTCTTCCATCGACGCGCCTCGCCCAAGGCATAGGCCGCGGACCAAGCAAGCACTGGTATCGCCAGCAGTTCAGTCCCAATAATTCCCAGTGCGAATATTGCGAAAGCCAGCTCTCCAGCCACCGGCTTTAAGGCTTCGGCAGCCTGACTCGAGGTCTGGATATCGATTTTGCCGGCGGCGTGGAGTTTCGCGGCGGTTGTGATCATGATCGCGAGGGATATGAGGTTAGAAAAAGCCATCCCAATGTATGTATCGATTCGAATTCTTCCAATGGCGTCCGTGCCCTGTTCAGGTGCATTTGTCAGCGGCTTTCGCTGCTTGACTGTACCAATCTAAGGCCGGATAGCCGCTTACGTCCTTAGTTGAATGGTGATTGCAGTCGCGCCACAAAAGACGATGAAGCGTCCAAACCGCAGAAGCAGCCGTCTTTTATTTCGCGCACAGCCGACGCGGGCCGCGGGAAGGCTGATAAGTGCAGTCCGACGGATTGAATGACCCGTAGGCGGCGGCGCAAGCGTTGACGTTACATAGCGGATCAGACTGCGGATTAGCGTCCGCGGCAGTATTCGATGTCGCTGCGGCATCCGGCGCGCCGGTGGGCTCTGTAGCCACTACGCCTTTCGTGCACAATCGGCGCGGACCGCCGCTTGGCTGATAAGTACAATCCGATTCTCGGAATGAGCGATAGGCGCTGGTGCAGGCGCTGACGTCGCACTTGGATTGCGATGGTATTTGCGCAATGGGCGCAAAATTATCTGTTGCCGCGTTGTTCGGCGTGACGGCCGTATTGCTACTTAGCGCAGCGTTCGGGACGACTGTTTTCGCGGGCGCTGTCGGCGGGGTTGCATGGCCCGTTGTCGCGTTGTTCGGTGTGACGTTCGTATTACTACTTAGCGCAGCGCTCGGGACGACTGTTTTTGCGGGCACTGTCGGCGGGGCCGCGTATGTCATGACCTCAATTTCCGGCATCCGCGACATCGGCGCGGACTGCCAGTCCAGCCCGAAAACGACGTTGCCGACGACGACAATCAGAACGGCAAGATAGAAGAATGCCCTTGAATCCATAGCCATCGAATGCCTTAGTTTAACTTATAAAAAACATCCATTCGAATTCTGCCGCATTGGGATAGATCAAATTTCCTTGAAGGCGCTGACAGTTACGCCGCATTGCTCTTCGCGACCGGCCTCGGCGCGTTGGGGCTACTTGGCTGGCGCAGGAACCGGAAGGCGCAAGCGGCAGCGAGATCGCTCGCATTACCACCCCACCGCCGCCTACCCCCCACTACGACTCGACACCACGCGTCAATTCTGCCCGCCCAATTTCGCCCTCTCTTTGAATCATCTCGTCGCGCTTAATCACGCCGATGATCGCTTGCGCGTCCCAAGCGTCGCCATTCATCGGCTATCTTCGGCGGTTGCTTATTTCGGCGGTGATTTCGGCCGCCAATAATCCCGTGTTTTGCAATTCTGCGTGCGCAGGTGGCTATGGACGAACAGACATTCAACAAATCCAAAGACGTGCCTCTCGATCATGGAAAACCCCTTTCGTTGCCGATTTCCGGCCGCATCCTTCGGTCGGAGAACCACCTTGCCGAGGCGCGGCAGGTTGGCACGGGCGTCAGCCCAACTCTTAATGCATCACCTATATATTCGCCCGCAATTTCCGTTACCAGTCTCGCGGTTAGGCCGCGTACTAATAAATTGAGCTTGTTCTCATTGTCCGCTTTGCCCCCGAAAGCGGACATGGTCGGAAGTTGGAAGCTGGCCTAAACGCCCCCTCGCCGTCCGCTCGTTCCAGTTCGCTCGCGCGCCCGCGCTATTCATATCCGCGAAAATCGTCTATTTTTCAAAAACACTTGACGGGGGGAAGCCAAATGATCTTTAGAATCGCTATCTCTATCGGATTGCTATTTTTCATAACGAGCCCCTTAAGCGCACAGGAAGGGGTCACGTTGACAATTGGTCGATTGACCTACTCATCCGGTTTTATAGAGCAGTACGTTTCTGTAAAGAATGAAACGCAACGCACTATTGTTTATATCAGAGTCGAATGCGGGTTTTTCAACAAAGGCGCACTCATCGCGTCGGATATCACGGCCCTCAGAAAAATTGCTCCAAATACTACGGGTTTCGGAGAACTTTTAAAGCCTAGCGATACCAGAGCGGAAAATACGCAATGTCGGATTGCGGAGGTGGAATACGAGTGAACGCACCTATCGCGGTCTGCTCTTGCCAATTTGACCGCGTCCGCGCCGCATCGCTTACAGCGCAGGCGCCGGCAGAGCGTGGCAGTGATGCTGCTGAGTAGAAAAATAGAGGCCACCAACTGAGGCGATATCTGTTGTCGGGGAAAGACCTGAAACGGCGCTGCACTCACGCTCCGGTGGCACGCCGCTTAGTCTGACGAATGGCTTCCAAACACTGTGGCGCTTGCGTTCAGTTAACGGAGAAGATTCGCCTAACAAACCCCTTGGCGAGCGCTCAGCCTGCACCGTTGAAGAAACGCACGCAGGACCAGATGCAGATCAGCTGGAGATTAATGGTAGATGGCATTTTTGATGCCCCATGTCATTACGAGGATCAGTGACCAGTTTTCGGAATGCTAGTTATACGATAGCAGCTAAGGTTTTTCTTGCGGCGTGCGCGTCAATTCAACCGTTTGTCGTCACCTTTGGCGAGCATGCGCACGGCGTTTTCGTGCATTTTTCCGAGGGTATTGGTGCTATGCTGCTACTAGGACTTTCGGATATGAGTGGTGAGGTCGCCTTCATTCTCAATGTGACGAGCCGCACACTTATTTTTTTCCTTGTTATTTTGTTCGCGGCGCTAACTGCCGCTTGTTCCAACACCTTGCAAGACGCCGCCGCGCAGATTGCGGCTGCGCCAATCGGGCCGCCCGCTGATTACCGCAAGCTAATCCGCACTGGGGTTCCGAATACGCTGACTAACGGAGCGCAGGTGTCGGCACTGCGTAAAACCGTTGGGCCAGAACCGGGAGATTGGATGGCGTGTCTTAAGTCCGAAATAAAGCAATCCGACACGAAACCGGGCGAAACAACGCAAGCCGAAACAAAAGCAAATATCGCGTTTTTTGCGGTTTTTATCGAAGGCGAAACAGTAAACACTTTCAGGCGTTCCGTGGTTATCGACCAATGCGAATCCGCCGAATATGCGCCGCTCAACCCACCGATCCCGCCAGCTACGGTAAAAAAGACTTCCCTCAAACGCAAGTAAGACGCTCAACCCTCGGGACGGTCAAAGCCGCGCATTGATGATCCAAATCAGGGCCGCCATGTCCACGCTGCGCCCGCGCGCTGCACGGTGCCCGCGTCCACAGGCCAACGAACGCCACGCGTTTCTCCAGTTCGCAGGCCGCGAATTGAATTGATCCAAGTCAATATCACCGTTCAACATTTGGAGAATTGTTTTAATTGAGAATATTATTGGTGCGAATATTCGATCTGCTCGAATGGAATCGTTGGCAATGGCATGTGATCGGCGGGCCGCCCTTTCTAGCCACCGCTGAGCATTGTACTTTGCACACCTTTTAATCGGGAGATTGTCGGTTCACGCGAATGCTACACTGGGGGTGCAAGATGAGAAGCTGGGTCTTTCGCATGGCTGCCGCTGCAGCCGTGGTTTTTTTCGCGGGCGCCGCGAGCGCACAACAATTCACGATGAAACTGTCGTCGCCGACGGTCAACGACGCCATCCACGAATGGATGAAGGCGTTCAAGGCCGGCGTTGAGCAGCGCTCCGGTGGCCGCATAAAGGTGGAAATCTACCCAGCGAGCCAGCTCGGGCAAATCCCGGCGACGGTTGAGGGTGTTGCGATGGGCACCATCGAGTTCGCCATCCCCGCTGTCGGCTTCCTGATCGGGCTGGAGCCGCGCTTCCAGGTGTTCGATGCCGCCGGTATTTTCGACAGCGTCGGCCACGGTCAGAAGGTGCTTGCCGATCCCGCTGTCCGTGCGCGGCTCGCAACCTTTGGCGAGGCAAAGGGCGTCGAACCGCTAGTGATGGCGCTCAATGGTCCGTTGATGGTGGTGTCGCACAAGGCGATACGCACGGTCGCAGACTTCAAGGGCCAGAAGATCCGCGTCCCCGGCGCAGCGCCGCTTCACATCGAACCGTTCAAGAAGCTCGGCGCCCTGCCGATATCGATCCCGCTCGGCGAGGTGCTGCCGGCAATGCAGAATAAGACGATCGACGGTTCAATCTCGTCGTTCAACGTTCTCACCGCGTTCAAGTACTATGACGTGAGCAAGACAACGACCTATCTACCCGCGTCGTTCCTCGTGGTCGGCGGTGTCGTCAATCGGAACTTCATGAAGTCGCTAGGGCCGGAGCTCGCCGCAATTGTGAGGGAGGAGGCCCGCAAGGCTGAAACGGTATTGTCCACGTTCGGCGTCGCCGACGTCGACCGCACCCGGGAAATCTGGGTCAAGAACGGCGGCGAAGCCATTACCCTGCCCCGCGCCGAAGCCGATAACTACCTCAAGGAGGTGACGTCAGTCATCCCGGCGGTCATGGCGACCAATGCGCAGATGAAAGAGGACTACGACACCCTGATTGCAGCGGCGAAGAAGCTTCGCTAGTCACAACGAAATCGCCATCGCTCAAATTGGGCCGTCATCCTGCGCGACCAGCCGGCACGGTTGAGCGGACTCCGCCGTTGGCGGCGCATGCCGCGTCGCCACTCTAATGGAGGCCAAGCAGGAGGCGCATTCCGCCAAGCGAAATCCCCGGGATGTAAGTGATCAGAACGAGCGCGATCAGGTAGATCACTAGAAACGGAATGATGCCGCGATAAATGGAGCGCAATTCGAGTCCGAGCACGGACTGTGCGACGAAGATGTTCATCCCGAACGGCGGATGGAACAGGCCGATCGCCAAGTTCACTGTGACAATTATGCCGAAATGCACAGTGTCGATGCCAAACGCCTTGACCACCGGCACGAGCAGAGGCGTCAGCAGCAGGATCGCCGACAACGGATCGAGGAAGCAACCGACCGCCAGCAGGATGACGTTCACGGTCAGCAGAAACGTCCAGGCGGAAATATTGAGCGCCTGCAGCCAGGCGACGACCGCCGCGGGAACCTGATTGACGGTCAGCAGCCAGGAGAACACTCCAGCGCAGGCGACAATGATAAGGATCTGCGCCGAGAATATCACTGTAACGGAGGCGGCCTCGACGATATCGCGCCAGCCGAGCTCGCGAAAAATAAACCGGGTGACGAAGGCGGCATAGACGCAGGCGACCGCCGCCGCCTCGGTCGGCGAGAAGACGCCGCCGTAGATGCCGCCGAGAATAATGAACGGCATGCCGAGCGCCCACAAGCCGCGAGCAGTTGCACGCAGGAAATGGTCGAACTTGAAAGCCTCGCCCGCCCCGATGCCGTTGCGCCAGGCGTACCAGACGACATAGGCCGCAAGCATGAGCGCCAGCATGAGGCCCGGCACCACGCCCGCCGCATAGAGTCGCGGCACTGATTCCTCGGCCGCCGCGCCATAGACGATCATCGGAATACTGGGTGGGATAATGATATCGATCGCACCAACCGCAGTGACCAGACCGGCGGCGAAGTGTTCTGGATAGCCCGCTCGCCGCATCGCCGGATACATAATACGGCCGATAGTGGCGACACAGGCCGCGCTGACCCCGGAGATCGCGCCGAATATCGCCGAAGTCCCCACCGTGGTGACTCCGAGGCTGCCGCGCACGGAACCGACGCCGGCCTGCACAAAATCGACCAGACGCTGGGCCACGCTGCCGCGCCCCATCAGTTCGCCGGCATAGACAAAAAACGGAATGGCCAGCAGCGAAAACGCATTGATCGATCCAAACATGTTCTGATGCAGCGCCGCTAGCGGCATGTGCATGAAGAACACGAGCGCGACGGTGACCGACGCCAGCAGGACGACGAAGATCGGAAATCCAAACAGCAGCAGTATGACCGGCAACACGCCGAGCGCAAACGACATGGCTCAGACCTCCGTACCGGATTTGCCGGCGTCCGGCTGGCGCCCGGCCAAGATCTGAACGAAGCGCAGGCAACCAATGAGCGCCATCAGGCCGAAGCCCACTGCCACCGCGCCGTGCGGGATCCACATCGGCACCTGCCCCATGTCGCTCACGCGGCCGAAGATAAACATTTGTTTGGCATAATAGGTCGAATTCCACAGCACGAAGGCGGTAAGAATGACGATTATTACGAGTTCGGCAATTCGTACCAGCCGGCGAAACGGCGCCGGCAACGCGTTCACAACCACGTCCATGCGCAGGTGTTGATTGCGCCAGGCGACAACCGCGGCGCCGAGGAAGGTCATGAACACCATGATGAAAATTTGCAACTCGTCGGCACTGAGTATGCTGATGCCGAAGCCGTAGCGGCCAACGACATTGATGAAATTGAGACCGACCGCGACGATAAAGCCATAAGCGAGCGCTCGCTCGATCACCCACATCAGACGATCGAGAATGCGCGAAACCACTAGCGAAAACTCCCCAATTTTCCGCGTCAACTGCTACCGGTCGCTTGGTCTGTTATTCATAACTCAGGATGGGTTCACTTGCATATATCGGTAAGGCCGAACCGTTACGAACGCGGCGTCGCCGTTGAGTTATTCATACTGATCGCGTCGTAGCAATGTTCGACCACATCCGCCGACATTCCCGGATAGCTCCGATTTGACGTGAAAGATATCAATTTTTTGGATCTCGTCATAGTCGGACGCCTTACAACAATCAGGCTCGAACACATTTATCGCAAAACCAGGATGCACCGGCGTCACACGCCGTTCAGGCCCACGGGTGTATTCTATCGAGGCCATTTCTTGGCGGGCTTCATCACCACTACATCCAGGTCATGGCGCAAACAACGAAACTTTCATCCGTGTACCTTTTCAATTTTCTTTGCGTTCTCACCTTCAAGTGCAACTTGGTGGCGCAATAGATAGTCCATGAACGTCTTTGATGTTCAGTCGCCGCCCCAGGTTCGCAATTCGCCAGCAATCGACGCGCTGGGGCCAGAACCTGCTGTAAACAAGGTCATCTTTCCGTTTCTCCTTGATGTAAGTCAAAGTGGGAGGGCAAAAAAAAGGCTGTCCTAATTGGGGCTAGTCTTGGCTCGCGGTTAGCTTTTTGGGCAGGCAAAGGTTTTTGCGACGGCATTGACGTGTCTGATGGCTGGCGCAGCTGAAATGGTGTTCATCATACTGTGAACCGTACGATCATCCGTGGCTCGCACGACTGAAAAAACCTGCGTGAGCGTTCGAAGTGAAAGAAACGATATACAATTGTTGGAGGAGAAACAAATGAAGAGGCATTGGGGCTTTCTTGCGATTTATGTTTTCTGCAGCTTTCTTGGTTTCAGCGTCTCTAAGGCGGACGAGCCCAGCCAGATCAAGGTGGGCATCCTGCTTCCGCTAACCGGA
>Ga0209048_10005371_pt1 | contig 12115 bp, 9 predicted proteins | sample FrelakmetCRP12CR_FD_187146 | JGI IMG/M metagenome (GOLD analysis project Ga0209048, IMG submission 187146) | Freshwater lake sediment microbial communities from the University of Notre Dame, USA, for methane emissions studies - CRP12 CR (SPAdes)... | ecosystem: Environmental > Aquatic >... | reverse complement strand
AGCTTCCACGACTTCAGCGATGCGTTGACGTCGGCGTCCAGGTCGATTTTTCCATCCTGATGTATCTCAACAGGTGAGGACTCGGCCACAGGGTGGAGGTCGATCAGCACGCCATTCGGTTTCAACAGTCGGTGAATTTCTTCAAGGGCATGAACCATGCCTCCATATTCCATTCAGCACAATGAATAGGACAGAATCACAATGTCAAAGGCTGATGGTGCGCGAGTGGCAACGAAGTCCTCGAATGCTATATTGTGAAATTCAATGCGGTCATGTAAATGGCTTGGCAGAGCTTCATTAGCCAGTGCAATCTGCTTCGCACTGGGATCGATGGCCGTGACATGCGCGGCCTTGTCCGCATAACGCCAGGTCACGCGCCCATCGCCGCACCCGATCTCAAGTACATGCTGTCCTCTAAAATCCACCATATCGAATAAAGCGTGGGTTTCGTTGTTTTCTGGGTCGATTCTGATTGTCATATTAATTCCTTTCCGTGAGGTAGTAACATCGCTCAACGGTGAGCGTTAGCCGCACGTGGGCGGGATGCAGACAATGCTTAGGAGCAGGATTCTGCTGAGGAGTAGAAAATTGCCTGAAAACCGCACAAAAACCCACTTGTCGGCTGCACACACGGAGGCGGCCTAGCCCGGGCTGAGCGTAGCCATTAGTCTTTTCCTGATTGAGCAAGTGGAAATTGGATGAACGATGTGTGATTGGTATCGCGCAACAAACACAGGTTTGGGGGTGGGTCAATGATTGGCGTTTCAAAGTTATCGGAATCAGCAAATGCAATGCTAATACGAATTTGTTTTCCCTTCTCAAAACGGTAAGCAGTCGGTAACAGATCGAATATCAACTCAACTGGCTCTCCTGTCGGGATCGGTCGCTGGTCGCATTCGAAATACGTGTGGAAGGGCAAGCTGAAATTCTCAAACGGAGCACGGCCCAAGGCGCGATGTGATGCGCGTAGGTTTCCTTCGGTAATGTAGGTTGAATTGCCGTTTTGATCCACCTCTTCCAGATAAGCGAACACATCCAGCTCTGGCGCATCGCTCGACAACCAAATATGCAAGACGGGATGTCCGATGATTTGCACGGCTTTCTCCAAGGGCGGTGTGGTATAGGTCAAAGCCTTTGCATCATTGAAGCGCATGTTGGGATAATTATGAACGACACCGATGGACCGCCGCCGCGACGCCGCCACCGCCGTGGCCGAACTCGCGCTCTTCGTCGAGCGCCGCGCCACGGCAGCGCCGCATCTGGTGGCGACGATGGGCATGCTGCAGGTACCGTCAGGATCGATCAACGTCGTTCCCGGCCGTTGCCAGTTCAGCCTCGACATCCGCGCGATGGCCGACGCCGTGCGCGACGCCTGCGCGCGCGACGTGCTCGCCGAGCTCAAGGCAATCTGCGAGCGGCGCGGCGTTCACTGCCGGATCGAAGAGACGATGCGCGCCGCCGCCGCGCCGAGCGCGCCGGATTGGCAGGCGCGATGGGAACGCGCTGTCGCAGCGACCGGCCTGCCGGTGCACCGCATGCCCAGCGGCGCCGGGCACGACGCGATGAAGCTGCACGAGGTGATGCCGCAGGCGATGCTGTTCATGCGCGGCGGCAACGCCGGCATCAGCCACAACCCGCTGGAGGAAATCAGCAACGACGACGCCGAGCTTTGCGTGCGCGCCTTCCAGCACCTGCTCGACGAGCTTGCGAGAGAACTGGGATGAATGCGAACCACGAAGCACTCGACGCCTGGATCGACGCGCACTTCGACGAAGAAGTGCGATTCCTCCAGGCGCTCGTCCAGGTGCCCACCGACACCCCGCCGGGCAACAACGCGCCGCACGCCGAGCGCACGGCCGAGCTGCTCGCGGGCTTCGGCTTCGACGCCGAGAAGTACCCGGTACCGGCGCAGGAGGTGGCCGCCTACGGGCTCGCCTCGCTCACCAACCTGATCGTCCGCCGCCGCTATGGCAAGGGCAGGACGATTGCGCTGAACGCCCATGGCGACGTGGTTCCACCGGGCGAAGGCTGGACGCACGATCCCTATGGCGGCGAAGTGGCGGACGGCAGGCTCTACGGCCGCGCGTCGGCGGTGAGCAAGAGCGACTTCGCGACCTACACCTTCGCCGTGCGCGCGATCGAGACGCTCAAGGCACCGTTGAAAGGTGCGGTCGAACTGCACTTCACCTACGACGAGGAGTTCGGCGGCGAACTCGGCCCGGGCTGGCTGCTCAGGCATGGCCTCACGAAGCCCGACCTGCTGCTCGCCGCCGGCTTCAGCTACCAGGTCGTGACCGCGCACAACGGCTGCCTGCAACTCGAAGTCACGGTGCACGGCAGGATGGCCCACGCCGCGATCCCCGACACCGGCATCGACGCGCTGCAGGGCGCGGTGGCGATCCTGGGCGCGCTGTACCGGCAGAACGCGCTCTACCAGCAGGTCAGCTCGAAGGTGCCCGGCATCACGCACCCGTACCTCAACGTCGGCCGCATCGAAGGCGGCACCAACACCAACGTCGTTCCGGGCAAGATCGTCTTCAAGCTCGACCGGCGCATGATCCCCGAGGAAGACCCGGCGCAGGTCGAGGCCGACGTGCGGCGCGTGATCGCACAGGCTGGCGCCGACTTCAACGCCGGCAAGGGCGGCCCCGGCATCACGGTCGAGACGCGGCGCATCCTGCTCGCGCGTGCGCTCAAGCCGCTGCCCGGCAACGCGCCGCTTGTCGAAGCCTTGCAACGCCAAGGCGAAGCGGTGTTCGGCGAGCCCATCCCCGTCAGCGGAAGCCCGCTCTACACCGATGTGCGGCTGTACGGCGAACGCGGCATTGCGGCCGCCATCTACGGCGCCGGGCCGCGAACGGTGTTCGAGTCCAACGCCAAGCGCGCCGACGAGCACATCGTCATCGAGGACTTGCGCCGCGCCACCAAGGTCGTCGCCCGAACGCTGCTCGATTTGTTGACTTGAGCGGGTCCGGGCTCGGCGAGGCATCGCATCCGCCGGGCGCAACTCGTCGGTACGCGGTCACGAGTGAGCCGTCGCCTCTCGCGCCTTCAAGAAGAAGGCTGCGACTTGCCAGACGATGAAGACGCCGATCAGGCTGAGCAAGGTGCCACTGATGGGGCGGGCGAAGAACGCGGTGAATTGCCCGCGGCCGATGAGCAGCGCGCGGCGAAAGTTCTCTTCCAGCATCGGGCCGAGGATGAAGCCGAGCAGCAGCGGCGCAGCGTCCATTTCCAGGCGCACGAAGAGATAGCCGATGAAGCCGAAGACGGCGGTGATGAAGATGTCGTCCAGGCTGTTGTTGACGCTGAAGGTGCCGATGCAGCAGAAGAACAGTATCGACGGGAACAGCACGCTGTAGGGGATCTTGAACACCGACAGCCAGTAGCGCACCAGGGGCACGTTCAGAATGATCAGGAAGCAGTTGCCCACCCACATGCTGGCCACCAGGCCCCAGAACAAGTCGGGGTGGCCGGCGATCATGTTCGGTCCGGGCTGGATGCCCTTGATGACGAAGGCGGCCATCATCAGGGCCATGACCGCGTTCTCGGGGATGCCGATGCTCATCAGCGGGATGAAGCTCGTGCGCGCGGCCGCTTCGTCGGCGGCGGCCTGTCCGGCCACACCCTCGATCGCGCCGGAACCGATCTCGTGCTTGTACTTGCTGAACTTCCTGTCGACGGCGTAGGCGGCGAACTGGGCGATCACCGGGCCGCCGCCGGGCAGGATGCCCAGGAACGAGCCGACCACGCTGCCGCGCAAGGCGCTCGGAACGATGCGCTTGAACTCGGCCCAGGTCGGCATGAGCTTGATCTTGCCGTTGAAGGGCGTGCGCTCGTTGCGGTTGTCGAGGTTCTTCGTGATCTCGGCGATGCCGAAGCATCCCAGCGCAATGCTCACCAGGCCGACACCGTCAGAGAGGAAGACCAAGTCCATCGTGAAGCGCTGCGTGCCGCTCGTCACGTCGGTCCCGATCTGCCCCAGCAGAACGCCGATCAGGCACATGGCCATGCCGTTGAGCAGGCTGCCGGTGGTGACGAAGCTCACGCAGACGAATCCGACCAGCATGAGGGCGCAGTAGTCCGTAGGCCCGAACAGGAAGGCCACCTCGCCCAGCATCGGTGCCAGGAACGAGAGCACGACGATGGCGACGGTGCCGCCGATGAAGCTCGAAACGCCCGCCGTGAACAGCGCCAGGCCGGTCTGGCCCTTGAGCGTCATCTGGTAGCCGTCGATGCAGGCCACGATGCTGCTGGCGTGCGGAATCTTCATCGTGATGGCGCTCACGCTGTCGCCATACTGGGCGCCGTAGTAGATCCCCGCCAGCATGATGAGCGCGCCACCGGTGGGAAGGGAGTAGGTCAGCGGCAGCAGCAGGCTGATGGTGGCCAGCGGGCCCAGACCCGGCAGCAGACCCACCAGCGTGCCCACCGTGCAGCCGATGGCGCAGAACATGAGGTTCTGCAGCGTCAACGCCTGCTCGAAGCCGAACGCGAGGTTGTGCAGGACGTCCATCAGTACAGCGGCAGATTGAGCCCGAGCAGCTTGTGAAACGCAAACGCGACGGCGATCAGGCCGGCCGAGACCTTGAGGTTGCGCGCGACTGAGTACGACGTTCCGGCAAATGCCGAGCAAAACACCAGGAACACGATGCCCGCGATCATGTTGAGATGCGCGGAGATCACCGCAAACCCGCACAGGCTAGCGAGGATGAGGGCGATGTTCCTGATGTTGAAGTTCAGCCCCACGCGCTCTTCGAAGCGTGACCGCACGACCGTGATCACGCCGATCAGGAGCAGGAGGCTGCTCACCATGAGCGGAAACAGGCCCGGACCAGCGTGACTGAACTGGCCGATTGGGTAACGCAGCGACTGCAGGCCGAAGGCCAGGGAAACCGCGATGAGGAACACGCCCCGGGCCAGATTGCGGTCGTTCATGTGAGTCGGATGAGGTGGTCGACAGGGCTCGGGGAAATGACCTGCTGGGCGTTGCCGAACAGAGGGCGCCGTGCACGCTCCTCAACTTCCCCGCAGACCGTACGCGTGATTCGCATCGCTCCTTGCCCGCTCATCGGCACCGGGTCCAGCCATCGTGAGAGCTGCTCGGCAGATAACTCAGCGAGAGCAGCATGATATCCAGCGCCCGCCGCCCAAGCGCCCTGTCCCGCGAGTCGCCCGCGGCAATGAGCGCTGCCACCCGCCCGCGCCGGATCAATCGCCGCGAAACCTCGCATCGCCCCCCGGCTGCGGTGGCACGAGGTAGTCCGCCGTCACTCCGCGCCGCGCACGAGCCTGGGTCAGCTCCTGTCGTGCAACAACGCTCAGGTGAACTTCGTCCGGCCCGTCGAGGAAGCGTAGCGCGCGGCCCCAGGTCCACAAGTAGGCGAGCGGCGTGTCGGGCGCCATGCCCATCGCGCCGAAGACCTGCATCGCGCGGTCAATGACGCGCGTCTGCAACTGCGCCACGACGACCTTGATCGCCGACACCTCGGCGCGCGCGCTGGCGTTGCCGCGCCGGTCCATCAGCCAGGCGGCGCGCAGCACGAGCAGACGCGCCTGGTCAATCTCAACGCGGCTGTGCGCGATCCAGTCGCGGATGTTCGCAAAGGCCGACAGGTGGCTGCCGAAGGCCTTGCGTTCGAGCGCGCGGTCGCACAGCAGTTCGAGCGCGAGCTCGCACTGGCCGATGCTGCGCATGCAGTGGTGCACGCGCCCCGGGCCGAGCCGCGCCTGCGCCAGCGCGAAACCGGCGCCTTCCTCGCCGAGCAGGTTCGCCGCCGGTACGCGAACGTTTCGGAACAGCATTTCGCAGTGCCCGTCGATGGCGCGGTGCTGCATGATCGGGATGTTGCGCTCGACGACGAGCCCGGGCGAATCCATGGGCACGAGCAACAGCGAATGGCGTCGGTGCGGGTCGGCCGAAGGCGAGTCGTCGGAAACGCCCATCACGATCGCCAGTTCGCAGCGCGGGTGCAGCGCGCCAGTGACGAACCACTTGCGACCATTGACGACGTAGTCGCCGCCGTCACGCACGATTCGCGTCTGAAGGTTGGTCGCGTCGCTCGACGCGATGTCGGGCTCGGACATCGCGAAGCACGAGCGGATCTCGCCTTCGAGCAGCGGGCGCAGCCAGCGCCGCGACTGTTCGGGCGTCGCGCACAGGTGCAGCAGCTCGATGTTGCCGCTGTCGGGCGCGCTGCAGTTGAAGACCTCTGACGCCCAGGGGATGCGGCCCATGATCTCGGCCAGCGGCGCGTAATCGAGGTTCGACAGGCGCGTTCCCGGTTCATCGTCGCGAAGCCCGGGAAGGAACATGTTCCACAGCCCGGCCGCCTTTGCCTGCGCCTTGATTGGTTCGATGACGTCGAGCGGATACGCGCCTTCGTCGGCCCAGCGGTGCCAGTCGCGGTTCGAGGGCAGAACCAGTCGTTGCATGAAGTCGCGAACGCGTTCTTGCAGCGCCAGGCTGACGGCGGAGAACTCGAAGTCCATGTCGCGCAGTCTACGGCGACGCGACGGCCCGACTTGACAGACGCGAACATTGGCGTGAATCAACGCATCGCGATTCCGTGCGACGCAAAATCGGATTCCCGACACCAATGCGCAGCTGCCGAGCCGTGCAAGCCCTTATGAACCGCACCGCGACCGAACGCCACCAGGAAACCGCCACCGAACGCCTCGACCGCGAGTTGCACGCAGCCGCTTTGCCGCTGACGGGCGGCCTGTCGCCAGTGTCGCTCTCACTCGCCTTCGCCGACTGGGCCTGGCACCTCGGCGTCTCGCCGGGACGGCAAATGGACCTGGCCGCGCTGGCGCTGCAGCTCGGGCAGGACACACTACGCGGCGAAGACCTGCTGCCGGCCGGCGCCGACGACGACGACCCGCGCTTCCGTCACGAGGCCTGGGCGGCTTGGCCTTTCAACGTGATGCGCTCGGGTTTCCGCAACGTCGAGACCTGGTGGCGCGAGGCGGCGCGCCTGCCGGGCATGACGCGCCACCACGCCGACATGACCGACTTCTTCGCCCGCCAGGCGCTCGGGCTTCTCACGCCCGCGAACTGGCTGCCGACGAACCCGGTCGTGCTGCACGAGAACGCCAAGGCTTTCGGCGGCCCGCTGCTGCGCGGCCTCGGCAACTGGATGGAAGACCTCTCGGCCGACCCCGCCGCCGTACAGGCGGCGCAGCGCGAGGCGCACTTCAAGGTCGGCCGCGACGTCGCGGCGACGCCGGGGAAGGTCGTGCTGCGCAACCGGCTGATCGAGTTGATCCGCTACGACGCGCAAACAAAGACAGTGCACCCCGAGCCGGTGTTCATCGTGCCGTCGTGGATCAACAAGTACTACATCCTCGACCTCTCGCGCCACAACTCGATGGTGCGCTTCCTCGTCGAGCAGGGGCACACGGTGTACATGCTGTCGTGGCTCAACCCTGACGCCGCCGACCACGAGCTGACGATGGACGACTACCTGCGCCTGGGGTTGTTCGATGCACTGGCGCGCATTGCGGAGCTGAGCCCGAAACCGACGCCGGTTCACGCGGTGGGCTACTGCCTCGGCGGGACGCTGCTCGCCATCGCCGCGGCGGCGCTGGGCGGCGACGGCGTCGTGCCGGATGCGGGGCGGCTCGCGCCGCTGAAGACGGTCACGCTGCTCGCGGCGCAAACGGATTTCTCCGAGCCCGGAGAACTCGGCCTCTTCATCGACGAGAGCCAGGTCGCCTACCTGCGCGAGATCATGCGCGAGAAGGGCTACCTCACCGGCGGGCAGATGGGGGGATCGTTCCAGTTCCTGCATTCGCGCGACCTGGTGTGGACGCGGCAGATGCGCGAATACCTGATGGGCGAGCGCGAACAGCCGAGCGACCTGATGGCCTGGAACACCGACCGGACGCGCATGCCGGCGCGCATGCACAACGAGTACCTGACCTCGCTCTACCTGCACAACGCGGTCGCGACTGGCAGCTACCGAATCGGCGGACGCCACGGGCGCGTGGTCGCGCTGGCCGATCTGCGGCTGCCAATGTTTGTCGTCGGCACGACGCGCGACCACGTTTCGCCGTGGCGTTCGGTGTACAAGCTGCACCTGCTGAGCGAGGCCGAAATCACCTTCGCGCTGGCCACCGGCGGGCACAACGCGGGCATCATCTCCGAGCCCGGGCACGCGCACCGCAGCTACCAGATCGCGACCCGGTCGGCGCACGGCCCGTGGATCGACCCCCAAGACTACGAGCGCATGGCACAGCACCACGACGGCTCGTGGTGGCTGGCGTGGCAGCAATGGCTCGCGGCGCATTCGTCGGCCAAGCACGTGGCGCGGCCGCTGCCGAGCGGAGCGGCGCTGGGTGACGCGCCAGGCGAGTACGTGCTGAAGTGCTACCCGAACTGAGCCTTCTCGTAGCGCACCGCGGCCGCGAGGCGCCGCGCTATAGGCCCCAGCGGCGAACGAAATGCATCTTCGCCCAATGGGTCAGCACCGCGTAGAGAGCGAGCATCGCGGCCAGAAGTGGCCAGTAGGCCCAGGGCAGCGCCCGAAAGCCGAGGAACCGGCCGACGCCGGTGTAGGGCAGGGCGATGCCGATGAAGCAGATGATCGCTGTCGTCGTTAACAGTGCCGCGCTCGCGCGGCTCTGGATGAACGGAACCTTCGCCGTGCGGATGATGTGGATGATCAACGTCTGCGTAAGCAGCGACTCGACGAACCATCCGGTCTGGAACAGTGACGGGTCGTGCCAGGCGTCGAAGACGAACAGCATCATCGCGTAGGTCGCGTAGTCGAAGAGCGAACTGATCGGCCCGATCAGGACCATGAACTTGAAAATGTTGCCGATGTCCCACTGGCGCGGCGCCTGCACGTCGCTCTCGTCGACGTTGTCGGTCGGTATCGCCGTCTGCGAGAAGTCGTAGAGCAGATTGTTGGTCAGCACCTGGATCGGCGCCATCGGCAGGAACGGCAGGAACACGCTGGCGCCGAGCACGCTGAACATGTTGCCGAAGTTCGAGCTCGCGCCCATGCGGATGTACTTCGTGATGTTGGCGAACACCTTTCGCCCTTCGACCACGCCCTTCTGAAGCACGAGCAGGCTCTTTTCGAGCAGGATGATGTCGGCTGCCTCCTTGGCGATATCGACCGCGGTGTCGACCGAAATGCCCACGTCGGCCGCCTTCAACGCGGGGCTGTCGTTGATCCCGTCGCCCAGGAACCCGACGACGTGGTTGCGGCCGCGCAGCAGCCGCACGATGCGCTCCTTGTGCGACGGTGTCAGCTTGGCGAACACGGTGGTCCGGTCAGCCAGCTCGGCGAGCTTGTCGTCGCTCATCGCATCGAGCTCGCCGCCCAATAGCACTTCGCCGACGCTCAGGCCGACCTCCTTGCACACCTTGCGCGTGATCACCTCGTTGTCGCCGGTGAGAATCTTGACCGTCACGCCCTTTTGCGCCAGTTCGGCCAACGCCCCGCGCGCGCTGTCCTTGGGCGGGTCGAGGAACGCGATGTACCCGAGCAATGTCAGCTCGCTCTCGTCGGCCACCGAGTAGGCCACCTTGGCCTCGGGAACTTCCTTGAACGCCACCGCGACGACGCGAAATCCGTCCTCGTTGAGCTCCTTCGTCTGCTGCTTCGCAGCGGCGAAGTGCGTCGCGTCGAGCGCGCCTGTTTCGCTTTCAGCCGCGTAGGTTGTGCAGACCGAGAAGATCTCTTCGACCGCACCCTTGCAGATGAGCACGTGTCGATCATCCGGCGTCGACACGACCACCGACAGGCGCCGCCGCGAGAAGTCGAACGGGATCTCGTCGACCTTGGCATATCCCTTGTCGGTACCGAACAGCGTATGCATTTCGACGTGAGCCAGCACGGCAACGTCGAGCAGGTTCTTCAGACCCGACTGATAGTGACTGTTGAGCCACGCGTATTGCAGGACCCGGTCAGACTCGTTGCCGTGCAGGTCGAGGTGGCGCTTGAGGATGATCCGGTCCTGGGTCAGCGTGCCGGTCTTGTCGGTGCACAGCACGTCCATCGCGCCGAGGTTCTGGATCGCGTCGAGGCGCTTGACGATGACCTTGACGCCCGACATCGCCAGCGCCCCCTTGGCCAGGTTCACCGTCACGATCATCGGCAGCATCTCGGGCGTGAGGCCCACTGCGACGGCGACGGCGAACATCAGCGCCTCCAGCCAGTCGTGCTTAGTGACCCCGTTGATCAGGAAGACCAGAGGCACCATCACGGAGATGAACCGGATCATCAGCCAGGTGAAGCGGGCTATGCCCTTGTCGAAGGCGGTGGGCGGCCTGCCTCCGGCCACCTGGTCGGCGAGTTCGCCGAAGAAGGTTCTCGAACCGGTACGGACGACGACACCGGTGCCGTACCCGCTGACCACGCTCGCCCCCATGAAGCACATGTTGGGCAGGTCGAAGGGATCCGCGCTCGCCTGTGCGCAGGGTTCGGCGAACTTCTCCGCGGGTATCGATTCGCCGGTCAGCGCGGACTGGTTGATGAACAGGTCCTTGGCCTCGAGTAGTCGCAAGTCGGCCGGGATCATGTCCCCCGCCGACAGGCCGACGACGTCGCCCGGCACGATCGTTTCGAGCGGCGCCTCGGTGAGTTCGCCGTCATTCGCCAAGCCTCTCCGGCGCACGCTCGCCGTCGTCTTGACCATCGAACGCAGCCGGGCCGCCGCCTCGTTCGATCGGTGCTCCTGAACGAACGAGGTGGCAACGGACAGCACCACCATCACCAGAACGACCACCGCCGCCCTCACGTCGCCAAGCAGGTACGAGATGGCGGCCAGAGTGACCAGCAAGGCGTTCAGCGGATTGCGCGCTCGCCCCCAAAGTTCCTTGACGATCGACGGCCTTTGCTCGCGCGTGACGACGTTCGCGCCGTATCGCTTCAGCCGTGCCTCAGCGTCTTCGACCGCCAGCCCGGAAGGCGACGAGCCCAGGAAGGTGCATGCTTCTTCGGCGCGCAACTGGCTGAGTTGCTGAAGCTCCTGGGTCTCGGTCTGTGCCCGCTCGAACAGCCGCGGCTTGGTCGGCTGGTGCAAGAAGAGTTGCATGTGTCACGCTCTGTACGGTTGCGCGAGGATTGTCGGCGCCGCGCGAGGGTCGCTCGCCATGACGACATCTAGTCGGCAGTGCTCGGACTCCAGAACGCTTGTGCGATGAAGCTCTGCTGTGCCAATTGCGCGACAACCTTGTCAAGCTCGTCCGCGTCGACCGAGGTCGCAAGCAGCGTCGCCTCGATCTCCACGTCAGTCGGTCCGAACAGATGCATATCGAGCTCGCGCACCGGATACTCGGCGGCCTCCAGCACCCGCTCCAGACATTCTCGCGCGGTCTTGTGCTGGTCGCGCGGCGCGATGACGAACACTGAGTGCGTGACCTCGGTCGATTCATCGTCGATCGGACGGCGGTTGATGGCGTTGACCACGGGGCGCAGCAAGGTGTTCGCGGCAAGGACGAAGGCGGCGCCGAGCAGGGCCTCGACGAACAGATGAGCTCCAGCGCAGGCACCGACCGCGGCCGAACCCCACAAGGTCGCTGCGGTGTTGATGCCGTGCACGTTGCCTTCCTCGCGCATGATCACGCCCGCCCCGAGGAAGCCGACGCCGGACACGACGTAGGCCACGACCTGCGCCGCGCCCGCATTCCCGTTGAGCCGGCTCGCCATGTCGACGAAGATGGCCGCGCCGACGGCCACCAGGGTATTGGTGCGCAGCCCCGCCGTGCGCTGTCGGACCTGACGCTCAAGCCCGATCAAGGCTCCCAGCACGAAGGCGGCGAACAGACTCGCGAGCGTGTAGGCGAGTGCGTAAGGCTGCAGGAAGTCCGTGGCGCTGTTCATGTCTGTGTCCTTCCTCGAGCGGGCGAACGCAGCGCGTGCAGCCGGGCGCCAATTCTGGTGCGAGTCAAGCCATTGAGGCTACCGGCCGTCGATGACAGTTCAGTGGTGGTCGGCGGCGCCGAGCCCGCGCAGCGCGGCTCAGCCGGACGCCATCGCCAGTTGAACGAGCTTGACCAGCAGCAATCCGGCGGCGACCACCAGATAGCCGCGCAGCACTGGCACCCACACGCGATTGAGCAGCGTCATCTTGGCTGGGGGCAGGCTGGCCAGTGGCGACA